>Ga0209382_10009412_pt1 | contig 12232 bp, 6 predicted proteins | sample SoiMetdeltSBSDD5_FD_187599 | JGI IMG/M metagenome (GOLD analysis project Ga0209382, IMG submission 187599) | Bulk soil microbial communities from a Populus tree surrounding site in Tennessee, USA - Soil MetaG P. deltoides SBSDD5 (SPAdes) (version 2) | ecosystem: Environmental > Terrestrial >... | reverse complement strand
AATCTGCAGACTTACAAAACCAATTTTGACAGAGTGGACGGGATGTTGAAGAAGGTAGCGGACGGCAAGGGGAAATAGCTTCGCGGTTCATATATCATATGCCATATTTCATATGGCATATGATATATAGCATTGGTGTATCATTGTCGCGCCTGCCGCAGGACTTTTGAACGACGAGGATATGCCTGATGCTGAACACATATTTGACGACGACGATTACCAGCGAAACAAAAATCTCTCCCGCCTTTGCCCCGTTCCTTGCCGACAGCGGTCCCGATGACATCCGTGAGGCCATCGTCATTTTCCGGTCGCCCGACCGCCCGCCGGAATCGGAAGAGAAGTCCCCGAGCGGGCGGCTGCGCGCGTTGGCCGAGAAGCTCAAATTGGTCGAATCTCGCAAGCTCTCACAGCAGTCGCTTCAACTCGAGGTTCTCAAGGGCTACCAGCAGGCCGGCGGCAAGAGCCAAAAGGGCAATCAGGAACTGCGGTTCGCCGCCATCGGCTCCAACGCGCTGCCGGTCGCTGCGGTCGAGGTCACGCCAAGGACCCTGCCGATTCTCGCCGAGATGCCGGACGTGGTCGCAATCCTGCCTAACCAGAGAATCAATCTGATCCGGCCCAAGGAGGTCGAATACAGAGATCTGCTGCACCAGGAGGAACGAGACGGCCTGACGTGGGGGTTGAGGGAGCTTGATATTCCCGAATTGTGGGAGGCGACGAAGGGCTCTGGGATCAACATCGCCGTGCTCGACACCGGCGTCTATGCGGAGCACCCGGCGCTAGAGGGCCGCGTCGCCGATTTTATTGTCGTCGATCCGCTAGGACGCCGGATAACATCGGAGCCGGCGTACGATTGCGGCGCGCATGGCACGCACGTCTGCGGCACGATCGCCGGCGGCAAGACGTCGCACGGCGTCTCGATAGGAGTCGCGCCGGAGGCCAATCTCTACGTAGCGGGCGTGATGATCGGCGACGCCACTCTGCGCACACTGATGGAAGGCGTCTCTTGGGCGGTCGAAAAAGGCGTGGACATCATTAACATGTCGCTGGGCTTCAGCTACTACGAGCCGCTCTTCGATGAGATCTTCAGAATCCTGCTCGATCAGTTCGGCATCCTGCCCGTCGTGGCCATCGGCAACGAAAATCACGGCAGCAGTTGTTCGCCCGGCAACACGGCCAATGCATTCTCGGTCGGCGCGGTCGAGAAGATGAAGGGCGGCAAATGCGACGTGGCCTTCTTCAGCGGCGGCGTGAGCCTGGTCTTTCCGGGCGATGACCAGAACATGATCATCACCAAACCGGACGTGGTCGCGCCGGGCGCGCAAATCTTCTCCTGCATCCCGCCCGAAAAACGTCCCGACGGCGTCTTCGATTATACCTATATGAACGGGACTTCGATGGCGACGCCGCACGTGGCGGGCGCGGCGGCGCTCTTAATGGCCGCCAAGCCCGAAACTCCGGTAGGCGACATCATCAGCGCGCTGAAAGAAACCGCCAAACATCCGGGAGGCGACAGATTGCGCCCCGACAATCGTTGGGGCTACGGATTAATTCAACCCGTGAGAGCCTTGCAGTCATTGGACTGATCAGTGTTACAATAACCCCGCTAATGTGGTTCAAGTCCAAGTGGCGTTAAGAAAAGGGAAGACACATTTCATATACTATATGGTGTATAGTATATGAAATGTTTCCTATGAGGAAGAAGCATCTTGCCTTAATGCCCTTGGTTTAAGCGGGTGTCCCAATGGATTTTGGCAATAACCACTCGAAGATCAGCCGGGAGTTCAGCCGTAGGCTCGACCGGCTGCAACCGCGCGACAAGGTGCGCGCTATCGTGATGCTTCGCGCCGAAGGTAACGGCGGAGGCGGCGCCGCAAGGCTGTCGCGCGCCGAACGCCAAGACGCTGCTGAGAAGGTCAGCCAGTCGGCCGAAGCCGCGCTGCCCGAGATAGATCAGATTCTGGAGAGATTCGACGGACACCGTCTGGCCGACCATCCGAACGCGGTCGGCGCAATCCCGGTCGAAACCACCGTCAGGGGCGTGATCGCGCTGGCCAGCGCCGATTGCGTTAAAACAATTCTGGAAGATCAAAACATCATGCCCCTCGCCGATTTAAATAGCTGAAGCTACCATCCTCCAAAAGGCATATCATCTGTTCGCAGAATCTGCTCGATGAGAGCTATTGTTTACTCGCTCCCGTAGCGCTCTCACAAGGCGCGAGTAACCAACTCGCGCCACACGTCATCACTTCCGCCCAAGCGCTTGAAAAATTCTCCCGCGTATAGCCTATCATATTGGTTATGAGCGTTGATTCGATGCGAGTGAATTCCCCTTTATTGAAAGCGATGGCCGAATCCCGCCAACTCATTCTCGGCGCCACAAGCGGATGGGACACGGTCGAGGGCGAGATGAAGTTGTATGAACGCGACTCGATCAATGATCAGTGGAAGGCGGTCGGCGAAAAGATTCCGATTGTCGTGGGACGCAACGGAATGGCTTGGGGCAGGGGCTTGCATGGCGACGCCATTGGCGAAGGGCCGGTGAAACAAGAGGGTGACGGGCGGACGCCGGCCGGCGTCTTCAGCCTCAGTTCAGCGTTCGGATACGCGCCGCGCGAGCAGGCGGGCGACGTGAAGTTGCCTTACGTTCAGGCCGTCTCGACACTTGAGTGCGTCGACGATCCGCAATCGGCCCATTACAACAGAATCGTTGATCGCGCCGGCGTCGAAAACCCCGATTGGAAAAGCTCCGAGCGGATGCGGCGCGATGACGATCAATACCGCTGGGGCGTGGTCGTCGATCACAACGCGCAAGGCGCGCCTGGGCGAGGCTCCTGTGTCTTCCTGCACATCTGGGAGGCGCCGGGAAAGGGGACTTCAGGCTGCGCCGCGATGAATTCGTCGTCAATGGAAGATGTGCTGCGCTGGCTCGACGCGACGAAGCGGCCCGTCCTGGTTCAACTGCCGCAAGCCGAATTCGAGCGTTTGCGAACAGCTTGGGGGTTGCCCGATTGACGCTGATCACTATTCAAGTCCAATTTCGGGATTTGACTGACCACACCCGTGCAGTTTCAGCGGCGCAATACTCGTTCCGATAAGCCCAACTCCCTTCTTTAATAAAGGATCATTTTTAAACCCAGACTGGCATACAGGTTGAAGGGTAGTATCGGTTATGATCTTGCTCATATGATCTTGCTCAACAACGTCTCCAAAACTGTCACCAGTGGCTCAGAGAAGCTGACCATCCTGCACGCAGTCTATCTGACCATTCCAAGAGGTCAGTTCGTCGCCGTCGTCGGCCCTTCGGGCAGTGGCAAATCCACGCTGCTCTCCCTTGTCGCCGGGCTCGATTACCCGACCACCGGCGAAATTCGCCTGGATGGCGAGTACATTACGCAGATGAAGGAGGACGAGTTGGCGCGGCTGCGGGGTGCGAAGGTCGGCTTCATCTTTCAATCATTCCACTTGATTCCTTCGCTGACGGCTTACGAAAACATCCTCGTGCCGATGGAGATCGCAGGACTGCCGAAAGCGCGCGAACGGGCGCAAGTGTTGCTCGAAGAGGTCGGCCTGCGCGAGCGTGGGCATCATTACCCTTCGCAGCTTTCGGGCGGCGAACAGCAGCGCGTAGCCATCGCGCGAGCCTTCTCGAATGCCCCGATCATTTTGCTGGCCGACGAACCGACCGGGAACCTCGATTCGAAAAACGGCGCGCACGTCTTCGAACTGCTTGTCAAACTCAACCGCGAACATGACACGACGCTCCTGCTCGTTACGCACGACCATGCGCTGGCCAACCAAGCCGACCGAGTGATCAGCTTGAGCGAAGGGCGGATTGTGGAAGATAGAGAGCGGGAGAGCGAGGGAGTGGGAGAGCGGGAGAGCGAGAGAACAGGAGACAATAAGGATTTCACTCGCTCATCCGCTCACTCGCTCACCCGCTCACCCGCTCACCCGCTCTCGGAGGGGGAGGCGACATGAAATTCGTCCTCAACATGGCCTGGCGCGAGATGCGCGCGTCGTGGCGACGGCTGTCGCTCTTCTTTCTTTGTGTCGCCATCGGCGTCGGCTCCATCGTCAGCCTGCGCTCACTGGTACAGAAGATGAGGGCTGCGATCGGGCGCGAGGCGCGGGTGATGTATGCGTGTGACGTGCAGGTGGGATCCAACCAGCCATGGAAGCCGGAGGTCGAGGCGGTGGTCGAACGCTACTTCGATTCGCCGCTCGTTGCGGCGCACACGGAAGTGATGGGTACGCAGACTATGATACGTTCTGTGAAGGATCCGAACGCGCCGCCCGTCATGGTCCTGTTGCTGGGGGTACAGGAGCGGTACCCGCTTTACGGCGAGATACAACTGACGGACGGAGCCCGGTACGCGCACTCAATGTTGAGGGGATACGGCATGCTCTTGCCGGCCGGATTGATGACGCAACTCGGTCTCAAGATCGGCGATGAGATCAATCTCGGGCTGCTGACATTCACTGTCCGCGGAGCGGTCGAGAATATGCCGGGCTATGGGGTCAATTCTAGGCCCCTCCCGCGCGTAGTGGCGGATTACGCCGATGCGACCGAGGCGGGGCTGACCGGATTCGGCAGCTCTGTGTGGCACGCGCGTCTTTTCAAAGCGCGCGATGGGCAGGATCGGGCGCTGCTGAAGCGGCTGGAGCGCGATCTCAAGCCGCATCGGTCCTACGGGCTAGGGTCGTTCCGCGGCATGCAGAACTTTGCGAATCAGGTGCTGGAGCGAATGGAGGCTCAATTGAGCTTTGCCGGGTTGGTGATCCTGATCCTGGGCGGGATCGGCATTTCTAGCGGGACCCGGGTCTTCGTCCAGCAGAAGATGAAGACCATCGCCATCCTCAAGTGTTTGGGCGGCGACAACCGGCATGTGCTCGGCGCGTATCTGGCGCAGGCGTTCGCGCTCTGTGTTGTCGGCAGCCTTCTCGGACTGTTGTTCGCCGGCGGGCTGACGCTCGTCATTCCCAGGCTTTTTGACGGCGTTCTCCCTTTTCAGATTGAAGCCGGCCTGACCTGGTGGGCGGCCCTCCAGGGGATCGGCGTCGGCGCGCTCGTCACGTTGCTCTTCTCATTGCCGCCTTTGCTGGAAATTCGGCTGGTCAAGCCGATGCTCGTGATGCGGCAGAATACGGCGGGCGAGAAACGGCGAATTGACTGGCTGAACCTGGGCGTCTGGCTGCTGATCGTGCTTGCGCTGTTTGCGCTGACGAGCTATCAGGCAAGCTCACTCAGAATCGGCGGGATATTCATAGGGATGCTGATCGGGACGGCGTTGGTCCTCAACCTGATAGGCGCGGGGCTGATGCGATTATTGCGCCGCGTGCGACGACTGCCGTCATTTGTCCTGCGCCAGGGAGTTGGGAGCCTCTACCGACCTGGCAATCAGACGAAGGTGATCCTGATAGCGGTCGGGCTTGGCACGTTGTTCGTCACCGCGATGCGCCTGCACCAGGCGAATCTGACGCGCGAGTTGAATGTCGATCTCAGCCTGGCCGCGGCAGATATGTACCTGCTCGATATTCAAATAGATCAACGCCAGGCCGTCGAGGAGACCGTCACGCGTCTGGCGGGCGCGGCGCCGGAGATCATTCCCATAGTGCGGACGCGTCTGGTCGAGATCAAACGCGCTCGTGACAATTATCGGCCCCTTAAGACAGCGGTCCTCGACAATTTCGGGCGTGAGCAGCGGGTTACTTACAAATCTGATCTGGCAAGGGAGGACGAGACGGTCGTCGCCGGCAAATTATGGGAGCCGACGCCCAGCGCCGAACCGGAGGTGTCGGTGGAGTATATTGCAGGCCGCGACTACAATCCTGCCGTCGGCGACTTGATGATCTTCGACCTTGCGGAGCAGTGCGTTGCGGCTAAGGTCACCAGCGTCCGTCGCAGAATGGGAGGCTTCTCGGCGACTTCCACCTACTTTCGCTTTGGAATAATCTTCCGGCCCGGCGCGCTCGAAGACGAGCCGCAAACCTTAGTCGGCGCGTTCAAAGGCCCGCCGCCTGGCGCTCAGCGCGCGCAATTACAACGAGAGTTGGTCGATAACTTCCCGAACGTTTTGGCGCTTGACGCCTATGATAATGCCGCATTTATACGGAAGAAGATCAATGACGTCTCGCTCGCCGTGAATTTCCTCGGCGCCTTCGTCATCCTCTGCGGCGTGTTGATCCTGACCGGCTCGGTGGCGATGACCAAGATTCATCGCCTCTACGAAGCGGCGATCCTCAAGACGCTGGGCGCTGAGAAGAAGCTGATCGTTTACGTTACGCTCATCGAATACGGCGTACTTGGTCTACTGGCCGGCGTGACGGGCTCGACCGCCGCGATTGCGCTGACGTGGTTGTTCAGCAAGTACGGCGTAAAGGCTCCCTGGCAACTCATTCCTTCAATAAATCTCATCGGGGTGGCGGCGGCGCTGCTGCTGGTAATGGCGGTTGGCGCGCTCTCGAGCTGGGACGTGATGACGAAGAAACCGCTCGGCATCTTGCGGGCGGAGTAAAGGCGCCGCTCAGACATGTTCGGCGCGGCAATTGATTTTCGGCGCTGCGATTCGAGGGATTGACGATGCGTGATCTCCGAACTTAAACTCCTATCTTAAGCGCAAGTGAGCGCCAACCGCCACGATGCCCACATTCGGCTACATCCCCGTCGTGACTAATTCTTCAAAAGCAGGAAGCTATTTATGCCACACAACCTCTTCAACACACTTCAGGAATTCGATCTCGGAAACGGAAAGAAGGGCAGGTTCTATTCGCTGCCCGAGCTGGAAAAGCAAGGCGTAGGCCCGGTCTCGAAGTTACCCGTCAGCGTTCGCATCGTGCTCGAATCGGTGCTGCGCAACTGCGACGGCCAAAAGGTCAAGGAAGACGACGTGCGCGCTCTGGCCAATTGGAAGCCGGAAGCCTCCCGCGTGGCCGAAATCCCGTTCGTCGTGGCCCGCATAGTCTTGCAGGATTTCACAGGCGTGCCGCTGCTCGTAGACCTGGCCGCGATGCGTTCGGTCGTGGCGCGCCTCGGCAAGAACCCGAAGATTATCGAGCCGCTGGTTCCAGTAGACCTGGTCGTCGACCACTCGGTGCAGGTCGACGTCGCCGGAACGCCCGACGCGCTGCGGGAAAATATGGAGATCGAATTCCAACGCAACCGCCCGCGCTATCAATTTCTGAAATGGGGGATGCAGGCCTTCGACACGTTCAAAGTCGTCCCGCCCGGCATCGGCATCGTGCATCAGGTCAATCTGGAATACTTGGCGAAAGGCGTGCTTGAGAAAGACGGCGTCTATTACCCCGACACGCTGGTCGGGACCGATTCGCACACGACGATGATCAACGGGCTCGGCGTGGTCGGGTGGGGCGTCGGCGGGATCGAGGCCGAAGCGGGAATGCTCGGCCAGCCAGTTTACTTCCTGACGCCCGACGTTGTCGGCGTGCATATGACCGGGGCCTTGGGCGAGGGCGTGACCGCGACCGACCTGGTGTTGCATTGCACAGAGATGCTGCGCAAGGCGAAGGTCGTCGGCAAATTCGTCGAGTACTTCGGCGAAGGCGCGGCGTCGCTCTCCCTGACCGATCGCGCGACGATCGCCAACATGGCGCCGGAATACGGCGCGACGATGGGCTTTTTCGGCGTGGATGAGGAGACCTGCAACTATCTAAAAGCGACGGGCCGCCCCGAGGCCCACGTCGACGCGTTCCGCAATTACTTCAAAGCCCAGGGGCTTTTCGGCGTCCCGCGCGATGGCGAGATCGAATACAGCCAGGTTTTGAAACTCGACCTCTCAATCATTGCTCCGAACGTCGCCGGGCCCAAGCGCCCGCAGGATCGGATCGAACTTCCGACGCTCAAAGATAAATTCCTCGACCTGCTTCAGCGGCCCGCGTCCGACAACGGATACGGCAAATCGCCGGACAATTTGAAGCAACGCTTCAGAACGAGCATAGGCGCGCGCGGCGTTTTGCCGGAGCCCGTGTCAGGCGGAGGCGACCAGACGCCTGAGACCGCGCCGGCCGCCAAAAGCAACGGCTTGAGCATGGTCAATACCAGCACGCAGACCGAGGTCGAGATGATGAACAATCGTCCGACGCCCGACGTGCTCGAAGTGGCGCCGCCCGAGGCCTTCCCCAAAGCGACCGCCGAATTGGGGCACGGCGACGTGCTGATCGCCGCCATCACGTCCTGCACCAACACCTCGAATCCCAGCGTCATGCTAGCCGCGGGGTTGCTGGCGAAGAAGGCCGTAGAGAAAGGCCTGCGCGTCAAGCCGCAGGTCAAGACTTCGCTCGCGCCCGGCTCGCGCGTCGTTTCGGATTATCTTGTGAAGACGGGTTTGCTGCCTTATCTCGATCAACTCGGCTTCAACGTGGTCGGCTATGGGTGTACCACTTGCATCGGGAACTCCGGCCCGCTCGACCCGAAGATCGAAGAGGTCGTCACGAAGAACGACCTGATCGCGGCGAGCGTCTTGTCGGGCAACCGCAACTTCGAGGCCCGCGTACATCAATCGATCAAGGCCAACTTCCTGATGTCGCCGCCGCTGGTCGTCGCGTTCGCGTTGGCGGGGCGCGTCGACATCAACATGGCAAAAGAGCCGATCGGTCAGGGGAAAGACGGCGAGGACGTCTATCTTAAAGACATCTGGCCCAGCTCGCGGGAGATCGGCGCGGCGCTCGGGGCTGCTACAGACGCGGCCACTTACAAGCGTCTCTACTCCGATTTCACTTCAGAAAATCCATTGTGGAACGAGATTCCGTCGTCAACCGGAGACGTTTACGAATGGGATGAGAGTTCCACTTACATTCAAGAGCCGCCGTTCTTCGAGAATTTCGGCATGGAGCCAGGCGTCATTGCGGACATCGTCGGCGCGCGCCCGCTCGGCATATTCGGCGATTCAGTGACCACGGATCACATCAGCCCCGCGGGTTCGATCAAAACGACCTCGCCGGCGGGGAAGTACCTGATCGGGCGGGGCGTCAGTGTGGCCGACTTCAACAGCTACGGCTCGCGCCGAGGCAACGACCGCGTCATGACGCGCGGCACGTTCGCCAACGTGCGCATCAAGAACCTGATGGTCCCCGGCGTGGAAGGCGGCGAGACGAAGCATTATCCAGGCGGCGAGCAGATGAGCATCTACGACGCGGCGATGAAGTATCAGTCCGAAGGGACGCTGCTGGTCGTGATCGCAGGCCAGGAGTACGGCACTGGCAGCTCGCGTGATTGGGCGGCGAAAGGGACGCGGCTGCTGGGCGTGCGAGCGGTCGTCGCCCAGAGCTTCGAGCGGATTCACCGCAGCAACCTGGTCGGAATGGGCGTGCTGCCGCTGCAATTCAAAGAAGACGTTAGCGCGCAATCGCTCAACCTCGACGGCTCTGAAACTTTCGACGTCGTCGGACTCAACGGCGGGATCAGGCCGCAGCAGGATGTCACGCTGGTCATACGCCGCGCGAACGGGTCCAGAGAAGAGGTCCCGGTGAAGCTGCGCATAGATACGCCGATCGAGATCGATTACTACCAGCACGGCGGCATCCTGCCTTACGTGCTGCGCCAGTTGATCGCTCAAGCCTGATTCGCGGCGCCAGAAAGCGACTGGACGTTAAGGTTTGAGACAATTCCGCAGTCTTCTTTAACCACATAGCGACGCCTGAATTTAGCCGTGGGTTTATGGTCTATGAAAATTCCTGGCGCGAAGGGATATATTTTCGTCCCTCTGACGGCTTTCCCGGGCTTTTGGCGCAGACAAGATATTTTGTTATTCATAATGGATGGACGTCGCGCCACTGTTTACCGATCCTAAGCTTTTGCGGCTGGAGCGCGTCCGTTCCAAACCTGATGGGATTACTCCGATCGTGAAAACGGCGCCGAAGCCGTACCTTTGTCCGCAGTGTCATCAGCCATTTGACCCCTACCCCTCTTGAACGTGTGGCGGCTGTGGTAAGCTGAATATTCGGCATCGCTCCGCTGTGCGGGCAAGGTCGAATCCTCATCGGAGGCTCCAGGCAGTTAAGGAGGCGCCGCAAATGGATTCATTAAACCTTATTCCCAAAGACGTGCCCAAGGACGCGCCCAAAGACGCGCCCAAAGACGCGCCCAAAGATGGGGTTGATATCGATTCGATCATCACCACCGCCGAACTGAGCCGGCGGCCGTCGCGTCCTCCCGATTATGCGGCGGAGAGCCGCGCTCTGGTTGCGCTGACGCAGGCGCTGGCCCATCCGCCTAATGGCATTTTGCATAAGATTGCGGAAACCGCCCTGACCTTGTGCCGGGCGCATTCGGCCGGCGTCAGCCTGTTGGAACCGGATGGAAAGCGCTTCTTCTGGCCCGCCATTGTCGGGCAATGGGCATGTCAAGTGGGCGGCGGCGCGTCGCGCGACTATGGCCCCTCCGGCATGGCGCTCGACTGCGACGCCGCCCAACTCATGTCACATCCTGAGCGCCACTTCACTCCTTTCGCTTCGATCACGCCGTTAATTGAAGAAGCGCTGTGGATCCCCTTTCATGTTGATGGGAAGGCCGTCGGCACGATCTGGGTGATGGCCCACGACCAAAGCCGCCAGTTCGACGCCGAAGACCTGCGCGTGATGACCGACCTGGGCCAGTTCGCGGCGGCGGCCTACCAGGCGCTACGCGAGAACGAGCATAGTTACCGGCGGCTCTTTGAAACCGCCAGTGAAGGGATACTGATTCTTGACCCCGAAACGCGCCGGATCACCGACGCCAATCCCTTCATGACTGAGCTGCTCGGCTATACGCGCGAGGAACTGATCGGCAAAGAGTTGTTTGAAATCGGCCTGCTGCGGGATAAGCAGGAGAGCCAGGACGCGTTCCGGCGGTTACGGGAGGAACGTTTCATCCGCCGCGAAAATTTACCGTCTCAGACCAAAGCGGGGCGCCGCATTGAAGTCGAAGTGGTCGCCAACTTCTACCAGGAAAATGGTCGTTCGGTCATCCAGGCCCACATCCGCGACATCGCAGAGCGCAAACGCGCCGAGGATGCGTTGCGAAAGTCGGAAGCCCGGCTCGCTATCGAGGCGAAGACCATGCGCGACCTCTACGACTCCAGCGCGCGCCTGCAAACCGCGCCGGACCTTCAAACCGCGCTGGAAGAAATTCTCCGATCTTCCATCCGCCTGATGCGGGCTGACTTCGGCGACGTTCAGCTTTATGACGCCGAGCGGAATGTTCTCCGACTTGCCGCGCTTCACGGCTTCGACGAGAAGTTCGTCGAAACCTTGTGCGGTGTCGGCGCGGAGGACGATACCGCCTGCGGCAGAGCCATTCGCACGGGAAAGCGGGCGATAATTGAAGACGTAGAGCAAGATGAGCTTTTCACGCCTTACCGCAAGGCCGCAGCCGCCGCCGAATATCGCAGCGTGCAGTCCACACCGCTCTTCGACCGGGATGGCGCCCTGCTCGGCGTGTTGTCCACGCATTGGCGCGCGCCGCATCAGCCTTCTGAGCAGGATCTGCTGACGCTGGATTTGTACGCCCGGCAGGCTATTAATTTCATCATCCGCGCCCGCGCCGAAGAAGCCTTGCGCGAATCGGAAGAACGCTTCCGAAGCTACTTTGAACTAGGACTAATCGGAATGGCTATGACTTCGCCGACCAAAGGCATGTTGGAAGTCAACGACGAAATTTGCAAAATTTTGGGTTACGAGCGCGACGAGCTTTTGAAAATGACTTGGACGGAGATGACGCACCCGGACGATTTAGCCGCCGATGTCGCAAATTTCGAGCGCGTAATAGCCGGCGAGATCGACGGTTATAACCTGGCCAAGCGGTTTATTCGCAAGGACGGGCGGATAATTGACACGACGATTTCAGTTAAAGCCTTGCGAGACTCGGACGGCGCGGTTGATTATTTTGTCTCGCTGCTCGAAGACGTGACCGAGCGCAAAAGCGCCGAAGCAGCCTTGCGCGAATCGGAAGCGAAATATCACACGCTGTTCGATTCGATGGACGAAGGCTACTCCATCATCCAAATGCTGTATGACAAGGACGGAAAGCCGGTTGACTGGCGTATTCTTGAAGTCAATCCGGCGTTTGAAAAACACATCGGGGTCGCGGGCGCGAAAGGCAAAACCATCCGTGAACTCGGGCTGGCCGTCGAGCCGAGATGGATTGAAATTTACGGGCGCGTGGCCGAGACGGGCAAAAGCCTGCGCTTCGAAGAACATTCCGAAACGCTGCGGCGCACATTCGACGTCTACGCCT
>Ga0209382_10009410_pt1 | contig 12234 bp, 10 predicted proteins | sample SoiMetdeltSBSDD5_FD_187599 | JGI IMG/M metagenome (GOLD analysis project Ga0209382, IMG submission 187599) | Bulk soil microbial communities from a Populus tree surrounding site in Tennessee, USA - Soil MetaG P. deltoides SBSDD5 (SPAdes) (version 2) | ecosystem: Environmental > Terrestrial >... | reverse complement strand
CGGGCGCAACCCCAATGCCTACTGCATCGTCGAAAACCCCAGTCCAGAGGACGAGGCTCGTTGTGCTGCGTGGGTAGCGGAGAATGAGGCGTCGGCCAACCGCTGGGCCCTCGGCATGGCGGCGACCGGTATGGCCATAGTCACCCTGCTCGTAGCTTCGCGGTCGCGTCCCAGCGCCTCGGACGACGAACTGACACTCGTCCGCTCGAACGACGGTCGCCCGCCCTGGGACTGAGCTGAGACGGCAAGCCTGTTGCCCCCATAAGGGCTGGCCACGGACTGTTCGGAGCGAGCGGGTGACGGGAATCGAACCCGCATTGTCAGCTTGGGAAGCTGATGTTCTGCCATTGAACTACACCCGCAGAACGGACCCCGGAGACTAGCCGGTCCACCCTGTGGCCCACATCCCGGCGTGGAGCGGGCCGAGGACTGACGCGGCGCCCGCCGCCGCGCCGCTCGCCGCCCACTGACCGGGCGCTCCGGGAGCCACCACTAGGCTCGCCGCCCGATGATCCTGTCCGACCGCACCATCCGGGAAGAGCTCGCCGTGGGCCGCATCACGATCGAGCCCTTCGACGAGGGGTGCATCCAACCGTCATCGGTCGACCTCCGCCTCGATCGCCTGTTCCGGGTGTTCCTCAACCACACGATGCCCGTCATCGACGTCAAGCAGGACCTCGAGGACCTCACCCGCCTGGTCGAGATCGCCCCCGACGACGCCTTCATCCTCCACCCCGGCGAGTTCGTCCTCGGATCGACGCAGGAGAGGATCGGCCTGCCCGACGACCTGGTGGCGCGCATCGAAGGCAAGAGCTCGCTCGGCCGCCTCGGGCTGCTCATCCACTCGACCGCCGGCTTCGTCGACGCCGGCTTCGTCGGCCACATGACGCTGGAGCTGTCGAACGTCGCGAACCTGCCGATCACGCTCTACCCCGGGATGAAGATCGGGCAGATCAGCTTCCTGCGCATGACCACGCCGGCCGACAAGCCGTACGGCGCCGCCGCGGGATCGAAGTACCAGAACCAGCGGGGGCCGACCCCCAGCCGCTACTGGGAGAACTTCCACTAGCGGGCCCAAGCGGCACAAACCCACACCTGGTTCGGGCCTGCAAACAGAAAGTCCCAAAAAGCGTGGATTCGGCGTCATGATCCGCGCTCACGGCCCTCCCTAGGGGCATGAGCGAGTGGTCGACGAGGACCGGCCTTCCCCCCCATGGCTGGACCGCAATGTCGCGGCTCGTTTCGCTCGTCAGCCGGTCGGAGTGCCCGCCCCGACCGGCCGACGGGCTCCTCGCCGCTTGGCACGACGCCAGCGGCACCTCCCTGCCCTTCGCCGAGTGGTGCGATCCGACGGCCCGTCGGCTCGCGACGACCCTCAGCGAGCGGTGCGGGCCCCGGATGGTCGATGCCGCGGTCGTGGCCTTCGCACAGGCCCGCGCCGGTGCCGACCATGCGGCGGAGGAAGTGGCAGCCGACCTGGTCGCCCTGGTCAGGTTGGTCACAGCACGGTCGGCGGACCGTGCGACAGCGTCCCGTCACGAGCCGTCGGGCTGGCACGCCCAACCCACAGCTCCAGAAGACGGGACGCCTGACCCGGTAGCTCTCGTTGCGAGAGCCTTGGCGGCCTGGGCAGCGGAGCAGGTCGCCGTGGTCTCTACCGCGTCGTGCGTCGACCCGGTGACGGGTCTGGTGAACGGCGGCTTCCTCCGGGCCCGCCTCCGCGAGCTGCACGCCCAGTGTGAGGCGCTGGCCATCGCTCCTCGCCAGACCTTCGGGTCGCTGGTCGTGCTGCTCGACCTCAACGGGGTCTTCGTCCCCGACCGGATGAGCGCCAGGATGGCCGCGGGACAAGCCCTGCGTCTCGCGTTCCGAGCCGGCGAGACGGTCGCTGCTCTCAGCTCGACCCGTCTCGTGGCCGTGATGCCGTCCTACGCGCTGAACCGGGCCCAGGGAGATCTGGGGGTTGCCTTGGCGGAACGCCCCGAGCTGGACGGTGTGGCTCTCACCATCGACCGCCGGGCGTTCGGTGACGACGTCGAAGGCACCTGGTGCTCCCTGGCGGGGACCCCGGTGGGGGCCTGAGCTCGGCGGATCAGGCCCCCACGGGATCCGGCTACTCCTGGATGACGTCGACGGGCTCCATGCGCCGGGCGTCACGCGCCTCGAGCGCCTCGAGCAGGTGCATCGAGATGTCGGCCACCTTGACCTCGTCCTCTTCCTTGCCCGCGGCCTTCGTCCCGTCGTCGATCATGATGTAGCAGAAGGGGCAGGCGGTGGCGATCCGGCCGGCCCCGGTGGAGATCAGCTCCTGGCTGCGCTCGTCGTTGACCTTCTTGCCGACGGTCTCCTCCATCCACATCCGGGCCCCGCCGGCTCCGCAGCACATGCCCTTGGTGCCGTTCCGTCCCGCCTCGACGATCTCGATCCCGCCGATCTTGCCGATGACCCGCCGCGGCGCCAGGTAGATGTCGTTGTGGCGGCCCAGGTAGCAGGAGTCGTGGTAGACGACCCGCTCGTCCAGCCGCGCGTCGCTCAGGTCGAGCTTGCCGTCGGCGATGAGCCAGTCGAGCAGCTGGCTGTGGTGGATCACCTCGTAGTCCCCACCGAGCTGCGGGTACTCGTTGGCCAAGGTGTTGAAGCAGTGGGGGCACTGCGTGACGATCTTGCGCACCCCCATCCCGTTGAGGGCCTCGACGTTCTGCATGGCGAGCATCTGGAAGATGTACTCGTTGCCCGACCGTCGGGCCGGGTCACCGGTGCAGTTCTCCGACGGGCCGAGGATCGCGAAGTCCAGCCCCGCTCGTTGCATGAGCTTCGCCATCGCGATCGTGACCTTCTGGTTCTTGTCGTCGAAGCTGCCCGCGCACCCGACCCAGTAGAGGTACTCGTGTTCGAAGTCGCCGCCGGGCTCGACGATGGTCACGCCTTCGACCTTGGACGTCCAGCCGGCCCGGTCGGATTGAGACATTCCCCACGGGTTGCCGGAGTTCTCCATCGACCGATAAGCAGTTCCCAGCTCGGTCGGGAAGTTCGACTCCATCAGCGACAGGTAGCGCCGCATGTCGAGGATCTTGTCCAGGATCTCGATGTTCACCGGACAGATCTCGTCGCACGCCTTGCACGACGTGCAGGCCCAGATCTCCTCGGGTGTGATCCGCTCGAACAGCGAGGGCGCCGAGATCGTGATCTCGGGGTCGACGCCGATCGGTGGTGAGACCGGCGGCGTCCCCGTCGCGGCCATCACCTCGCCGGTCTTGAGCACGATCTCGCGGGGATCGAGCGGCTTGCCGGTGGCGTGGGCCGGGCAGACGCTCGTGCAGCGCCCGCACATCGTGCAGGCGTCGGTGTCGAGGAGCTGCTTCCAGGTGAAGTCCTCGACCGTGGAGGCGCCGAACGTCTCGAGCTCGGTCTCCATGAGGTTCGGCATGGCCTTCATGGCGCCCTTGGGCCGCTCCCGGTCGCGCAGGTACATGTTCAGGGGAGAGGTGAACATGTGGCGCAGCATGGTGACCGGCAGGATCAGCAGGAAGACCAGGAACGAGAGGACGTGGGCCACCCACCAGCCCTGGTGCCAGCCAGAGAGGTGGCCCGCCCCGTCGACCAACGTGGCCAGCGGGTAGCCGATCACCGACCACCTCTCGAAGTCGGGCTCGTCGCTGAGGGCGATGCGGAAGGCTTCGGTCCCGAAGCCGGTCACCCCGATGGCGAGGAAGGTGCCCAGGATGACCGCGTGCTCCGGCTTCGACTTGATGCGGATCCGGTACGGCCGCTGGATGTAGCGCCGCACCAGCGCCCAGATGACGCCGGCCAGGAACAGTGCGCCGGCGACGTCGCCGACCAGCGAGTACGCCTTGTACACCTCGCCATGCAGGAACTTGGCATCCTCGGGCAGCTGGTGGTTGATCTCCAGGACGGTGGTCACGGCCAGCAGGACCAGGAAGTCGAAGTAGATGAGGGAGTGCATGATCCCGGCCGCCGGGTCGCGCAGCAGGGTCTGCATGTACACGCCGGCCCGGAAGTCCCGGAGACGCCGGCTGACGTTCCGGCTCGTGGTCCGTCGGTCGTCGGGCGCGCCCCGCTCCCAGTTGCGGACCCGGTTGGCGAACAGGACCGCCCCGTAGACGAAGAGGACGGGCAACACGGTGTAGAACACCAGCTTCCAGGCCGACGGGATGTTGCCGAACACCGTGCGGGTGGTGGTCGACTCGTCGTGCCATTGGGCAACCGTGGCCGCCACCCCGGAGGCGATGGTCAGGATGGCGAAGCCGACACCGAGCGCGATGACGACGTAGGGCGGCTTGATCCGACGCGTGCTCACGCGGCCGAAACTACTGAACCGGGTCGGTGTGCAGGAATTTCCGCCGGTAACTTCGGAATCCGCGGCGAGAGTCAGCCGAAGATGCGGGCGTCGAGCTCGCGGACCCGGCCGGCCAGGGCTTCCAACAGCTTGTGGTTGAGCGTCGGGACTTCGTCCAGGACACCGTTGAACTCGCGGGGACTGAGCACCAGCACCGTCAACGGAGTGGCTGCTATCACCGACGCCGTGCGCGGCCCGTGATCGAGCAGCGCCAGCTCGCCGACGCACGCGCCCGGGCCGAGCTCGCCGATCTTCTTGCCGTTGCGAATGGCCTCGGCGGTGCCCTTGACGATGATGAACGCCTCGCGGCCGACATCGCCCTGGGTCACGAACTCCTTCCCCTCTTCGATGTCGAGCTCGACGGTCGCCCGCGCGATGTCACGCAGCTCCTTGTTGGTGAGCCCCCGGAACAGGGGCACCGAAGCCAGGTGTTCGAGGTACTGCTCCCGTGCCATGGCCGGGGATCATACGAGCGGGGGGCTCCCGGCGCTGTACTCGCGCCAAACGCCGCTCGTGGTACTGGCTGGGCGGGCACCACAGGTTTCGGTCGGGGTTCATGCGAGCGAAACAATGAGGTAACGCTTCCTACGTACGGTCGATCGCCGTGAAGGTGTCGCTCGTTCGTTGGCCCGCAGAGACCGAGCGGCGCGAGGCGCTTCGCCTAGCCGGAGAGCCACGTCTGCTGCTGGTGGAGCAGGGCGCTCCTCCTGTACCTGCCGACCACCGCGAGGACTGGATCCGCCTGCCGGCCGACGACGTCGACCTCCGGGTACGGGTCGAGGCCTTGCGGCGGCGACTGGGGGCCGAGAGCGTCGGCCTCCCACAGATCGACGAGGACGGGGTGCTGCGCGTCGCCGATCGGTGGGTGGCGCTCCCGCCCGTCGAAGCCCGGCTGGCCGGGGTCATGGTCGACCGGTTCGGTGCGGTGGTCAGCCGAGACACCCTGACCCGGATGGGCTGGCCGGGTGGATCGTCGAGCCGCAACGCCCTCGACGTCCACGTGCTCCGGCTGCGCCGCCGCCTCGCCCCCCTCGGGCTGGCCATCCGGACCGTTCGCTCGCGGGGCTACCTGCTCGAACGAGCCGACGGAGCCGGTCAGGTGCTGGCGGGGATGCCCGCCCGCACCAACGGCGGATACGGAGCCTGATCACCGCCCTCCCGTCAGGGAGGAGTCAGTAAGCGGACGTCAATACGTCACGAGCCAGGCATTTACGGGAAACGGGCGGTTCCTACGTTCACGGTGTGCTCCAGCTGGTCACCGCCATCGTGAAACCCCATCGAATCGTTGCGGTCAAGGACGCCCTCATCGGGGCGGGTGTCATGGGAATGACCGTCAGCGAGGCCAAGGGGTTCGGCCGCCAAGGGGGCCACACCGAGACCTACCGGGGGACCGAGTATCGGATCGACTTGGTCCCCAAGGTGAAGGTCGACGTGCTGTGCCCGATCGAGGAGGCCGAGAAGGTCGCTGCGGCGATCTCACAGGCGGCACTGACCGGGAAGATCGGCGACGGGAAGGTCTGGGTCACCCCAGTCGAACAGGTGGTCCGGATCCGCACCGGCGAGCTCGGCAGCGATGCGATCTGAGGCGATCTGACCGGTCCCGGCTGGCGCATCACGAGAAAGGGACAGCAAGACAAAGGAGATATCAGTGGGAGCTCACGCACTGAGCCACACCCTGCGTCCGGGCGGTAGATCGTGATCGCCTCGATCGTTCAAGACACGCCCGATGCCGTCACAGTGCTCGGCCAACAGGTCAGCCTCCTGTGGATCGTCATCGGTGCGGTGCTCGTGGTCTTCATGCAAGCCGGTTTCGCATTGGTCGAGACCGGCTTCTGTCGAGCCAAGCACGCTGCTCACGTCGTCTCGACCAACTTCGCCATCTTCGGCCTGGGATTCGTCGCCTTCTTCCTCGTCGGCTACGGGTTCATGTTCGGGGGCTACAGCTACGTGTTGCCCGGCTACGACTTCGGCTACGACCACGCCGTCGGCGATGCGTTGATCAAGTCCGGCGACTGGGTCTTCCTGTGGAAGGGCGGCTTCGCCCTCACCGACCTGGCCGGACCGTTCGGAGCGGCAGTCGTCGGGTTCTTCCTCTACATGGTGGCCTTCATGGACACCACCGCCACCATCCCGACCGGAGCCATGGCCGAACGGTGGCAGTGGAAGAACTTCGTGTTGTGGGGCTTCTTCTGCGGCGGCCTCTACTACCCACTGTTCGGTGCCTGGACCTGGGGCGGCGGTTGGCTGAGCCAGCTCGGCAACAACCTCGACCTGGGCTTCGGCTACGTCGACTTCGCCGGGTCCGGCGTGGTCCACGCCATGGGTGGTGCGGCAGCCCTCGCCGGGGCGGTCGCCCTCGGCCCCCGCATCGGCAAGTACGCCAAGGACGGGACGCCACGAGCCCTGCCTGGCCACCACATCCCGATGGCCATGCTGGGAACGTTCATCCTGCTGTTCGGGTGGTTCGGCTTCAACGCCGCATCGACCCTGGCCGCGACGGACGTGCAGTTCGCCTTCGTGGCGGTCAACACGGCCCTGGCCGCCGCCTTCGGCGCGACCTCCGGGATGCTGTTCACCATGTGGACCACCGGCAAGCCGGACCCCGGCATGATGGCCAACGGCATGCTCGCAGGCCTGGTCGCCATCACCGCACCCTGCGCCTTCGTGGACCCGTGGGCCGCGGCGCTCATCGGCAGCATCTCCGGTGTGCTGGTCGTGGTGGCCATCGGGTTCATCGAGACCAAGCTGAAGGTGGACGACCCGGTCGGTGCGATCGCCGTCCACGGCGTGAACGGCGTCTGGGGCGTCCTGTGCGTCGGGATCTTCGCCAACGGCCGCTACGGAGCCGTGGCCGACGGCCTGGGCTGGAACCTCACGTCCAACCTCGACGAGGGCACCGGCGTCACCGGCATCCTCGGCGGCGACTTCGGCCTGGGGATCAAGCAGCTGGCCGCGCAGGGCATCGGTGCCTTGGTGATCATCGTGGTGTTCACCAGCTTCGCCTACGCGTTCTTCAAGCTGAGCAACCTCATCACGCCGCTGCGGTCCAAGGAAGAGGACGAGCTGGCCGGTCTCGACCTGCCCGAGATGGGTGTCCTCGCCTACCCGACCTTCATCGGCAACGGCAACGGCAGCGAGGTCCCGGCCGAGTCCGCTACCCCGGTGAAAGCGGTGGAAGCAGAGCCTGTCGGCTGACCTCCGCCGGCATCCAGCCTTCCGACCAACGTCGGAACATGGCCGCGGCGACCCCTCGGGGGTCGCCGCTGCCGCGTCTCCGGGCTAGTGCTCCTGGGTAAACGCCGGTCAAACCCAATCCGTGACTGGGGTGCTCTGAGGGAGGCTTCCATGTCCAGGAATGTCAGCATCTCGTGGTTTCTGCTCATCTGGCTGATCGTCGGCGTCGTCGTCGCGATCAACAAGGACTACGCGCGTTCGCTGGACACCGCTTCGGAGGTCGCGACGTTTCTGCTCGCGGTCCTCCTCTGGCCCATCCCCGCGACGGGCGGAGCGGTGTTCATCCACTTCTGATGCGGACCCGGCTGCGCCTCGCCCGCTGAGCGGGTCACACCCCCGCTTGGCGGGCGACAGCCTCGGCCTTGGCCTGGATCTCCTCCGGTGAGGACAGGTAGCGCTCCTCGATGGGGATGTCCTCCGCTGGGTGGAAGTCGTCGTCCAGCTCGTACACCAGCGGTTCACCCGTCGGGATGTTGAGCTCGGGGATGTCCTCGTCGGAGATGCCGTCGAGGTGCTTGACCAGGGCCCGGAGGCTGTTGCCGTGGGCCGACACCAGCACGACCGGCTCGACCAGCAGATCGGGGATGATCGCGTCGTACCAGTACGGCAGCATGCGCTCGACGACGTCCTTGAGGCACTCGGTGTCCGGGATCAGCTCGGGCGGCAGGTTGGCGTAGCGGAGATCGTGGCGGGCGTTGTGCTCGTCATCGGGGTCGAGGGGCGGCGGCGGGACGTCGTAGGAGCGGCGCCAGATCCTCACCTGCTCGGCGCCGTACTTCTGGGCGGTGGCCTTCTTGTCCAGCCCCTGGAGCGCGCCGTAGTGGCGCTCGTTGAGCCGCCAACTGCGGCGGACCGGGACCCACGAGCGGCCCATCTCCCACAGGGCCAGCTCGGCGGTGCGGATGGCGCGCAGCTGGACCGAGGTGTGGACGACGTCGGGCTGGATGTCGTGCTCGGCCAGCAGTCGACCGGCCTCGATGGCCTGGTCGTCGCCGGTGGGTGACAGGTCGCAGTCGTACCACCCGGTGAACAGGTTCTGGCGGTTCCACTCGCTCTCGCCGTGGCGGAGCAGGACCAGGGTGTTGGTCATGGTCCGGAGGCTAACCCGCTGCCCCCCGCCCCTCGGCGGGCCGTAGGTTGTCGGCCCATGGTGGCGGGGGGCTAGGGCGATGACCGTTGTCAGCTGGGTTCTCGGCTGGCTGGCCACCGCGGTCGGCGTGACCGCGGTGGTGCTCACCGCCCGGTGCCTGCGCAGGAGACTGCTTCCCACCTGGTCCGGCCCTCCCGCCCTGCTCGCGGCCAGCGTCCTCGGCGTCGCCGTGGTCCTCGTCGTGGCTCAGGTCCTCGGTGCGGTGGGGCTGCTCCGGCGGGAGACGCTGCTCGCCGCCTCGGTCGTGTTGCTGGTCGGCTCGCTGCTGTGGTGGCGCCGCGACGGCCAGACAGGCGCGGTGGGTGAGCACGACGCACCGCCGACGATCCCGCGCGCCGAGGGCCAGTGGTCGGTCATCGCGGCGGTGGTCGGCATCGCCGGCCTGGCGGTGAGCTGGCTCGCCTACGTCGTGTCCGCCTATCACCGCGGGAACGACGACGGCGACAGCCTGATGTACCACCTGCCGTTCGCGGTGCGCTTCGTCCAGTCCGGCTGGACGACCCGGGTGATCGCCGTGGGCCCGGATCCGTGGATCAGCTTCTACCCGGCGAGCGTCGAGGTGATCACGGCGACCGCCATGCTGCCCTTCCACCACGACGTGCTGATCCCGCTGCTGAACCTGGGTTGGATGGCGCTGGCCCTGCTCGCCGGCTGGTGCCTGGGCGCTCTGGCTGGTCGACCGGCGCTGGGCTCGCTGCTGGTGGCCTTCGTGCTGGCGGCGCCGGTCATGGCGAGCACGCAGGCGGGGTCGGCCCGCGGCGACGTCGCCTGCCTGGCTCTCCTGGTGGCGGCGGTGGCCTTGGTCGCCCACCAGCCCCGGACCGTCGGTTCGTGCGCGGTGGCGGGCTTGGCGCTCGGCGCCGCGCTCGGAACGAAGCTCAACCTGCTCCCGCTGGCTCTGCTCCTGCTGGTCGGCATCGCCGCCGTCCTGTGGCGTCGCGACGGTCGCCGGCCCATGCTGGCCTGGAGCGGAGCAGCGCTGGCCCTCGGCTCCTACTGGTACCTGCGCAACTGGATCGTCGCTGGGAACCCGGTCCCCGTGGTCGGCCGGCTGGGCCCCTTCCGGCTGCCCTCCCTCCCCGAGGACCGGCTCGACGACTTCGACGACACCTCCATCCTCCACCACCTCGGGACGCCGGGCTTCGTCCGAGGGACGCTGCTGCCGGGCGTGAGCCAGATCACCGGCGGGTCGAAGCCGCTGCTGGCCGTGCTCTGTCTCGTCGTCGTCGTGACGGCGCTCGTCGTCCTCCGCCGCCGGCCGGTCGACGTCCCGCACGTGGTGGCCGTGGCTGGGCTGATCGGCCTCGTGGTCTACGTGACGGCCCCGAACGGCGCCCCGATCGCAGGCGGGGGTGGCGTGCTGGAGCTGACGATCGTCGGCTTGAACACCCGCTACGCCCTACCGAGCCTGGTGCTCCTGTTGGGCCTGGTGCCGATGGCCCTCGGGGCCCGGCCCAGCCGGCAGAGCGACCTGGTGGCCGGGGCCGTTGCGGTGCTCGTCCTCGCCCTGGCCGTCAAGTCCACCGTGGACCCGCTCCAGGAGCTGGTGACCGCAGCCGACATCGCGATCGCCGTCGGGGTCGGCGTCGGAGCCGCCCTGGCGGGGGCCTGGTGGCTGGGCTCGCACCGTCGGAGCCCACCCCTGCTCGATCGGCGGCAAGGCGTGGCGCTGGCGATGGCGACCGCGGCGCTGGTGGTGGTCGCGCTCGGCAGCCGCGCGGTGGTCCAGGAGCCGGGCTACCACAGCTACTGGGGCGCACCCGGTGGCTATGCCGCGCTGTGGGCGGCCGGGCGGGACCTCGACGGTGACCGCGTCGGTGTGATCGGCGACTGGGTGCAGTATCCGTACAGCGCCGACGACCTCACGAGGGTGGTGGAGTACCTGGGCCGGCGCGAGTCCCACGGCGTCGTCATACCGCCCACCAGCTGCGACGACGTGCACCTGGCTCTGGATGGCCGCGCCTACGACCTCGCCGTGGTCCAGCGCGGCCTGTACCAGCCGGTCGGAGCGCTGACCGAGATGGCTCAGTGCCTGCAGACCGTCGGCGGGGCCGAGCTCGTGTTCGAGAACGACGCCGGCGTCATCGTGGATCTCGGGCCAAGCGCCACCTGACCGCCGCTAACCGCCGCCCCCGGGATCGGTGGAGGTCGGACCGGCGGCGAACCGCCCGATCACCAGGGTGACCGTGGCCCCTTCGTTGGCGTTGCTACCACCGGCGGGGTTCTGGTCGACCACCCGGCCGTCGTCGGCGGGGTTGAGGGTCTCCTCGTCGACCGTGGACACCTCGAACCCGGCGTTCTGGAGCAGCTGGGTGGCGGAGTCCTCGCGCCGGCCGACGACGTCGGGCACCTGCGTCTGCGCAGCCCCGGTCGACACGACGATGGTCACCGTCGCGTTCGGAGCTACCGGGGCGCCCGCACCCGGGTCCTGGTTGATGACGGTGCCGGGGGGCTGGTCGTTGCTGCTGGCCTCCTGCCGGTTGACCTGGAGGCCCGCTCCTTGCAGCGTCTGGGTGGCCTGCTGCTCGGACTGGCCGACGACGTTGGGGACCTCGACCGTGGTCGGCCCGGCGGCGACGACCAGCGTGATCTGCTGGTCGGCTGGGATCTGCGCTCCGGCGGCCGGGTCGGTGGAGATGACCGAGCCCTCGGGGACATCGCCCGACTCCTCGGGCGTGGTCTGGATCAGGGTGAACCCGGCGTCGCCCAGGATCTGCCGCGCTTCCTGCTCGGTGCGCCCCACCACGTCGGGCACGGCTATGGCCTCGGGCCCGCCCGAGACGGTGATGGTCACCGTCGAGTTCTCGTCGACCTGTTGGCCCGCGCTGGGGTCCTGGTTGACGACGATGCCGGGATCGGCGTCATTGGCCTCTGTCTGGACCTGGACCTCGAGGTGGAGGCTCTCCAGCTCCTGGGTCGCCTGCTCCTCGGTCATGCCCTCGACGTTGGGCACGTCGACCTGGGTGGTGGTGTCGTCGTCGCCGCCGAGCGACCGCACCATGAGGAACAGCAGCCCCGCGAGGATCAGCAGCAGCAGGATGAGGACAGCCAGGAAGGCCTTGGAGCGCTTGGGCTCCTCCTCGTCGTAGTCCTCGTAGTCGTCGTAGCGGCCATACCCGTCGTCCCCATAGCGGTCGCCCTCCCACTGGGTGGGAGCGACGGCCGAGGTCGGCTGCATGTACCCGGTCGGCGCCATGAGCCCGGTCGCCCCGGGATCCACGGGAGGGGCCAGCACCGGCTCGGCCATGATCCGAGCGCCGTCGAGGTAGCGCCGCAGGTCGGCCCGCATGTCCTGGGCCGAGGGGTAGCGGTTGGCCGGGTTCTTGGCCAGGCACTTCAGCACGATCGCTTCGAGCGTCGACGGCAGCTCCGGGTCGATGTGCCGCGGCGGCAGCGGGGCCTCCTGGACGTGCTTGTAGGCGATGGCCACGGCGTTCTCGCCCGCGAACGGCGGGTGACCGGTGATCATCTCGTACAGCACGCAGCCCAGGCT
>Ga0209382_10009406_pt1 | contig 12235 bp, 10 predicted proteins | sample SoiMetdeltSBSDD5_FD_187599 | JGI IMG/M metagenome (GOLD analysis project Ga0209382, IMG submission 187599) | Bulk soil microbial communities from a Populus tree surrounding site in Tennessee, USA - Soil MetaG P. deltoides SBSDD5 (SPAdes) (version 2) | ecosystem: Environmental > Terrestrial >... | reverse complement strand
GGTCAGGCGGCAGCCGTGAAGATGGAAGCGCACGAGCTGGAGTTGATCTGATGCGTTGCGCAGTCGAGGCCGCCGGATTGCCAGACTGCGAAGGAACCGACGACGGCCTTCCGAAGTCAAGCCGATCCCGCTCGCAACCGACCATCGAACTCAAAATCTCCTCTCCGGCACAAAAATGATATCGGATGGGCGAACGTAGAACAGTTGCTTGCTCTTTCCGTCGAACACAAGTTTAAGGTTAAGCACATAATGCCTTAGCCTCCCTTCCTCCTCTCGGACTACCACTACTCCCTTCATGTTCGCTCGGTTCAGGTCGAATCCTCCAGCCTCCATGATCGCCTCAAGAGCCGAAAGCGGGCGATCCGACATGATCTTTCCAGGCCGGACGACCGCTCCAGACACAAAAACCGGATACGCCGACGATTGAAGATTAACAAACACTTCCTTTGTCACGAGCTGAGGCTCATAAAGCTTGAGCACCTCCTTCTCTAATTCCCCGGGTGTTTTTCCAATGGCCGTCAGCTCGCCGACGAGCGGGAGTGCTATCCGGCCGTCTCGCCTGACCGGCTGAGTTGTGTTCAGATTCGGCGATCCTGGAAAAGTAATCACCAGGACGTCTCCCGCTCGAAGCTTCACCGAACCAAACGGAGTGAGTTCCTTTTCAGTCAGCGGAGTCGGCGAAGGCGTAACGCACCCGCTGACGAGCGCGGTCAACACAGAAAGCAAGAGCGCCAACCGCGCGACACCGCGCCAGACGTCGGAGCGCTTGGTCTCGCCGGACTCGTGGATGAATTGGTTGTTTCTTGTCATTTGATCTCGCAGCCTGCCGGGCCTCAGCAGAGATTCCTCGGGATATTTGCCAGCCATCATACGTAAGCAGAGAGCAATATTACCGCGCTAATGTCAACTTGTTAATGCTGCTGGCTGTTCGCGCGGTCATTGTGCGCTGTCGAAGATCTCCACGACCACCGCACAAACGACGGTTTCGGTTCGTGTTTCCGGCCGGCGTTTCCGGCGGCGGATGCTGACTGTGAGAGAGTCTCGTCGGCCCTTCAGCGCAGAAGGTCCGGCGGCGCGACTTCAATCCGGTCCGCAACCTCTTTCGGGATCGGGGCCGCCTTCATCCTGCCCTCATCGTCGCGGGTGACGCAGACCACGGTTAAACCTCCTCGCGCGACTTCGACCGGCGGATTTGCATTCAGGTTCCGGAAACGAAAAACATAACTCACCGATTTCGGCTTCTTTTCACTGACCAGCATGTGGATTTCGACCTCGTCTTCGAAACGAAGCGGCTGAAGATAGTCGCACTCGGCGCGGACGCGCGGCCAGCCCACGGGCGGATCAAAATGGTCCATCACCACGGAAAAACCGAGCGACCGGAAGAACCCGTGCTCCGCCGTCTCCATATAACGAAAGAAATTGGAATAGTGGACGATGCCGGCCATATCAGTCTCGGAAAACTCCACGCGGCGAACGGCTTTGAATTCGTAAGGCATGAGGGATTTTAGATTCGGGGTTTGCGATTTGCGATTTGAAAATCGTGAAGGACAGCTACCGATCAAACCGCGCCAACCGCCGCTTTCGTTTCCCGGTCGGACCGTTGCAACAATGACTGATACAGGTCGGCGATCTGCCGGGTCATGGATTCGGCGCTGAATCGCGTCCGCACCGCCTGCCGTCCTGCCTCACCCAGCGCCCGGATCCTCGCCGGCTCCAACAGCAACTGTTCGATGGCATCGGCCAGCGCCCTGGGATCGTGGGGTTCGCACAGGATTCCTCCGCCCGTCGACTCGATCAACTCCGGAAAGGCCGCGACCCGCGGCTGGACAACTGGAACGCCTGAAGCGAGCGCCTCGATCACATACAAACCGAACGCCTCTCCATACAGTGCCGGAACGGAAAACACCGTCAGTCCCCGATAAAACTCCTGTTTGGCCGCGCGGCCGAGGTTGGGATGAAACTCCGCGTCCGCCAGAATACCGTTTGCCTCCAGCCGTTCCTTCAGCGAACCGACGAACGGCTCATCCGCAGGTCCGCACCCACCGCCAACGCGAAGCTGGAGATTCCCGATGCGGCCGCGCTGCCGGAGGAGAATGTAAGCCTCCACCAGCGTGTCCAAACCTTTCTCCCGACACATCCGCGCGAAGTAACCGAGGACGGGCCGATCGAGCGTCCGCGTTTTGTCCAGCAGCTGCTGAACGCCCCGCGCCGCCTCATACCCATCCAGGTGAATGCCGTTATAGATTACTTGAACCTTGTCCATCGGCAGGGCGGCGCGCCGGGTCATCAACTCGCCGAAGTAGCGGCTCGGCGCAATGAACAGGTCCACGGCCCGCGCGCGATCCGACAGAATCCTCCACGCCCGTTCGCGGTCTGCCACCGGAAGTGAATCCAGAAAGTAATCCTCCCCTTGCAACATGCAGACGATCTTCGACCTCAGCTCCTCTTTGAGCTTGCGCGCCATGCCAACGAGCAACGCGTTGGAGAGACAGATGATGTCCGGATGCGGTTGCTGCTTCATCCATTCAATCAACTCATCGAGTTCGTGGACCTGATTGCCTTCCTCGCCGCGCAGCATCGAAATCGTGATGTCGCCGACGTCCTCCGCCCGCGTCTTCGCGGCGCGGCCGGCCGCCCACTGGAGCACTCCGGGCGAAGCGAGCCAGCGGCGCAACCACTCCGGCGCATGACGAAACAGCGACGATTTCTGTTCGAGATAGACATTCACCCCGCCGAAGAATGTCCGCGTGCCGCGGCTCTGGTTCTCCTCGTCCAATGTCATCGGCAGGTAGAGCGGCACCATCAGCGTCTGATGCCCGAGCTTTCGCAACTCGGCGACCAGGGCGTTATCACGGAAACAATTTCCGCAATACATCCCGCCCGCGCCGGGTGTGATCTGTACGATGTTCACCGACGGGATTCTCGTTGATAAGGTTCGGGAGTCAAGGGGCAGGCGAAAGGCGCGCGGGGCCGGTCGGGTTCCAAACCTTGCGCAGCAACGCGGGCGGCGGACTGACAACGCTGGTCCTGGCCGGCGCAGGACTTTACGTGCTCGTCGCTGTGCTGATTCTCGCGCCAGGTCGCGCGACCCATCCCGGCCGCGGCCATCAGCCCGCTTGAAAATATCGACGCGATACCGTCTTATCCCATCCTCGTTCGTGCTGCCCTCGAAAGGCAGCCTTGATTCCGGAAATGTGGACGACGACGAATCGATAAGATGAAGAAGGCGCAAGGCAAAGTCAGCGCGGGGCTCTTGATGTATCGGATTCGCGCGGGGCGGCTCGAAGTATTCCTCGCCCATCCGGGCGGCCTGTTCTTCAAGAACAAGGACGACGGTCACTGGAGCATTCCCAAGGGCGAGATCGGTCCTGCCGAAGACCAGTTGGACGCGGCGAAGCGGGAATTTGAGGAGGAAGTCGGCCTCGCGCCCGGTGGCGACTTCATCCCGCTCGGCGCCATCCGGCAAAAGGGCGGAAAGATCGTGCACGGATGGGCCTTTGCCGGCGACTGGGACGAGTCGCGGGTTCTCCAGAGTAATACGTTCGAGATGGAATGGCCGCCCAGGTCCGGCCGGAGGCAGAGCTTTCCGGAGATTGATCGCGTAGGCTTCTTCACCATTCCCGAAGCGCGAAAGAAGATGAAAGAGACTCAACATCCGTTTCTTGATCGGCTGCGCGAAAAGCTCGCTCGGAATGACGGACGGTCGTGCGAACCCGGGAAATGAGCGCGCCGATAACTCACTTTCACTATTGTCCGCGCTGCGGCCGCGTCCGTGAAAAGCCCGGCGCCGAACCGGTATTCAAATGCACGGGTTGCGGCTTCCTGTATCACTTCAACCCGACCATCGCGGTCGCAGGGTTCCTCCTCGATTCAACGCACCGAATTCTTTTGATTCGCCGCGCGAATGAACCGAAGAAAGGAAAGCTCGCGATTCCGGGCGGGTTCGTGGACTTCGGCGAAACTGCCGAAGAGGCGCTGCGCCGCGAGATCCGGGAGGAAGTCAATCTGACCGTTGGCCTGCTGGAGTATCTCTGCTCGCAATTAAACACGTATCTCTATCAGGAAGTGACCTATCCAGTTCTCGACTTCTTCTTCGTCGCCCGCGCGGAGCACGTGGAACGGGCCGCCGCGCTCGACGGCGTGGAAAGCCTTTTCTGGTCGGACCCCGCTGCCATCAACGCGGACGAAATCGGTTTTCCCTCAGTCCGCAAGGGGTGGGAATTCTTCCTCGCGCAGCGCAAGCGCTGGTTTTGATCAGACGCAATTGGGTTGCGTCGAAAGACACGGTGATTCCTGGTGCCTGGCGCCATGCGCATCCCACTTCAGATTTAAGGGATGCTCAAGCGGCGTGAACGCCGCGCCCGATAAAATCCGGATCGCGCGACGTCCCGGCGCGCAGCGCGTCCGCATGCCAGTGACATCTCCGAATGATTTCAGGTGCACCCTTGCTCTCGAGGCTGCTGCGACCGGGGACCGATCGCGCTCCGAACGCTGTCTTGCTTTCGATTCGCCTTGTTCGCGCGCTTGGCGGGTGATCCCGGTTCATTTCCGGTTCCGGACCGGCATCAATCCGAAATGCAGCACCAACCAAATGGGGACAGCGAAGATCACAATCGCTACCAGCCGTTCCCACGTCCAGCCTATGTTGGGGGCATGCGCCTGGATGGGGAAGATCGCGATCATGAAATAGTTGCTGAATCGCGTATGGCCGAGAAACGATCCGTATTTCGGATACTTCCGCCGGATGCCGCTGATCAATGCCAGCGCGCCAAGGCCCAACACCAGGAAAGTCACCAGCAGATTGATCGGCAGCATCGCATCCAGTTCGAGCCATGGTGTGCCCTGCGGGCGCGGTTTGAAGTAAGGGTAAAGCCATTGCGCGCCGGCCCAAAGAAAACTGAAACCGGTTTGAATGGCGGTGCGGAAATTGGCCTTGGCCGAAGTCATTTCGTTGAGCAACAGGGCGAAGTAGAGCGGCACAATGCCCCAGATCATCTCGATGTGCTGGAACGGCGTCCGAATCAGTTCGGCGAACGTGGCCCAGGAGTTGTGTATCACGTCCTGGTTCTACCAGTTCGCTCTCCGGTAGCAATCCGGCAATCGGCCCCGGCGCGGAACCGAACCGACGGCGTGCCCGGGTCCGGAAATGAGCTTGAGCCGCCCGGTGATTTCTGTTATCCCATTCAGGAACCTTCGCTTGGACTCCCGATTCGGCCGACGGAAACGGGCAGGCCTGGAATTTATTAAGTGTACGCCTCGGCGCCGATTGCAGCAGGAGAGCCAACTTGAAAAACATGAGGGACAGAACGGCCGGACGGATCGTTCCAGTTGCTCTGGCAATCAGTATGAGCCTGCCTTTCCTTGCTCTTGCTCAGAGCCCTCCGCCGAACGACGACTTTGGCAATCGAATCACACTGACCGGTTCCTCGATCAGCGCGAACGGCTCGAATGTCAACGCCACGAAGCAGGCCGGGGAGGGGACCCACGCCGACAACACGGGCGGCAAATCGGTCTGGTGGTCCTGGACGGCCCCGACCAACGGCAATGTCACGTTGTCCACAGCGGGAAGCAGTTTCGATACGTTGCTGGCGGTTTACACGGGGGAATCGGTATCGGCACTCGTCCTCGTCGAGAGTAACGACGATGATGCCGTTAGCGGGGAATTGACGAGCCTGCTCAATTTTGACGCGGTGACGGGGATTACGTACCAAATCGCGGTGGACGGTTTTAACGATGACTTCGGAACCATCGATTCAGGCGCCGTCGTGTTGGACCTGAGATTGGGTCCGCCAATCCTGCGGCCGGCCAACGACCGATTTGCCGACCGGATTCTGATGCCCGGTTCGACAAATACTGTGACCGGAACCAACCTCGGCGCGAGCAAGGAAGCCGGTGAACCGGACCACGCTGGCAACCCCGGCGGCAAATCGGTGTGGTGGTCGTGGACGGCGCCGATGGCGGGAACGATTACGCTTTCCACGGCGGGCAGCAGTTTCGACACGGTGTTGGGAATCTATACGGGATCGTCGCTTGCGACCCTGGCGGAAGTGGCCAGCGACGACGATGGCGGAACGAACCGTTCAAGCCGCGCGACGTTTTTCGCCGCGGCGGGAACGGCGTACCAGATTGCCGTGGATGGTTTCCGGGGCGCCTCCGGCCAGATCACTCTGTCAATGGTGTCCGGCGGTCTCCCCGCTCCCGACTGGGAAGTGAAGGACCTCGACGGCAATACGGTCAAGTCCGCCGATTTCGCCGGCCGGGTAGTTCTTCTGAATTTCTGGGCCACCTGGTGTGGGCCCTGCATCGCCGAGATTCCCGATCTGATCGAACTCCAGAATCAGTACTCCCTCGATGGCTTGACCGTCGTTGGCCCTTCGACGGATACCGTCGGGGTCGCCGTCGTGCAACAATTCGTTCTGGATCATGGCATGAATTATCCGGTCGTCATGGCGAACACTCAGATGCAACGGGATTACGGGGGAATTTCCGCCATCCCCGCCACCTTCGTGATCGATCGCGAAGGCAAAATAGTCGCCCGGTTCGTCGGCTCGCGAAACAAGGCCGTGTTTGAGAGCGTCGTCGTTCCACTGCTGAAGGATGTGCGACCAAAGATTCAGCGCACCGATGGAGGGCTCATGATCTCATGGCCGTCCGCGCAGTCGGGGTTCGTGTTGGAATCCGCGGAAGGCCTTTCTGGTCCGGCCTGGATCGAGGTCTCGGGTCCCTTTGACGTCGTCAACGGTTTCCTGAACTTTGCCATCGCGCCGGCCGACTCGCAAAGATTCTATCGGCTCAAGAAGTAAATCCTGCGGCGCAACGGACTGGAAGCACGCCTGCCTTTGCCTGGGCTTCGAGTCCACACGCCGTTTTTAGCATCGACCTTATCGCGGACGGCACAGAGCGGCATTGGTCCGCGCGGCTGCCGTTACCGCCCAGAGATTGGCCGGGCATGTCGATTTGGCGAAATGCAAAGGCCGCACTCCGCCGTCGGCGAACCCATAATTGGAGACCCCGGTCCGGGACCGCTGGCTCGACTTCGGATGGCGGCTTTCCTCCAGGTCCGTGAGGTAATTCTCGTTCAATGGGAGAATGTCCACGTAAAACGCACTCGAGGCGGAACTCTTTTCCCCGAAGAGAATCGTTTCGGCCGGCGTACCAATGACATTGTCCCGCATGGCCAGGGGGATGCCGCTTTTGAGGATACCCGGCCAGTCGGAGGCCGGGATGTCTTCCAGAAAAAAATCGCTGAACCCGTTGAGGATGTAGCCGCGCGGACCCGCGTCCATAGGGTTCCCTTTGACGGTTGCGGACCCCGAATTTGTTCCGCTGATTTCGGCGGGACAGCGGAGCGTTCGCGCGTCGCCAAAGCTGCTTTGGAGTTGGCTTGGCCACCGGTTGGCCATGCCGCGGACGGGGTAGTAACCGTTGTGGTCTCCCGCGTACAACGCCATTGACAACGTCAGTTGGCGCAGGTGGTTGAGACAGGCAGTACGCTGACCGGATTCCTTGACCCGCGCCAAAGCCGGCAACAGCAAACTCGCCAGCAAACCGATGATGGCGACGACCACGAGCAACTCGATCAAAGTGAACGCGGGGCGCAGCGCCGCTTCGCGGCCGGCCGGTTTCCGTGGTGATCCAAATTCGTTCACGAGTCCCGTCTCGGAAGGTCAACCAACTTTCTTCCTCGATGAAGCGTGGTTGCCGTCCAACCCTGGCATGTTTTGCGACGCGAAATCGAGCCGAAAAAAAGCCACCTTCGGCCAAGCCTGCCTCGCGCCTCACCGAACTTTTCGCCCGGCTTCGAGTAGTTCCGCGATGCGATCCACATCAAAAACGCAACCTCCCCACGTCCCCCCGCCAGCCTGTTGTAGAGCAGCCCAAAGACGGGTGTCCGCAGGCAACGCCGGATGGGGCGCGAGGTCCGGATGGGCGGCACGGCGCGCAAGCGTCTCTGCGCCTTCTTCGGGAGTGCAACGCTGACTGCCTTCGCCGAGAAAATCCACCGACCCTTCAAGTTGGTTTCGGTCAACAACGATGCGAATGAGGTCGCCATCGCGGACTTTGCCGATGGGGCCGCCCGCCAGCGCTTCCGGGCCGACGTGCCCGATGCACGCGCCGGTGGAAACGCCGGAAAAGCGCGCGTCCGTGATCAGCGCCACATGCTTTCCAAACGGAAGAAACTTGAGCGCAGAAGTCAATTGATACGTCTCTTCCATCCCGGTGCCGAGCGGGCCGCAACCGATAAGCACCATCACGTCACCTGCTTTGACCTGATTTTTCTTGATGGCTGCGATGGCCTCCTTCTCGCGCACAAACACTCTGGCAGGACCCTCGTGGCGATAAATTCCGTCCGCATCAACGATCGTCGGGTCGATGGCAGTGCTTTTGATCACGGCCCCCTCGGGCGCGAGATTTCCGCGCGGAAACGTCACTGTGCTGGTCAGTCCGCGTTCGCGGGCTCTCCCGGGTGATAGGATCACGTCGTCGGGATCGACGCCGTCCTGCTGCTTGAGGATTTCGCGGAAGCGCGCGCGCCGCTCGGACTTCTCCCACCAATCGAGCACTTCATTTAACTTCCTTCCGCTGACGGTCAGCACGCCGGTGTCGAGCAACTCGAGTCGGCGCAGGTGCAACATCACCTCCGGCACGCCACCGGCGAGAAACACCCGCACGGTCGGATGATGCGTCGGGCCGTTGGGCAGCACATCCACGATTCGCGGCACGCGGCGATTGATGGTGATCCATTCGTCCACGGTTGGCCGCGGCAAACCGGCGGCGTGCGCGATGGCGGGGATGTGCAGCAGCAAATTGGTTGAGCCCCCGAACGCGGCGTGCAGCGTCATCGCGTTGCGAATGCTCGCCGGCGTGAGAATGTCGCGCATCTTGATCCCGCGATCTTCGAGCTGACAGACGGCCCGCGCAGAACGGACGGCGATATCGGTCCAGACCGGCTGACCCGAGGGAGCCAGCGCAGAATGCGTCACCGATAAACCCAACGCTTCGCCGACGACTTGTGATGTCGCGGCGGTTCCAAGAAACTGGCAGCCGCCCCCGGGCGAAGCGCAGGCGCGGCAGCCCAGATCCGACGCCTCCTGCAACGAGATCATTCCATGTGCGAAACGCGCGCCGAGGCTCTGGACTTTGCCGGCGTCCTCGCCGTTCTCGGGCGGCAGCGTCACACCACCGGGAATGAGGACGCAGGGCAAATCGCGCATCGCCGCCAACGCCATCATCATTGCCGGCAGTCCTTTGTCGCATGTGGCGACGCCGACGACGCCTGAGCGCGTCGGCAGCGAACGGATGAGCCGTCGGAAAACCTGCGCGGCGTCGTTGCGGTATGGCAGACTGTCGAACATGCCCGGGGTCCCTTGGGTGCGGCCGTCGCAAGGGTCGGAGCAAAATGCGGCGAAAGGGATCGTCTTGAGGGCGCGCAACTCCTGCGCCGCCGCTTGAACGAGGAGCCCGATTTCCCAATGGCCGGTGTGATATCCGAGCGCGATCGGCGTGCCGTCCGGCGCGCGCATCCCGCCCTGCGTGCTGAGGATGAGGAATTGTTTTCGCCCAAGCTCGCTCGGGTTCCAACCCATGCCGGCATTCTGGGTCAGCCCGAAGAGATCGCCGCTCGGACGGTTCAAGAGCATTTCCTCGGTCAGCGGCAGGCTGCCGGCGGGTCCCAAGGCCTTGCTCTGAATCCTGTAGATATCCGGCGCCGCTGCCTCGAAGATTTCGGGTTCGCTCATGCAGGCGATTCAATCACCGGCCCAACAGGAGACCAAGCGGGAATTGGGCGGGCAGCACGCCGAAGTTATCGAACTCAACAATAAAAACCGATGAAAAACTTCATAACTCACCTTTGAAGTCGCGGTTGTGTCAGGGAGTCGCTTGATCATGGCCAATCGTTCGCGCGCGATCTTCTTCAATTCGGCGCGCCCGTTCGCGCCAGGCTCTGGTGCTGGCCGCGTGGCCAACGACCTCGCGATGTCAAATGATCTGCCCGATCACTCTGCCTTCGACAAACGTGAGCCGCTCATTCCGGCCCAGATGAGGATAGGTCAATTGACTTTGGTCGAGGCCGAGCTGGTGCAGAATCGTCGTGTGGAGGTCACGGAAGTGGACGGGATTCTCAATGGCGCGCAGGCCAATGGCGTCGGTGGCGCCTACGACCTGGCCGCCTTTGATTCCACCGCCCGCCATCCACATGGTGAAACCGAGATTGTGGTGGTCGCGGCCCTTGCCTGATTCTGCCTCGGGCGAACGGCCGAATTCACCTCCCCACAACACCAGCGTGCTGTCGAGCAGTCCGCGTCGCTCCAAATCCTTCAGGAGCCCGGCGACAGGCTTGTCGGTTTCCGCGGCTTTGCGGAGATGATTCTCTTCGATGTCATTGTGCGCGTCCCATTGCAGGTTGCCCGGCCCGCCGCCGGCAACGACGCAAGTAAAGCGCACGCCATTTTCCACCAGCTTGCGCGCAAGCAAACAGCGTCGGCCATAATCGTGCGTCGGCTCATGGCCGATGCCATAAAGATCGAGCGTCTCCTGCGGCTCTTTGGAAAAATCAAACAGCTTCGGCGATTCGGTCTGCATTTTGAAAGCCAGATCGTAAGCGTTAATGCGCGCGTTGAATTCTTCATCCGCAGCGCGCAGTGTGGACCGATTCAGGTCGTTGATGAATTGGAGCGTTCGACGCCGCTGGGCCAGCGTCACGCCGTCGGGCAATTCCAGGTTCAGGACGGGCCGGTCGCCGGGGCGAAACATGGTCGGCTGAAAGACCGCTGGAAGAAAGCCATTCGCATACATCGGCTGACCGGCTTCGAGCGCTCCCTTAGGGTCCGGCATCACGACGTAAGCCGGGAGCGAATCGCTCTCCGATCCCAGGCCGTAAGTGATCCAGGATCCCATGCTGGGAGATCCTGGAACCACGCGGCCGGTGAACAGTTCATATTGGGCGGCTGAATGGACGACCATGTCGCCATAACAGGAACGAATCACCGCCAGGCGATCAACGCACGAGGCGAGGTGCGGGAAAAGATCGGAAACTTCGATCCCGCTCTGGCCGTGCTTCCGGAACGTCCGCTTGGTACCGAGCAGCTTCGCACCCGTTTTGACGAACTGATACTTGGCTTCGCCGAACTCTTTCGGCCTTGGCTGGCCGTGAAGTTCGTTGAGGAGCGGCTTGGGGTCGAAGGTTTCGAGATGACTCGGCCCGCCCGCCATGAAAAGGAAGATCACCGCCTTCGCTTTCGCCGGTTGGTGCGACGGTCGCGCGCCCAGCGAGTTGATCGCGCCGGCTCGCGCCTGTTGCTGGTGCAGGATGGACGCAAGCGCGAGCGAGCCAAATCCGCAAAACGTGTCGCGCATGAATTCGCGGCGCGTGCGGGTGACGCGCACGTGTTCAGGCCGGTTACTGGACATAGAGAAAAGCGTTGAGGTTGAACAATGCGAGGGCGAATTCCTTGAGCGGTTGCTCCTTCAGGAAGGCGGCCGCGAGCGAGCGCTCCTTGGCCGATGGCGGACGGCCAACGGCGAGCCCGTAAGCGCGTTCGACGATCCGGCTTCGGTCGCCCCCAGTTTCTTTCTCGAGCCGTTGCGCAAACGAGGCCGCCAGTTCGTTGGCCAGTTTGCCGTTGAGCAGTTCCAACGCCTGCGGTGCGTGCGTGCTCGATTCGCGCCGGCCGCAACTCGCGAGCAAGCCGGGCTGATCGAACGTCTCCATGAACGGCAAACGCAGATTGCGCTTCGCGATGAGATAAATGGATCGTCGATGATGTTCGGTTGCATTTCGAGCGACTTCCCATTGGGCCGGCTTGTAAAGCAACTGAACCAGTTCCTTGTCCACCGTCACCATGACACTTGCTCCGCCAATCTTCGGGTTCAGTGCGCCCGAAACGGCCAGCATCGCGTCACGGATTTCCTCTGCGGAAAGGCGACGCTGGCTGAACCGCCACAACAGCCGGTTCTCCGGGTCCACCCTCGCCGCCGCCTCGGCGGCTGGCGAACGGCAGGATTGCCGGTAGGCGCTGCTCATGACGATAAGCCGATGCAGCGGTTTCAGTTTCCACCCGCCTTTCACGAGCTCTGTGGCCAGCCAATCGAGCAATTCCGGATGACTGGGCCGGTCGCCATTCTTTCCAAAATCGTTCGCTGTCTTCACCAAACCAACGCCAAAGTGATGCTGCCACAGACGATTGACGATGACTCGCGCCGTCAGAGGATGGTTCGAGTTGGCCAGCCAGCG
>Ga0209382_10009405_pt1 | contig 12235 bp, 9 predicted proteins | sample SoiMetdeltSBSDD5_FD_187599 | JGI IMG/M metagenome (GOLD analysis project Ga0209382, IMG submission 187599) | Bulk soil microbial communities from a Populus tree surrounding site in Tennessee, USA - Soil MetaG P. deltoides SBSDD5 (SPAdes) (version 2) | ecosystem: Environmental > Terrestrial >... | reverse complement strand
CCGCTGTCTGAAATCTGGCCCCGGATCGACGGGGCGCTCTTGATCTGGTCGTTGAGGACGATGGCGAGCAGATTCCCGACGTTCTTGGAAGTCCATTCGCCGAACTTCTCCGAGCCGCCCGGCTTGACCTGGAAGACGACGCGGTATCCGAGCCCCTGCTGCGCCGGGACGCCCCGCGCGTCGCGCAGGTCGGTCCCGGAGATGATCGGGGTCTTCTCGACGATGTAGAAGCCGTCGATCGGGGAAGACCCGGGGCGCGGCTCGTAAATCTTGAGAATCTGGCGGTCACTCGGGACCGTTCCGTTGAGCGCGGCGAGGGCCTCGGCCTCCGTCTTGTAAAGCTCGCCCGGGGGGACGACGGCCTTGAACTCGAGCCGCGCCTCGCCCTTGATCAGATCCTTGACGCGGTCGGGGTTGTCGACGCCGGGCATCTGCACGAGGATCTGGTGGTCCTCGTCGCGGCCGTGGAACTGGACGGTCGGCTCGGCGACGCCGAACTGGTCGATGCGCTGCTCGATGATCGTCTTGGCCTGCTCGGTCGCCTCGCGCCGGATGCGGTCGGCCGACGACCCTTTGAGGTCGAAGACGACCGCCGCCGGGTTAGTGCGCGTCGTGTCTCCCCAATCGTCACGGCCGAAGTCGGTGAGGAGTTTCTCGCGGATTTCGTTGTGCTTGCTGGCGTCGGGGGTCTCGACCACGAGCTGGCCGTTGGCCGGCGTCTTGATGTCGGTGAAGTTGATCCCGTCCTTCTTGAGAATCTCGACTGCCTTCTGCCGATTGCCCTCGGTGATCGCCTTGATCGCGTCCTCGGCCTGGACCTGCATGACGAGGTGCGTCCCGCCCCGGAGGTCGAGCCCGAGCCGGATGTTCTCCGAGAGGTTCTGGCGCAGCCGCGCCGGGCTGAAGAAGTCGGCGGCCGAGACTTTGCTCCCCGGTGGCCGGTTCCAGGGGCCGAACAAGATGACCAGGGAGACCAAGGTCACGACCCCAATGACAATGCTGCGCGTGCGAAGTTTTCTGTTCATGATTCAAAAGCTGCCAGCGGTCAGCCAGCAAAAACGGTCAAGACTTTTTCGGTGTCTGGCTGAAAGCTGACAGCTGATCGCTGAGAGCTGACTTTACTTCTTCTCCTCGGGCGCGTCCTGGAGGCCGGAGATCGAGCTGCGGGAGACGTCGACCTTGACGGGCGGGTTTTCGGCGATCTTCAGTTGCACCGTGCGTTTATCGTCGCGGACGATAGTCACCGTTCCGTAAATCCCCCCGCTGGTCACGACCCGGTCGCCCGCCTTCAGGGCGTCGAGCATCTCCTGCGCGCGCCGCGCCTGTTTACGCTGGGGTACGATGATCAGGAAATAGAAGACGACAAAGATCAGCAAGATCGGCATCAGGTTGATCAAGATGCCGGCGCCTCCCTGTCCCTGCCACAGGAGCGATACGAGATGTAATGACATAACCAGGGTGGGTCAACCTCTTCTGCAAGATGCCGCCTCGGGGCGTCTAACCGTCCGAGGCGTCGGCTCGGTCCCGGCCCTCCGCTGATTCGCGCTGCAGCTCATCAAGGAATTGGGTACGGAAAGCCGCGAATTCGCCAAGCGTGATAGCTTGCCTGATTTTACCCATGGTGTCAAGGTAGAAGGCCAAATTGTGGTAGGTACACAAGATGCTCGCGAGCATCTCCCCGCTGTGGTAAAGGTGCCGCAGGTAGGCGCGCGTGTAGCGGCGGCAGACCCGGCAGGCGCACCCCTCATCGATCGGCCGGCCGTCCCGCGCGTAGCGCGCGTTCTTGAGGTTGAGCCGCCCCCGCGCGGTGAAAGCCTGGCCGTTGCGAGCGTTGCGGGTAGGCATGACACAGTCGAACATGTCGACCCCGCGTGCGACGCACTCCACCAGGTCCTCCGGTGTCCCGACTCCCATGAGGTAACGCGGCCGGTCGGGCGGCATCTGCGGGGCGATCGCCTCGACGACCTCGTACATGACCGCCTTCTCTTCCCCGACGCTCAGCCCCCCGATGGCGTACCCGGAGAACTCGATCCCGGCCAACTGCTCCAGACTCTGTCGCCGCAGGTCGTGGTAAACGCCCCCCTGGATGATGCCGAAGAGCGCCGCCCGCGCGCCGGCGCCGAGCCGGTCGAACTCCGCGCGCGAGCGCCGCGCCCACCGCGTCGTCAGCGCCAGGGATCTCTCGGCCTCCGGGTGGGTGGCCGGGTGCGGGGTGCACTCGTCGAACGCCATGGCGATGTCCGACCCGAGCGCGTGCTGGATCTGCATCGAGACTTCGGGCGAAATGAACTGGCGCGAACCGTCGAGGTGCGAGCGAAACTCGACCCCCTCCTCGCGGATGCGCCGCAAATCGCCGAGGCTGAAGACCTGGAACCCGCCGCTGTCAGTGAGGATCGCCCGCCCCCACGACATGAAGCCGTGGAGCCCGCCGAGGTCGCGGATCGTTTCCTGGCCGGGGCGCAAGTAGAGGTGGTAGGTGTTGCCGAGAATGACCCGCGCGTCGAGGGCCTCGAGCATCTCCTGGGTTACCGCCTTGACCGTCGCCTGCGTCCCGACGGGCATGAAGACCGGCGTCCGGATCTCGCCGTGCGGAGTGAGGAGCCTCCCGGCGCGCGCGCGCCCGTGAGGTTCCACGCGATCGACCTGGAACGCCGACTGGCCCACCGCTCAGTTCCTCATCCGCTGCTTGACGCGGATTGGCGTCGCGAAAAAGTCGAAGGACTCGCGCAGCCGGTTGATGAGGTAACGCTCATAGGAGAAGTGAATTTTCGCCCGGCCGCCGCCTGTGAAGAGGACGAAGGTGGGCGGGCGTGTGCCGGCCTGGGTGAGGTAGAGGACTTTGAGGCGGCGGCGGGCAGAGGTCGTGGCGCGGGGCTGGTCGAGGAAGTCATGGAAGAATTGATTCAGCGCGCCGGTCGTGATGCGCAGGTTGCGGGCCCGGTCAGCGTGCGCGATGAGCTCGGGCAGCCGCGCCACGCGCTGGCCGGTGAGCGCCGAGATGAAGGCGATCGGCGCGTAATCGAGGAACTTCATGGCGTCGCGCACCCGCTGCTCGTAGGTTTGAATGGTATAGGTGTCCTTCTCGATCGCGTCCCACTTGTTGACGACGATGATCACCGATCGCCCGGCCTCGTGGGCGTAGCCGCCGATGGTCGCGTCGAGCGCCGTCGGGCCCTCGACCGCGTCGATCACGAGCAGGACCACGTCGGCGCGCTCGATGTGTTTGCGCGCCATGACGACCGACATCTTCTCGGCCATCTCTTCAGTCTTCCCCTTGCGCCTGATGCCCGCCGTGTCGATCAGGCGGAGCCGCCGGCCCCCTGTCTCCCCGGTTGTGACCTCGAGGGAGCTGTCCACGGCGTCGCGCGTCGTCCCCGGGATTGGCGAGACGATGACCCGCTCCTCGCCGAGCAGGCGGTTGACGAGCGACGATTTGCCGACGTTGGGCCGCCCGATGATCGCGACGTGGATCTCCCTGTCGGTCGACTCCGCGGTCTCGGCGGCGGGCAGGACTTCGATGACCGCGTCGAGCAGCTCGCCGAGGCCGACGCCGTGCTCAGACGAGATGGGGAAGACGTCCTGGTAGCCGAAGCGATGAAACTCTCCGGCGTGGTCGGCGACGCGCGCCGTGTCTGATTTGTTGGCCACGACGAAGATTGGCTTGTCGAGCGCGCGGAGCATGCGCGCCAGCTCTTCGTCGAGCGGCGAGAGGCCGGCGCGCGCGTCGACGACGAAGAGGAGCAGGCTAGCCTCGCCGATCGCCGTCTTCGCCTGCTTGAGGATGTTGGCCGGGATGGCGGCCTGGTCGTCGGGCACGATCCCGCCCGTGTCGACGACGCGGAAGGCGCGCCCCTGCCACTCGGCGGCGCCGTAAATGCGGTCGCGCGTGATCCCTGGCAGATCGCCGACGATCGAGCGCCGCGACCCGATGAGGCGGTTGAAGAGCGTCGACTTGCCGACGTTGGGCCGCCCGATGATCGCGACCAGCGGCAAAGTCTCCGGCCCGCCCGCCGTCAGTGTAGCATCTGGCTCCATCACTTATCCTGAATCCGCAGGCTCAAAGTCCTGTAACTAGGCGTCCTGGTTTAAAGTCATGTAGGATAGTGGAAAGACCGGCGGGTGACAACTCGGCCGGCGGGGTGGTGGGGAACGAGGTTTAACACAAGGAGACAGATTATGCGCGCACTGATGCTGATGCTCACGCTGTCGCTGGCGCTCTCGGGCGCCGCCGCGGCCCAGGGCGACCCGGCGGCCCGCGCCCAGGAGACCCTCAAGCAGGCCCGCGCGGCGCTCGGGGACGATGCCAAGCTCAAGTCGTTGCAAAGCCTTTCGGCCACCGGGAACGTCCGCCGCACGTTCGGCGAGAATCAGGTGGAGAGCGAGCTCGAGCTCGACATCTTGCTGCCCGACAAGATCAAGATCGCCCAGAACAGCAACTTCGGTTCGAACGCCCAGGTCCTTAACGCCGGCCAGGTATGGAATGAGTTCGTGCCTGCAGTGTCGGCGGGGGGCGGCGGAGGCTTCGGAGGCGGCAGGCGGATGGGCGGAGGGAACGATCCGGAGATGCAATCTCGCATGCAGGCCATGCAGCGGGCTGAGATCACGCGCCTCATGCTCGGGATGCTGCTCCAGGCGCCGGGCTCCGTCCCGGTCGAATACAGCTTCGCCGGGGAGGCTAAAGCCCCCGACGGGACGGCCGACGTGATTGACGTTAAGGGCCCCGATAATTTCACGGCGCGTTTGTTTATCGATCAGAAGACGCATCGCCTGCTCATGCTCAGCTATAAGGCTAAGCAACCCCGCATGATGATGGGTCGGGGTCCGGGCGGGCCGGGCGGCCGCCCGGCGCAGGCTGGCGGTCAGGGCGGCGGCCAGGGCCAGGGTCAGCGCCCCGAGATGACTCCGGAGGAGATCGAGAAGCGCCGCCAAGAGAGGCGCGAAGCCTTCGAGAAGGCGCCCGAGGTCGAGTTTCGGTGGGCTTTCGCGGACTACAAGCCGGTCAATGGCATTCAACTCCCTCACCGCCTGACCAAGTCTGAAGCGGGCACGCCGAACGAGGAGTGGCAGATCAGCAAGTACAAGATCAACCCGTCGTTCAAGCCGGACCGCTTCGAGAAGAAGACGACCAATTAGCCATAGCCCACGGATGACACGGATCAGAAATCCGTGAACATCCGTCCAATCCGTGTCATTCGTGGGCCATTCTTCTCCGCAGCATGTTCTCACTCGATTTCGACTTCGACGACCGGGTCGAGCGCGGCGCGACTCTGCCCTCCGCTTGCTACACCGCTGCGGAGGCGCTGTCTCGTGAGCGGAGGAGCATCTTCGGCCGGACCTGGCAGCTCGTCGGGCGCCTCGATCAGGTGAGGGAGCCGGGCGATTATTTCACCGCCGAAGTTGCCGGCGAGCCGGTCCTTGTCTTGCGCGACCGCGAAGGTGAGTTGCGGGCTTTCTTCAACGTCTGCCGCCACCGCGCCGGGCCGGTGGCGACCGGGGCGGGACGCGCTGCCGCGCTGCGGTGCGGCTACCACGGCTGGACCTACGCGCTCGACGGCAGTCTCATCGGGGTGCCCGATTTCGAAGGGGTCGAGTGCTTCGACCAGGAGGCGATGCGCCTCCCCGCGGTCGGGGTCGAGACGTGGGAGCAATTCATCTTCGTCAAACTCGCGGACTCGCCCGCGGGCCTGGCCGACTTCCTCGCGGACATCCCCGCGCTGTCGCGCCACTGCCGGATCGCCGAGATGGCCCCGGCGGCGCGGCGCGACTACCGTATCGAGTGCAACTGGAAGGTCTACGTCGACAATTACCTCGAGGGCTACCACATCCCGGTGATCCACCCGTCACTCATGCGCGAGATCGATTACGGCCGGTACCGCACGGTGACGGGCCGCTTCTCGTCGCTGCAGGACGCGCCGATCCGCCCGAGGCCGGCATCCGACGCCGGGGCACGGAGGTATGCGCCGAGCGCCGACCAGGGCGCGGCCCTCTACTTCTGGGTCTTCCCGAACTTGATGCTCAATGTCTACCCCGACAACCTCTCGACCAACCTCATCCTGCCGCTCGGGCCCGACCGCACGCTGACGATCTTCGAGTGGTTTTTCCGTGACGCGGCAGCGCCCGGGGCGAGCGATCTGATCCGGGACACGGTCGAGTTCAGCGACGAGGTCCAGCAGGAAGACGTTCGAATTTGCGAGGCGGTTCAGCGGGGCCTGGCGTCGGTCTCCTACGACCGCGGTCGGTATTCGGCGAAGCGCGAGAACGGCGTCCACCATTTCCACGCGTTGTGGCGCCAGTTCATGCTGGCGGGGGAAGCGGGATAACGTCATGAGCGAGAACAAGGTGGAACAGCTGCGCGAGAAGAACCGGGCGGCCGAGGCCGGCGGCGGAGTGGAGCGGGTCGCCCGCCAGCACGCGGACGGCAAGATGACGGCGCGCGAGCGCATCGATTTTCTTCTCGACGACGGCACCTTCGAAGAGTTCGACCGGCTCAAAACGCACCGCTGCACTGACTTCGGGCTCGCCCGGCAGCAGTACCCCGGGGATGGCTTCGTCACCGGCCATGGCCTCGTCGACGGACGAGAGGTCTTCGTCTTCGCGCAGGACTTCACGGTCTTCGGCGGCTCGCTCTCGGAGAGCAACGCGCAGAAGATCGTCAAGCTCATGGACCTCGCCGTCAAGGTCGGCGCGCCGATCATCGGGCTCAACGACTCGGGGGGCGCGCGGATTCAGGAAGGGGTCATGTCGCTCGCCGGGTACGCCGACATTTTTCTCCGCAACACGCTCGCTTCCGGTGTCGTGCCGCAGATTTCGGCGATCATGGGGCCGTGCGCGGGCGGGGCAGTCTACTCGCCCGCGATCACCGACTTCACGGTCATGGTCAAGGACACGAGCTACATGTTCATCACCGGGCCGGACGTCATCAAAGCGGTGACGCACCAGGAAGTGACGAAAGAGGAGTTGGGCGGCGCGATGACGCACAACCAGACGAGCGGCGTGGCCCACTTCGCGGCCGAGACCGAAGAGGACTGCCTGCGGCTGGTCCGCGAGCTGCTCTCCTTCCTGCCCTCGAACAACCTCGACGACCCGCCGCGCCGGAACAGTGACGACCCGGCGGATCGCGCCGACGCGGCGCTGGACACGATCGTCCCGGAGGATTCGAGTCAACCGTACGACATCCGCCGGGTCATCGACCTGGTGGTCGACGACGGTTACTTCTTCGAAGTCCAGGAGCACTTCGCGCGCAACCTGGTCATCGGGTTCGCGCGGCTGGCCGGCCGCCCGGTCGGGGTCGTCGCCAACCAGCCGGCGTTTCTCGCAGGGGTGCTCGACATCGACGCCAGCGTCAAGGGGGCGCGCTTCGTCCGCTGCTGCGACTGTTTCAACATCCCGATTGTGACCTTCGAGGACGTCCCCGGCTTCCTGCCCGGCGTCAGTCAGGAGTACGGCGGCATCATCCGGCACGGGGCCAAGCTGCTCTACGCCTACGCCGAGGCGACCGTGCCGAAGATCACCGTCGTGACGCGCAAGGCCTACGGCGGCGCCTACTGCGTCATGGGCTCGAAGCACATCCGCACCGACATCAATTTCGCCTACCCGACCGCCGAGATCGCGGTCATGGGCGCGGAGGGCGCCGTGGGGATCCTCTACCGGCGCGAGATCGGCGCGGCCGAAGACCCGGAGGCCGCGCGCCAGGCGAAGCTCGCCGAGTACCGCGAGAAGTTCGCCTCTCCCTACGTCGCCGCCGAGCGCGGCTTCGTCGACGAAGTCATCGAGCCGCGCTTAACGCGCCTCAAACTGATTCGCGCCCTCGGCCTACTCGAAAATAAACGCGACAGCAACCCGCCTCGGAAACACGGCAACATCCCCCTTTGAGATTTGAAATTTGAAATTCGGGCTTTGAGATCGTCTCGCCTCCTCTCTGGCACCCCGATTGCACTATGACGCCGCGTCGGCGAAGTTGTCTGAAACTGTACAACGCATAGACAACAGGCGGTATGCCGCTGACACGAGATAGGAGATTTAGAGAAGGGGATGGAGTATGAGGACTAATTTAAAACATGTGACGCTCTTCGTCGCCGTGGTCGCGCTGGCAGGCAACAGCTTGGTCGTCTTCGGGCAGCAGCGCCCGGGCGATTACCAAAATTCTCAGAGGCGGGGCTACGGCAATAACCGGTTGACGGGCACTTACCGGCTCGACCCTTCGCGTAGCGACGACGTCCAGGCGGTTGCCGACCGGGCGACGGCCGGACTCGCGGATCGCGAGCGGGAGCGTGTCCGCAATCGGATCGTGAGGCGCGTCGATTCGCCGGATCAAATGGCTATTGACCGCCAGGGGCGCCGGGTGACGATCGCCTCGACGAGCGCGCCGCAGGCCACCTTCGAGGCTAACGGCCCGGAGCAGGTGGAGACGCTGCCCAACGGCCGCCAGATGCGCGTCAGCGCTTCGCTCCAGGGGGACCGCCTGGAGATGAGTTACCTCGGCGACCGCGCCAATGATTACTATGTGACCTTCGAGCCGACGAACAACGGCCGGGGCCTGCGCGTGACGCGCCGGTTCTACGTCGAGCGTCTGAACAACCAAGTCACTGTCCAGAGCTTTTACAACAAGACGTCCGAAGTCGCGACACTCGACCTCCGTAATGGTAACCGGTCGGACAATAACCGTAACGATAACTGGCCGAACAATAATTCGACTGCCGCGGGGAGGCCGGCCGGCGGCTGGGCGGTCGAAAATGGGGCGCAGCTCGTCGCCGTGCTCAACGAGAACCTCGACACCAAGAATGTGCGCGAGGGCGACCGCTTTACCCTCAGAGTCCAATCGCCCGGCCAGTACCGCGGCGCGGTGATCGAGGGGGCGGTCCTCGCGGTCGACCGCGCGGGACGTGTCTCGGGGCGGTCTGACATGACGCTCGACTTCGAACGCATTCGCCTGCGCGACGGCAGGAGCTATAACTTCGCCGGGACGATCGAGTCGGTCCGCACGCCCGACGGTCAGACGGTGCGGCTCGACAACGAGGGCAACGTGGCAGAGGATGACAGCCAGACCCAGCGGACCGTCACCCGGACCGGGATCGGCGCCGCCATCGGCGCGGTCATCGGGGCGATCGCCGGCGGCGGGACGGGCGCGGCCATCGGCGCGGCCGTCGGCGCTGGCACGGGTGCCGGGTCGGTCATCGTGCAGGGGCGCGACGACCTGACCCTGACCAGCGGCTCGGAGTTCACCATCCGGGCGAGCGCCCCGCGGTCGTAGCCAATCAGGTTGGGACCACTAAAAAGCGGGCCTCGTTCTCGAAGAGCGAGGCCCGCTAGCTCATTGGAGGAGGAGAAAATCCTTTACGCCGCCTTCCGCTTGACCTTGGCGCCGCTGGTGAGCACTTCAATCGCCTTCTTGAGCATGACGTCGTCGGCTGCCTTGGGCGGGGCGACGATGGCCGGGGGAGGGGTGGCCGGCGTCGGCGCCGCTGTCGGGTTGCGGGGCTGTTGCGGCTGGTTGGGCGGGGCGGGGGCCTCATCGTCGTCGTTCGGGGCCACCTCGGCGACGTCGGTCCGTTTGACCTCGACGCTCGGCGTCACGCCGTCGGTCATGAATATTTTGCCCGAGGGGGCGGCGTAGCGCGAGGTCGTGAGTAAGAGGGCCGACCCGTCGTCGAGCGGGAAGAGCTCCTGCTCCGAGCCCATGCTGAAGAGAGTGCGCTCGCCGACGACCTCGCCCCGCTGATTCTCGAGGATCGCCGCGGCGACGACCTCAGCGGCCCCGGCCGTCGTCCGGTCGATGATCACCGCGACGGGCAACTCGGTGAGGTCGTTGTCCGGCTTGGCCTCGTAGGTCGCGAGCACCTTGTCCTTGCGCCCGATGGTCTTGGAGATGGTGCCCGACTTGAGGAAGTAATCGGCGACTGTGACGCCTTCCTGAAGCTCGCCGCCGGCCGAGCCCCGGAGGTCGAGGATGATGCGCTGCGCGCCGCGCTTGATCGCGTCGCGGACGGCGGCCTCAAACGCCACAGCTTGACCTTTGTTGAGAATTGGGACCTTGACGTACCCGACCTGCTGCTCCAGCAGCTTGGTCTCGGGGGCCGCCGCGGGGACCGCGCCGCGCGTCACCTTGATCTTGTCGCTCCGACGATTGATGAGCGAAATCTCAATGTTCGTCCCTGGGGAGCCCATGAGGAGCGAGCGCACGTCATAGAGGTCGAGGTCGCGGGTGGCGTGGCCGTCGATGTACTCGATCACGTCGCCGACGCGGATGCCGGCCTTATCGGCGGGCGAATTTGGGATGACGGCGATGACGTAGGCGAAGCCCGAGTACTGGCCGATGACCATGCCGGTCATGTCGCCCTTGCCCCTGGTGGCCTGATACTCCTTGACCTGCGGCGCCAAGAGGTAGGCGCTGAATGGATCTAAACCGTCGGTCAGGCCGCGGAGAGCGCCGATCCGCACCTTTTCGAGATCTGGCTTCTCGACGTAGTCGCGGTCGATGTGGCTGACGACTTCTTCGAAGATGCGCAGCTGCGGGTACGGCCCCGGGTCCGCGATCGCCTGCACCCAGGGGCTTTTCGAATTCGAGAGCATGCCGCCGACAATGGAATAGATGGCGATGAACGCCGAGAGTGTGATCAGCGTCAATTTACTGCGGATGGACATCTAACTCGCTCCTTGAAAATCTTTCCCGCGTTTCGACCGCAGACGCCCGCGGCCGTCACCGCTGGCCACGCCTCTGCCCTCCCCCTTCGCACCCGAGGATCATACAATACGCTCGCATGGGCGCGCAAGTTAATGCGCTATCACGGGATTGAGAAAAGGCCGAAGGGTGGCGTCCGTTGGCGCTCGACTTTCCGGGATTAGTTCTCAGTCATGCTGACGCGCCGCGACGGAGGGCCGATGTGGATGTGCGCGCCCGTGGCCGAGCCACTGAGGGCGCCGCGGAAGGCAATGAAGGAGAGGCCTTGCGCACGGAGGAAGCGGATCAGGGATTGCCCTTCGAGGCTATCCGGGTGGACGGCAACGTCGAGGGCGTGGCGGTGGTCGAAGCCGAGCCGCGAGTGTGTCGGGGTCTGCCCGTAGGCGCTCACCGGCAGAGTCTTCCCAAAGGTCGAGCGAAAGAAAGCGTCAACCTTCGAGACTTCAGTCAGCGCCCAGGTGCTCGCGCCGGTGTAACGAATGAGGAGGACTGAGGAGCGGTAGGTGCCGGGCTTTTCGACTGGCGCCTTGGCCACATGTTCGGCAGCCGCGGCTTCGGTCAGCATGGTCTCGGCTTCGGTCATGCGCAGCCGAGTCTCGTCCATTTTAGCCCCCGCCTCCGCCAGCGCCAGCTCGCTCTCATCCAGCTCACGTTTGGAGATGACGCCAAGCGTGAGCAGACCCTTCCGCTTCTCGACGAGCGCGGCCGCTTGCTCGGACTGCTGCCTCTGGAGTTCGAGGACCTTTTCCAGGCTTTCGATGTACGTCTTGGTCGCCGCGACCAGCTTATTGCGGGATTCGGCGGCCGTGCCGACCAACTCCGCCTGACCGGCGCCCTGCTTTTCGGGGGCCGGCCGCTGGCGACGCCACGTCTGGGCCGCGCCAGGGGGAGCGAACGCTAAGAGAATGATAAGGAGGCTACCGATTCGCGCCAAAGCTTGTTTCCCGTCCAACGTTTTCGACTCACCTTAATACGTCGCCGCGCCCCGATTGGTTTCGCCCGCGAGCCGCCGTAAGCCATTTAGGGTACACCAAAACGTGGGAACCCGGCTATCTTTCTCCGCGAGCGGTGTACTATGATGCGCCAATGTCCAAGCGGTTGCCGCAACTCCGTCCGGGCCTCGACATCTTCCCATCGCCGGTGCCGGAGAGGCCGGGGCTGCTGCTGAGGGACCCGTTCCGGTACACTGAAGAGATTCTCATCATTCCTCCTTTACTGGTCCATGGCCTCCTCTTCCTGGACGGCGAGCGGACCGAGATCGACCTCCAGGCTGAGCTTTCGCGCCTGGTCGGGCAAATCGTCCCGGGCGAAGTGGTCAGGTCATTCGTCGAGACACTCAAGGACGGCGGCTTTCTGGAGACCGAGGAATTCGACCGCCTGCGGGAGCTGCGCCACCATGAATTTGCTGCGGCCGACCTCAGGCAACCGGCCCATTCCGGGTCCGCTTACCCCGCCGACGACCAGGGGCTGGCCTCGAAGCTCAACGAATACCTCGGGGAGACCGACAGTGCGGCGGACGGCGGGCTCATCGGGATCGCAGCCCCACATGTCAGCCCG
>Ga0209382_10009404_pt1 | contig 12236 bp, 6 predicted proteins | sample SoiMetdeltSBSDD5_FD_187599 | JGI IMG/M metagenome (GOLD analysis project Ga0209382, IMG submission 187599) | Bulk soil microbial communities from a Populus tree surrounding site in Tennessee, USA - Soil MetaG P. deltoides SBSDD5 (SPAdes) (version 2) | ecosystem: Environmental > Terrestrial >... | reverse complement strand
TTTGTCTCGATCGGATCGGATGGATCGGGCCTGGCGACGGAAGGGCCCCTATTCCGAGGGAATCCGCATCCACGATCGTATGGCACATTCGCGCGCGTGCTGGGAAAGTACGTCCGCGACGACAAGGTGATCTCGCTCGAGGAAGCGGTGCGAAAGATGACATCGGCCAACACGGCCAAGATTCATATCTTCGATCGCGGTCTGCTTCGCCCGGGCCAATGGGCGGATGTGGCCGTTTTCGACGCTGGCAAGGTCATCGATCACGCCACTTACGAGAAGCCGCATCAGTATGCCACGGGAGTCGAGTACGTGCTGGTGAACGGCGGCGTTGTGCTTGATCGCGGTAAGCACACTAATGCGCGTCCAGGCGCGATTCTGTATGGACCGGGAAAACAGTAGAGCTAACTAGCTGGAGCTCTTGCTGCCGCCGGCTCGCCTGCGTTTGGTTGGGGCAGCCCCCTCAGACTCCGCTTCGGATGCCGCCTGCACGGGCTTCTTCCTGATTTCGAGCGTCCGCTTCAACGCCTCCATGATGTCGATGACCGGGGCGATGTGGGGCTCAGGAGCCTCTACCACCTTCTGACCCGAAATCTTGGTCTCGATCATCTTCATCAAGTTGTCGCGGTAGGTGTCGGAGTACTTCTCCGGCTCGAACTTCGCCGCCAGCGCTTCGATCAAATGTTGCGCCAGCGCCATTTCCTTTTCCTTCACTAAGTCGAGATCGGTACGAAACTCGTCGACTTGCCGCACTTCATTGGTGAAGTACATTGTGTGAAGCAGGATTCCTTTAGCGCCCGGCCGCAGGATGACGATGTGCTCGCGATTATGCATCGCAATCTTCGCCACCCCGGAGTAACCGGATTTTTGCAGAGCGCTGAAGAGCAGCGCGTAAGCTTTCTCGCCTCCCGCTTCGGGAGCCATGTAGTAAGAACTTTCGAGATAGACCGGATCGATGTCCTTAGTCTCGACGAATTCCAGTATCTCCATGACTTTTGCCGTCTTAGGAGCTACTTTCTTGATATCGTCGTCCTCAATAACGACATAGTGACCCTTCTCGTATTCGTATCCCTTTACTAAGTCACTGCGCGGCACGGGCTTATCTTCCGCCTGGCAATAAGTAACTTGCTTGATGCGAGAGTTATCCGACTTATGCAGTAAATTGAAGCTGACGCTTTCGGCGCGGGCCGCGCTGAACAGCCGGACGGGAAGGGAGACCAGACCGAACGTAAGATGGCCTTTCCAGACGCTTGTCGCCACTTATGTACCTCTCTGAAATTCTAGTACTTAAGCTATCCTGAAGCAAGAGGGGGATGTTCTGTGTCGCTGAAAGAGTACGCGCGAAAACGGTCATTCAGCAAGACTCCCGAACCGGAACCGACCAAGCCGAAGTCTCCCAAGGGCAACTTTTTCTGCGTGCAGCGGCACCACGCAACCCGGCTTCACTACGATTTTCGGCTGGAAGTGGATGGAGCGCTTGTATCGTGGGCCGTCCCAAAAGGGCCCAGCCTGAATCCCGCGGATAAGCGGCTAGCCATGCATGTCGAGGATCATCCGCTCGACTATGGGAACTTCGAAGGCAACATACCTGCGGGAAACTACGGGGCCGGGAGCGTCATGCTGTGGGATCGCGGTACATATGAGCTACTTGGCGATGCGCCGGCGAAAGAACAGCTTGCGCGCGGCGACTTCAAGTTTCGCTTGCATGGCGAAAAGCTCAAAGGCGAGTTCGCCATCGTTCGCATGAAGGGTCGCGGAAAGGGAAACGAGTGGCTGCTTCTAAAAAAGAAGAACGACGAATTCGCCGATCCCGAGTGGGACATCGAGCAGCACTCCCGCAGCGGACTCACCGGCCGCACGCAGGAGGAGATCGCCCGCGACATGCCCGCGCCGTCGGCGGCCCATCGCTCGAAGCGCAGCTTCCCGAAGGGGGCAGTCAAAGCGCCAATGCCCACTAACGTGACTCCCATGAAAGGCGTACTTGGCGATTCCCTTCCCCGCGCCGCCGGATGGCTCTACGAAATCAAGTGGGACGGCGTTCGCGCCATCTGCTACGTCGAGGACGGCGACGTGAGCCTGGTATCCCGGAGCGGGAAATCTTGTGAGCGGCAGTATCCTGAACTGAGCGTAATTCCGCACTTCATCGATGCGGAAACAGCAGTGCTCGACGGCGAGATTTGCGCGCTTGATGAGCGTGGACGTCCGCGATTCGAGTTAATCCAGCCACGCATTTCGGTTTCCGATGCAGCTTCGATCGCCGCAGCAGCCCGGTCGCGGCCGGTCACGATGTTCGTTTTCGACCTGCTGTATCTGGATGGCTATGACCTGCGCGGCGTCGCCATGAGGGATCGCAAGAAACTACTTGAAGCGGTCTTCAAGGCGGGATCCGTCGTTCGAGTGTCCCAAGCGTTCGAGGAGGGCGAGAGTCTGCTCGAGGCGGCGCGGGAGCAGGGCCTGGAAGGCGTCATGGCGAAGCGCGCCGACAGCCGATACGAATCACGTCGCAGCGACTGCTGGATCAAAGTGAAGACCGTCCGTCAGAATGACTGCGTCATTTGCGGCTACACCAAGGGCGAGCGTGATTTTTTCGGCGCCCTGATTCTGGGCGTCTACGAAAACAGAAAGCTAGTCTGGGCAGGCAATGTCGGGACAGGATTCAACCAGGCATTAATGGCGGACATTTACAAACGACTGCAGCCGCTCAAGGCGGCGAAGTGTCCGATTACCCCTAAGCCCAAGATAGCCGACGAGGTGACCTGGGTGCGGCCCGAGTTGGTCTGCACGGTGAAGTACCTGGAGTGGACACGTGACGGCAAGCTGCGGGCGCCGGTGTTCGTCGGATTGCGGACCGATATGGACCCCAAGGAATCTGCGCGTGAAGCGCCGAAACAGGAAGCTGAGAGAGGTCCGCTGCTGCCGGGGAAGGAAGTTCAGGCGACCGTTACAATTGACGGCAAGGAGCTAAAGTTCAGCAATCTGAACAAAGTCTTCTACCCGGACGAGGGCTATACCAAGCGCGACCTGCTCAATTACTACAACGCGGTCGCCGATCTAATCCTGCCACACCTCGAAGGGCGTCCTCTTTCCCTGAAGCGGTATCCGAACGGCATCCATGGCGATTTCTTTTTCCAAAAGCGATCGTCGGAAAGCTTCCCGCCCTGGCTGCATACCGAGTCGATTTACTCCGAGCACAACAAGGCGCCTATTAACTACGCGCTGGCGGACGATCGCGCTTCGCTGCTCTACCTGACTAACCTCGGCTGTATTGACCAGAACCCGTGGATGAGCCGCGTCGGCTCGCTCGATAATCCCGACTTCATCTTGATTGACCTCGACCCAGTGGATTGTCCCTTCGATCTGATTGTGGAGGCAGCTCTGTTGGTGAAGGAGACACTCGATCAAATCGGTCTGACCGGCTATCCGAAGACAACCGGGGGCGACGGGATGCACGTCTATATTCCGATCGAGAATCGTTACACCTTCGAACAGGCCCGCACTTTCGCCGAACTGTTGGGAATGGCTGTAACTAACGACCAGCCGAAACTGTTCACAACACCACGAGCTGTGGCGAAGCGCGAGAAAGGCAAAGTGTATTTCGACTACCTGCAGATCAGTTCGGGCAAGACGATCGCGGCGCCCTACGTCCTGCGCGCTTACGAGGGGGCTCCGGTTTCAACGCCGCTGGAGTGGAGCGAAGTGAAGAAAGGGATCTCGCCAAAACAGTTTCACATCGGAAATGCCGTGGAGCGATTCGCGCGGGTCGGCGATTTGTTTGAGGGCGTTCTCACGGATCGGCAGCGGATCGAGAAAGCGATTCCGCAGCTTGAACCGTTGTTACGAAAATGATCCGCTCTTGGACGCGGCAAATGAAGAGCGAAGAACCAATAGCGCTGCTAAATATAGCGCCCCGCCGATCAAGAGAGTCTGCATCAATCCGAGATATATCGAACAAACAATCGCGCCGGCCGATCCCATGACGCTGGACGCCGCGTTGAGCGACCAGGCCCACCGCACGGAGGACGGCTGATGCGCCTCCAACCGTTTGAGGCCTGTGGGAAAGGGCATCCCCATGACGAAGCCCACCGGAGAGATCAGTAGGATTGTGATAGCGACCTTTACCGGGAGCGGCCATCCCACACCGCCGGCAAGCAGCGGCGCGACTATGGAAGCGATCCCCGCCACCAACACGGCCACGGTCAGGAGGGTAAGTGAGAGCTTGGCGTCGGAGTCCCGGATCAGTGTTCGGCTCCAGAAACTGCCGAGGCCGCTCGAAAGCAGCATGGAGAAAACGACCACCGTGAGCGCATGCGTTGGATGACCGAGGAACAGGACGAATTTCTGAATCAGCGCAACTTCAATCAGGATGTAGCCCGCGCCGATGCAAACGAAATAGAACAAGAACCACAGCACACCGCGTGTCCGGGGCAAGCGTGTTCCCAGCAGAAGCGGAGGCAATGCCAGCACAATCACGGTTGCGCCCGCGCTGATGGCCATCAGTCCGAACAGCAGCGGTACCGCGTGATTGATTTTATAGTCCGCGCTTTCCCGGCTCGCCCGGGTGACGAACCCCCACAGGTCTCGTGGCTGCACGGAATAAAAGAAAAAGGGGCGGTTATCGCTGACCGGAGAAATATCGTACTGATAACTGCGATAGTATTCTTCGGGCGTCGGACTGTGAAGCAGCTCCGTGAACGGGTTCGGAATATTCTCGCCTGGCAGATAAACGGCCTGCATGCGCGCTTCCTCGATCGTCCTGCGAGCCCGCGCAATGTAACTCGCCGTGAACGGCTTGCGCGAGATGAGCACAGTATCCAGCGCGCCAAATCCCGCGACCGAGCCCTTGCGAGCCACGATGAAATGGCTACGCGCGTCAGTTTCGCCCATGCCCGCCAGAGCCGTCATACCAAGCGAGATGAGCCGCAGCGATTCTCGTGGGGGATTGAGGCCCCAGCGCGTAAAGGCGAGAAATCCGTCGGAGGTGAGGTGTGTGAGGTAATCGGTGAAAGCGTCGGTGGTATAGAGGTTATTCTCGGACAACGCAAAAGCGCCAGCCGCCGTGGAAGCCCAGGTATCGACCAAGGTCGCCTGGATGACTTGAAATTTATCGTCGCTGCGGCGGATGAAGCTGCGCCCATCCTCGGTGTATAAGCGCAGATCGGGCCGGAAATACAGGTGCCGGCTGAGCTGTGGAAATCTTTCCCGCATCACCGTCTTGGAGATCAGCGGATTGATTTCGACAGCCGTGATATCCGCGCTGCCACCGGCGATCGCCCGCGCCACGTCCCATCCGCCACCCGGCCCGATAATTAGAGTTTTGGCGCCCGGGAAAACCGTGTAGGGCAATCCGGGGCCCTCGTACAGCAGGTTGTGGCGCTCCTTGTCGCTTAAGTTCTGGAAGTCAAAATTGGCGATGCCGGTGGAGGCGTCGGCATCGATGACGATCTGCATCGAGCCGGAATCATTCTCCGGCGCGACAGCAATCCGGGAGAAGCTGTTCCACTTGACGAATATCTCGGCGCCGAGCTTGTGCCCCTTCGCGTAGCGCACGTCAAGGATACCGTTCTTCATGTTGACGACAATCAGCCCGAGCATGGCCAGCGCCAGGCAGACGCTCAGCACGCGTCCAGCGAGCGAACCGGCCATGTTGTGCCAGATCGCCGCGGCCGCTGCGAATAGCATGGCGGTGACGATGATCGTGTTCGGCCCGCCCACTTGTTCGAGAAAAGGAACAAGCATCATGCACCCGATGGCCGCGCCCAGCAGATCGAAAAAATAGACCCTGTCGACGCGCTCCATGCCTTCTGAAATGGCGAGGGAAATCAGTATTCCGGAGACAAAGAATGGCAATGCGGTTGCGACGTATATGACTATCAGTCGCAAGTAGGTTAACTCCGGCTTGGGCCATACGATCGCCGCCAGCGCGACCACTACCAGCGCGCTGTTAAGAGCGCTCAACCGGCCCAGCTTCAGGAACAGGTTTCCCTTACGATCCGCGACAAGGTAGGAAAACACGCCGCCGGCGCCCAGTCCGAACAGCGCGACCGAAATGGCCAGGAATACGAAGTGGTAGAAAAATACCACTGAGAAAATACGCGTGAGAGCCAGCTCCAGCAGCAGCGTCGCGGCGGTGGTGAGCGCAACAGAGACGTAGAGTTGCGGCCAATTCAGTTTGTTGGATCTTGCAGGCGCTGCCGTGGAAGCCAATGGATTATCGTTACGCTAACGCAGCGTGAAGTATCTGGCGGAGAGACAGGGATTCGAACTCACCGACAGCTTCGGGAATCCGCAACTTACAGATGTCATGTTCCCACCAGTGCCCAGAATACCATGCTTGCCATCGACCATTGCACGCTATTGCACGCGGGGTGCACGCAAATGGGGCCTAATGCCCAGACATTTCTTCGCCAACTTCAGCTTGTCCGCGGAGCTCCGCTGCAGTGAACAATTGATCCGAGTTGTCGAGGTCGAGAATCATCGCCTCCATCGTCAGGTCCGGTTTGTTGGATCTGTTGCAAAGGGACACACCTGGTGGACGATTAGCGTTCAGGAACGACGCGCCCTCCGTCCATTAAGGTTCCCGAGTACGACGCGGGCAGGAATCCGGAACTCCAGGCTGGTGGGCCTGCCTTTGTTGCGCCAGAGAGCATCACGATATAGCCGGGCAGATTTTCGCTTTCGCTCCTGTCCATGGCGAATTGCTAAATTCATGCGGCGATCGGTGTCTGATACAACCCTCGGCAATGTTTCTGCCACCGATACGAGCTTAAATCTATCGTTGACTCGCCACCGCTCGGCTCGGGCAGGCGCCCTCCCAATCCAGCGTGCGATCGGTGACCATTATAGTAATGTTGAAATTCGAGCAGCTTCCTCTCCAGATCGACCGTCGTCCAAAATAGCATCCGGTCTAGGTATTCGCGCCGAATCGTGCCGATCAGCCGCTCGACAAAGGGATGCGAAAGTGGAACGTAAGGAACCGTCTTGATTTCCGTTACCTCGAGTACCCGCAGATTCGCCTGCCATTGATGGAATCGATACAGCGGATCATGATCCGAGCTGAGATATTTTGGCAGACTTTGCCTACTAATGGCTTGATTAAACATCCGGCAGAGCGCTACTCCATTCACAATGCCGCCGTGGACGCCAAACCCAATCAACCGCCGCGTAAATTGGTCCATCACCACCAGAACCCAATGTGTTCTCAATGTTGCAGACTCGCATCGGAACAAATCGCAACTCCACAAGCTGTCCTTCATATGGCCAAGAAACGTGAGCCAAGACGGGCCCAGACCAGAGTCAGGCGGGCAATGAGCGCTGAGGATACGGCGAACCACATCTTTGTCGATCTCGACGCCAAAAACCAAAGTGATCTGCTGAGCAATTCGTGGGCAGCCCCAGTTGGAATTCCGCCGCTTCATTTCAACAACGGCCGCGATGAGTTCTTTGTTTGGTCCCGTAGGTCCAGGTCGATGCCGAAGTTTAGCGGAGAACAACATACGGTACTTTCGCTTCTTTAGAACATTCTGGAGATGTAGCAGAGTGGACGGTTTCAGAGTGATGGCGGAACGCAGGAGGCGAGCCCGACGCATGAAAAGAGCACAGAGACCGACGATGATCCGATCGGTGGCGCGCAGGTTGGGAGCCCGCTTGCGGCCGCGATTGAGGATCTGGAGTTGATGCTTGACCAGCACCGACTCGGCCACGACGGAACGGAGACCTCCCGGCCGGGTTAGCCGGACGACGATGACCATCAAATGAACGAAAAGGATGACCAGATCGCGCATTCTGGCATGGTACCAAGCCCCATAAAACACTTGATTCTACTTCGATTTATTAATTCGCCATGGACACCGTTCACATACGCCAGTAGCCGTAGCCATTTGTTGTTTTTCATGCGAACCGTCTATGATCGCAAAATCCTGTCGCCTCAAGACGTTCGAATATTTTCACCATACGGGCAGAACCCTGGCGTGTGAATATTTGGATATTACGGGCTACCAGTCGACAACCGAGCCGTCGTCGGCATCGTACTGAGTCTGATAGGGTCGTGGCTCTCCGACTTGAGCCATCAACTTGTTTTCGTCGATAGTAATACCGAGGCCGGGCTCGGTTAAGAGCGGACGATGGCCGTTGGTCACTGGAGGCAGCGGCTTTGCGAGCAGGTCTGTGTATTCGTTATCCCCACGTTCCTGAATCATGAAGTTCGGGATAGCGGCTGCGATCTGCAGGCTGGCTGCGAGCGAACACGGACCTTGCGGATTGTGCGGAGCGAGAGGCGAGTAGTAGGCCTCCGCCATGCCCGCGATAATTTTCAGCTCCGTGATTCCGCCCGCATAGCAGACGTCGGGCTGAAGAATCATAGCGGCGCGCTTGGTGAGGATTTCGTTGAAGCCCCACTTGGTGAAGATGCGCTCGCCTGTAGCGATTGGCACGAGAGTCTTTCGAGCTAACTCTGCCATGAGATCGACGTTCAGGGCCTGAACGATCTCTTCGTAAAACCAAGGTGAGTAGGGCTCGATCGCTTTCATGAGGCTCATCGCAGTTGGAGGCTGAACGGCGCCATGAAACTCTACGCCAATATCGACTCCCGGACCGACTTTGACGCGGAGGGCCTTAAAGCGCTCGACAACCTCATCGATAAACTTCTGACCCTCGTTGTACTTGAAGGGCGCCCGCTTAGTGCCGCGAAGTTGAACCTTGATGGCGTTGACGCCAGTTTTCTCGCTGACGGTCCCATAGACACGGCAGCGGTCGCGGGTCGGACCACCAAGCAGGCGGTGAACAGGCACGCCGTACACTTTTCCAGTGATATCCCAAAGGGCCTGATCGATGCCGCTCGATATGGCGGTCTTGATGGGGCCGCCGCGATAGAAGGCTCCGCGATGAATCGCTTGCCAGTGATGAACAACGCGGGTTGGATCCTGCCCGACTAGGTAATTGCCGACTTCCAACGCTCCGGCGGCGCAGGCCTTGGCGTCGTCTTTGAGCATCTCGCCCCAGCCGACGATGCCTGCGTCGGTTGAGATCTTGACGAATACCCAGGAGTTCTTCAGGACGAAGGACTCAATCTTGGTGACCTTGATCTTGTCGTTCGGCCCGACGGGGGCAGCATTACTCCGCTTGGCTAGGAACGCTCCATCGAGCCCGAACAGCGCGGCAGGGCCGAGCACGTTTCGGAGCCACGAGCGGCGGTCTAATTTCGAAAGTGACATAAGGACTCCTCCTCAAAACAGCAATCTGGCCTGAACCTGATAGAAGCGGTTCAGTGATGAAGTCTGGCTGGTGATGCGCCCGAAGTTGGTAGATGTCACGGCGAGATCGGGTCCCGCCATCTGCGATCGATTCTGCAGATTGATTATATCTCCGCGGAGTTCGAGGCGGAGACGCTCTCCGATGCGAATCCGGCGCAGAATGTTAGCATTCCACTGGTTAAGTCCATCGGCGCGGGTTTCATTAAAGAAGCGCGGGAACACGCGAGCCTGGAACGCAGCGGGCTGGTTAGCAGCAACTCGCTCAAAGGGAGCAGAAGTGTTAAACCATTGATTGAGGCTCTTGTCGAAGCCGGAGCTGACATCCCGTTCGAACGCGCTCAGGTCGCCGTTGTAGAACATATTGTTCCAAGCAAGAAGCGGACCATTTTGGAATTCGTAGGTGCCGGCGATCTGCCAGCCTCCCAGCGCATGATTCAGGATTCCTTGCTTCAAAAACGGCTTTCCTTTACCGAAGGGTAGCTCATAGATTCCGGTTGCGCTGAAGCGATGTGGACGAGCCGTGTCGCTGGGATACCAAATCGTCGGTCGAGTCTCAAACTCATTGTCGAGAAAAGTGCGATTCTCCTGCTTTGTGCGAGTGTAGGACGCATTGAGATTGAACCCCTGCGCAAAGCGCCGTTGAAAGTTCAGCTCGAGGGCGTGAGTGCGGGCCGAGCCGATGTTCGCGGCGTTGTCCTGCAGGTTGTTCATGTGCGGGAAAGGTCGGAGTAAGCGGTTCTTGGCGATCGTCGCACTAGTGAAGTAGGGCAGTGTAGACATTTGTTGATAAAGAACCGGATCTGAAGTGCGAATCGATTCAAAGTTGTTGATGTGGAACGGATTCGGCACCTGCTGATTCATGTTGTTCTGGATCGCGGTATTGCGCGTATTGCTAGTGTTCCAGTACTGCGCCGGGAGGGCATCGAGGCGAAGATTCTGATTGGGGAATATCCGTTGGCCCAGCTGGCCCCAATACGCCGCTTCGACCAGCATGTTGCCACCGAGTTCGCGTTGAACGCCGATTCTCCAGCGTTGCACGCGAGGATGCTGACGGTCATAACGACCAAACGTGAAATCCTGACCGACGCGAGCCATTGGGCCAAGCGCGTCCCGCAGCGGAACGTCGAAGCGAGTTCCGTTGGCGCGTATCGGGAACGGATCAACGAGCGGCGAGATTCCATTTCGAGGATCACCCGCCAGCCAATTGGTTCCGGCATCATTGGTGAGTTGCGTGCTGGTAGCGCGCGAGAACCCAAACTGATTGGGACCGAGGTTCATGACGTTCAGAGTGTCATAGTAGGTGCCGAATCCGCCTCGGACTACGGTCTTCGCGCCGAGTTGCCAGGCGGCGGAGATGCGAGGCAGCCACATCAGTTCGCTTTGCCAAAGCTCACGAGGCACTCCGTTGCGTCCCGCATAGACAGATCCGCCGCGAACCTTGAACTGGGTGGCGGGTAGCTCGGGTACGGGATTGCGCGCATAGGCAGCTTCAGCAGCCGCAGAGATTGGCAACTCAAGGTCAGGTACGAAGTAGGAGAGTACGCGATTGTAACGCTCCGTTGCACCCCGCTCGTATTCCATGCGCAAACCGAGGGTCAAGGTGAGATTGCGAGTAACTCGCCATGTGTCCTGCCCGTGCCACGCGTAGTATGGGCTCATGAGAGCATAGGTATCGTTGGTGTCGATCGACATCGTAGTGGGCACGCCGAGGATGAAAGCGGCCCAGCCCAGACCTACATTGGCGGCGGTATTGTTATCCTCTTCGCGGCGGACGTACAAATTCGAAAACTCGAAATTCCCAGATGTTAGTCCGCCGTTCTGGACCAGCGTCCGGAAATGCTGACGGAAATCGATACCGGCGCGTATGGAATGGGAACCGCGAATATGGGTGGTGTTGAACTTAATCCCCTGTTGCCTGCCTTTTGTGCCTGCGTCAACCGGGGTACTCAGGAAATTATTGTTAGCGTCACCCCAATACGGGAGACCGTTCCAAACGACTCTGGGCAAGACACAACTGTCGCCGCACTTGACATCGAGGTACGCGGGAAGGCCGACGTCGCTGGGTGTGTACTTTCGAGTGCCGAGACGCTGGTTCTGTTGAAGGAAGCCATTGGTATCAACGGTCAGGTTGAAGATCGTAGTCGGGCTGGCGACGAACGTCCAGTCAGCAGCCGCGGAGTAGGCAGGGCGTTTCTCATCCCAGTTCATGAGACCGGGTTCGGTGTTGTAGGTATAATCCTGAGCGCCTTCTAAGAAGCTGGTCTTCAGCCAGCGTACAAAGAAGCGATGCTTATCGCTGGCCTGGTAGTCGACGCGATTGGTATAGGAGCTGTAGTCGACCGTGTTCGGCATTCCGGATGCGACGAAGTTGTTCACCGGGTCTCGGCCGGCAGCGATCGTCGTATTCGGCAGCGGCATGCGTTGCGTGTAGAAATCGTAGAACGGGTTATCGAAGCGGTCACGAGTAATAATGTTACCCGGGAAGGGATCACGCACCCAGTGGCCGGGACGCTGGGGATCAGGCCGGGTGGTAAGCGGATCGTAGATCTGGTAACGGACGGGATCGACAGCTAGGAGCGATGAGAAGTCGCCGTTGCGCATTGCTGGGGTGGGCACCGTGTAGTTCAGCTCGCTGGGCCGCGCGGACTGACGATTCTTCAACTCGGACCAGCCGAAGAAGAAGAAGACCCTGTTGCGCAGATCGATGACCTTCGGAATGTAGACGGGACCGCCAATAGTCGCGTGATAATCCCTCGTCTGTCCGGGCGGTAGCAACGGCTGGTTTGCGAGCTGATCAGCCAACGCGATGTTTCCGGCAGCGCGCGCCGTGGCAATCTGCGCATAGCGGGACTGCTTAACGAAAAACGGTGCTGCATTCCATTTCTGATTAAAGTACTGATAGGTGCCAGTGCCGTGAAAATCGTTGGCGCCGGACTTGGTCGACATTGAAATGCCGAGGCCGGTCGCGTGACCGAAGGAGGCATCGAAGTT
>Ga0209382_10009402_pt1 | contig 12237 bp, 14 predicted proteins | sample SoiMetdeltSBSDD5_FD_187599 | JGI IMG/M metagenome (GOLD analysis project Ga0209382, IMG submission 187599) | Bulk soil microbial communities from a Populus tree surrounding site in Tennessee, USA - Soil MetaG P. deltoides SBSDD5 (SPAdes) (version 2) | ecosystem: Environmental > Terrestrial >... | reverse complement strand
AAGTGGCTACGACTCAGCCCAGTGGGCTCTGAAGGCTTAGCAGACCGCCGAGATGTCGAACGCGCGATCGGCAAGCGCCGGTGCGGGGAGCAGACCGAGCGTCGTAACCGTCACCGTCCGGTTGTCAGAGCCCAGCTGGGTGCCCACCGTCCCTACATCCGTCCCCGCCGCCGACTGGGTCGCCGTGAGCCCGCACGCGTTGACGGGATTCTGGAATGTGACGTTGTAGGTCCCGGTCGAGGGATGTGTCACTCCGCTCACGCCGCGGGCTGTGATGCTGGTGCCGGCCGCCGAGACCCGCGCGAAGCTGAGCGTCCCCTGCACCGCGGAAACGGCGGCGCTGGTCAGCTGAGCGGGGGTCTGGGAGCCGACTCGCTCGGCGTTCAGGCCCGTAGCCACGCCGGTGGCGTTCGTCGTGAACGGCTTGGTGTTGTCGCCGCCCCGCCCCACGGTGATCGTTCCAACGAGCGAACCCGCGGTCAGGAACTCGAATGCGAGCCCGGTCGAGACATTTCTCGACCGCGCACACGGATAGTGCTTTTGCGGGGTGCCACCGGGTTCGGAGCGGCAGCCAAAGAGCAAGCCGCCTCCGCCGCCCACGGCCCGATTGGAGTAGCGCATGCCCCAGGTCGAGTTCTTCGTGATCACCTGGGTCTCCGAGCTGAATGCCCCGGACCTCGGATTGCGCTCGCCGCGATCAGACCAGTCGTCTGAGCGACGGCCAGGGGCGAGATCACGAGGGCAAGCACAACGACCGTCGCAAGCACCCATTTGACGTTGCCGTTCTGCCCGCCCCTGAAGCGAGCCACCTGTCTCAACATTGAGAGACCTCCTCATTCGGGTTCCGATAGCCGCAGAGCATGCAACCCGGCGACCCACCCCCGGGTTGCGCTCATGCGTCGAGCCCTGCGCCGAATCGCTGCGTTGTCGGCAACCGGGCAGCGCGCAAGTTCCACGACCGGGCTCCGGCAAACGTCACCAGAGAAGCTCGCGCTCAGTCGGCCTCGGCTTGCGAGCACGATGGCCGAGGTGGCGTGCTCGTGCACTCGGTGGGCCTCGCGCACCTCGATGTCGGTCAGCCCTGCGTCAGTGAGCTGCTGCTCGAACTCTTCGCGTGTTAGCGCGCCGGCGACGCAGCCGGTCCATTGCTGCATGTCCGCGCGTGGCGGAGTCCATGTCGGGATCGGCGATCACGTCCGAGACCGCGAAGCGTCCTCAGGTGACCTGGAGGTGCCGACCACGTCGTGTGCTGATCGATCAGCAAGGAACCAGGCGGGGGCCGCGATGGCACCACTAGCCCTGCGCACTCACACCTCGCCGGCCCCTGTCGACAATCCGGGACCGGGTTCGACGTCCACGTCGGATGACGTGACGGTCTCGCCGCACTCCGCGCAGCGCAGATCGATCCGGGTCAGATTGCCGCACGCGCGGTGGCGCCGGAGTACGGGCGGGCCGGCCTCGCCCGCGGTCCAGCGATCGCCCCACTGGGCCATGACCATCAGCACGTCTACGAACTCGAAGCCCTTGCGACTCAGGACGTACTCGTGGCGCGCTGGGCGCTCCGAGTAGCGACGACGCTCGAGCATCCCCTCCTCGACGAGGTGCTTCAGGCGCTCGGCGAGGACCTTGCGGGAGATGCCGAGGTCGCGCTGCAAGTGGTCGAATCGGTTGATGCCGACCCAGACGTCGCGCAGCACCAGCGGCGACCAGGGCTCGCCGGCCACTGCGAGGCTGCGCGCGATCGAGCACGTCATCGCGGAGAAGTCCGTGCGCTGCATGAGGAAAGCCTACTTTAGTTCCGTAAAGGAACGCTCTCTGCTACGGTGCCGCGCATGACGCTCGAGCAAGGCGACCTCAGGCTCCTGGAGACCGATCTGGCCGAACGGCTCCTCACGTCGACGATCCCGGCCCGCTACGCGTTCACGGCGCTTGACGGCACGCCGCGCATCGTGGCCAGCTGGTTCACGTGGACGGGCGAGGAGCTTGTGCTGCCCACGTTCATCGCGGCGCCGCACATCCGCCACGCCGCGTATCGAGTTCGCGCACTGCGGGCGAACCCTGACGTCGCGGTCTCGATCGACACGGAATCGTCTCCGCCCGAGGTGCTCAGCATCCGCGGCAAGGCCGAGATCACCGAGGTCGACGGCATCGCGCCCGAGTACGCCGAAGCCGCCCAGCGCTTCCTCGGCTCGGAGCAGGCCGACGGCTACCTCGCCCAGATCGACCAGCCCGGGACGCGCATGGCGCGCATCGCGGTCCAGCCGACCTGGGTCGCCCTGATGGACTTCCAGACTCGCATGCCGAGCGCCCTCGGCGGCGTCGAGTGACCCGATGATCCTGGTCACCGGTGGATTCGGCTCGATCGGCGCCCACACGGCCCGCGCCCTGGCCGACTTGGGCGAGGAGGTCGTCGTGATCAGGTACCGCAACGCTGCGCCGCCGTCCTTCCTCGAGGGGCGCGTGGCGGTCGAGCGGGCGGATCTGGCCGACCTCGAGGCCCTTCGCGCCATCGGCGACCGGCACGAGATCACCGGGATCGTCCACCTCGCGGCCGTCGCGCTCGAGGAGCCGGACGCGATTGCGTTCATGCGCAGGAACACCGCGATGCTGCTCAACACGCTCGAGCTCGCGCGGACATGGAGGGTGCGCCGCTCGCGGTGGCGAGCAGCATCGGCGTCTACATCGGGACCCCAGGCCCGCGCTGGCACGAGGACCTTGCGCTCGTCCCGGCCACGTCGCCGAACTCGATCCTCGCGTTCAAGAGGTGCGTCGAGGCGATCACGCCTCAGGTGCTGCAGGGCACCGGCGTCGAGCCGATCACCTTGCGCATCGGCACGATCTGGGGTCCCCTCGGCCTTGCCGACTCGCCATTCTTTCCGATCCCCCGGCTCCTCTCCGCCACCGTGCGCGGCGAGGCTCCCGACCTGACTCCGCCGCGGCCGGCGGGCTTCGCCGACGACGGGGGCGACCGCTGCTACGTCAAGGACTGCGGGCGGGCGATCGCCCTGCTCATGCACGCCAACACGCTCCGGCACGACATCTACAACGTCTCCTCGGGGCGGCCGGTCGCCAATCACGAGTTCGTCGGCGCCGTCAATGCCGCCGTGCCCGGCGCCGAGGCGTCTCTGGTCCCCGGCCGCGCTCCCGACACGCCGGCGGAGGATCCGTATCTCGACATCACCCGCCTCGTCCGGGACACCGGCTTCGAGCCGGCCTTCGACGTGCGGGCGGGCGTTGCGGACTACGTCGCGTGGCTCCAGACGAATCCCTCCTGAACCGCCGATCCGCCTGCGGCCCGGTTGAGGCGGACGCGAGCGCTCCGCCGCCCCAGCGTGGATGCCGGGGCGGCGGGCGATCGGGCCGCTCAGCGCGTGCGAGCGCGCTGGTGGCCCTCGAACTTGAACTGCGCACCCAAGAACACCATGTGGTTGGCGTCACCGCTCTGGTCTCGGCAACCACGTTCGGATCGAGCGTCTCGATGTCGAAGCCGTTGGTGGCGAGGTTCACGGTCGGGTTCTGGCCCGCCTGGTAGGCGTCGTAGAGCTCCACGCCCACGGCGAAGCTCGACAGCACCGCGGGTAGCGGGTACCCGGGCGACGCCGAGCGGGGCGATAAGTGCGGCCGTGGCCGCCAGATGCTTCCCACCCAGCTCCACTCCGTTGGCTATGGAATACGGCCCTCCCGAGGCCACCCTGCTCCCGCTACGTACTTCATGCGGGCGCGCCGCGGGCACCCACGGCCAACATGAACGTCCCGGAGTAGCTGCCCTGGCAGCTACTCCGGGACGCTCACCGCGGTCGGCATTCCCCGGCTTGCGTGCGCGTCCCCGACGGAAGGCTCGAACGCGCCGAGTTCGACACGCTGGCCGGCCAGACCGGCGCGTCTGGGATCATCGCTTGATGGCCGAGCCGCCCGTGGAGGACCAGCTGCGCGACGGATGGCGCGCGCTCGAGGGGGCGCGCTGGCAGGCGGCGCGGACGGCGTTCGAGGCCGCTCTCGCGGAGGAGGAGACGCCCGACGCGCTGGCCGGCCTCGGCCACACGGTCTGGTTCCTCGGCGAGATCGAGGAGGGCATCGCCCTCCGCGAGCGCGCCTTCGAGGGCTACGCGCGCGCCCGGCAATGCGACCGTGCAGCGCGCATCGGGGTCTGGGTCTCGCACCAGCACCTGCTCTCGGGTCGCGAGTCCGCGGCGCGCGGCTGGCTGGCCCGCGCGGAGCGCGCGCTCGAGAACGCTCCGCCGTGCGCGGGCCACGGCTGGGTCGCGCTCGAGCGTGCCCGCCACGGGCAGGACCTCGACGAGTGCGCGGCGCACGCGCGCCGGGCGATGGCGATCGCGCGGGAGACCGGCGCGGACGACCTCGAGGTCTTCGCGCTCAGCCAGCTGGGCCGCACGGAGGTCAGCGCCGGGCGCCTCGACGAGGGCATGCAGCTGCTCGAGGAGGCCATGGCGGCCGCGTCCGCCGGACGCGTACGCGACCTGCACACGCTCGGCGAGGCGTACTGCAACCTGATCATGGCCTGCACGAGCGCCGGCGAGTGGGAGCTCGCCTCCGAGTGGTGCGACCTCGTGGACAGGTTCGCGAGCGAGCGCGGCCTGATGCCGTTGTTCGGTGCCTGCAGGACGGTCCACGCCGACATGCTGCTGGCCTCCGGCCGCTGGCCCGAGGCCGAGCTCGCGCTCGAGAGCGCGCTCGCCACGCACGTCCGCTACATCCCCGAGATGAGCGTGCCCGCCGCGGCGACGATGGCGGAGCTGCGCATCCGCCAGGGCCGCCTGCCGGAAGCCGAGCAGCTCCTGGCCGGCCGCGAGGAGCACCCCGCCGCGCTGCGGGCGCTCGGTCTGCTTCGGATCGCCGCGGGCGAGGCGCGCGTGGCGGCGGCGCTGCTCGAACGCGGGCTCTCGGCCAGCGCGGAGGACGACACGATGCGGGCCACGCAGCTGCTCGCCCCGCTCGTGGACGCTCGCCTCGCCTGCGGCGACACGCCCGGCGCCGAGAGCGCCGCCCGCCGCCTCGCGGATCTCGGGCGCAGCTCGAGCATCAGGCTCGTGGAGGCGCGTGCGGATCTGGCGGAGGCCCGCGTGGCGCTCGCCGCCGAGCGCCCGAGCGCCGCGGCGGAGCCCGCGGGCCGGGCACTCAGCGCGTTCGGCCGGCTCGGGATGCCCCTCGACGCAGGCGAGGCGCGGCTCGAGCTCGCGCGGGCGCTCGCGGCAGAGCAACCGGAGCTGGCGCGCGAGGAGGCGCGCAGCGCGGCCGCTGCCTTCCGCGAGCTCGGCGCGTCGCGGGCGATGGACGCCGCCGCGGCCGTGCTGCGCGAGCTCGGGGCGGGCACCGCGGCGCGTGCGCGCAGCCAGGGCGAGCTGACCGCGCGCGAGCGCGAGGTGCTGGGCTTGGTGGCGCGCGGCATGTCGAACGCCCAGATCGCCCACACGCTCGTTATCAGCGAGAAGACCGCCGGGCACCACGTGAGCCGCATCCTCTCGAAGCTCGGCGTGCGCAACCGCGCCGAGGCCGCAGCGCACGCGGCGCGCGCCGAGGGCGTGGCGTAGCCACATAGGGAGCAAATAGGGCGTCCTCCCGATGTGCGGGAGCCCGCGCCGGCGGATGCTCTCTCCATGACCGCTATCGCAGACCTCAAGAAGACACACCGGGCGACCTGGGCCGCGGGAGACTATGCGGCCGTGGCCGAGATGATCGACGAGGCCCCCCCGCGGGACCTCCTCGCCCGCATGGACCTCGCTCCGGGCCAGGACGTGCTCGACGTAGCGACCGGCACCGGCAACGTCGCGATCCGCGCCGCCGCCGCAGGGGCGCAGGTCGTGGGCCTCGACATCACCCCCGAGCTGTTCGCGACCGCGCGCCGGCGGGCCGCGGAGCACGACGTGACGGTGGACTGGCTCGAGGGCGACGCCGAGGAGCTCCCGTTCGAGGACGAGTCGTTCGACCGCGTGCTGTCCACCATGGGCGTGCAGTTCGCGCCGCGGCACGAGGTCGTGGCGCGGGAGCTCACGCGCGTCTGCCGCCCGGGCGGACGGATCGGCCTCGTGAACTGGACCCCGCAGGGTCAGATCGGCGAGCTGTTCAAGATCATGGGCAGCTACCTGCCCGCCCCGCCCGACTACGCGTCGCCCCCGCCGCTCTGGGGCAGCGAGGAGCACGTGCGCGAGCTGTTCGCCGGCACCGGGGTCGAGCTCGAGTTCACGCGCGGCATGAACCCCTGGGACTTCGACTCGCCCGAGCACTACGTGGTGTTCATGGAGACCCACTACGGCCCCACGCTCAAGGCGCGCGAGCGCCTGACAGCCGAGGGGCGCTGGGAGGAGTGCCGCGGCGAGCTGCTCGCGATGGCTGAGCGCCGCAACGAGGCGACCGACGGCGGCCTGCTGATGCACGCCGAGTACCTGGTTGTGGTGGGGCGCAAGACCGAGTGACCTGAGCGGCGCGCTTCTTACGCGCGTCTTAGCGGCACACTTCACAGTGGCCGCCATGTCCGAGAACACCGATCGCATTCCCTTCCTCCGGCGGCGCGAGGCGCTCGCGAGCGCGGGCGCCCTCGGCCTCGGCCTCGTCTGGACCAACGGCTGCGCCTGGTTCGACTCGGCCGGGGCTGCCGTCGAGGAGGACGCGGTCGAGGCCGCCGCCTGCACGCTGTCGAAGGAGCTCACCGAGGGGCCGTACTGGATCGAGAACGGTCTGACCCGCCGCGACGTGACCGAGGACCGCCCCGGCGTGCCGCTCACCCTGCTGCTCGCGGTGGAGGACGCCGGCAGCTGCCGGCGCCTGCGCAGGGCCGACGTGGAGATCTGGCACGCCGACGCGCAGGGCGCCTATTCAGGTGTGGGGAGCGCCGGGGCCTCGTCGCGCTTCCTGCGCGGCCACCAGCGAACGAACGCGAACGGCGTGGTGCGCTTCGAGACCATTTATCCGGGCTGGTACATGGCCCGCACGCCGCACATCCACCTGAAGGTGCACGTGGGCGGCGACGAGGTGCACACCGGCCAGCTCTTCTTCAGGGAGTCCGTCTCGCGCGAGGTCTACCGCACGCGCAGCTACCGCTCGCACGGCCAGGCGGACACGAGCAACGCGGCGGACATGATCTACGAGCGCGGCTCGCTGCTCCGCCTCGAGCGGGCGAGCGGGGAGCGCCGCTGGATCGGCCGCAAGACACTCGTGGTCGACGCCTGAGCGGGCGCCGTCATCACATCTCGTTCCGGATCGCCCACAGGTCCGGGAACGCCGGGCTGAAGAGCGTGGTGCGCAGGTAGGCCGCGCCGGGCGAGCCGCCGGTGCCGACCTTGTCGCCGATCGTGCGCTCGACCATCTTCACGTGGCGGTAGCGCCACTCCTGGAGACCCTCGTCGAGATCCACGAGCCGCTCGCAGACCTGCGCCTCCTCGCCCTCGGCCCGGTAGGCGTCGAGGAGCACCCGCTGGATCTCGGCCGACGGCTCGCGCGGCTTCGTCACGTCGCGCGCGAGCTCGCCCTCGGGCACGTCGTAGCCGCGCTCGGCGAGGTACCGGAGCAGCGAGTCGAAGAGCGCCGGCCGCTCCATCGCCGCCGCGATCCGGGCGCGTGCCCGCTCGTCCTGGTCGTGATGGCGAAGCACGCGCGGGTCGCGGCGGCCGAGCACCGCCTCGAGCTCCCGGAACTGGGCGGACTGGAAGCCGCTTCCGGACTCGAGGCGCGGGCGGAAGCCAGCGAACTGGCGCGGGGTCATCGTCTCGAGCACGTCGATCTGGGCCACGACCGTCTTCAGGATCGCGAGCAGCCGGCGCAGGGTGTGGAGCGCCCGAGGCCCGCGGTCCTCCTCGAGCCGGCGCTGCAGTGCGCCGAGCTCGTGCAGGATCTGCTTGAACCAGAGCTCGTAGACCTGGTGGATCACGATGAAGAGCAGCTCGTCGTGTTCGTCCGAGCGCGGCTGCTGGGTCTCGAGGAGCTCGTCGAGATGCAGGTAGGACGAGTAGTTCAGAGCGGCTGACTGCTGGCTCATGCGCCGAGCGCCCTGTCGAGCGCCTCGTTCACGAGCTCGTCGGCCCGTTCGTTGTGCTCGCGGCGGACCGAGCGCACGGCCCACTGCTCGAAGCCCCTCAGCTCGCCCATGGCCTCGAGGTAGAGCGGCTTGAGGCCGGCGTGCTTGACCTTGTACTCGCCGCCGATCTGGCGTGCCACGAGCTCGGAGTCGTTCACCACCTCGATCTGGCTCGCTCCGAGCTCGCGGGCGAGCGCCAGGCCGAGGAGCAGCGCCCGGTACTCGGCCACGTTGTTGGTGGCCTCGCCGATGTACTCGTTGCGCTCCCCGAGCTGGTCGCCGTCGGGGGAGGAGGCCACGGCCGCCACGGCCGCCGGGCCGGGGTTGCCGCGCGCGCCGCCGTCCACGTGGACGACGACCCTCACGCGCTGGCTGGCGGCTCGATCGTCGGAAAGGTGCCGGCCACGCGGCGGCGGCGGCGATCCTCGAATGCCGGGTTGTCGCCGGGCAAGCCGCCCTGCGCGCGCCGGTCGACGATCACCTCGACGTGCGGGTCGTCCCGGTAGTAGTCGGACAGCTTGTCGTACAGCTCGCTCTCGAGCGCCTGTGGGACAACGCAGTAGATCACCCTTCTGAACCTCCATCGGTCACCGCCGCGACCACACGGCCGTCGGCGTCAAGCGCGGCGTTCCATTCGCGCATCGACTCCTCGATCTCCTCGAGCTCCTCCCCCTTGTCGAGCATGACCACGGGGTCGGCTTCGTCGCCCAGATCCACCCGATAGCGATACCACGAAATCTCCCAGGCGACGAGCACCGTGACGGCGCTCGCCTGCGTGGGGTCGGGCTGGGCGCTCACCCAGGCGGGCCCGAGCGTGCGCGCCAGGCCGGCGACCGTGCGCTGGTGGTCGGAGCCGTTGAAGAGGTCGAACGCCCGCTCGATCTTGGCCTCCGCGGTGGTGGGAACGGCCCGCACGTGGCGCGGATCCTTGGGGCGCGAGCGCGGCCGCTCGCGCGGCGGGGGCGCGGGAGCGTCCTCGGGTTCCTGGTACTCGGACGGCTCCCCTTCACCGACGCCGGCTCCCGAGGGAGCCTCCTGCTCGGCGGGCCCGGGATCCTCCCCGCGCCGGCGCCGCAGGCGGCCGAACACGCCGCGGCTCTGGTCGCTGCGGGCCGGGCGCGTGGGCATCTCGCCCGCGGCCGACTCGCGGATCCAGCCGTGATGCTGGGCGCGCACGGCGCAGAGGTCGCAGACCTTGTGACGGTGGCCGCCCGGCGCCAGGTACCACTCGGTGCGCTCGCCCTTGAGGATGGTGCGGCCGCAGACATCGCAGCTCACCACGTCGTGGACCGCTCTGAGCTCCTTCTTCACGAGCCTCAATATAGGGGCGGCGCAGGTCCCCGCTTCACGCCTTGACTGCCTCGGCCTCCTCGCGCGCCTGCTGAACGACCTGCTGCGCGACGTGGCCGGGCACCTCCTCGTAGCGGGCGAGCTCCATCGAGTACTCGCCCTGACCGCCCGTGATCGTGCGCAGGTCGGGCGCGTACTCGAGCATCTCGGCCATGGGCACCTCTGCCTTGATCTCGGTCACGCTCCCCTTCGGCTCCATCCCGAGCGGCCGGCCGCGGCGGGAGTTGAGGTCGCCGATCACGTCGCCCACGTACTCCTCGGGCGTGGCAATGAGCACCGTCATGATCGGCTCCATCAGCACCGGGCCGGCGTTCTCCATCGCGTCCTTGAACGCCATCGAGCCCGCCACCTTGAACGCCATCTCCGACGAGTCGACCGAGTGGTGCTGCCCGTCGAAGAGCCTGACTCTGAGGTCCTGGACCGGGTAGCCGGCCACGGTGCCGGAGCGCATCGCCTCCACCACGCCCTTCTCGACGGCCGGGATGAATCCGCCGGGGATCACGCCGCCCTTGATCGCGTTCACGAACTCGAAGCCCTCGCCCGAGGGCAGCGGCTCGATCTCGATGTGGCAATCCGCGAACTGGCCGCGGCCGCCCGTCTGCTTCTTGAAGCGCGCGTGCGCCTTGGCCGAGCCGCGGATCGCCTCGCGGTAGGGCACGTGCGGCGGGTGGAGCTCGACCTCGGCTCCGAAGCGCTCCTTCATCCGGTCGACGATCACCTCGACGTGGATCTGCGTGATCCCGGCGAGGATCTGCTCGCCGGTCTGCGTGTCGCGGTGGAAGTCGATGGTCGGGTCTTCCTCCTGCAGGCGGCGAAGCGCCTGGCCCATCTTCTCCTCGTCGCCCTTGGCCTTGGCCTCGATGGCAAACGCCATCACCGGCCGCGGCATCTCCGGGAGTGAGAGCGGGATCTCGGCGTCCTTGGCCGCCAGAACGTCGCCGGCGCGGGTCTCCTTCAGCTTGGCCACAGCCCCGATGTCGCCGGGGCCGATCTCGTCCGTTTGCTCGTTCTCCTTGCCCTGCGGCACGAGCAGCTGACCGATCCGCTCCTTCACGTGGGCGCGGCAGTTGAAGACCTGGGAGTCGTGCTTCATCACGCCCTGGTAGACGCGGAACAGGTTCAGGCGCCCCGCGTAGGGGTCGGCGAGCGTCTTGAACACGAACGCCACCAGGTCCTTGCCGGCGTCGGGCTCGAGCTCCACCCCGTCGAGGTCGGTCACGCCGTGCTTGGCCGGCGAGGGCAGGTCCTCGACGAACGCGTCGAGCAGCCGGTTGATGCCGAGGTTGCGGGTGGCGGCGCCGCAGGTGACCGGGAACAGCTGGCCGTCGGTCACGCCGGTCTTGAGCGCGGACACGGTCTCGTCGTGCGAGATCTCCTCCCCCTCGAGGTAGCGCTCCATCAGGTCGTCCGAGACCTCGGCCACCTCGTCCATCAGCTTCTCGCGGTACTCCTCGGCGCGCTCGCGCAGGCCCTCGGGGATCTCGATCTCGGTGCAGTTCTCGCGCGTCGCGCCGTCGTAGCGGTAGGCCTTCATGTCGATCAGATCGACCACGCCCTCGAGCTCGTGCTCGGCGCCGATCGGGATCTCAGTGGCCACGACGTGCTGGCCGAAGGCGGCCTTGAGCGAGTCGAGCGCGCGGAAGAAGTCGGCGCGCTCGCGGTCGAGCATGTTCACGAACAGGATGCGCGCGAGCCCCAGTTCGGATGCGCGTTCCCAGAGCCGGCTCGTCGTCACCTCGGCGCCCATCACGCCGTTGACCACGAACACTGCGCTCTCGACCACGCGCAGGGCCGCGAGCGCGTCCGCGACAAAGCTCGGCTCGCCCGGCGTGTCGACCAAGTTGATCTTGCGGTCGTCCCAGCGGAACGAGGACAGGCTCGCGGCGATCGACATCTCGCGCGCCTTCTCGTCCGGGGCTGCGTCCGACACCGTCGTTCCGTCCGCCACCGCGCCCAGCCGGTTGACCGTCCCCGCCTCGAACAGAAGCGCTTCGTTCACGGACGTCTTCCCGCTGCCCCGGTGGCCGACCAACGCCACATTGCGGATCTTCTTCGGCGATTCGTGCGCCATCCCACTCCTTGTGCTCGACGTCGATGGCGGAGCCTACTGGGCGAGCGCCTGGTCCAGCGTCTCGAAGATCGGCGCAGCGCTGCCGACCTCGGTGAGCTCGAGCACGCGTGTGAGCGGGGACCCCTTGGGCACCACGAGCCGCAGCGCCTGGCGCCTGCGCCCGAGCCTGCGGGCCAGGTCGAAGAGCACCTCGATCGCGGCCGAGTCGAGGTAGCGGCAGCGCACGAGATCGATCACGAGCGCGAGCGCGTCGTTCGGAATCGAGCTGAGTAGCTCGTCGCGCAGGTGCGCAGCGTTCGTCATGTCCACGTCGCCGGTCACGTGGGCGACGATGGCTCCGCCCTCCCTGACGACCGCGATCTCGGCCGGCGAGGTCACGCCGCCCGGGCGGCCTCCAGGCGCCTGCGCATCTTCACCACCGTCCCGCCGTCCTCGCTCGCCACGTCGACCTCGTCCATCAGACCCTCGATGATCCGCAGGCCGCGCCCGCGGTGCTCCGAGCGCCGCTCCCGCCAATTCCCGCGGTCGCGCACGGTGGCGGCCAGCTCGCCGTCCGCGAGCGCCGCCTCGACGTCGAAGGTGGCGTCGCCCGGGCCGTAGGCGTGCTCGATGGCGTTGCCGGCCGCCTCGCAGATGGCCAGCGTGATCTCGTATGCCTCGATCTCCGAAGCGCCCGCGGCGTGCAGGAAGCGGCTGAGGCGCCGGCGCAGCCCGGTGAGCGACTCCGGCTCGGCCGGCAGCGAGACGCTGATCTGGTCAGCGCCTGCGGCCAGCGGGCGGACCGCCA
>Ga0209382_10009401_pt1 | contig 12237 bp, 11 predicted proteins | sample SoiMetdeltSBSDD5_FD_187599 | JGI IMG/M metagenome (GOLD analysis project Ga0209382, IMG submission 187599) | Bulk soil microbial communities from a Populus tree surrounding site in Tennessee, USA - Soil MetaG P. deltoides SBSDD5 (SPAdes) (version 2) | ecosystem: Environmental > Terrestrial >... | reverse complement strand
CGCGTCGAAATAATGTGTCACGTGAAGCGTTGCCGATCGCTGGAGCGCCACATTCGCGACGACGGCTGTGCTCGGGATGCGAACGCCGACAGGGGAGTGCCAGTGGCAGTACACCGTGCCGTCTGGCGAATCGGTCACGTCGAGGCCCGTGAACCGCGGTCCCTTTCCATAGCGCGGGTGCTCAACGAAGCCCGAGTAGTCGGCGGCAGCGGTCACACAGGCAGTGGATTGCGCTCCAGGAACCCTGTTTGATGCCAGTAGGGATACGCCTTCGTCGTCCTGCTCGCCTCGTCGAGCGCGGCGATCTGCTCGCGGGTGAGCGTCCACCCCACCGCGCCGAGGTTCTGGCGCAGTTGCGCCTCGTCGCGTGCACCGATGATCAGCGTCGAGACGGTCGGCCGCTGCAGCAGCCAGTTGAGCGCGATCTGCGGCACGGTCTTGCCGGTCTGCTTCGCGATCTCGTCGAGCGCATCGACGACGCCGTAGAGCAGTTCATCGGGAACCGGCGGGCCCAGATCGACGACGATCTTCGTGCGCAGGCGCGATGTCTCGGGCAGCGGCGCGCCGCGGCGGATCTTGCCTGTGAGACGGCCCCAGCCGAGCGGACTCCACACCACGGTGCCGACCCGTTGATCGAGCGCCAGCGGCATCAACTCCCATTCGAACTCACGCCCGACCAATGAGTAGTACGCCTGATGCGCGACGTAGCGTGCCAGCCCGCGCTGTTCTGAAACCGCCAGCGACTTCATCAGGTGCCAACCGGAGAAGTTCGAGCAGCCGACGTAGCGAATCTTGCCCGCGCGGACGAGATCGTCGAGCGTGCCCAGCGTTTCTTCGACCGGCGTCAGCGCGTCGAAGCCGTGGAGCTGATAAAGGTCGACGTAATCGGTACCGAGTCGCCGCAGGCTGTTTTCGACGGCGGATACGAGGTGAAATCGCGACGAGCCGACGTCGTTTGGTCCCTGCCCGGTGCGAAACGTCCCCTTGGTCGAGATGAGCACACGATCGCGGCGGCCCTTGATCGCCTGGCCCAGGATTTCTTCGGCGCGGCCCGCCGAATACACATCGGCCGAGTCGAACATCGTCAAACCGGCGTCGAGACAGATGTCCACCAGCCGCGAGGCGCCTCGAGCTTCGGTGTCGCCGAATCCCTTGAAGAACTCGCTGTTGCCGCCGAACGTCGCCGTGCCGAAGCTGAGAACTGGAACCTTGAGGCCAGAGCCTCCGAGCAGCCGATACTCCATCAGTCCTTGAAGATACGAACAAGTGGCGCTTGCAGGCCAGGAAGAAGCGGTGTCGCGAGGATGTCTGCTCGCTTGACCGCCGGTTCGGAGATCCGCCGATAGTTCTCGCCGTCGTGACGATACACAACAATCGTTTCGTCCTCTGGCTCGATGACCCAGTATTCCTCTACACCGAAGCGCTCATACAACTTTCGTTTGAGGTTGTCATCCCGGCTGCGGGTGCCGGGCGACGCGATCTCCACGACAAGATTCGGGGCGCCCGCGACGTGCTTGGTCGTGAGCACATCGCTCTGCCTCTCGTTCGAAATGTAGAGCAGATCGGGCTCGACGACGTCGAACTCGGAAAACACGACGTCGAATGGTGCGGCGAACGCACGTCCAATCGAATGCGCTTCGAGATACGTGCCAATGATCACAGTCAGATTCCAGGCGATAGCCTGATGTTTCCTGGTGGGCGATGGCGTCACGTAGTGCTCTCCATCGATCAACTCGTGCCGCTTGCCGTCATCGGGAAACAGCAGGAAGTCGTCGTAGGTGAGCTTCACGCCAGGAGTCGTGCGCATCACGTCATCACGCCCGGACATGGGCTCATTATAGCGACTCCATGCGAGACGCATGCCCGGCCTCGCGAGTTCAGAAAAGCCCTGTGTACTGGACCGTGCCCGCAGCGCACCAGGCAGATTCGTCGGTGACGAACTGACGCGATGTACGAGGAATCAGCGTACAGCGATCGAGGGCCGCCGCTCACCGAATCGTGTCGCCTGCTCGAAGGCATACGCAATCTGCAGCACGCCGAAGTCGTCTTGATAGCGCCCGACGATTTGCAAGCCGACCGGAAGCCCTTCATCGGTGAAACCCGCCGGCACCGAGATCGCAGGGCAGAGCGTCGTGCTGATCCAGTACGCCGACTTCATCCAGTCGACGTAGTTGCTCATGGCGACGCCTTCGATCGTCGCCGGCCAACTGGTCTCGATGTCGAACGGCGGCACCTGATTCACGACGCAGACGGTGAACGGAAACCGCTCCTGGAACCGTCTAATGCCATCGACAAAACCCCGATGCCGAACGAGCGCCTGATCGACCTGTTCTCGCGTGACTCTCCGTCCGCGCTCGATTTCGGCAATGGCTTCCGGCTTCATCAGATGACGATGCTCGGCGACCAGGGGCCCGAGGACGGCAGCGGTGCGCCAGGCGCGAATGGTCAGGAAGATCTCGTCCGCGCCGCTCATGTCTGGGCACGCATCCTCGACGATACACCCGAGCGACTCGAAGGTCTGGCGTTGTCGCTCGATCACCTGCCGCACGCGACGGTCGACAGGCAGGCCGCCGAGATCGAGGCACCATGCGACGCGCGTGCCGCGGACATCGCGATCGAGCGGCCGCGCGAACACCGACGGATCCGAGGCGAAGCATGCCGGGTCATTCGGATCGGGACCGGCCATGGCCTGCATCAGCAACGCCACATCGGAGACCGACCGAGCCAGCGGTCCATTGACGTTGAAGCCAAGTCCCGGGAACGGATCCGGGGCGGTCGGCACGAGACCCATGGACGGACGCAGTGCGACAAGGTTGTTGAAGTTTGCCGGGTTGCGCAGCGAGCCACCCAGGTCGTTGCCATCGGCAATCGGCAGCATGCCAGTCGCCACCGCGACGGCGGCACCGCCACTCGATCCACCCGCGCTCCTGGTCACGTCGTACGGATTCAGCGTTGGGCCGAACAGTGCGTTGTAGGTGTGCGAGCCCATCGCAAACTCGGGGATGTTGGTCTTCCCGATGGGAACGACGCCCGCGGCGCGCAGCCGCGCGATGAACACCGAGTCCGTATCAGAAATGTCGTGCGCGAAGATCCGGGAGCCGCGCGTACACGGAAACCCGATCGCGGGCTGATTGTCCTTGAAGGCGATTGGCAGTCCGTGCAGCGGGCCCACGGTGTCGCCGCGCGCCAGACGCCGATCCGCCTCGTCAGCGAGTCTGAGACAGTCATCGTCTGGAAGCTTCGATACAATCGCGTTGACCAACGGGTTCACGCGATTGATCTGTTCGAGATGAACCCGCATCACCTCACGCGCCGAGATCTGGCCACGACGAATCAAGCCGGCCAGTTCTCTGGCGCTCATGAACCCCATGTGTTCGGTCCCGCATCGTACATCGTTGCGGTTGTGCAAGGAGAGTTGTATGCCGCGAATTCACGTTCGAGTACTGGGTTTTTGCCTCGCCGCTCTCTGTGTGGCGATTCCTGTCTCCGCGCAGACGACGCCGCGGACCGAGATTTCTGGTGGGTACCAGTTCGTGACCTTCTCGGTCGACGACGAGAGCGAGTCGATTCCAAAAGGCTGGTACTTCGACGTGGCGGGCAACCTCAATCCGATGATTGGCATCGTCTTCCAGGTCGGCGGCAACTACAAGACGTTCGAAGAGTCCGTGACGTTTGGAGGCGGTACGTTCACGGCTGAGGCCGATCTCAAAGTCCATCAATTCCTGGGTGGGGTGCGTCTCAGCGCGCGTGATAACCCGAAGCTGGTGCCGTTCGGACAGCTGCTGGTCGGTGCGATCAACGGGTCGGTTGAATTGACCGCCACATCGACCATTCCCGGCATCCCGACGTTCTCGGAGGAGGATTCCTCGACGAATTTCGGTCTGCTGTTCGGGGGCGGCGCGACGTTCGGCGTGAGTGAGAGTGCCGGTATTCGCTTCGGCGTGGACTATCTGCGGATCTTCGAGGAAGACGCCGGATCGAACGTCTTCCGGTTTCACGTTGGTGTCGTGATTGGCCGTTGATGTGACGTCGGCAATCAGTCGGGCACTGCCACAGGCTCATCCTCCGGTCTGAGATTCGTCATCTCGGCTTCAATCAACTGCTCGCCCGTGCCGCTCGGAACCGCTTTCGAGAAGTGCACGGGCGGCAGGAACAGCGTCGCAATCAGACCGGCCGCCGACACGATCAAGCCGGAGAGAAAGACGCGATGCAGGCCCAATGCAAACTGATCACGGATCGGTTCGGTGAGCGCCATCGTGCCGGCTGAGATGCCGGCGGCGCCTCCCGGCAGCGCCACGCCGGTCAAGGCGCGGGTCATGATCGCGCCCATCGCAGCGACGCCGACCGCCGCACCGATGCTGCGTGAGAACTGATTGAGCGATGTCGCCAGGCCCAGTCGCGTGCGGTCCACGCCGTGCTGCACGGCCAGGAGCAGCGACAGCATCTGCGAGCCCATGCCCGCACCCAGGACGGTGCAGCTCGCCAGGAGCATCGTTCGCGTCGAGTCTGTGTCGAGCAGAGAGAGGCCGGCGAACCCCAGCGTCATCAGCACGCTGCCGCCGATCGCCGAGACGCGGTAGCCCATGCGAACCGTCAGCCGCGCGCCGACGATCGACATGACGACCCAGCCCAGGAACAGCGGCGTCAGTACCTGACCCGCCTGAGTGGCGGTGCCGCCCATCACGCTCTGCACGAACAGCGGGATGAACGCAATGGCGCCGAACAGCGCGATGCCGACCAGGAACACGACAATGAGCGTCCGGGTCATCAGCGGATGGCGGAGCAGATCGACCGGAAGGATCGGCTCGACAGAACGCCGCTCGACCGAGACAAATGCCGCGAGCAGGGCGACGGAGCCCAGGAACCACCACAGGGCACCGCTGCCGCTCTCGCCGCCGAGCGCAATGAGCAGCGCGCTGACGCCGGCAAAGAGCAACGATGCGCCCAGCCAGTCCACGTGTACCGGCTTGTCGCTCCGCGACGGCGGATAGGCGAGCGCGATCACGGCCATGCAGCAGAAGCCGAACGGCACGTTCAGATAGAACACCCAGCGCCAGTTGATTGCGTCGGTGATGTATCCGCCAACGAGCGGACCGGCGATCGAGGCAACGCCCCACACGCCGCTGAACAGCGCCTGCGTGCGCGCGCGTTCAGACAACGCGTACAGTTCGCCGACGATCGTCATGCTCAACGGAATGATCGCGCCGGCGCCGAGTCCTTGAATTGCGCGCGCCGCAATGAGCTGGAACATGCTCGTGGCGGCGCCCGACATCACCGAGCCAACCAGGAACACCGCAACGCCGAGCAGATACATCCGCCTGCGTCCGTACAGGTCCGATAGCCGGCCCCAGATTGGTACCGATGCCGTTGACGTCAGCAGATACGCCGCGAAGACCCAGCTGTAATGCGCGAGGCCGCCGAGCTGAGCGATGACGGTGGGCATCGCCGTGCTCACCACGGTCGCTTCGAGCGCGCCGAGCGACATGCCAAGGAGAAGACCAGCGGTGATCGCCCTGCGTCGAGGGCGGCTGATCGGGGGATGCGCCGAAGACGACGACATCCGTCAAGCGTACCAGACGGAAACTTGGAAGTGCAAAGTGCAAAGTGAAAAGTAATAAGATGCGCGACATGAAGAGCCGTGACGCCGGAACGATCGCGATCGTGTTGACGCTGTTGCTGCCGGCAGCCGCGGCCGCGGCGACGTGCGAAAGCCTGACGACTCTTGCCGTGAAGAACGGGACGGTGACGCTGGCGCAGACGGTCGCGCCTGGTGCATTCACGCCACCGGCGGGCCGCGCAGGGGCGACTGCGGGCGCCAACGCGTTCGCGCGTCTCGGCGAGTTCTGCCGCGTCGCCGTCACGCTCAAGCCGGCGCCGCGATCGGACATCAAAGCCGAAGTGTGGATGCCGTCGAACGGCTGGAACGGCAAGCTCCAGGTGGTCGGCAATGGCGGGTTCGCCGGGACGATCAGCTACCCGGCGATGGCGAACGCGGTCGCGGCTGGATACGCCGCCGCGAGCACCGATACCGGTCACACCGGTCCCTCGAGCAACACCTTTGCGAACGAGGACGTGCTCGCCGACTTCGCGCATCGTGCGATTCACGAGACGGCCGTCGCCGCCAAGACGACGGTCAATGGGTACTACGGCAATGCCCCCCGCTTCTCGTACTTCGCCGGCTGCTCGACCGGCGGGCGTCAGGCGCTCACCGCCGCGCAGCGCTATCCCGGCGACTTCAACGGCATCGTCGCCGGTGCGCCGGCGAGCCACACGTCGACGCAGGCGTTCGGACAGATCTGGTTTTCGCAGGCGCTGTCGGATCCGGCCGGAACGTTGACGCGCGAGAAGCTGGCGCTCGTGCATGACGCGGTGCTGAATGCGTGCGACGGCCTCGATGGAGCCAGGGACGGCGTGCTCGAGAATCCGCTCGCGTGCACGTTCGATCCGAAGGTGCTGGCGTGCAAGGCGGGGTCAGACCCTGCGTCGTGTCTGACCGATGCGCAGGTGGCCACTGTGCAGAAGGTCTATGCCGGGCCTTCGAATCCGCGCACCGGCAAGCCGATCTATGTGGGGCTCGAGCGCGGAAGCGAACCTGGCTGGAATCCGGTCCCCGTCGGGTACGCCGTCGACTACTTCAAGTACATCGTGTTCAAGGATCCGAGCTGGGATCCGAAGGCGCTGAACTACGACACGCACGTGACGCAGGCAGCGAGCGGCGACAACCTGATCTTCGACGCCAACAACGCAAACATGAGTGCTTTCACCAGGCGCGGCGGCAAACTGATCCTGTATCAAGGATGGGGCGAGCCAGGGATTCCGCCAGCCAATCTCGTTCGCTACTACGGCGAGATCCAGTCGAAGACCAGCGACGCCAAGGACTCCGTGCGGCTCTTCATGGTCCCCGGCATGGGCCACTGCGGCGGCGGTACGGGTGTCAACACGTTCGACATGGTGACGCCACTCGATCAGTGGGTGACGGCGGGCAAGGCTCCGGTGCAAATCCCTGCGTCGCGCGTGCGCAATGGCGTGTCGGATCGCACGCGTCCACTGTGCGCGTATCCACAGATCGCTGTCTACAAGGGCTCAGGCAGTCTCGACGACGCGGCGAACTTTACGTGTGGGACGAAGTAGCTAGATGCCCAGCATCGCCGGCGCCGCGAGGTGCAGCGCGATGATGGCGACGAGCAGCGCGGTCAGGCCGACGAGCAGCAGCAGGCCGCGAAAGACCCGGTGCACGGCGCGGAATTTATCGGCGTTGGCCCGCGCCAGAAGATACGCCTGCAGCGCCATCTCTCGATCCAGCTGACCGACTTCCGCGGTTCGCCACAGGTCGTAGTACTCGTCGATGTCGGTGGCCAGCATGTCGTCCATGAGACGGAGGCCCGGGATCGCGCCCTGGGAACGGGCCTCACCAGGCCGATGCATTCGCCCGGCCCGCGGCCGCAGCGCCATGATCGCGTAGACGAAGAAGTAGAGCGAGATCATGACGTATCCCGCCACGTAGACCTGGACGAACGTGTGATTCAGGCCGTCGGCGTCGATTTGCGGCGCGCGAATGGCGATGAGCACGTTGACGGCGTTCAGGGCGCCGAGGATGACCAGCGCGAACCGCGTCTTGCGATCGGCGAGCTCGGTGATGTCGAGGAGATGATCGACATGATCGGAGAGCGCGCGATAGCGCTCCCAGGGATCGAGCGGACGGGATTCCGTGAACCGATCCAGCTCTTTCTTCCGCTTTCGCTCGGCCTTGGACTCGTCGTCCGACTGAACGATGCTCATGCCGGCTGCATTCTAAAACGAGGAACGAAGAACTAAGAACGGGGAACAGGGAACGAGGAGCGAGGCTACAGGATGAAGCCGGCCGGCGCCATCGCGTGTAGTGCGATGAAGAGCGCGAGGACCGCGGTCAGACCGACCAGGACGAGCAGGCCCTGATACACGCGGCGCAGTGCCTGGAATTTCTCCGTGTTCGCCCGTGCGAGGAGATGAGACCGCATCGCCAGCTCGCGATTGACCTGGCTCAGCTCGGCTTGACGCCAGGTGTCGTAGTACGCCTCGGCGTTGGTATTGGGTGCTCCGGCCAGGAGCTTCATGCCGGTAGGCTCGCCCTGCACCCGGTTTTTCTGAAAGGAGGCGCCATCCATCTCCTGCGAGCGTGGCCGCAGCGCGAGGATCGCGAACACCGCGGCATACAACGAAATCAGCACGTAGCCGGTGATGTACCACTGCAGCAGCGCCGGATTCATCGAGTCGGCGCCGAGCTGCGGTGCGCGCACGGCAATCAGCACGTTCACCGCGTTCAGCGCGCCGAGGATGACGAGCGCAAAGCGCGTCTTGCGATCGGCCAGCTCCGTGATGTCGAGCAGATGATCGACGTGATCAGATAACGCGCGATAGCGCTCCCACGGATCCAGCGGACGCGTTTCGGCAAGGCGCTCGGCCTCTTTGCGGCGGCGCCGCTCCGCTTTCGACTCGTCTTGAACGAGCGATCCGAACGGCGACGGGAGCGCCGCCTGCCCGAGACTCCCGCCGCCAAGGTCCGTGCGCATGGCTATTGTCTGGTTAGTGACACATTGAGCGGTACCGTTTCGCCGGGACGGACGGTAATGTCGGTGATGTACGTCCGATACCCGTCCTTGCGAATCTCAACCGTGTGAGTACCGCCGCCAAGCTGAACCACGAGGCGATCCTGATCCTGCGCGCCTTCCCATCGCTCGCCGTCAATGGTGATGGTTGCGTCTCCGGGTTGTACACGCAGTGCGATCGAACCGAAATCCGCTTCGGCGTTACCGTTGCGTTCATTGGCACGCGGCGATGAGCGCTGAGGTCCACGCGAGTTTGGACGATCAGGCCGACCGTACGGTTCGGGCCGCACCGACGACGAACGCGGTGGCGCTATCGGGCGGACAGGCTCGGTCTCACCTGAACCGAGAGGTTCCATCGTGTGACGCACGCTGAACGAACCTCCTGGCTGCAGATACACCTTCTGCGAGAAGCTGCGATGTCCGGACATGAACAACTGGATCTCGTGGTCACCAGGCGCGACACGAAGACGCTGGAAGGTACCGTCGAAGTTGTCCACCATGCCGGCGAAGTAGCCGTCCACATAGACCTCGGCTTCGCGCGGCGTGACTTGCAGACGAACCGAGGAGCTCGGATCGTAAAAGCCCCCGTAGTACGGATAGGCGTACGGGTAGCCGGAGTAGGGGTATCCGTAGGCGCCGTAACCGTAGTACGGATGGCCCCATCCGTACCCGACGGAGAAGGCAAACGACGAGTACGGGTACGCGTAGTACGGATAGAACGAGCGATAGTACGGACCGTAATAGTAGGGACGGTACAAATAGCGTGGACTATAGGACCGTGCTCCGACGATCACAGTCGACCGCGATCGCGGCACTGCAACCCGGCGCTGCGCGTCAGCAGCCATCGGCAGCGCGAGCGTGCTGACAAGGCTGAGCATCAAAACCGTTGGCCGAAGAAACCTGGTCACGACGACCCTCCAGAAGGCAGGACGATTCGCCCTTGTAATCCCCGCGATAGCAACGGTTGTGCCGGAGAAAACCCTCATTTCTCGGGCAGATTCAGCCGCTCTGTGGCGGCACTCTGTCCGGTGGCGAGGACGCCGGTGTTCGCGGGAGCACGATCTCGAAGATGGCGCCTCCGTCGTTCCGCGCGCGAATCGTCCCACCGTGACGCTCGACGATCGCTTTGACGATCGACAGACCCAAACCGCTGCCTCCAACCGCCTTCCGCGCCGCATCGGCCTTGTAGAAACGCTCGAAGATGAGCGGAAGATGTTCGCCGGGTATACCCGGGCCGGTATCGCGAACCGTGAGGTGCACGCCATCCGTGCGGGCGTCACTCGTCAATGTGACCTGACCCGAGTCCGGCGTATGGCGGAGTGCGTTCGCGGCGAGGTTCTGCAGCGCCTGCTCCAGTCGATCTGGATCGCCAGCCACGTATTCGGCATCCGCGCCGACCTCGAACTCCAGCCGCACGTTCCGTTGCCGCAGCTCACGTTCGTGCCGCGCGGCCACGCGATCGAAGAGTGCGGCAATGTCCACGCGTTCCTGCCGCATCGCGCCGCCGCCACCCTCGAGGCGCGCCAGATCGAGCAGGTCGCCGACGATGCGTTCGAGGCGGTGGGTTTCCTCGGAGACGATCTGCAGATAGCGCTCGCGCGTCGGCGGATCGATCTCGAGCTCCGACATCGACAGCGTTTCGAGATACCCACGCATCGCGGTGAGCGGCGTCATCAGCTCGTGCGACACGTCCGCCAGCAGCTGCCGGCGCGCCGCGTCGCCGGCCTCGAGCGCTCGCGTGCGATTGGCGAGCTCGCCCGCCATCCGGTTGAACGATCGCGCGACGGCGGTCACCTCGTCGCCGCCGTGCTCGGGCGCGCGCGCATCGAGGTCGCCGCCGCCGAGACGCTCGGTTGCTGACTGCACCGCTTTCAGCCGTCGCCGCGCCGGGCCGAACACGACCAGCGCGATGAGCGTGGTCCCGATGACCAGCACGGTCGTGGCGACCAGCGCGAGGGTCGGACCAAATCGCCGCACGATGCGCGAGAACGGCGGTCCCCCAGGCAGGACGACGACGCGGCCGACAGGTTCTCCGCTGACGAGAATCGGCGCGAACTCACCACGACGGAGAGGCCGCGGAGATCCTGGCCTTCGATCGAGCGGCGGACCGTCGCGACCATCGTCAGGACCAAGCCGCTCGGCCCATGCGCCACGACGGCCGAACCGCCGCGGCCCTCGTGCCTGTATGAATTCGAGCTCGGCGCGCACCGCGTCGATGAGCTGCGGCGGCACATCGTCGTGGTTCGCGAGGATCTGACCGTCGCGCATGATCACGACGAACGTCTGCAACGTGTGTCCGAACTGCTCTTGAATATAGTTTTCGATATCGAGCCCGGTGTTGGCGGCGAGGGCGGTTCCCAGATCCGAGGCGACGAGCGCGGCGAGGCGCCGCGGGGAGCGGGCAGGCATCGAGCCGGCGATGCGATCGCTCATCCAGAGAAAGATTCCGCCTTCCGCGGCCAGCATGATCGCCAGGAAGGCGATGAGGCCGAGGGCAATTCGCCAATAGAGGCTGCGGTACCAGTGCAGCTTAGACATCGGCTGCTTTATAGCCTGCTCCCCATACCGTCAGAATGATCTCCGGCTGCGCCGGATCGCGTTCGATCTTCTTCCGCACTCGCTTGACCAGTGTGTCCACGCTGCGTACGGTCACGAAGGTCTGGTCCTTCCAGACCTTGCTGAGCAGCGCCTCGCGGCTGAAGACGATGCCCGGACTCGAGACGAGCACGTAGAGCAGCTCGAACTCGTTGAAGGTCAGCTCGACTTCGCGCGTGCCGACGAGTACTCGCCGGCGGGCAGGATCGATCTCGATGTGCTTGTAGGTCACCGGAGCCGCCGCGACACCCGGCGTCTGGCGCGCGTGCATCCCGTGTCCGCGGCGCAGCAGCGCGCGGATGCGCGCGAGCAGCTCGCGGATACCGAACGGCTTGGTGAGATAGTCATCGGCGCCGCTGTCGAGGCCCAGCACCTTGTCCGATTCCTCGCGGCGCGCCGTCAGCATCAGGATCGGCGTCTCGGCGTTCGCCGAGTCGCGTCTGATCGCACGGCACACCGTGACGCCGTCGAGTCCCGGCAGCATCAGGTCGAGGACGATCAGGTCGAACTTGCGCGAGCGGGCGAGCGAGAGGCCGGCGTCGCCGTCGATCGCTTCGGTCGGTGCCAGCCCTTCGAGCTGCAAGTGGAGCGACACCAGCTCGCGAATACGCGCCTCGTCTTCGACCACCAGTACGCTGGGCCGTTCGGGCTGAGCGCTCGTCATCGGCTGTGCCGCGCGGCTGGCCTCATGTCGTGTTTCAAGTGTATCGCTCGGTGTAGCCATCATTCATACCGCAGCGCATCGATCGGGTCGAGCGCCGCTGCCTTTCGCGCGGGATAGAAACCAAAGAAGATGCCGACGGCCGCCGCGCATCCAAACGACATCAGCACGGCGCCCGGAGTGACCAGCGCCGACCACTGCATGACGCGACTGACGGTGTACGACGCTGCGAAGCCGAGCGCTACACCCAGCGCCCCTCCGGCCAGACTGAGCACGAGCGCTTCGACGAGGAACTGCAGCAGCACGTCCACGTCACGGGCGCCGACCGAGAGGCGGAGACCGATCTCCCGCGTTCGTTCCGTCACCGACACCAGCATGATGTTCATGATGCCGATG
>Ga0209382_10009400_pt1 | contig 12238 bp, 15 predicted proteins | sample SoiMetdeltSBSDD5_FD_187599 | JGI IMG/M metagenome (GOLD analysis project Ga0209382, IMG submission 187599) | Bulk soil microbial communities from a Populus tree surrounding site in Tennessee, USA - Soil MetaG P. deltoides SBSDD5 (SPAdes) (version 2) | ecosystem: Environmental > Terrestrial >... | reverse complement strand
CAAGAGCTGCAACAGCTTCTCCGCAGGACAGCTCCTCATCCTGCGCGAGGTCGAGAAGCGCACCGGCAAGCCGGCGGCGTTCATCGAGTCCGACCTGGTCGACCCGCGCTACTTCTCCGGGGCGAACATCAAGAACCGCCTGGAGAGCTACTTCCAGATGATCAAACAGAAGAGGTCGTCGAGTGAAAACGTTCATCGGCATTGACCTCGGGTCGACGACCACCAAGGCGGTGGTCATGGACGACCGGCTCCAGGTCCTCGGACGCGGCATCACCAACTCGCGCTCCAACTACGACACCGCCGCCGCCGTGGCGAAGCAGGAGGCGCTGCTGGCGGCCCGTTTCTTCCTTTTCAAGACTGAGCTCGAAAAATCCGGCGCCTTGAACGGCGGCCTGGAGGTCTTCATCGCCCAGCTCGAGCGCGACTTCCGCCTCGAGCAGTACCTCGAGCAGCTCGCCGACCTCGAGCAGGTGTGCGCACGCAACGTCGAGAGCGCCAAGTTTGGCGACGCTTCGGCCGTTGCCGCCGCCCTGCGCACGCTCTTTGCGCTGCTGCAGGAGGACGCGGCTGCTCTGTTTGCGCCGGGCGCGCGGAGGAAGAGCGATTTCTTCCGCGACATCGCCGGCGCCCAGTACCTCGCGCTCGGCGAGAAGGTGGCGAAAGAGGCCGGCGTGCGCTACGACCAGCTGCTCAATGTCTTCGACCGCTCGATCATCGAGGTCGAGAACCGGGTCTACGACGCTTCCATCAAGCCGCACCTGCTGGCCGCCCTGGAGCGCACCTTCAAGGCGTTGCCGGACACGCTGCGTCACAAGGAAAAGATCGCTTCGCCCATTCAGTCGGTCCTCGATACCGAGATGGTGGAGACGTATGTCGTCGGCACCGGCTACGGGCGCGCGCGGCTGCCGTTTTCCAAGGAGCACATCCGCTCCGAGATCCTGTGCCACGGCCTGGGCGCGCACGTGATGTATCCGAACACCGCGACGGTGCTCGACATCGGCGGCCAGGACACGAAGGCGATCCAGGTCGACAAGCAAGGCATCGTCGAGTCGTTCCAGATGAACGACCGCTGCGCCGCGGGCTGCGGGCGCTACCTCGGCTACATCGCCGACGAGATGAACATGGGCCTGCACGAGCTCGGGCCCCTCGCCATGAAGGCGACGAAAACGGTCCGCATCAACTCGACCTGCACTGTGTTCGCCGGCGCCGAGCTGCGCGACCGGCTCGCGCTCGGCGAGAAGCGCGAGGACATCATGGCGGGGCTGCACCGCGCGATCATCCTGCGCGCGATGTCGATCCTCGCGCGCTCGGGCGGGATCCGCAATGAGTTCACCTTCACCGGCGGCGTGGCGAAGAACGAGGCGGCGGTGAAGTCGCTCACGGGCCTCGTGCGCGAGAACTATGGCGAGCTGACCCTCAACATCAACCCTGATTCGATCTACACCGGCGCGCTCGGCGCGGCGACCTTCGCCTGGCGCGCGGTCGTCGAGGAAGGCAAGACCGCGGAGGCGAAGAAATGACCTACACCGTCGGCATCGACATCGGCTCCGGCGCGGTGAAGACCGTGCTCTTCAAGGACGAGGAGTGGCTCGCGAAGCGCGTCGAGCGCATCCGCCGGCGCGACCCGATGGAGCTCGCGAGGCTCGGATTTGACGAGGTGCTGCGCGAGAAGCAGCTCTCCGATAAAGACATCGCCTATACCGCCACCACCGGCGAAGGCGAGAACGTCAAGTTCGCGACCGGGCACTTCTATTCCATGACCACGCACGCGCGCGGCGGGGTGTTCCTCCACCCGCAGGCGCGCGCCGTGGTGGACATCGGCGCGCTCAACGGCCGAGCCATCTACATCGACGAGCGCGGCAAGGTGCTTTCCTACAAGATGACGAGCCAGTGCGCCTCGGGCTCGGGGCAGTTCCTCGAGAACATCGCGCGCTACCTCGGCGTCGCGGTGGAGGAGATCGGGCCGCTCTCGCGCACCTCGAAGAACCCGGAGAAGGTGAGCTCGATCTGCGCGGTGCTCGCCGAGACCGACGTCATCAACATGGTCTCGCGCGGCATCGCCACGCCCGACATTCTGAAAGGGATCCACATTTCAATGGCTTCACGACTGGTGAAACTCCTGAAGGTGACCGGCATCACGAAAGGCACCGTGCTCCTCACCGGCGGCCTCGCGCTCGATGAGGGCCTGCTCGCCGCGCTGCAGGAGGAGCTCGCCAACGAGAAAATTACCGGGCTCACGGCCGTGAGCCACCCCGATTCGATCTACGCTGGCGCGATCGGCGCCGCGCTCTGGGGCGCGTTCCGCCATGCGCGGCTAAAGGAACTGCAGGAACGCGTGGCGGCTTAGGAGAAAGACCATGGCACTGCTGATCAACGAAGCCTGCACCCTCTGCGACGCCTGCGTCCCGGTGTGCCCGAACGAGGCCATCAAGGCGGGCGAGCCCTACGTGATCGACGCGCTCAAGTGCACCGAATGTGTCGGCGCCAAGGACGAGCCGCAATGCAAGCTCGTCTGCCCGTCCGACTGCATCGTCAAGAACCCGGACTTCGACGAGACTCCGGAGCAGCTCTTGGAGAAATACCACGCGCTGCACGGCTGAACGACCCTTGCGCTAGATCAAGCTTCCGGGCGCACAGGGGCGTAGGGTGGTCAAGCGCCCATGACACGCTTCGCTCACGGCCTGTTCCTTGTCCTGCCGGCGTGGCAGCGTCTGCGCGACCTCGGCCTTCCGCTGTGGGGCTTCGTGCGGCGCCGTTCGCGCCTGCAGCGAGTAGAAGCTCTGCGCGCCGAGCGGCGCTGCAGGTCGTGCCAGGCGCGCGATCGCTGCCGCAACCGCATCGCCCGCCGCCTTCCGAGCCCGGTCGCCGGCTGTCCGAACGCAATGCTACTGGCGATGCACTGAGGAGATCCGCATGTTGCCGCTGCTGGGCATGCTCGAGTTCAACGAGCTTTCTCTGAGCGAGGCGGAGGCAGCCGGCTTTCGCCAGCTCGGTGAAGCGGCAAAGCGCTGCATGCGCTGCATGGACCGCACGGCCTGCATCCGCTGGCTGAAGTGCCGTGGCAGGTATGGGCCCGCCCCGGCCTGCCCTAACGCAGGTTATCTGGAGGAGCTGAAATGGAGATCGAACTCGTCGTGATCGGCATGGCGTGGGTGGGAATCGCGCTCATGTTCGCCTGGGGCGCCATCGTCGCCCTGTACCGCCTGTTCGCCGATCAGGTGGCGCCGCTGCCGTTCTTCGTGATGATCGAGCGCCAGGGCGTGAACGCCCTGCAGCTCGAAGCGGCCGTCGGCGCCGGAGGCATGGCGCGCGCGCTGCGGCGATGCGCACTCTGCGCCGGGCGGCGCGACTGCGCGCGGGGCTGGCGCGTCGACTGTCCGAACGAAGCGCTGATCAAGTACGTCGCACGGCTCGCCTAGAGTTGCTTGAGGAAGGCAAGCCGTTCTGAAGGCCTGAAGCCCGCGCGGTAGAAGAACCCCATCAGGCCGAGGTCGCCGGGCGCGACCGCGGTCTCCACGCGCTCGACCCCGATCGCGGCGAGGTTCGCGAAAAGCTGCGAGAGCAGCGCGCGGCCGACGCCTTGGCGCGCGCGAAGCGGGTCGACGCCGATGGTATCGATGACCGCCACGGGCTCGGCACGGCCAAAATCGCCGTAGTCGAGGCGTGCCATCAAGTAGCCGGCGAGCGCGCCGTCAAGCCGGGCCGCGAGCGACACGCGCACGCCGTCGGCGAGCGCCTCGCGGACCGTGCGGCAAAGGTAGCCGTGCCGGTCACGGCCCGTGTGGCGGCGGTCGATGCGCGCCACGCCTTCCAGGTCACTTTCGCTCAGCGTGGCGATCTCCATGCGGTCGCGCGCGAGCGCCTCGAAGTCGCCGCCGCGCGGCGTGCCGTAGTCATTCGGGTCCGCGGGCTGCGCGCCGGCTTCGACCGGCGCTTCGCGCGGCGAACCGAGCTCGGCTTCGGCGAGCGCACAGTCGAGCACGTGTGCCGGCGCGAGGCGGAAACCGGCGCGGTCGAAGAAGCCGAGCAGCGCCCGCTCGCGCCACAGCGCCGTGGTGCGGATCTCGGCGAGCCCGCGCCGGCGCGCCTCCTCCTCGAACGCGCGCTCGAGCGCCGCGCCGAGCCCGCGCCCCTGCGCGGCCGAAGTGACGCCGAAGGCCTCGAGGCGCACCGCCGGCTCGCTGCGGCCGAACTCGCCTTCGAGCGCGCGGCCGAGCATGTAGCCGGCGAGGCGGCCGTTGTCCTCGATCGCGAGCTGCAGGTGGCGCTCGGGGTCGCGACTCGCGGCTGCGAGGCGCCGCTCGAAGTAGGCGCGGCGCGCGCGGCCCCTGAGCGAGGCGTCGATCGTGACGACCGGCTCGAGATCGCGCGGCGCGAGTGGCCGCAGCCTAGAGTGAAGCGTAAGCACAGGCGAGTTCATGGTCCGTTCCTTCGTCCAGCAGGTCTTCGAGCGTCGGCAGGAGCGACATTTCCTCCTTCTGCGCGTGCGCCGCGAGGCGCTCGGCGAGCTCCAGCCCGACGGGTTTCAGCTCGGCGTGCGCAGCATTGCGCTTCACCAGCGCGATGAAGCGTTCGGCCGCGGCGCGGATCGCGACGTGCTCTTCCAGGAAGAGCTCGACCATGTCGCCTTCGCCCGCGGCGGCGAGACGCGGAAAGAGGTCGCGCTCCTCGAAAGCGAAGTGGCGCTCGACCTCGCCGGCGAGCGCCGCCGCGGCATCTCGCATGAGCGCGCCGTCGCTCCTTCCAGCGGCGAGGGTCGCGCTGAGCCGCGCGCACAGGGCGATCACTGCATCGTGCTCCTCATGCAGGCGCCGGTTGACTTGTCGGATCAGCATCATTTGGACCTCAGGTCTCTTACACGTACGGCCTTGCCTTGCGAGCGCGGCACTGCGCCGGGCTTCATGACCTTGACTGTCGCCGTGACTCCGATCATGGATTTGACGTGATGGCGCACGCGCTCGGGCGCTCCCGGATCATCGGCTTCGACCTCGATCGTCAGCTCGTCGAGGCTACCGCGGCGCTCGACCACGAGCTGGTAGTGGGGCGCGATACCGGGCAGGCCCACGAGCACCGCCTCGATCTGCGATGGGTACACATTGACGCCGCGGATGATCAGCATGTCGTCGTTGCGCCCGGTAATGCGCTCGATCCGCGCGTGGGTACGGCCGCACGCACAGCGAGCGCGCGCGAGCCGCGTGATGTCGCGCGTGCGGTACCGGATCATCGGCAGCGCCTGCTTCGTGAGCGTGGTGATGACGAGCTCGCCGATCTTGCCCTCGGGGAGCGGCTGGCCGGTTTCGGGGTCAATGACTTCGAAAAGGAAATGATCCTCCCAGCCATGTAGCCCGTCCTGCGCCTCGCATTCCACAGCCACGCCGGGGCCCATGATCTCCGACAGGCCGTAGATGTCGACCGCCTTCAGGCCGAGGCGCTGCTCGATCTCGCGCCGCATCGCCGGGCTCCATGGCTCGGCGCCGAACACGCCGATCTCGAGCGGGCCGCCGCGCACGTCGACTCCTTCGCGTGCGGCGACCTCAGCGATGTTGAGGGCGTAGGAGGGCGTGGCGCAGAGGACGCGCGCGCTGAAGTCGCGCAGCAGCATGACCTGGCGCTCGGTCGCGCCGCCCGACATCGGCACTACCGTCGCGCCGAGGCGCTCGGCGCCGTAGTGCGCGCCGAGGCCGCCGGTAAAGAGACCATAGCCATAAGCGTTGTGCACGACGTCGCCGGGTCGCACGCCTGCGCAGGCGAGCGAGCGCGCCATCAGATCCGCCCATGTTGCGATGTCCTGCCGCGTATAGCCGACCACCGTCGGCTTGCCGGTGGTACCGGAGGACGCATGCAGCCGCACGAGTTCCGTGCGCGGCCGCGCGAACAGGCCGTACGGGTAGTTGTCGCGCAGGTCGCTTTTCAGCGTGAAGGGAAGGGCGCGCAGATCGTCGAGCGTGCGCAGGTCTTCGGGCCGCACGCCGGCCGCCTGAAGGCGGTTGCGGTGCAACGCGACGTGTGCGCGCGCGTCTTTGAGCATCGCGCGCAGCCGGCGCAGCTGCAGCTTCTCGAGCGCATCGCGCGGCATCGTCTCGGCCTCGCGGTCGAAGAAGTAGCGGCGCGGGGCTCTTACCGCACGGTGAACCTTCGTGCTGTACCTCGGTTGAAGCATGGCATTCACGAGCGCCTCCTAGCGTGCGCCGCGCACCGGCAGGTGCGGCAGCGCGAATCCCTGGTTGATCGATGCGCGTGTCACGAGCGCGAGCTTGAGCCAGCCGCCGGTCACGAGCGCGGCGACGCCGGCAAGAGGCAACATGAACGGCAGTAACGCAAGCGCCCCCACGGTACCGACCCAGACGAGCGCCTTGCCCGGGGCCTCAAGGACCGCGCTGGGCGCCGCGGCGCGATAACGCCGCCAGGCGAGGTAGCGCGCAACGACCGCGATCGCGAAGGCGGCCTGCAATACGGTGCTTTCACTGAAGAAGAGAGCAAGGCCGGCGCCCTCGGCAAGACCGGTCAGCACGACGAGCGGCACCACCTCGGGCGCGCGCCACGCCGGAATTCCCTTCGACGCGCGCAGAATGCGCGCCTGGCAGTACAGGAACAAGGCCGCGGCCGCCGCGGCCAGCGTCGCTGCCGCGGGAACGTAGATTGAGGCGACGCCGAGCGGAAAGAGGAGGAGCGCAGCGTAGGACTCGCGTGTCATCCACGAGGTGAACGGATTGAACAGGACATGCAGCGCGCGCAGCTTGCGCCCGATCTCGAGCCATACCGCGCCCAGGCCGAGCGCCACCAGGGCAAGCGCGAGCGCCACCGCGCTCACGTCGCGGATGTCGGCGAGCGCCACGCAGATGAGCAATCCCGAGCCGGCGCCGCCGAGCACGAAGTTCGCCGCCGCGCGCGCGTCCCAGTGGCGTTGCAGCCAGCGCATCATGGCGCTTTGTCCCAAAGGTAGTAGAGGTTCGGGCCGGTGCCGAGCTCTTCGTGCATGCGGAAGAACTGGTTCTCGGCGAGGAGCTCCGCGATGTTGCTCGCGGGGTCATCCACGTCACCGAAGTGCAGGGCGCCCGCGATGCACGAATTCACGCAAGCGGGCGTCGCTTCGGGATCGATCCCGGGCTTGAGCCCCTTGGCGAGCCCGGCATCGATGCGATCGACGCAGAACGTGCACTTGGTGGCCACGCCGATGCGCTTTTCGTCGCGCGGCTCGCTGGGCATTGCGGTTTCGAAGGCGAACTCCTGCCGGTCGACCTTGAAGCGCGCCTGGTAGGGACAGGCGACCGCACAGTAAGCGCAGCCGATGCAAAGGTCGTAGTCGACCGTGACGATGCCGTCGGCGCGCTTGCGCGTCGCCGTGCTAGGGCAGACGTGCATGCACGGCGGATCGTCGCAGTGCATGCACCCCACTGGCACGAACGCGCGCTTGACGTTCGGATACTCGCCGACCTCGAGATCGATCACGCGCCGCCACTGCACACCGGGCGGCGTGGCGTTCGCCTGCTTGCACGCGGCGGTGCACGTCTGGCAGCCGACGCAGCGGCGAAGATCCGCGACCATGGCCCAGCGGGTCATAGTTTTTCCACAGAAACTCTTACCAAATCGGCGCCCGAACCGGTGGCATCGGTGAGCTCGAGCGACATGGGCACGAGCGGATTCATCGAGGGCATGCCGAAGTCTCGGGCATGCGGCGTTGCCCAGTGGCCGAACTGGCCGAGGAGCAACAGCGTGTCGGGCCGGATCCCCTGGCGCAGCACCGCCCGCGCACGCACTTCGGCCTTCGGCGTGGCGATGCGCACCATGTCGCCTTCTTCGACCTCGAGCTCGCGGGCTTTCCCGGTATTCAGGATGACCCCGCCATGCCCAGCGATGTTGTCGGCGACTTCCTTGATGAGCTGCATGCCGACGTTGCCGCCCCAGGCGTACTGCATGGAGCGGGCAGTGATGAGCCAGAACGGATAGTCCTCGCGATCGCCGCCCATCGCGGCGAGCGCCGCTTCCCATTCGCCCGGGAAATCCTTGTACGCCGGCAGCGCCTGGTATTCGGCGAGCTGCTTGTCCCACCAGCGCATGCCGCGCTCGTGCAGGCGCCGCTCGAGCTCTTTTCCGATGCGCGCGAGCCGCTCCTGGTAGGGCATCTCGAAGCGCAACCCTTTGCGGGCGAGTGTCGGATAGAGATACCACGCGGTGCGCGGGAAGGGCTTCGTGGCGAGCCCGTGCTCCTTCCACCATTGCAGGCCGTGCGATTCGGCCCCGCCGGTGAGTTCGTGGCTCGCGGCCTTGCACACCGCATCCCAGATTCCATCCACGGAGTGGGCGCGGCCCGGGTCGAGGCTGAATTCCTTCAGCGGCACGCCCAGGGTGCCGCGGTTGATGGCCGCGTTGTAGCTTTCCAGCAGACCGCAGCGCGCGGCGAGCGCCGTGGCGATGTCGGTGAAGTCGCGCGCCTCGCCGCGCGGCGCGATCGCCGGCTGCCGCAGCGCGAAGCCCTCATGGTCCCAGAACTGCTCGATGTACTTCGAGCCGCCGATGCGGATGAGCTGCAGGCTTTCGAGGTCGGAAGCGTCGGGCAGCAGGATGTCGGCGAAATGGTTGGTCTCGTCGCGCGTGAAAGCAAACGCGACCACGAACGGAAAGCGCGCCATGCGCGCTTCGAGCGCCGCGGTGTCCCAGAACGAGATCGCCGGGTTGGTGCGATACAGAAACCAGAGCTCCGGCAGCGTCACGCGCGGCAAGCCGGGCGGGGTCTGGTCCAGGAACATCCAGGAGAAGTGCGTCGGCCCGAGCGCCTGGCTCCACGGCCCGTCGGCCGCGAGCGGCACCATGGTGCGGTACGCATTGCGGATATTCGGCTGCGCGCTCCACTGGTCGCGCCCGGTCGGGTTGAACGGATAGGCCATCAGACCGTCGGGACCGGCGCGCACGCTGCGCTGGCGCTCGGACATCGGGCGGTTCAGGCGCACCGTCGTGCCGAGGATGCCGCCCGGAACTTCGAGCGCGCCCACGAGCGACGCGAGGAGCGTGCGCGCCCAGCAGCACTCGTATCCGCCCCAGCCGTTGGTCACGGTCTTGCCGAGGCTTACCGCGACCGGCCGGTACGGCAGCTGGTGGTTTTCGATCTCAATGAATTCTCCGACGCGGGCTGCGTCGAGATACTCGCGCGCGATGCGGCGGATCGTGCCAGCGGGGACGTCGCACACGCCCTGCGCCCATTCCGGCGAATACGGCTTCATGTGCGCGATTAGCTTCGCGAAGGCCGTCTCGCCTTCGAGCTCTGCCTCGGCGAGGACATCCCCGTCCGGGCCGATCTCCAGGCTCGCGTGCTTTTCACGCGCGTCGAGCGACGCGGCGATGATCGGCTGCGCGTACATCGGATCGCGCAGGTAGTAGCCGTGCGCGCCGACGAGGTACGGCGCAGAGGTATGGCGGTAGAGGAATTCGAGGTCGAGCCGCGTGCGCGGCTCCTCGTGCAGCAAGACGTGCAGGAGCGCGTAGAGGAACGCGGCATCGGTCTTCGGTTTGATCGGCACCCACTCGGCCGAGCAGGCGCCGGTGACGGACAGGTGCGGCTCGACCTGCACACGTCGCAGGCCGCGGCTTCGGGCGTTCGCGTGGCGCCAGACGCCCGCGACGCCGCCCGAGGCCTCGACGTTGGCGCCGCACGAGATGAGATAGTTCGTGAGCGGCGTATCGGGCGAGACGGTGAAGCCGCGATGCCAGAGCTCGCCGTACAGGTGCTCCGAGTGGTAGCACTTCACGCCCTGGCCCGAGCCGAAGCCCATATCCACCGCTCCCCACGCGGCGAGGAACGCGGGAAAGCTCCCCATGTACGACTGCGGCGTGCCGCCGCCGCCGAAGCTCGCGGCGACGCGCGGATAGCCGGACTCGTCGAGCAGGCCTTTTGCTCTGATCTCGTTCAATTTGCTGCAAACCGTGTCAAGAGCTTCGTCCCAGCTGATCGGAACGAAGCCGGGATCCTCATCGCGCCCTTTCTTCGGGTTGGTGCGCTTCATGGGCTGGAGCACCCGAGCGGGGTGGTAGGTCTTCTGGACGAGGCCGTAGGCCTTCACGCACACCTTGCCGCCGCCGGGATGCACCGGGGCGGCGGCGAAGTTCGGCTCGACCTCGGTCGCCACGCCGTCGCACACCTTCACCGTGAGCAGGTCCGGTCCCGCGACGCACTGGTAGCAATAGGTCGCGACTTTGTGACTCACGGCGCCTTCGCGCGCTTCTGTTGCAGCCGCTGCTTGACTTGCTCGACGTTCGCGATGAAGCGCGCATGGCGGCCGCGGCAGATCATGTCGATGCCGTCGGTGGCAGTCACGTCGAACACGGCCGCGCGCCCTTTCAGCTCGGCGAGCGTGGCGCTGATCGTGACTTTCATGCCCAGCAGCGTCGCCGCGAGGTGGTCGATCTCGACGCGCGTGCCGACCGAGTCCTCGCCGGGCTCGAGGTGCTCGAGGAGCAGCTCGCGGCAGGTGACCTCGATGTCGCGTACCAGCATCGGCGTCGCGTACACGCGCGCTTCTTCACCCATGAAATCGATGGTGCGGGCGGCGTCGATAGGGAATTCGCGGCGGGCGGCGATGCCGGTCTGCAGGGTGTTCTTCATGCGCTATCGAAGCATCCCTGGGGCGGGGGCGACTTGATCCAGGTTAAAGACCGAGGTAGGCGGAGCGCACGGAAGCGTCGGCAAGGAGCTCGGCCCCCGTGCCGGCCAGCACCACCCGGCCGGTCTCGAGCACGTAGCCGCGGTCGGCGATCGCGAGCGCGGCGGCGGCGTTCTGCTCGACGAGGAGCAGCGCCGTGTCGGCGGCGCGCAGCCTGCGGATGGCGGAGAAGATCTCCGCCACCAGCCGCGGCGCGAGGCCCATGCTCGGCTCATCGAGCAGGAGGAGCCGCGGCTCGGCCATGAGCGCGCGGCCGAGGGCAAGCATCTGCTGCTCACCGCCGGAGAGCGTGCCGGCCGCCTGCTTGCGCCGCTCGGCGAGCACCGGGAACATGGCGTACACGCGTGCCAGCGTTGCCTCTGCGCGCGCGCGGCCGCGGCGGTAAGCGCCGAGCCGGAGGTTGACTTCCACGGCGAGCGGGCCGAACACCTGCCGGCCCTCCGGCACCTGCACCATGCCCATGGCGACGCGCCGCTCGGGCGGCAGCGCCTGGATCTCCTGATCCTGAAAGACGACTGTCCCCGAGGCCGCCTGCACGCCGGAGAGCGCCTTGAGAAGCGTGCTCTTGCCCGCGCCGTTCGCCCCGACCAGCGCGACGAGCTCGCCCGCCGACACGGCGAGGTCGATTCCCCGCAGCGCCGGAATGCGCCCGTACCGTGCTTCCAGGCCGCTCACTTTCAGCACGCTTCGACTCCGAGGTAGGCCTCGATCACGCGCGGGTCGGCGCTCACCGCACGCGGTTCGCCTTCGGCAAGTTTGCGCCCTTCATGCAGCACGAGCACGCGCTGCGAGACCTCCATGACGAGCTTCATGTTGTGCTCGACCAGCACGACCGTGACGCCGCGCCCGGCGATGCGTCGGATGAGCTCGTCGATCTCGCGCGTCTCGGTCGGATTGAGGCCCGCCGCGGGCTCATCCAGCAGCAGGAGCTTCGGCCGGCCGGCGAGCGCCCGGGCGATCTCCAGGCGCTTGAGCGCCCCGTAGGGCAGCGAATCGGCGTCCGCATCGGCCCAGCGCGCGAGGCCGACGAACTCGAGCAGTGCCTGCGCCTCGGCGCGCGCCTCGCGCTCCGCGCGAATGCGGCTGGGTGTGCGCAGCAGCGCGGAAAAGAAGCTGCACGCCTGATGCAGCCATCCACCGACGATCACGTTCTCGGCCGCGGTCATGTTGAAGAAGATCTGCAGGTTCTGGAACGTGCGGCCGATGCCGGCGGCGGCGAATTCGTGCGTCTCGCACCGGGTGAGCTCGCGTGCTTCCAAGTGGATGCGCCCGCTATCGGCGCGCGTGATGCCGGAAAGCAAATTCAAAAGCGTGGTCTTGCCCGCGCCGTTGGGGCCGATGATCGAATGCACCGTACCGCTCGCCACTTCCAGCGCCACATCGCGCACCGCGTGCACGCCCCCGAAGCGCTTAGCGAGGTTTTCGGCGCGCAGCATCCGCGATCTTTTCCAGCGTGGGCACCAGGCCGCGCGGCATGAAGATCATGGTGAGCATCATGAGCGCGCCGAGCAGCACCAGTTCGTATTGCTTGAACACGGTGAGAAGTTGCGGCAGCACGGTGAGCACTGCCGCGCCGACGACCG
>Ga0209382_10009395_pt1 | contig 12240 bp, 9 predicted proteins | sample SoiMetdeltSBSDD5_FD_187599 | JGI IMG/M metagenome (GOLD analysis project Ga0209382, IMG submission 187599) | Bulk soil microbial communities from a Populus tree surrounding site in Tennessee, USA - Soil MetaG P. deltoides SBSDD5 (SPAdes) (version 2) | ecosystem: Environmental > Terrestrial >... | reverse complement strand
CGAGCTGCAGCGCGTCACCAAGCGCATGGTGGCCCGAATGGGATTGACCGCCCCGCAGCGGCTGGCGGTCCGGTTCATCGGCATCCGTCCAGGCTTGACGCCGGGCGAGCTTGCCGGCCTCCTCCACGTACACCGCGGCACGGTGACCGGGTTCGTGCGACAGCTCGAGCAGGGAGGGTTGATTCGGATTACCCGTTCACGCGAGGACTCCCGGCGGCTGCACCTGGAGCTGACCGCAAAGGGGCGCGTGATGAACCGCCGCCGAAGCGGGACGGTCGAGGCGGCCGTGCGCCGGGTCGTGGAAGGTATGACACCCGCTCAACTCCGACAGGCATCAGAAACGATGCGGCGACTTGCTGAAGAGCTCGCCTCGGAATAGGGCGCCCCCGTAAATTGTTTTACGTACAACTATTATTATAGAGGAATGAAAGGGAACTACCGGCGCGACCACCCCGGCCGCGGAGGCGCCAACAAGGCCTTGCAGGACAACCTCGACGACAGCGAACCGGTGTTCTTCGCCAGTTACGGTCTCATCGGTGCAATCGTGCTGTTGGGCGCGCTCGGCTATGTCGTGGACAGATGGTTGATGACGGCGCCCTGGATGCTGGTCGCAGGGCTCGCTGCGGGCATCGTCGTCGGCTTCTACGCGCTCGTCATAGCGTCGCGCGTCCGACACTAACCCTCCTCTCCCGTCCCAGGGCGGGACATGAGGGTGCCGCGACTTCACGCCATCGCACAGGTGCCTGGTTTGCTAGCACCTGCTGCGACTGGAGGTCGTGATGAAACGGCACGTACTGCTGATGGCCATCGTGCTCGAATGCGCGGTGCTGGCGTCCCCCGCCCCCGCCCTGGCCCAGGCCCCGAAACTCAAGAACGTGAAGATCCGCGGCTACGTGACGGAGTTCAGATCGCCCACCAGCTTCGACATCGAGGACTACCGCATTTCACGAGGCGAGGCCTTCACGCTCGATTTCGACAACGCGAGCCCGGAGATCACGTTCGGCCTCAACGACATCCGCGTCGGCGTCGAGCTCGAAATCGAGGGACAGCTCAATGAGGCGACAGGCGACCTGAAAGCCAGGTCGATCCGCGTCGACCTCGAGCAGTTCAAGTCGATCGAACAGACGGCATTCGTGACCGCGCCGCCCCAGGGCATTCAGCTGCTCGACGGCGCATGGGCCGGGGAGCTTCATGCCGACGGACAGACGATACTCGTCACGACCACGACGAAGGTCCTGTTCAAGCCGACGAAGCGCGAAAAGAAGCTCGCGGAACAGGCGGCAAAGAACAAGGTAGATGCCGGCGAGGAGTTCGAGCCGCTCAGTTCGCTCGATCAGGTCACGCTCGGGATGGCGATGACCTACGAGGGCATCCGCGACCGCGAGACCGGGCGGATCGTCGCTGAACGCGTGGAGTTTTCAACCAACGACCTCGAGGACGGCGAAGCGAAACTGTGGAAATCGTTGAAGACGTCGATCAAGCCGGCACAGGCGCTGAAGCCGGGCGAGCTGAAGATCGACCGGGTCGGGAAGTTCACGCTGCTGCCGGACCAGGCAGTGCAGGACTACCTCGCCTCGATCGGCCGGCGGCTCATTCCGGCCTACCAGGCAGAGCTATCCGACACCGACCCGCGGAAGATTCCGTTCCAGTTCCACGTGGTGCTCGATGACGAGGCCAACGCCTTCGCCACGCCCAACGGCATTGTCGTCGTGCACTCCGGCCTGATCGAGCTGCTCGAGAACGAAGCGCAGCTCGCGGCGGTGATCGGCCACGAAATCGCCCACGCGACGCACGAGCATACCTGGCGGCAGCAGAATTTCCACAAGAAGAAACGGATTGCGATCGGCATTGCCGGCATGTTCGCCGCGGCGTACGGTCTCGAGACCCTGTCGGACATTGCCGACCTGGTGAACGGGGCGATCGTCAACGGCCACCAGCGCACGCTCGAGAACCAGTCCGACCGGGTGGGGCTGCAGTACATGATCAATGCCGGCTACGACCCGCGCCAGGCCCCGGCCGTGTGGAAGGTGATGGCGCAGGAAACCGGGGACGATCCGACCGATTTCTTCTGGAGCAGCCACGACAACCACGCCACGCGGCGCAGCTACCTGATGAACGAGCTGAAGAACAATTACCGCGACCTGGATTATGCGCCGCTCGTGCTGAACGCCGGCGAATACGAGCGCATCAAGGACGCGATCGAGAACGCAAAGAACCCGAAGCGCAAGATCAAGGTCAATTAGACCGGCGGCCGGTTTCCGATCAGCACGTCCCACCAGCCGAAGTGGGCGGCGACGATCTGGTCGAGCTCTCTCGTGTCGCCGGCGCCGTCGAGCAGGTCCGGGGTCGGCAGGCAATATGCTGCTTCCGGTGCCGCCCGAAGCATGTGCAGGATGCCCTCGGAGAATCCCTGCCCCGCGTAGGCGATGCAGCCGGTCATCGGCAGCGCGCGCAGGTCCTCGAGCGCATAGGGGATCTTTTCGTCGGTGGTTCCCTGGCTGTCCTGGAACTTGCACTCGACTGCGAACGCCTTTCCGGAGTCCGACACGCAGAACACGTCGACGCAGCGATCCTTGCCGATGATCGACTTTCCAATTTGGACTTCGCGGTAGACCTTCAATCCGCGGGAGCCATAGCGCCTGGAAAGGTAGGACGCGACCAGATTCGCGTACTGGAGACCGGTCACAGGGTTGGTTCGGAGACGGGCGAGTCCGTCAACTCGAGCAGACCCGGCTGCGGTGCGGGAGGCAGGCCGTCCGGCTCCCGTCCGGCTCCGAACTCGCGCAACCGATCGGAGGCGATGCGCACCGCCTGCGGGTTCAAATCCGTCCCGGCGAACCGGCGGCCCAGCCGCAGCGCGGCCACCCCTACGCTGCCGGAGCCCATGAACGGATCGGCGACCAGCTCGCCGGCCGAGGAGCTTTGACGCACCAGCACTTCGGAGACCGCCACAGGCTTTTCAGCCGGGTAGCCGCCATGAATGCGCGGCACAGCGATGATGTCGGCCACGCCAAGATCGTTCAGCCGGCGCTTGCCCTTCTCGAAAAACAGAATGAACTCGTAGCGTGCGCGATAGTGATAGCCCATCCCGATCGTGCGCTTGTCCCACACCAGCGGCTTCCAGAACCGGAACCCGGCCTTCTCGGCTTCCGGCTTGGCGATGAACATCGTTTCCGCGTCGCAGAACAGATAGAAATGGGTGTCCGGCCGCAGCACGCGGAACGCCTCGGCGAACAGCTCGGCAAACCGCGAGTTCGGAAAGACCGTGAACCAGTCGTTGCTCGACGCCTTGCTGTGCTTCAGCCGCGTCGTCGTGCCGACGGCGCGGTGCTTTTCGAGCGATTCGTATGCGGGATCGGTCACGAGGAGATCGACCGACTCGTTCTGCAGGCCGCGAAGCCACTCGACCGCGTCGAGCAGCGAGAGATCGAACACGGGGACGCCCACGACGGGGACGGAGGGCTCGCTCATATCACTCGGATGTGGCATTCTACGCCCTCCGAGTATCACGCTGCGGAGTGACAGCCTAGGTCATATGAATTTACAGATGCTCGAAACGCTCCTCGACTATCACTATTGGGCACGCGACCGCGTGCTCGAGGCAGCCGAGCGACTTCCGCCCGAGCAGTTCACGAAAGATCTGGGCAACAGCTTTCCATCGGTGCGCGACACGCTCGTACACCTATTCTCCGCGGACTGGATCTGGTGCTGCCGATGGGAAGGGGAGTCGCCGCAGACGATGCTCGATCCGGCGACATTTCCCGACGTCGCGAGCCTCCGCGCCGTGTGGTCCGACCATGAACGGAAGGTGCGCGCCCTTCTCGCGCAGCTCGGCGAGAACGGCATCGGCCGCGTCATCGAGTACCGGACATTCAACGGCATTCCGTCGGCGCAGCCGTTCTGGCAGCTACTCCAGCACGTTGTCAATCACGGCTCCTACCACCGCGGGCAGGTGACGACGATGCTGCGGCAGCTCGGAGCGGCGCCGCCCAAGAGCCTCGATCTGATCGCGTTCTATCGCGAGCGCAGCGCCACAACCGCACACTAGCGTGTCGAGTTCTTGACCTGCGTGTCTCATGACGGCACAAGGGCGGCAACTCCTGCTTCCTGCATGTAGTTAGTGTCCCTTCCTGTCTGAAACCGACGTTTCCGCGGTACGACTTCGGAACACGTGCCTCTGCTTACATCCTTCGAGGCCGGTTCGATAACTCATTGCTCCTGCATCACTTATCACCTGGTGTGGAAAATCTCCCGATTTGGTTCGCCGCTTGCCTTTGTCTGTGTGCCTCCGTCCGTCGACGGGTGTGTCCATTTTGGAAGGTTTGGCAATGCGTCGAATTGTGATTCCCCTCACGCTGCTCGTGTTCTGCCTCGCGGACGCGATACCTGTTCGCGTCATCCAGGCGCAGTCGCGCGCATCGTTGTCGGCGGATCTGCAGCTTCTCGTGAGCAGCCGCTCCGCTCGCCGCAGCCGGGTCATCGTGCATGGCGACGACGACGCCCTGAACGGCCTCTCGAGTCGTTTCGGCGTGCGGGTTGTGCGCAGGCTCGCGCACGAGGCCGTTGTCGAGGCGAACTTCGCTGACATCCAGCGGATCGCGGCCGACCCGGCGTTTGCGCATCTCTCGGGCGATCTGCCGGTCGGCTCCCTGATGTCAGTGTCGAATCGATCGACCGCCGCGGATCAGACGCGCGCGGGCACTTCGGGGTTGCTCGGCCTGATCGGTTCCATCTCCAGCGTGACGGGCAAGGGCATCGGCATCGCGCTGCTCGATTCAGGCATCGCGTCGAATCACAAGGCGCTGTACGGCCGCGTCGTCAAGCGGGTTGACCTCGTCGGAGACGGGTCCGCAAAGCTGGATCCGTTCGGCCACGGCACCCATATCGCAGGGCTCATCGCCGGCGATTCCTCGGCCGCGGTCGGCATTACCAAGTCTTATACCGGCGGCATTGCACCCGGCGCGAACCTGATCGACGTCCGCGTGCTTGGCGCCAACGGCACCGGGCTCACGAGTGACGTGATCGACGGCATCGACTGGGTCATCCAGAACAAGACCCTCTACAACATCCGCATCATCAACCTCTCGCTCGGCCACGCCGTCATGGAATCGTCGGCCACCGATCCGCTCTGCGAAGCCGTGAAGAGAGCGGTGGACGCCGGCATCGTGGTGGTCGCCTCCTCCGGCAACCGCGGCAAGACAGACACCGGTCAGCCGATCCTGGGCGGCATCACGTCGCCCGGGAATTCGCCGTACGCCCTCACGGTCGGTGCACTGAACACCTTCGTCACGGTGGATCGGTCCGATGACCACGTGACGACGTACAGCTCCCGCGGGCCCACGCGATTCGATTTGGCTGTCAAGCCAGACGTGGTTGCGCCCGGCAACAAGATCGTGTCGCTCGAGAGCTCCGGCGCCTACCTGCCGACGAGCTACCCGACGACTCACGTCGCCGGCAACGGGACCAACGCATACATGCGGCTGAGCGGCAGCAGCATGGCCACCGGCGTGGTATCCGGCGGCGTGGCGCTGCTCCTCCAGGGAAGCCCGAAGCTCACGCCGCTTCAGATCAAGCTGCTCGTCCAGACCGGCTCCTCCTACCTGCCGGAGGACGGTCTCGTCGCGGGTGGTGCGGGCAGCGTGAACTTCTGGTCGTCGCGGCGGGCGGCGGTCAACGGGCTCGACGACTTGCTGGGCGCACTACCGCTGATCGGCGGCCTCTTCATCCAGCCTGGCGGCGCCACCTTCTGGGATGCCGGCCGGATGTCGCAGCGTCTTTACGACGGGGTGGGCCTCAATCGCCTCGGTCTCCTCGAACTGGTCGACGCGCTGCTGCGTCCGTTCAACCTGCAGTGGGACACGTTGCATCTCGTCGGCGACAACAACCCGATCGGTACGAGCGACGCCAATCACATCATCTGGGGTGACGTGGCCGAGTACAGCAACGACAACCACATCATCTGGGGGGATCAGCTCACGACCCCTGAAGGCCAGCACATCATCTGGGGCGATACGCAGATGACCGAGGGCTATCACATCATCTGGGGCGACGCGACCGCGGCCGAGGAGTAATGAGCAAGGCGCCACGTACTGACAAGCCACTGCCGCTCAGGCTGAAGCTGTACGTCGGCGTCGTCGTCACGCTCGGGGCCGCCGCGATTGCGATGTCGATCGCGCAGCTCACCACGACGCCGTTCGTGCGCGAGTGGGTGCTGTTCACCGTCCTTGGCGTCCTGGCGGGCACCTATGCGGTCAAGGTGCCGGGAATCTCCGCCCGCATCTCGGTCTCCGACACGTTCTTCCTGGCATCGGGGATGCTGTTCGGCCCGGCGCCGGCAATGCTGGCGATGGCGATCGACAGTTCGATCATGTCGTGGCGCCGCAGCTACAGCCGGGTCAAGCTGCTCTTCAACGCATGCGGCCCCGCGCTCTCGATGTACCTGGCCACGCACGCGTTCTTCGGGCTCACAGGCGGTCTGCCGCTCGCGTCGCAGCCCGCCTCGATCTCCTCGCTGGTCCTGCCGCTCGCGGCGATGACGACGATCTGGTTCGTGCTGAACTCCGGGCTGACCTCGGCGGCATTGGCGCTCGAGTCCGGAGCGCCGCTGATCGACGTCTGGAAGCGCTTCCTGGTCTTCTCCGTGAACTACGTCGCCGCCGCCTCGGCGGCGTTCTGCGTGGTCATCGTCCTGAACTACGCCGATCTCACGACCGCGGCGGCGGTGCTGCCGGTGGTGTTCATCTTTCACATCACCATCCGGTCGTGGGTCGGACGTTTCGAAGACGCGCAGCAGCACATCGCCAAGGTCGATCGCCTCTACCTTTCTACCGTCGAGACGCTCGCGACGGCGATCGAGGCGAAGGACGGCGTCACCCACGACCACATCCGCCGCGTGCAGCACGCGTCGGTCGCGCTGGCCGGTGCGGTGGGCGTGCGCGACGAGCTGATGATCAAGGCGATCGAAGCCGCGGCGCTACTGCACGACACCGGCAAGCTCGCCGTGCCGGAACACATCCTGAACAAGCCCGGCAAGCTGACGGCGTCGGAGTTCGACCAGATGAAGCGCCACGTCGACGTCGGCGCTGACATCCTCTCGGCGATCGACTTTCCCTATCCCGTGGTACCGATCGTGCGCTGCCACCATGAGAGCTGGGACGGCTCCGGTTATCCACGCGGGATCCGCGGCGACGAGATCCCGATCGGCGCGCGCATCCTGTCGGTGGTGGATTGTTACGACGCGCTCACGTCGGACCGGCCGTACCGCCGCGCGCTCGATCGCGACGCCGCGGTGGCTGTTCTGCTCGAGCGGCGAGGCACGATGTACGACCCGCTGATCGTCGATGCCTTCATCCGGATCCTGCCGGAGATCGCCGAGACTGCGCTTCCGCCGCAGCGGCATGAGGCCGCGCTCGCACAGATCAGCCAGTCGGCATCGGTGCCGCAGCCGACCCCATCCGCGGCGCCTATCTCCCTGCCGGCGATGGCCGACTCGACCGGGTTGACGACATGCGTGGTGTATCTGCTCTCGCCTGATGGCCGCGCGCTCACCGTGGGACACGCGTCGGGACCGCTGGCCGCGGCGGTGGCCGGGATGTCGATCGAAGTCGGCCAGAAGTTGAGCGGATGGGTGGCGGCCCACCGCCGTACGATCGTCAATTCCGACGCCCAGCTGGATTTGTGCGATGTGGTGAGCGACATCAGCCCGCACGCGTGCCTGAGCACGGCGCTCTGCGACGGCGACACGCTCACGGGAGTGCTGACGGTGTACCGGGAGTCGGCGAAGCCATTCACCCCTGCTGACGCGCAATCATTCGAGATGCTGGCTCCCCATCTGGCGAAACTGTTCTCGTCGCAGCGGCAGTCGCGTGCCAGCACGCGCGTCGACACCGCGATTCGCGAGCTCCGCGTCGTCGGCGGCAGAGCTGCGAGACATTAGTTCATTCGTTTCGTTCGTAGTGTCCGCCTTCAGGCGGACCCGCTGGTCCGGCTAAAGGCGGACACTACGTACGAGCTAGCACACACGGCATTCCGGCGCGGTTGCGACACCTCAGAAAAAAGGCATGGGTCGTTTTGACGTACGCCAGACCGTCGGCCGCCGAGCCCCAGCCCGGCACGCGTGAGAACGCCCCGGGTTCATACCGTTTGTATCGATTGAAGTAGTCGCCAATCCGCCGCTGCTCCCCGCGGGTCAGCGCGTACTTCGGCTTCCCGTCAGGACCGACGACGGAGACGACCACTTTCGAGTCGAGCCCTTTCTCGTCTTCCATCTGCATCAGGCCGACGATGAGGCCGCGGACGAGCGAGCCGCCGGCGAGCGGCGGCCCGAGCACCAGGATGTCGAACGGGTCGCCATCATACGAAATGGTCTGCGGCACGAATCCGTAGTTCACTGGATAGCCGCCGACGACGGGCGGAATCATCCGGTCGATCGCCCGCTGGTTCGCCTTCATGTCGAACTCGAACTTGCGGCGATCGCCGCGTGTGATCTCCACATAGCCGTTGATGGTGCCGTCTTCGTTGCTCGGAGGCGTGTCGCGCCAGACGTGGGTGACGTGAGGCTTCGACGCCTCGAGACTGTCCACCAGCCTGGCCGTGGCTACCGCCGGAAGCTCGACCGGCGGCGAGGATTGCGGCGCCGCCAGGACGGCAGCTGCAAGCGCCGGGACCGCAACTCTGAACATACCCGACCTGTTATCGCATGAATCGTTCCCGACCCCGTTTTCTGACGACCCCGTCAGGAAGACTTCAGAAAGACTTCAGTTGAAGGCAGGTTTTCCCTAACTTACTGTCTCCTTTCTACCAGCCGGCATTTTTCCTTTCAGGGAGTACAGCTTGATGAAGGCCCTTCGCCCTGGTGTTTACCTGACGTTTGTCCTGTCGCTTCTGGCCACGAGCGCCTTTGCCCAGAACGCATCAGTCTCCGGTCGGGTCACCGATCCGGATCGCGCAGTCGTCACCGAAGCCGAGGTGACGCTGACCCACATCGAAACCGGAGCGCAGCGAATCGTCCGGTCGGCCGCCGACGGCACGTTCCGGTTCATCGACCTCGTCCCCGGCCGGTATCTCGTCCAGATCATGAAGCCTGGCTTCGGTATGTATTCGGAGGACATCACGCTCACTTCCGCGGGGTACATGATCGACGCCGGCCTTCAGATTGCCGGGGTGACCGAGGACGTGACGGTTCGGGGCATCGCGACCAACCCGTCGATTGGCCGTACGGCTGTTCCGCTCCGCGACCAGCCGATCACGGTGAACCGGGTCACCGCGGAGCAGCTCAAGAAGCAGGGAATCAACGACCTCGTCACCGCGCTCCAATTCGTGAACAACGTGAATGCCTACCAGCAGTACGGCGTCTACGAGCACTATCAGTTCCGCGGCTTCTCGGACGTCGTCCAGATGGTCGACGGCATCCGCAACGAGGGGAACCGCGTGCGGTCGCAGCTCTCGAACGTCGAGTCGATCGAAGTCCTGAAAGGGCCCGCGTCGGTGCTGTACGGCAGCGACTCGCTGGGCGCGACGATGAACATCGTCCTGAAGAAGCCGTCGCCGCAGCCGGCATACGACGCCTCGATCAGTGCCGGGAGCTGGAACACCTATCGCGGCGCCTTCGGCGCCACCGGGCGTCTGGGCATGGACCGCATGCTGTATCGCCTCGACGCCGGTGCCGAATCATCCGACAACTTCCGCGGCGACGCGTGGAACAGGTTCAACTTGACGCCGTCGTTGACCTACCGGCTTGGCCAGCTCGATCAGCTCGACCTGCGCTATGCGTTGAACCGGAATGACGTCAGTGGCGACGCCGGTCTTCCGCTGGTTACCCGGCCCGACGGGACCTCGTTCATAGCCGACGTCCCGCGTGACCGCCGCTTCAGCACTCCGCAGGACTTTGCGCTGTCGTACGACCACAACCTGCGCTCGTCCTACGGCCACACGTTTACGAATGGCATGGGCGTGCGCAACATCTCGGGCTACCGGGTCTACGACGACGAATACTGGATTACGGAAACACTGCGCGTGACGTATCCGAGCACCGTCAACCGCCAATTCCTCTACTTCAAGCACGAGCGCCGGCCGTTCACGAACCAGGTCGAGTTCTCCGGACCGGTGAAGTTCCTGGTCAACCACGACTTCCTCGTCGGCTGGGACCACCAGACCTATCGCAGCCGGACGACGCGCGTCGATAGCGCGTCGGTGGCGACGACGTCGATCGATCTGTACAACCCGGTCGAGACCCACGTTACCCGGACCGAGTTCCCGCCATCGCGTTACGACTACTCGCGGAACTACACCAACGGCCTGTACGCCCAGGATCACCTGACCCTGACGCCGCAAGTGAAGGCCGTCGTCGGCGTGCGCTTCGATACTGTGCGGCGCTACACGAACAACAACCCGGTCGCCAACGGCGTGGAAACGGAAGTGGCCCGGGTGCGGAGGGACGCGAAGAAGCCGACGTCGCGTGTCGGGCTCGTCTACCAGCCGGCGAGTATGGTGGACGTCTATGCGCAGTACGCGACCGGGTTCAAGCCCAACTTCAACCTGCAGCCCGACGGGTCGACGCTCGAGCCGGAGTTCGGCGTCAGCTACGAGGCAGGACAGCGCCTCCGCCTGATGCACGATCGCGTGCAGCTGAATACCACGATCTTCAACATCACCAAACGCAACGTGACGTTCAGCCGGCCCGGCGGATTCTTCGAGCAGATCGGCAAAGTGCGCTCGCGCGGCTTCGAAGCCGACGTCGACGCGCGGCTGTCGCAAGAATGGAGCCTCAACCTCGGGTACGGCTACACGGATGCGAAGTTCGTGAACTATCTGACCAGTGCGACGACCGACCTCTCGGGGAATCGGCCTCCGCGGACGCCGCCGCATACCGTGAGCGTGAACGCCACCTACACGTGGAACAACCGCCTGTCGTTGATGGCCGGCACACAGTTCAGAGATACCCAGTTCCTCAACGACCAGAACACGCTGACGCTCGACTCGTTCTCGCTCGTCAACCTCGCGGCGTCATACGCGCACGGACCGCTGCAGTACAACCTGAGTATGACGAACGTCGGTGACACCTTCTACTACGCGTCGATCCGGGGCAACACGCAGTTCTATCCGGGGGAGCCTCGCCGCGTCACAGCGACGGTGAGCTGGCGCTTCCAGTGAGATCGCTGCTGTCGCTCTGGCTGTTCGACTGGCGCAAGCTGCTGGCCTACACCCATCGCTGGTTGGGCATCGCCGGCTGCGTGCTCTTCGTCGCGTGGTTCGTCTCGGGCATCGTGATGATGTACGCCCGGATGCCGGGGCTCGCCAACGAAGAGCGCCTGGCGCGCGCGGCGGTGCTCGATCTATCCGCCGTTGCGCTGTCGCCGGCTGAAGCCGCGGAAAAGGCGAGCGTGCGCGCCGCCAATGTCCAGGTGGGTATGCTGCGCGGGCGTCCTGTCTACCGGTTCGGCGGCCGCGAGCAGACCGTCGTGTTCGCCGACACGGGAGATCTCTTCGAAGGCATGGTCGACGAGCGCGAGGCGCGCGAGGTGGCGCGCCGGTACGCGCCGGGGTACACCGGGGAGATTCGACTCGCGGAACACCTCACCGAGCCGGACCAGTGGACGATTCAGTCACGCGGCCAGCTTCCGATGTTCCGCTTCGCGCTCGATGACGAGGCGGCGACGCACCTGTACGTCTCCGAGGTGACGGGCGACGTCGAGCTGCGAACGTCGCGGGCCGAGCGGTTCTGGGGCTATCTCGGTCCGGTGTTCCACTGGGTGTACTTCACGCCGCTGCGGGTCAACGGCCCGCTCTGGACGCAGTTCATCATCTGGTCGTCGCTCATCGGCTGCGTGATGTGCATCACGGGCATCGTCTGGGGGCTGTGGCGGTTTTCTCCGCGCAGCCGCTTCCGGTTGAAGCGGGTGCCGTCGGTCTCGCCGTATGCCGGCTGGATGAAGTGGCATCACGTCAGCGGTCTCATCTTCGGCCTCGTCACGCTCACCTGGACGTACAGCGGCCTCCTCTCGATGGGTCCCTTCAACTGGTTCCGGTCGCCGGCGCCCAGCCAGACCGAGCGCGAGGCGTCAACCGGCGGCCCGCTGAAGGTGGAGCTCCTCACGATCGACAGCATGCGGGCGGCGGTCGCGGCTATCGGGCCGTCGTTTGCGCCGAAGGAACTCGAGTCGATGCAGTTTCGCGGCGAGCCGCACTGGTTGGCCTACCGTGCGCCGTCGAACGAGCAAGCGGCGCAGTGGATGAACATCG
>Ga0209382_10009394_pt1 | contig 12240 bp, 8 predicted proteins | sample SoiMetdeltSBSDD5_FD_187599 | JGI IMG/M metagenome (GOLD analysis project Ga0209382, IMG submission 187599) | Bulk soil microbial communities from a Populus tree surrounding site in Tennessee, USA - Soil MetaG P. deltoides SBSDD5 (SPAdes) (version 2) | ecosystem: Environmental > Terrestrial >... | reverse complement strand
ACGCGAGCGCGTGACCAGCACTGTGCTCGTGCCTACGATGATAAATTTGCTGATCAGTCATCCGGACATCGGCAAACACGACCTGAGCAGTTTGCGGCGCATCACCTACGGCGCGTCGCCGATGCCGGTGGAACTGCTCAAACGCGCGATGAAAGTCTTCCCAGGCGTCGAATTCTTCCAGGGGTACGGCCAGAGCGAAGCGAGTCCGCTGTTGACCGCGCTGATGCCCGAAGACCACATCACTGAAGGCGCCGAGCGGATCACACGCCGCTTGGCCTCGTGCGGCCGTCCGGTCATCGGCGTCGAAGTGGAAGTGGTTGATGAGAACGACCGTCCAGTCAAGCCAGGCGAGGTCGGTGAAATCGTCGCGCGCGGCCCGAACGTGATGATGGGTTATTGGAAACGGCCCGAAGAGACCGCGACCACATTGAGCGGAGGCTGGCTGCGTACGGGTGATATGGCCACGATTGACGAGGACGGCTACATCTACCTGGTCGACCGCAAGAAGGACATGATCATTTCAGGCGGCGAGAATGTTTATTCGACCGAAATCGAAAACGTCATCTATCAACATCCGGGGGCGCATGAGGCCGCGGTCATTGGAGTGCCCGACGAGAAATGGGGCGAGGCCGTCAAAGCGATTGTGACGTTGAAGCAAGGCGCGAGTTTGTCCGAGAGCGAGTTGATCGAGTTCTGCGCGTCGAAGCTTGCGGATTACAAGGTTCCGAAGTCCATCGAAATCCGTGAGGGTGAGTTGCCGAAGAGCGCGACGGGGAAGATTTTGAAGAGGGAGTTGCGCGAGCCTTACTGGCAGGGACGCAATCGTCGTATCAATTGAGACAAGAAGACAGAAATGACTTTTGAGCGAACTGACGCCCTGACAATACGGGGTCAATACGGGAGGCAGTGAAATGAAACCTTTGCGATTTGCGCTTGCTCCGCTTTGCGTCCTACTTTGGGTCTATTTCGCCGGCGCTCAAGATGAAAGCCGCGCCATTCTCCGCCGCAAGCTCGGCGCCGAAATCGAAAAGGTCGCCGGCTCCCACGACGGCGTGATGGGCGCGGCGATCAAAGACCTGACCACCGGCGAAGAGATTCTGATCAATGATCAACTCACTTTCCCGACTGGCAGCTCGATCAAAATTCCTATCCTGATCGAACTACACAAACAGGCCGCCGAGGGCAAATACAAATTGACCGACCAGCGATGGGTCGAACGTCAGGACAAGGCGCCCGGCAGCGGCGTGATAGTTAATTTCGGCGACCACACTTCGCAGTTGAGCCTGAGCGACCTTGCCACGCTGATGATCGTCCTGAGCGACAACACCGCGACCAACATGCTGATAGATCAGGTCGGGATGGCCAACGTCAACCGCACGCTGGACGAACTGGGGCTGAAGCAGATTCGGTTGCGACGCAAGATGATCGACCAGGCCGCGTCGGCCCGAGGCGACGAGAACACCGCCACGCCGCGCGAGGCGATGGCGCTGATGGAAAAACTCTATCGCGGCCAGGCCGTAAACCGCCAGTTGAGCGACGACGCGCTGAAGATTCTCAAGATCAGAAAGAGCAGCCCGATCCCGCGATTGCTTCCAGACAGCGTCGAGATCGCCAACAAACCTGGCGGCATCGAAGGCGTGGCCTGTGACTGGGCGGTCGTTTACGTCCCGAACCGTCCTTACGCGATAGCCGTCATGACCAATTACAACGGCCCCAACAGTGAGGCCGCGGACGATGCGATTGCGAAAGTGTCGAAGCTCGCCTACGATTATTTCGCCAGGCTGTCGCGCTCGACCGGATACGGCGCGCGCGTTCCGCTGGAATTATTGAAGAATAAGCAGGACTGAGTTATGGCAATTCATAAGCGACGCGAAGAATCGGGACGAGCGGTGGCGCGAGTGCTGCTCGAATCGACGGAGCCGGTCGAGCTGCCGCCCGCCGAAATAGACGAGCAGGACGCGACCGTCGAGCGCGAAGAGTTCCGCCAATTTCTGCCGGAACTTTTGGACGCATTAGAAGAAGGCGGCTGGGTTGATCCGGCCCCGATGGTGCAGAGCGATTCGATCTTTGTGATCGAAGGCGAGACGCGATCGTTCTGGGTCAGGCTGTGGCACACCGACGAATCGCGCACACGAATCGTTCGCGCGCATGTCCTGAGTTGCCTGCCACTCATGCCGGCGCTCAAGATAGATTTCGGCGACAGCCAGTCGTAAGCTTAGGGTTCGGTCACTTTATCCGGGATTTTCAGAATCGATTCCTCTGCCGCGGAGCGGCTTTTGAGACTAGCCCGGCAATTCAACGCCTTGTCATTTTCTTCGTCGCGGAGCGACGGTTTGCCCCTCGGCCGGCGTTTATGGTCTTTGAGTAATAAATCTAACAACACTTCTTCAGCCGCGGCAGCGGCGATTGAGCATAGCCCGGCTTTGAAAAGCCGGGCTAGGATCACATGGTCGCTCTGCGACCGAGAAGACTGTTGTTAGATTTATTACTCAAAGACCATAAACGCCGGTGTCGCGTGTGAGAGAAATCCGCGAGTCGCCGAGCGACGGTTGAATAAGTGTGTGCTTGCGGCAACCCGGCGAAGATGAGAAAACATGTGCGCCTTGCCGCAAGGACACTGTTAATTAATGGAAAAAGCGCCATCCAAATTGAACTCAAGTGGCCCGCCCGATCCAAACGCGCCTATTGCGGGTGATACGGCTTGGAGCCGTGTCCTCATCGTTGAGGGCACGTCGGGTGTGGGCAAATCTACACTTATTGACCAACTTGTGCGGCGCTATATCGCTGACCGACCGGCTCGCAAGCTTCGAACCTTGCTTCACCTTACCCAAGCCCACACTTACGGCCCGGTAGCTGTGGATGAAGACCGGAAAACATTGACCGCGCAACAGAATCTTCGACACCTTGATAATGTGGTTTCCATGCTTGAATGGCATGTGTTGTCCCTTACCGCGGAAACCAAAATCAAGTTTCTTGCTGTAGTTGACACTCTTCACTTCACCCATTGTCACCGGCCTGGCGTGCTAAATTGGGAGCACGTATCGGGCCTAGATCACCGATTGGCCCGCCTGGGCGCAAAACTTTTGTTCCTGCATGGAAGTTCACAAACCATATGGGAGCGAGGGATCACTCCTCGCCGCGATGAAGAGTTCATAACGGGATACGCCTGTCCAAAATTCGGCGCCACATTGGAAGAAATCCACCAATACTTCGTAGCAGAACAGGAGCGCATGCGTCAGCAACTCTCAGGTACGAGTCTCATGTACCGCGAGATGGATGTGGACGGCGCCTTCAATTCGAATGTGGAAGAAGCCTATGAATTTTGGCTTTCTTGACAGAGCGTGTCAGAATTTTTGTGTACACAAACTTTCTGACACCCTCCTATTTTCCGAGGAGGCCATCAAGTTACTCCGGACGGCGGCTGATGATGGCGTTCCCTTCACTTTTACTCTTTGCAAAAATCGGCTTGGGAATTCGTCGAGCAGATGAGCTTTTTCAGCGCATCAATCTGTTTTTGCTGCAGTCGAATCAGTTCCTGTTGCGCTTCGAGTTGCTTTTGCTGTTCCTTGAAGGCGTTGATGAAGACCACATCTAAACTATTTTCCTTCAGGTCTTCGGCTTCGCCTTTTTCATTGCGCATAACCAAGAGAGGCTCTACTTCAGCCACATCTTCGGCGTTCAAGCCGATGTCCTGCTTGGTGTCCCCTATCCAACTAAACGTCACGGGATTGAGCCGTTTGATAATGTCGAGACCGCCCGAAAACGGACGGGATCCAGTCTTGAGTTGCGACGACGAAAATGACGATGTACAGGTAGTAAGCGCAAGCGCCGGAACGCCTGCGTTGCTGGCTCTCCAACAGAGATGGGCGGGTGAGCCGAGCTCATTAAACTGGCGAATATAAAGATTGTTCGCAATTACGCTGCCGCCGATATCACTGGTGGAAACCTCGAGAGCAGGGTTGAAACCGGCGCCCTGGCGGGCCCTGATAATCATGCCGCCGGGAATTTGCGTTATTTGCGCGCTATTTCCGAGAACAATTGTATTGCTCGACGACACCGTCTGATTTACGCCTATAACAATCGAGTTACCGACCTGCGTGTTAAAAGCAGAGTTCGCGCCGGCGCCGATGAAAATATTGCTGCGGCCGGTTGTGATATTGTCGCCCGCGCCGGCGCCGATGAAAGTGTTGCTATCGCCGATCGTATTTGACAGTCCGGCGCTTTCGCCAAAGAAGGAATTTCGCTGGCCCTGGGTATTTAGTTTGCCCGCGTTATTCCCGAAGAAAGTGTTCACACTGCCGAATGTATTCGCGTTTCCCGAGTTGAGACCGACAAATAAATTGTTATTCCCGGGAACGCTCAAAACGCGGAGACCTCCGATGTTGAATTGGGTCGCGGCATTCAGGATTTCCGCGCCGAATGCGCCGGCGACGTTTAGCGCGCCGGCGACGTTTAGCGCGCCAGGGACCCGCACTGTGTCCGCGCTTCTGCCCAGGACGACCGTGTTGCTTGCGCCGACTACCGCTTCCGCGCCGATAGCAGTGGCAAAGGTCAGATTGTCCGCGCCGACATTCGCTTTTGCGCCGATGAGGGTGAGGCTGCTGCCCGTCGTAGCGCTCAAGCCTGTGCTCCCTCCGAGGAAGACGTTATTACTGCCGGTTGTATTGTTCTGCCCGGCGTTGCCGCCGAAGAAGACGTTCGAGTCGCCCGCGGTATTGAAGAAGCCCGCTCCAACTCCAAAGAAGGCGTTTCCAAGGCCTGTGACGTTGCTGAAGCCGGCCTCTCTGCCGAAGAAAGCATTGGCGGCGCCGGTCGTATTGCTGGCGCCGGCGTTGGCCCCGAAGAAAGAGTTGGCGCCCCCTGTCGTGTTGCTGGCGCCGGCTCTGGCGCCGAAGAAAGAGTTATGGAAGCCGGTCGTGTTTTCAGCGCCCGCGAAGCTCCCGAAGTAGGAGTTGTTAAAAGCCGTGTTATTGAAGCCTGCGAGAAATCCGAAGAAAGAGTTGTCTCTGCCCCCCGCGTTCCTAAAGCCTGCGGCGTCCCCAAAGAAGGAGTTGTTTCCGCCCGTCGTGTTGCCTGCGCCGGCGTTATTCCCGACGAAAGAGTTAGAGCTGCCGGTCATGTTAGCCTGCCCTGCATTTTTTCCGAAGAAAGCGTTGGCGACGCCCGTCGTATTGTTCCCGCCGGCGCCCGTTCCGGCAAAAAGATTGTTCGTGCCCGGATTGCTCAAAACGCGTTGGCCGCCAATGTTGAACTGTATGGAGGTATCGATAGCTCCGGCAGCCGTGATTGCCGCGCCCGAGCCCGTATTCGACACCGATAGGGTGGATTCCGGGCCGGCGCTGGTTAAAGAAAGCGGGGCATTGATCTTTGACGAGGTCACCGCGCCGTCCGCCAATTGGACTGAAGTCACGGCGTTCACGCCGATCTTTTCTCTAGTCACGACGCCATCAGCCAGATGCGCCGTATTGACGCTACCGCTCGCGACGCCGAGCGGCGACGCGGTCGCGCCGTCGCCGCTCAGTGTCGCGTCGTGCTCGACCGTACTCTCCCATTGAACATTCAACTGCGCTTCGTGACTTGTACGCGAGTTCTCCTTGCTGTCGAAGGTGATGTCGACCATTTCGCGCGACGTAGCGTCAGCGGGATGGGCCAGGAGCGCTAGACCGTGGTTAGGGATTCCGTTCGTCCCCTGCCCGTCAACGCCGAGCCACTGCCGAACGAGCGGCGTGACGTCAATGACAATGAATTTACCATCCTGGTCCGTCCCGATCTGGCCTGTGGTGGTCACGAGGTTGCCGAGCGGAGGGGCGTTGGCGCCGGTGATCACGTTCTCGTCCCAGGGGCCGAGGACCTGATACACGTCGAGCTTGCCCGCCGCCTTGATAGAATCGACATAGAGTTTGATCGTGGCGCGCCCGACCTTGGAGCCGGGAGTCGCCTCCGGCAGCGTGGAAGAGAGATTGAACTTGAGATAGGCATTCGCCTTGGGAGAAACACGGAGCTGGGGTTCGGCGCCGTTGTTCTTATCGCCTTGGAACAGTAAGACGTGGGCATCGTCGGTCAGAGCCGATTGTGCAAGAGTGGGTATCTGCAGCGTCAGTAAGATGATTAGCGACAAAGGCGCGGCCAAAAGGAATCGCCATGTTCGCAGCAGATTCCGCGCGCTACCGAACAGCGCCTCGGAGGTGAAGAATAATTGTGTTTGATATTTCTTCTGAGTATCCATAATCTCCTCTGTAGTTGTGACGGCTTGGACCAGAAAGCAAGTTACTCACCTTTTGACATTCAAGAATTGAATGTCAAAAGGTGAAGTTGCCGAGATTCCCGCCATATAGCCGCCCGCCTAAATTTTTTTGCGGTCCTGGCGCAGTCCTCGATAATAGTTATGAAGGCGCCGTCGCTGTTTCGGCGAGAGCGCTCGCGACAAGGACGGGCGCAACGGTAAATGGGAGGCGTTCAAGAAGATGATCTGGAATGGGCAGGTCTTGTAAGGCTGAAGATTGCCGGATCGAGTTATTCGACCGCGGCCACGAAGAATTGCCGGAGATACGTCGGCTCACGCTGGAATGTACGCATCGGCGCCTGGTCAATGCATCATTTCCTGTGGCGCCCAGTTGCGGCCCGCCACGACGCCAATGCCTTTTCGACATTGGCGTCGGCGGTCCGCATCTTTTTTAGAGGGCTTTCAAGAAGGCTACGAGGTCGGCTCGTTCCTCGCACGTGAAAACGAAGCCCAGATGAGTCTCGTAGTGGCGAACCACATCTTCGAGCGTCGAGGCGATTCCGTTGTGGAAGTACGGCGCGCGCGCGGAGAGGGCGCGTAGAGTCGGCGTCTTGAAGCGACCGAGGTCATTCCAAAGCCCGGTGATGTTGCCCCGCCCCGCGTCGGTCAACTGGCGAGTCTCGCCCGTCGTTCTGTTGCGGAAAGTGTAGAGCGGCAGGTCCGGTGTGCGCGCCTCGGCTGACGCGGTCCGGATGTCGAACAGGAGGTTGTTGATGTTGGTTCCGTTGTTCGCGGAGCTGTGGCAGCCGTTGCACGTGCGTCCGCTGAGGCTGGGTTTATTGTTGAACAACTCCTGGCCTCGAGCGATCTGCGCGCGCCTTGGGTTCCCGTGACCGGCCCAGGCGTCGAAGAGATCGAACCGACCCGCGGCCTTCGACATGTTCGACAACGCCTCGGGGCCGCCACGCGCGCCGGCGGAGTCAAGACGCCCGACGCCCGGCGCAATTAGCTGCGCGGTAAACAGCGAGCTTTCGAAATTAACGATGTTCTCGATGACTTCGGCCGGGGCCGGCTGGCCCTGCTGAGCTCCCGTCACGTTGCGGGTAGCCTGGTTGACCAGGCCGGCGCGCTGGTCGTCGCCCACACTGTTGCCGCCGTCCCAGTTGACCGTCGAGCTTCCGACGGCGAAATTGATCGTCGGCATGACACGCCGCCAGTGTACGAGCCGGTTGAGGTCGGCGAAACCGTGCGGATCGTCCACGGCGATCAACTCCCACTCGGAGTTCGGTCGGGGCGCGCCGCCCCTGCGGAATACGCCGCGGCTCAATAGCATGCTGTAGGCGGCTAGGCGCGCCTCCGGTGTGGAGACGTCCATGTTGGGGTTATCTGCGTCGAGCAGGTTGAAGACCGGGTGAGTTCCGTCTGTTTCGTCGAACAGGTTTTGCAGCGTGCTGGGGGTGATGCTCCACGCCTCTCCCGGAGTATGACATGTCGCGCAGCTCCGGCCGTTCGTCCCCTGAGCCTGGAAGTACTCGCCGGTCAGATCAACGGAGCCTTGTGTGCTGAACGTCGCCGACTTTCCGTCCGGGTTCTGCGCCGGGTGGTTATTTGGGATGCTGTCCTGGGGAGCCGGGACGGTCGCGCTGGCCAGACCGGCGCCCGGATCGGATCCGAGGCGCCAAGCAAAACCGAGTAGGGCGCCCACGACGACCATCGCTCGTATCCAGTGGCTGAGACTCTGCGAACCACGTCTTTTCATCACTAGGCCCGCAATCTGTTTTGTCGAATTCATTATGATTCTCCTTCAACTGAAGTCGGTATTTGTGCTTGCTTGCCGTCTCAGGCGCGCCTTCAATTTATGAAGGCGGGGCCGACGCAATAAAGCGTTCATTCCGACGCTTCTGTCGGAACACTTTTTTCAATTTCTTGCAAATTGACCGCCATAACCCAAAATGATGAAGTTGCCTAACCTTCCTCCAGATTACCGCCCGCTCGAAATTTTTCGACTTGATCGGACTACCTCCGATTCAGTACCGCTCGCGGTACTGAAAGCGAGACTTTTTATTGCCTTCTCTACCAAGCAGGTATGCGGTTGTGATAGCTTATCTCGCCATCGCTTGGCTTTCCTGCTGACTATTCGTGACACCGTGGGGTTTTATGGCTGTTCCCTCAACCTGGGAAATTACCCAACTGCTCATCGCCTGGAACAACGGCGACGCGGCGGCGCTGGAACAACTCGCGCCTTTAGTCCAGGCGGAACTGCATCGCCTGGCCAAACGCCATATGGCGGGCGAGCGTCAGGGCCACATCCTGCAAACCACGGCGCTGGTCAACGAGGCCTTTCTGCGGCTGATCGATTGGCAGAACGTCAAGTGGCAGAACCGCTCCCACTTCTACGGGCTGGCGGCGCAGATCATGCGGCGCGTCCTTGTGGATTTCGCCCGCGCCCGACGTCGTGAAAAACGGGGCGGCGACGCTCTGCTGGTTTCGCTGTCGGAAGCCGCTGACGTCGCGCAGGGACAGAGCGCGGATTTGGTGGCGCTGGACGACGCGTTGCAGGCGTTGGAGAAGTTGGACCCGCGGCAAGCTCGTGTGGTGGAACTGCGTTTCTTCGCCGGGCTGAGTTTGGAGGAGACGGCCGAAGCGCTCAAAGTTTCTCTGAGCACCGTCAGGCGCGATTGGAGTCTGGCCGAAGCGTGGCTTTACCGCGAGTTGAGTAACGCCGTTATGAGTGATGAGTGACGAGTGACATGAATCCTGACCGCTGGCGCCAAATCGGCCAGCTTTACCACACTGCTTTGGAACTGGATCCTGCGACGCGCGTGGCCTTCCTTGATGAGACTTGCGGCGATGACTACGAGTTGCGCCGCGAGGTCGAGTCGCTGCTGCATGCGCACGAGCAGGCGGACGGCTTCATCGCCGGGAAGGTGGCCGGCGTGGTCGCCGAGATGGCGGCCCGACAGCGACCCACGTCGTTCGTTGGCCGCAGCCTCGGCCACTATCAAACGCTCTCGTTGATTGGCGCGGGCGGGATGGGCGAAGTTTATCTGGCCGAAGACACGCGGCTCGGTCGCAAGGTCGCGCTCAAGCTTTTGCCCGCCGCCTTCACGCAGGATAAGGAGCGCGTCCGCCGCTTCAAGCAGGAAGCGCGCGCGGCCTCAAGTCTCAACCATCCCAACATCCTCACCATTCACGAGATCGGCGAAGCTTCGACTGTGGGAGGCGGAGCGCATTACATCGTCAGCGAATTTGTCGAAGGCGAGACGCTGCGGGCGATGCTGCGGGGCGGACGGCTCGACGTCGGCAAAGCGACGGCCATCGCCGAGCAGGTCGCCAGCGCGTTAAGCGTGGCGCACGAGTCCGGGATTGTCCACCGCGACATCAAGCCGGAGAACGTGATGGTGCGGCCCGACGGGTTGGTCAAGGTGCTGGACTTCGGCCTGGCGAAACTGACCGAAGCGCCGTCACACCCGGCGGATTCCGAGGCCCCGACCAATCTGAGCACGGCGGCGGGAATAGTGATGGGGACGGTCAATTATATGTCGCCGGAGCAGGCGCGCGGGCAAAAGGTGGATCTCCGCGCGGACATCTTCAGCCTGGGCGTTGTGCTCTACGAGATGCTCGCCGGGCGCAGGCCGTTTGAAGGCGCGACAGTGAGCGATGTGATAGTGGCTTTGCTGACCGCCGAGCCGCCGCCGCTCAAACAGTATTGCGCCGAAGCGACAGCGGGGCTGGAGCACGTCGTCGGCAAGTGTCTGGCGAAGCCCCGAGAGGCGCGTTATCAATCGGCGGCGGAATTGATTGTCGAGTTAAAAACGCTCCCGCCAGGCGGCCAGACGATAGGCGCTACTACACACAGGGTTGAGGTAGCAATGCCGCGGTCGGCCTCGTGGCGTTGGCTTCCGATCGCCGCAACGGTTTTGTTACTGGTTATTGGGCTGGTCCGGTTTGTCTCCTTGCGGCGCCCGACGGCGGCGCAGCCCGATCAAATCAAGCTGACATCGCAGGAGCAAATGCCCCAGGCGAACGCCCACCCGGTCAATCCAACGGCATATGACGAATATTTAAGCGGGCGGTTTTACGCCAACCGCCAAACTAAGGCTGACAATGAAACCGCCATCATGAAGCTGCAGCGCGCCGTGGCGCTGGATCCAAACTTCGCCGCGGCCCATGCGGAACTGGCGCAGGCGTACGTATGGAGGTTCTTCTTATTCACGCCGGGGGAGAAGCAGTGGGAAGAGAAAGCCTTTGTGGCGGTGGAGAAAGCGCTCCGCTTGGACCCAAACTTGGCCATCGCTCATCAGGCTCTTGGCCGCCTTTTGTGGACATCTGCCTACCATTTTCCTCACGAGAAGGCGATTAAGGAATATCGTCTCGCACTGACTTTGGACCCGAGTTTGGGTGAGGCTCGGAATCAGCTTGCGGTGGTCTACAATCATATTGGAGCTTTCGACCAGGCGCTCCAGGAACTGCAAAAAGCGGTTACGGTCGATCCAACCAATAACCTCGCGCAATTTCGGATCGGTCAGACACTCCTGTGGCAGGGGAAATATGAGCAGGCTCTGACAACATTGCGCAAGATTCCCAGAGAAGCTAATCCCTCGCTGGTGGGGTCAACCTTAGCAATGGCCTTATTGCTTCTCGGAAGAAAAGACGAAGCGGCGGATACAGTTGATGAGTTCTTGAAAGATTATCCGCGTGATACGGACGTAGGACTGTTTACAAGCATCCAGGCCTTGCTCGCCGCCCTGGCCGGCGACGAGAAGAAGGCGGAGGCCAGGATCAGGAGCGCGATAGAAAAAGCAAAAGGCTTCGGACACTTTCACCACACCGCTTACAACATTGCTTGCGCTTATTCAGTGATGAAAAAGGCTGAGCCAGCCATCAAGTGGCTCCAGACGGCGGCAGATGACGGCTTTCCCTGTTATCTATTGTTTGAGAATGATCCATATCTGAATTATCTCAGGAAAGACCCGCGCTATATAGAGCTGATGGCGAATCTGAAGGCGCAATGGGAGCGTTACCAGGCTATCTTGTGATCGAATAAGCGCGCAGGCAAAAATTCTGATGGGTAATCATATGGCATATGCCATATGCCATATGCCATATGCCATATTTCATATGAAATATGGCATATGGACGTTGAAACTACCGCCTGCAAACCGCTGTAACTTACTGCGAGCCGTCATTCTTCGCCCGCTCAATCACCTTCTGCGCCACCGCGCGCCCGATCTCCAATCCCGCTTCAATATCACTGCGGAAGTGAATCCCGGCCCAGAGCCTTGACGATCCCGCCTCCTGCGCCTGCGCCATGAAAAAATCGGCGTCGCGTGGGAAGAGGTAACCAAGCATGGCTCCATAAGGCCCGTCGAACATCGCGTGCGCGGACGGGTAAGTTGGATGATTCGGGTTCGGGAAAAGCGTCACGATTGTGGGGTCGAGCATATTGGGGCGCGCCGCCCAGTACGTGTACTTCCCATCCCAGCAGGCGATGATGGCGTCGTAGGCTGCGATGTTCATCAGCGCATAAGCGCGGGCCGCGCGCGGCGGATTCCGGTCTAGCTGGTACTCGAACAGCTTCACCGTCAGAATGTCGTTCCATAACTTTTGAGTGTTGCCTTGCCAGAAGTAGGCCGCGCGCGTCGTCGTGAAGTTCGCGCCGCTCGCCGGGATCGGACGCGGGAAGTTTTTGACCTCGGCCAGTTCTTGCTGTTTCTGCGCTGAATCGAAGGCCGGCGGCGGCGGCGGACGAAACTCGCTGCCCGAAGAGATCACCCAGGTGCGCCAGGTTCCCGCGAGCGGCTCGTTCGGATTGGTCCCGCGCCAGAAGCCCGGCCCGGTCGGGATCGAGCCGGTGAAGACGGCGTCGGAACCGTCAGTCTTCGCGCGGGCGATCACCAATTCGGCCACCTTGCTCCCGAGTTCCATCCCGGCGGAAACGTCGCTCGGAAATTGCACGCCCGCGTTGAGCCGCGACTCGCCGCACGCCTGCGCCTGATCGGCGAATGTTTGCGCGT
>Ga0209382_10009393_pt1 | contig 12241 bp, 13 predicted proteins | sample SoiMetdeltSBSDD5_FD_187599 | JGI IMG/M metagenome (GOLD analysis project Ga0209382, IMG submission 187599) | Bulk soil microbial communities from a Populus tree surrounding site in Tennessee, USA - Soil MetaG P. deltoides SBSDD5 (SPAdes) (version 2) | ecosystem: Environmental > Terrestrial >... | reverse complement strand
CACGAACAGCCGCGCGCCGTCGACCAGGTGCATGATCGAGTTGTGGCCGGCGAATCCGCGGGCGCTCAAGGCGGTGCCGCCGTCGCCCGGCGTTGCTTCGCTCGTAATGCCGGTCGCGCGGGTGACCGATTCGACGATACTCGAATCGCCGCGCTGCCGGATCACGTCGCCGGCCAGCACCTCGATGCTTGCGGGGGTCAGCAGCGGCGACAGGTCGAGCCGCGAGCCGGCCGCCGTGCTCTCGCTCAATCCGAGGCCTTCGATCCTGCGGCCGAAGACTTCGACGGTCTCGAGGTTCTCGGCGGCCTGCGCGGTGAGCATGAAGCAGCTTGCTGCGAGCAACGGGTAGCGCTTGTTCATAGTTGAACAAGCATCGACTCGCGGTCCGGCAGACCGCGAGTAATTTACCGTTCCCGCAGCTGTTACCGAACGTTAACTCGGCTCTTTCTGCAACTTGCCGCCGGGCGCCGCGACCAGCAGCTTCACCAGCTCCTCGGTGATCTTCGGCTCCAGGCCTTCGGTGTGCCCCTTGTCGAGACGGACGACGTCGGCGACGACGCGACCGTCCTTGCAGTTCGGGAACGCGAAGACCTGCGCCTTGCCCGCCGCGGGCAGCAGACCCCAGCCCGGGCGGAGCTGGTTCAAGCGGCTGCTGTCGTAGACGTAACCCGCGCGCGTGTCGACGATCTCCTGCGCCGCGCCGCGTGCGCCGCAGCCGTACTTCTTCGCCCAATCGGAGGTCTCGGGAACTCCCTTCTCGTCGACTTCGCGCTGGCCGGTCTCATATATAAATGAGAAGTCGACCGTCGGAAGCTCGCGCAACAGCGCTGCCACCGCCGCGAACTGGCTCGTATTCACCGCCGGCGCCGTCGAACCTGCGGGCGGCGCCGGTGCGAACGTCGTGGAGCGTCCCGGATTGCCGCCGAGCCGGCCGCCGGACAGGCTCAGCCAGCCGTCGACTTTGCTCTTGAAGAAGTCGCTGCGAATGATGCGGTTCGAAGTCAGACCGCCCTGCGAATGGCCGACGAGCCAGAACGCCCGGACGTTCTGCCGGCCGAGCTGGCCGACGACGAACTCGACGATGTTCTGCAGATATTGATCGTCCGCTTCCGTCCAGACGCGCGTCGGCGAGTTCGGCGTGGCGATCACCAGCCGATACTTGTCCTTGTAGTCGAGCAGCGGAAAGTAGTGGCGCTGCCAGTTGCCGTACGAGCCGCCGCCGTGCAGCGACAGGATGAACGTGACTTTCTCGCCCGGCTGCAGATCGCACGGGTAATCGAGGAAGTAGGTGCGCCGCGTCTTCATCTCGACGACCGGGCCCTGGTTGATCACCGTCGGTCCGGAGCATTCGCTGTCGGGACAATGCAGCGGCGGCGGTGTCGCGCACACGGCGCCTTCGATCTTCACTGCGCCCTGCGCCAGTGCGCCGGCACTGACGAAACCGATGAGTGCGCAAAGCGCTGTCGATAGTCTCATGGTGATCCCCCCGTTCCCTTTTTTTATCGATCAGTACACGTCGAGGTCGCGCCCGACCACGAACTGTCCCGAGTAGCGGGACGCCATGTCGCCGAACAGCTCCTGGTCCGACTGCGCGTTGTAGTGATACAGGATAAGCAAGCGCGGCTTTGCTTGCTTCGCGAGATCGGCGAGTTGCGGCGTCGATGTGTGAAATTTTGTCGCGAAGCGCTGGAAGCGCTCGGGCCGCGTGGCTCGCCATGCAGGCGTCTGCGCTTCGTGGATCAGCACGTCGCAGCCGCGGCACGCGTCGATGGTCGCCTGCGTCGGATTCGTGTCGCCGGAAATCACGATGCTGCGATCCGGCGTATCGAAGCGATAGCCGTAGCTCTCCATCGCGTGTTTCGTTGCAAACGCCGTGACGGTGACCTTCGCGTCCTTGTAGACGACGCCCGGGCCGATCTCGTGCGCGTTCACGCGACTGCCTTGCGGAAAGTCGTGCTGGTTGCCGTCGGCATTGGTGCGCGTCTCGATGTCCACGCTGTACGCGGCGAGCAGATGCTCCGTCATCGCTTTCATGCCCTTCGGGCCGTACACCTCGAGCGGGACCTCGCGGCCGATCGTCCACGGCGTGAAGATCAGGTCCGCATAGCCGACGGTGTGATCCGAATGCAGGTGCGTCACGAATGCGACGCGCAACTTCACCGGCTCGAGTGCTGCGATTTTCCTGTCGCGGGACGCAGCGGCCGCGCGCCGGATGACACCGGGGCCGAAGTCGACGAGATAGGCGACGTCGTCGACGACGACTGCGGTCGCGGGGCCGGAACGTTCAGGAATGGGCCCCGGGGTGCCGGTGCCCAGCAGGACGACCAGCGTGCTCGCTGCCAAGATCTGCATAGCGCTCCTCCATAGCTGGAGTCCCCGGCGCCTTCAGTTCCGATAAAGATACGCGAGCACGTGCGACTTGTGTTGATTCCTGCCGAGCCATTCTCTGAATGCTTCCACGCGGCTCGTGCCATCCTCGCCGATCATGCGCACGAGGATCGCGCGGCGCGTGCCTTCCGACTGCTCGCGGCGAATGCGCCGCTGCCATTGGTCGGTGAGGATCGCCGGCAGCTCGTGACTGAGCTGCAGCGCTTCGAGCAGCTCCCATTCGCCGCCGTCGAGCCAGGCTTCGTCGCACGTCGAGCACACGTCGACGCGATTCGCGACTGTGCCGGTGAGCTTGTACTTCGCCATCACGCGTGCGCACTTCGGACAAACGATCGCCGTCGTGGTGTCGCTGGTCGCGACGGGCCCGGGCTCGGCTGTCGCTGCCGCAGGCTCGTCGCTCGAAGCGAGCTTCTGTGTTTCCGCCCAGTGCCGGTAGTACAGCAGCGAGACGAGGCTGCCATGGCACGTCTCGCAGCCCATGGCGGGCAGGTATTCCTCGATCAGGGTGGGCTTCAGGTCGGGCGTCTTACAGCGCGGGCACTTCATCGTGGGCTCCTTGAATCGCCGGCTGCTGTACAGTGGCAGGCGAACTTGGCGAGGGTAGCACCATGACTGTTGTGAGAACGGCTATCGGCGTCACACCTTACGCAGTGACCGTCAAGACCGGCCCGCACACGCTGATCTCGGACGAGCCGCCGGGCAACGGCGGGCGCGATGCGGGTCCCGCGCCCTATGACCTGGTGCTCGCGGGCCTGGGGGCGTGTTCCGCGATCACGCTGCGCATGTACGCGGACCGCAAGCAGCTCACGATCCGCTCGCTGGAGGTCGACCTGAGCTTCCACCGGGAAGGCGAGCGCGGCGTGATTCGGCGCATCGTGCGGCTGGACGCGGACCTCACTCCGGAACAGCGTGCGCGCTTTGCCGACATCATCGAACGCACGCCCGTCACGCTGACGCTGAAAGCGGGCAGCGAGATCCGCACGGAGTTCAAGTAAGTTCAAGGTGCCGGGAGAGAAAAGCGGGGGAAACTCAGCGTTGCAGCATCCTGAATGATGAGACTCGCTCGGCTTGCGCCAAATGCTGCGATGCTGAGTTTCCCCCGCTTTTCTCTCCCGGCACCTCTCGCTTAGCGCTGGCCCGAAGGCCGCGCTTCCAGCGTCTTCAGGAACGCGAACAGCGCTTCCAGCTCTGCGTCATTCACGTAAGCGAGACTCTTGAACGGCATGACCTCGCTGACTGCAGAGCCGTCGGGCCGCCTGCCGGTGCGCATCATGCTCTTGAACTGTTCCACCGACGCGTAGTGCCTCATCGCGCTGTCGGGCGCTGCAGTCAGATTCGCAGCGTCGGGCCACACAGGCGGTGCGCCGGGAATCTTGCCGCCCGAGAAATGCGGGCCGTGACAGCCAGTACAGCTTTGCGCGAGGTAGTTGCCGCGTGCGAGCAAATCATCCGGAACGACCTCGGGCGGTCGCGCGGCGTGATCGATCGTCTCCGCTGCGTCCTTGATCGCGCCGAACAGATACGCAGCCTTGATCGGCAGGGACCAGCCGAGCTTTGCACCTTCGGTGTTCGCGGGCGACAGGCTGCGCGCGTAGGCAGCGATGGCGGCGACATCGCCGTCGGTCATCTGCGAATAATCGCCGCTCGGCATGAACCACAACGGCTGCCCGGACGGCTTCACTCCATGGCGCAGCGCGCGGACCCAATCGGTGTCGGTGTAACCGCGCGCCGGACTCGGTGCGCCGCTCGTGATGTTCGGCGTGCGCACGAAGAAGCCGCTGTCCTTGTCGTCTATCAGGATGAGCCCGGCACCGCCGGCGCCGTGACACTCCGCGCAGCCGCGCGTCTTGAACAGGTATTCGCCATGCTCGAGCTGACCGTCGGCCGGCGCGAACGTGACCTGCAGCGGCGGCAGCTCCACGATGCGATGGCGTTTGTGCTCGGCGAGTTTGCTGACGATGCCGGCGGCGGCCGCCATCACGACGACGAGTCCCGCGACGCTCGCGACGATGATCTTGAGTGGTTTTTTCACGCGACCGCATCCTAGGGAAACGATCGTGTTTTGCAACTGACTTTTGTCGGGCTGCAGCCCGACCTGCAGCCGCGGTCAGCCGATCATGCCGAGCAGCAGCAACAGCACGAAGAACAGCGTCAGCACTATCCAGATCCCGATCGACAGCAGGAACAACCGCAGCACCGCGCCGAAGCGCGACAGCTTGTAAGCGTGGCGGAGCTGCTTGTAGAGATGCAGCGGCGGCACGATGCCGAGCGCGGTTCCCCAGATCGCGCCGCTGACGCCGAACGCGGCCGCGAGCGTCAGCAGGATCAGGAACATCATCATGAAGCTGATCGAATAGGTGATGAAGATCGCGTGGTCGTACAGGTGGATGTCGCGGCGCCAGAAGAACAGCAGCCACATGAGCGGCACGGATAGCGGGATCAGCGCCCAGGAATACTTGTAGCTCGCGATCTTCAGCTTGTAGAACGCAAGGGCCGGGTTCTCCTTCAGCTCCTTCGCGCCGTGCTCGAGCCGCTTCTGCAATGCCGGCCAGCCGATGTTGACGTCGGTGCTGCCGTTTCCGGTGTCGATCTTGATCTTGCCCGTGGCTGCCTTCGCTTCCTCGATGGCCTGCTTCGCTTCCTCGCTCGTCTCGAGACTCTTCAGCGCCTCCCAGTCGCCCTTCGAGAGCGCAGTCATGACGGCTTGTGCCGCCTGCAGGTCGCTCAACTGCCGTTCGAGTTCAGCCCGCCTCTGCGCCGTCAGGTTCTCCTCCTTGAGCTGCTCGCGCACTGCCTCGACCTTGTCGTCGGTGCGCTCCTTCGCCGCTTCGTTGTTCTCCTTCCACTGCGAGATGACATCGCCGGCGACGCTGTCCTCCGTACTGTCGAAAATGTTGCTGGTCGTGAAGGAGAACACGGCGAACATCAGGAACACCGTGAACAGGTACAGCGCCATCGGCGAGACGAACTTCGCACGCTCGCCGTCGATGTAGCGGCGCGTGAGCCGGCCGGGATGGAAGAACAGCTCGGGAATCGTGCGCCACATCCTGCCTTCGAAGTGAAACACGCCGTGCAGGATTTCGTGGCCGATGTGCAGCAGGCTGCGATGCAGGTGCGTCCTTTGACCGCACGCGGCGCAGTACGCGCCATCGACCTGCGCGCCGCAATTGAGGCACTTGCCGTGCGTTTCTGGCCCTTGTTTGCCGGCCTTGCTGTCGATGGCGCTCGCGATGATCGCGCCCGTCAGCACATCGCCTGCTGCTTCCCCTTCGCCGCTCATGGCGCGAAGGATATCACTGTGCTGTGGGTCCGGCTTTAGCCTGACAATCTCGCGCGGTGCGCCGTCGGTGGATTCTCCTCCCACCGCCGCCACACCCTGCGGAGCTGGTGCGCCGAACTGAATCCTGTCTTCTCCGCGACCCGCTCCATTCCCATCTCGCTGTTCGCAACGAGCTCCCGCGCGAGCGCGACACGCAAACGCTGAACGTAATCCAGCGGCGAACAACCTGCGTGCTCGGCGAACAGTCGCGCAAGATTGCGCGCGCTCATGCAGGCGACCGACGCGATGCGCGCCGCGGTCCACTGCGCGGCGGGATCCTTGATGATCGCGTCCTGCACCTTGTGCAGCGCTGGATGCACGTGATTGCGATGCATGACCCACGGCGATAGCTGCGGATCGCCGCCGGAGCGTCGCATGTATACGACCAGGTCACGCGCAACCGTCGCAGCGACCTGGTGACCGAGCTGCTGCCCGATCACGTACAGCGTCAGGTCCAGGCCCGCAGTAACACCTGCACTCGTGAACACGCGGCCGTCTTCGACGAAGATCCGATTGGCGTGCACCGTCGCCGTCGGCTCGAGCCGCGCGAGGTCGTCGGTGTGATCATGATGAGTCGTGCACTCGCGGCCGGCGAGCACACCCCCCTTCGCCGCGACCAGCGAGCCCGCGCATACGCACATCAATGTCACGGTTTCGTTCGTGACCATGTGCTTCAACCAGCGCGCCAGCGCCGTCGTTGGCGCGCCGTCGAGTCGCAATCCCCGGGTCGTCACACCGGTGACGACGATGACGCTGTGATCGGGCACGCGCTCCGGCAGAGGCTCCAGCTTGTCGAGCTGCAAGCCGACCGCCGCGCGGATGGTCGACTGCGTGCTCACGAAACGCAGCTGGTAGCTGCCCGGAACCTCCCGCTCGGCGATGCGAAACGCCTCCGCCGCGCCGGCCACGTCGAGCAGCACGACCTCGGGCAGGATCGCGAACAGCACCGTCCTCACAACTGCAGGGTCTCCACGCGCTTGACCTCGGCGAACCGCCCGGCGAGCACCAGCTCGGTGCGCTCCATGATGTCCTGCGGAGTATAGATGCGGCCGGATTCAGCCACCATCTTGAAGGTCAGCGTCGCGTCCATGACGTAGCTCACCTTGTAGCCCATGTCGGAAGCGTGGCGCGTGGTGGTCTCGCAGCACTGCTCGGTGCGGATGCCGGAGACGATCAGCCGCTCGATGCCGCGCTTGCGCAACCAGTAGTCCATGCTCTGGCCGTCGGCGGTGCTGGCGAACATGGCGGAATGGACCGACTTCGAGAACACTTCGGTCGGCTCGATGCGCAGCCCGGGCAGCGTTTTGACATAGCCCGAGCGCCGGGAAAACGGGTTGGAGGGGCCCTCTTCCTCCTCGACGTGGAACACCTGCAGCACCGGGATCTGCTGCGCCACGCAGCGGTCGATCAGGACCTGCAGGCGCTCGATGAAGCGCGGCGAGTCGGTTTCGGACCAGTAGGGACGCTTGAGGAAGGACTGCTGGGCATCGACGACGATCAGGGCTGATTTCATTAGGGAGCCTCCGTAGGTTGGAGGCCATCATGGGGGCGCGGGCCGGGACCCGGCCAGTTCCTACATCGCCGTCCAGCGGTCAAATTCGGACATGAGCCGGAATGACTCTCGCCAAGACGCCAAGAACGCCCAGTCCGGAATTCTGAATATCCCGGAGTTCTTCTTGGCGCTCTTGGCGTCTTGGCGAGAGATTCTTCTTATTGCCCTTTCTTCTCCTGCTCTCTCGCACCCGCCAGGATGCCCGGGAGCGCGTAGTTGCCCTCGTGGCAGGCGTATTCGTAGATATGGTCCTGGGTCCGGCGCAGCGGCACTTCGCCCTTCCACGGCTGCGTGTACGTGGCGCTGTCCTCGACCGTGAACTGATACAGGATCTCGTTCTCGCCGACGCGCGTGAAGCGCTCCGTCACCTTGCCGCTCGGCGGCAGGTAGAAGCGCTGCTTGATGCCGTAGTGCGCCTTCTGTCCCGGGTTCAGGTTCGTGGTCTCGACGACCAGCGTGTCGCCTTCCCAGTGGCCGATCGAATCGCCCATCCACGGTGTGATCTGCGCCGGCAGATGCTTGCTGTTCATGCGCACGACGCGTGCGTCGTGGACCATCTCGACGAGAATCATCACGGCATCGGGCGACTGCACGATCTGGTAGTTGTTGTTGTAGACGTCCGGCAGCATCGGCGGGCCGCTGGTCGAGCCGAAGCCGAGCAGGCAGCGCTCGCCGAGGGCGCGCCGCTCGGGACCATCGAAGTTAATGCCCGCGCGCGCGGCCTGGAACGCCTTCAATCCGTCGGGTGTGTACGGCACTTTGCCGTTCGCCGGATCGACGATGAACGACGTGCGATGCTCGCCCTTCACGGTCGCGAGCCGCGTGCCCGGGTCGAGCCAGAACGCGTTGTAGCCGCCGGGATCGTTGCTCGCTTTCTGCTGCACGCTCGGGTCCGTCGGCTTGGCATCGGCAGCGGCATACAGCGCAAAGGCGTTGGTGCGCTCGAACTCGTTCGCTTCTGCGTCGCTCAGCGTCGCTTTGCCTTTGAACTGCATTTCGTCGCGCTCGAGCGAGGTGAGCGAGGCGTTGGTCCACGTGCCCTGCAAGTCGGGCGTGCCCCACAGCGTGCGCGGCGCCTGCCATTGCGCATCCGCGGCGGACGCAACACCGGCGGCCGCGATCATCGCGATCACTACACATTCGCGCTGAAACATGGATGCATCCCCTCCGATCGACGTGGACTCACTCCACTCCAAGCCTACTGCGAGACCGCGCGAATTGTGTAAAGAACTGCCAGTGCCGGCCTGCAGGCCGCATCAGGCGTTCCCCGAAAAGCGCGCTGGTGGCCCCGAGGACCGTCAAGCGAGTCGCGTCACGGGCCGATAGAACGGCCATGTTGCCATCCATTCTGCGCACCGCAGCAGCGATACTGGCGATCGTCGTCATGTTCGACACGGGCGCTTCCACGTCTACGCCGTGGCAGCGACCCGCCGTTGCGCCCGCTCCGGCCGACAATCACTTCACCGTCGCGCGTGCCGAGCTCGGCCGTGCGCTGTTCTTCGATCCGCGCCTCTCGGCCAAGGGCTCGATGAGCTGCGCCTCGTGTCACAACCCCGCACTCGGCTGGTCCGACGGACTGCCGACCGCCGTGGGTCACAACATGAAGGTGCTCGCACGCTCGACGCCGACGATCGTCAACGCCGCATTCAATCCGCTGCAGATGTGGGATGGACGCAAGGGCAGCCTCGAAGAGCAGGCGCTCGGTCCGTTCGGCGCGGACGAGCAGAACCTGCCGCTCGAAGAGCTCGAGCGTCGCGTGCAGTCGATCGCCGGCTACGGCCCGCTGTTCGCCGAGGCGTACCCCGGCGAGCCAATCACGCGCACGACGATTGCCAAAGCGATCGCCAGCTTCGAGCGCACCGTGCTGTCCGACGGTGCGCCGTTCGACCAATGGATCGCTGGCGACCGGGACGCGCTCAGCCCGGCGGCGCGGCGCGGCTTCGACTTGTTCGTCGGCAAGGCGAACTGCACGGCGTGCCACCAGGGCTTCAATTTCACCGACAACGGCTTCCACAACATCGGCGTACGCGACAGCGGCGCGCCGGATCCGGGCCGCTTCGCGTTCAAGAAGGTCGCCTCCATGCAGGGCGCGTTCAAGACGCCGACGCTGCGCGACATCGCGCTGACGGCTCCGTACATGCACAACGGCTGCTACGAGACGCTCGAAGAAGTCGTCGAGCACTACGCGCGCGGCGGCGAAGTGAAGGAGCACTTGAGCCCGAACGTGCGTCCGTTGGACCTCTCCGCGCAGGAGAAGAGCGACCTCGTGGAATTCATGCGCTCGCTGACCAGCGCGCCGCGCGTCGTCTCAGTCCCGGCGTTGCCGCGCTAACCGAATCGAATAGAAGTACCCGGAGCTCACACCAATGCGTCCCCTGCTTGCCTGCATCGCTCTCGTCGGCTGCGTCGCGCCGGCGTTCGGCGCCGATTACGTCGTCACCCAGAGCGGCAAGGCGTTCTCGGTCGCCGCCGTCAAGGCCAAAGTCGGCGACACCATCAGCTTCCGCAACGAAGATCCGTTCGTGCACAACATCTTCTCGCTGAGCGACGCGCAGTCCTTCGACCTCGGCACGTTCGCCAAGGGCGAGTCGCGCCAGGTGAAGCTGGACAAGCCCGGCAAGATCGAAGTCGAGTGCGCTGTGCATCCGGAGATGCGACTGGTCGTCGAGGTTGCGAAGTGACTCGATGGCGTCCGCTCCGCGACATCACACTGGCGCTCGCTTCGGCCAGTGCGCTGGCGTCGTCGTACGAAACGCTGCCGGGCAAGACACCGGTGGCGCGCGGTGCGGCGTTGTTCTCGAAGTATTGTTCGTTGTGCCACGGCGCCGGTGGCGCCGGTGACGGCCGTGCAGCGTCGGTGCAGAACGTGCCTCCTGCCAATCTCACCGTGAGCTGGCGGAGTCGCGAGTACAAGATGCAGATCGTGCGTGATGGCGGCGCAGCGGTGGGCCGCTCCAGCAGCATGCCCGCTTGGCGCGATGTACTGACGGACGCGGACATCGCCAACGTCGTCGATTACGTGCAGACGCTCAACACCGAGAATCGCAGGTAATCCATGCGCAAGCTCCTGCAATGGTCGTGGTGGACAGGGTCGGTGAGCCGCCGCATCGGTGTCATCACTGTGCTGACCATGGCGCTCACCGCGGCGGTCGCTGCCGTGAGCCTGCGCGGACTGCACACGTTGAACTCCGAACTGGACCGGACCGTGCGCGAGCAGTCGCAAGCTGCGGCGCTCGTCGGCGCGATGCTGGAAGAAAGCCAGCGTCTGTCCGACAGCGCACGACTCGCGGCGGGCGCGCCGACCCCGGAAGCGCGCGATGCCGCGCTGGCCCAGCTCGAAGCGTCGAAGAAGGCGCTGGGCGAGCGCGTCGACGAAATCTCTGCGCGGTTAAGCAACGCGCCGGAGCTGCAGAAGGCGCTGCAGGAAGGCTTCTCCAGCTTCGTGATCAGCGCCGTCAAGGCCAGCCGCCTGATCAAGGCGGGCCGCACCGCAGACGCGGAGCGCGAGTTGTTGACTGCCTTCGATCCGCAGCTGCTCTCATACGTGCTGATGACGATCCGCGGAATCTCCGAGCACACCGAGCGCGCTGTCCAGGCAGTGGCCGTCACAGGTCACGGTGCCTACAACCGCACGCTCGGGCTGCTCCTCCCGATTCTCGTTGCCATGGCGGCGGGAATGATCGTCAGTCACGTGCTGTTGCGCTCGACCGTGATCAAGCCGGTCCAGCGCGTCGCGCGCGCCGCGGAGCAGCTCGCCCAGGGCACGTTCGACATCGACCTGACCAGCACTTCCCGGGATGAGTGCGGCGACATGCTACACGCGATGGCCTCGCTGCGCGGCCAGCTCGCGTCGATGATCGAAGCGATCAGCTCTGCGTCGAGTGCGGTTGCGACGACGGCCGACAGTCTCGCGGACGACAACCAGGATCTTTCGTCGCGCACCAACGAGCAGGCCCGCGCATTCCGCGAAGCGTCGCAGGCTCTCGAAGCGCTCAACGTGATGGCGCACAAGAGCGCTGAGGGTGCGCGCCAGGTCAGCAACGACATGCAGCAGGCTTTCAGCTCGGCGCAGCACGGCAACTCGGTGATCCTCCAGGCCGTCGCGACGATGCAAACCAGCGCAGAAGCGTCCCGCCGGATCGCGGACACTGTCGGCATGATCGACGAGATCGCATTCAAGACGAACATCCTGGCGTTGAACGCGGCCGTTGAAGCCGCACGCGCCGGAGAGCACGGACGCAGCTTCGCCGTAGTCGCAGCCGAAGTCCGCGAGCTCGCACAGAAGAGCGCCACGGCCGCGAAGGAAATCGCAGCGCTGATCGACAGCAGCGTCGTCGCGGTAACGCGCGGCAGCCAGCTCGTCGGCGAGGCGGGAGCTGCCATGGAAACCATCGTGCGCCAGGTGCGCGATGCGGCCGGACGCATGTCGGACATCAGTGCGGCAAGCCGCGAACAGAGCGTGCGCGCCGGACAGGTCACGAGCGCAATGAGCGCGATCGACTCAGGGACGCAGCGCAACGCCGGCATGGTGTCGCAAGCGGCAGCTTCCACCGAGACATTGCGTAGCGAAGCGCGTGCGCTGATGGCAAGTGTCAGCGAGTTCGGGCACCACGAACAGGTCGCGGCCTGAGCAGTCAGGCTGACGCCTGACCCACAGGCTATTCCATCGCCGCCGCGGGCGCCGCCGACGTGCGCTCCGACTTGCGTAACAGCAGCACGAGCGGCGCCATGAAGACGTAAAGACGCTATGCGGTGGCGCGGCGTTGGTTGCGTGCGCGAGCGATGATACCGCGATCCGGCGAAGGGCCGTGCGACTGTCTGAACATCAGTGCGGACTCGACCACGTGTCCCGACGGGTCGTAAGGCTCGCCGCGAAGTTGGCGCAGCAGCAGTTCCGCAGCCTGCGCTGCCATGGCCGGAATCGGCTGGCGGATCGTGGTCAGTGCGGGCCACACCTGGCTCGCGAGCGGCACATCGTCGAA
>Ga0209382_10009391_pt1 | contig 12241 bp, 5 predicted proteins | sample SoiMetdeltSBSDD5_FD_187599 | JGI IMG/M metagenome (GOLD analysis project Ga0209382, IMG submission 187599) | Bulk soil microbial communities from a Populus tree surrounding site in Tennessee, USA - Soil MetaG P. deltoides SBSDD5 (SPAdes) (version 2) | ecosystem: Environmental > Terrestrial >... | reverse complement strand
CCGACGTCGTCATCGTCACTTCCTGGGCGTTGCCGATATCGGCGGTGTAGTTCGGCGGCTGGTTCCCGCCGGGCGGGTTGCTGATGTTCAGGCCCTCGACGGTGACACGCGATTCGACACCGCGGCCGCCGTGAATCGGGAAGATCGCGAAGACCGGACCGGTGCTGACGTTGTTGACGTTCGTCTGCAGGCCGGGAACCGTCGTCAGGAGGTAGCTGTAGGCCCGGACGCTCGGCAGCGCGCGCATCGTCTCGTTGTCGAGCGTGACTTCGCGCTTCGTGCTCTGGATGTCAACGACAGGCGTCTCACCAGTCACGGTCACCGTCTCCTGCACGCCCCCCACGCGCAGGTCGCTGTCGATGTTGATCACGCCCGTGCCGCTGACCACCACGCCGTCACGTCTCATCGTGACGAATCCAGGCAGCGTGAAGGTCACGACATAGGTGCCGGGTCGGAGATCCTCGATTCGATACCGTCCCGCACCGTCGGTCGCGGTCGTGCGCACTTTCTCAATCAGCGCCGGGCTCGCGGCCTCGACCGTCACTCCGGGCAGCACGGCGCCCGAGGAGTCTTTAACTGCACCGGCGATTGTCGCCTGCGCCCACGCCGTCGATGCGGCGAAGAGACACGCCAGCACTAACAACGTTCGAACACACACTCGCATCTGTGATTTCTCCGTATGTTTGTTCACGAGTCCAGGCCCCCCGGCTGACTCGACCTAGAAGGACTAATTCCCCTGCTGCATCATCGTTTACAACACGAACCATCGTTTATCGCGCGAGTACTCTACGAGAGTCAAGCGACTTTGGGTCTCCTTCACGATCCTTCACACAGCAGCCGCGGCGTGTTTCCATAGCCGGGTCGTCGCTAGCTCGGCGCCGATCGCGAGCGACCTGAGCTTCGCCCAGGCGATTTCCGGATGAACCGGCCCGAAGCCGGCGAACGTCCCCATGCCACAATCGGTCCCAGCCATCACGCGATCGCGGCCAAGGATGTTGGCGAAGCGGGTGATGCGTTGAGCCACGAGCTCGGGATGCTCGACGTAATTGGTGCTGGTGTCGATGACGCCGGGGACGAGCACTTTGTCGTCAGGAAGCGTGTACCTGCTCCAGATCTCCCATTCGTGCTCGTGGCGCGGATTGGCGCCTTCGATCAGGAGTGCCGACGGTTTGGCCCGTAGCACGACCGGCAGAATTTCCGCCAGCGGAATGTCGTGCGTGTGTGGCCCTTCATAGTTGCCCCAGCACACGTGCATCCGCATCCGGTCAGCGGGAATATTCGCCACTGCCTGATTCAGTGCGTCGACGTGGATCTCGGCGCAGTGCAGAAACTGCGCGTCATCCAGGTGCTTGAACCTCGAGTGGCGGCCCATCGCCAGATCCGGGCAGTCGATCTGCAGGATGAAGCCGGCGCGGACGATCTCCTCGTACTCGGTCCGCATCGCCGCACCGATCGCGTGCATGTAGGCTTCGTGCGATCGGTAGTACTGGTTCGGATGGAAGACACCGACCGTGCCTGGTGAAACCGCGGTCATGAAGGCTGCCGCCGCCCGCGATCCGGTCGCCTTCGATTCAACCAGCGCGCGCTGCAGCCGCGCAATGTCACGGTCGAGCGGCGCGCAATCCTTGATACCAATCGGACCCGTGCACACCGGGCGACGGTAGGTGGGCGAGTGACGGTCGCTCACCAGCTGATCGCGGAGCAGCGGAAAGTCGTCGAGGTCCTGCGGCGTTGGTCGCGGCGAATCGCCGTCGAATCCGGTCAGGCGATGCCTGATGTAAGTGGCATAGCTGATCTTGCTCATCTCGCCGTCGCTCACCATGTCGAGCCCGGCATCGTGCTGCAGTCGCACAACCTCGTTGACGCCCTGCTGCAGCACCTCGTCGACGATCGCCGGATCGCGTTCGTCGCCACGATCCTGCGAAAAGAGCAACTCGATGACCGGTTCAGGTCTTGGAAGGCTGCCGACGTGAGTGGTGAGGATGCGATCGGCGATGGGCATCGTCTGCGTGGTCTGCCACGTCAACGGTGAGCGCTACGATGTGGGACGCGAGCGGTCGCGCTCGAACGATCGGCACCCGTCGTGGTGACGGGTGCCGATTGGTTACCGTGTTAGAAGGCCCACTCAGCGTTCAGACGGAACACCCGTGGGTTCAAGTACGAGGTCGGCGCCTGCCAGCCCGGGGCATTCGGCACGAACGTGGGATTGAACGCGAGTGTGTGGTTGCTGTTGGCAAGGTTGTACATATCCACGCCAAACGTCAGGCGCTGGGCGCTGAAGCGGACGATCTTCTTCAGTGACAGATCGACCGTGCGAACACGAGGTCCGTACTCCTGGCCAGGCGACAGCAGGTTGACGGTGAATGTCGGGAGCACCGGCGTGAGCGCCCCCGGCCGATTTGCTGCCAGTACCGCTTGATCCGCTGCCGTCAAGTTATAGTTCGCCACCAGGGAGCCGACTTGATCGGTGGCCCCGCCGACGTTGTACCGGTCGCTGTAGACCGAGCTCACCAGCACGTCGATGCGGGGGATGGTGTACGCCGCCAACAGGCGGTACGTGGTCTGCCATGGCGATTCGACATGGCAATACGGATTGAGCGTGTAGCTCTCCGGAACCGCGGCACGGATTGCGCACCAATCGTTTTCGACCTTGCCGGTGCTGGTGCCGCCCTGGATCGTGAGGCCATTGACGGCGCGCACGTTCAATTGGAAGTCGACGCCATTGAATGTGCGCGTGTCGTCGCCCACATCCTTTGTCGACAAGATCAGGTTGCTGACCTGGCCGAAGACATTCGGGTTCAAGTTGTAGAGCGGGCCGATGGTGTAACCGCCGCCACCAGGCAGGCGCGGATCGCTGGGAGCCGTAAACGTCATCGCTGCGACGTCGTTCGGCGACACCAGCAGGTTGTCGGTCACCGTGCCGCCGGTCGTGAACATGGTGAACCAGCGGCGGTGATAGCTCACCTCGACCGAGGCTCGCGGGAGAATCTCCTGCTGAACGCTGACGTTCAACGACCAGTCGGACGGCCGCACGCCCCATCCGCTGAACAGCCCGTCATCGTACCTGGCGCCGATGAGCTGAGTGCTGCCGAAATTGCCGGGGGTCGCCGCCGTGCATTCGCCATTGGCCTGCAGGTTGGTCAGCACGCAGTCCGGCGTGTAATCGAGATCCGCATCGGTCCAATTGCGGGTGACCGCGGGAGGGAAGATGCCGCCGCCACCGCCAGGAATCCTCAGTGACGGGTTCGCACCGTAGGCGAGGTTGCTGACGCTGGCACCCTGCAGATACTTTCCGAGACTCACCTTCACCGCTGTCTTACCGTTGCCGAAGAGATCGTACGCGGCACCAAAGCGCGGCGTGATGTCGTTGAGGCCGGTCACCCCGTCGGTCTTCTCGAACGTCGCACCGGGGAAGTACGGACTCGCCGGCTGAACCTGCTCCGGGAACCAGCTCCACGGATGATCCCAGCGGACACCGCCCTGCAGCGTGAGGCGATCGATCGTCCACTGATCCTGCGCGAACAGCGATAGCTGCATCGCGCGGGCGTTCACGTTGTATCCGTTCGCGTATTGAGTAATCGTGTACGGGATGCCGCTGCCCGGGGCGCCCACGAACGTGTACTGCAGCGCCTGGTTGTTGACCCAGATTTCGCGGTCATCGCGCCAGTAGTTGCCCTGGTACCCGAACTTCATGCTGTGCGAACCGGTCACGTAGTTGGCGGCTGCGTTCCACGTCGAGCCCCGCGTCCTGTTGTTCAACCAGCTCTGCGACCGGTAGCGCATGGGCGTGACGACGCCGGCAGAAATCGGCTGGAGGATCTGCACCACCTGCACCAGGTCTCTCGTCTGGTTGTCCTCGACTTCCTTGCCACCCCACTCGTAGTACGTCGAGCCGTACCCGGCCTCGAGGAGAAGCCGATTCGTCATCGGCGAGGTCCAACGCGCCGTCTGAACCCGCTGCGGGCTGAACTCACCGTGGCCATCGGCTTCGGGCGAGGTCGGAAAGATGAAGTTCGGCGTGCCGGTGAGCGATGTCGTGCCCGTGCACTTGCGGCAGACAGGCTGCTCATCCCACGATCCCGAGAACTTATTGCGCGGCGTAATCTGCCACGTGATGCGAGGCGTGTAGTTCTCCCACGTGCGATCCGAGAAGGCCGGCTTGGCGAGGTCGGGCACGTAGGTCCAGGCGCTGGGATTGCCGGCATTCTGGTTGTAGTAGACGTTCAGCGTGTCCTTGCGCTGTCCCTGCACGCGGAAGCTGAAGTAGTACCAGAGCTTGTCCTGAACGATGGGGCCGCCGATCGCCGTGTTGACGTCATACACCCGTGTCACCGGTGCTGGCACCGTGGCGCCGCGTGCGCGCAACTCGGCGGTGAAGTTGTCCGACTGCATCCCCTCGGAGAAACCGGAGACGAACGCCAGCCCTGACACCCGGTTGCCGCCCTGCTTCGGGACGATGTTCATCTGAAGGCCGGCGGTTTCCGATTCGCCTAAACCGCCTGACGTGGTCATGGTCACTTCAGCGGCGTTGCCGATGTCGGCGGTGTAGTTCGGGGGCTGGTTGCCACCGGGCGGGTTGCTGATGTTCAGCCCGTCCACGGTCAGACGCGATTCGACGCCGCGGCCGCCATAAATCGGGAAGATGGCGAAGACAGGGCCAGTGGGGACATTCCCTGTGTTCGGCACCAAACCAGGAACCATCCCGAGCAGATAGCTGTAGCTTCGTACGCCCGGCATATTGCGCAACGTCTCGTTCTCGAGCGTGATCTCGCTCCTCGTGCTCTGCACGTCCACCACGGGCGTTTCGCCCGTGACGGTAATCGTTTCCTGCACACCGCCGACGCGCAGATCGCCATCGACGGTGGTGACGCCCGTGCCGCCGATGATCAGACCATCGCGCCTGACCGTTGCGAAGCCGGCAAGAGTGAACGTGACCGAATACGTGCCGGGCCGGAGATCTTCGATTCGATAACGTCCGGCTCCATCGGTCACGGTGGTACGGACTTTTTCAATCAGCGCGGGGCTGGCCGCTTCCACGGTCACGCCCGGGAGCACAGCACCGGAGGAATCTTTTACGCTGCCGGCAATCGCGGCCTGCGCCCATGCCGTTGACTGCAGGGCGAAGAAGCATGCCAGCACGAAGAACGCTTTCACACACACACGCATCATCTGACCTCTCAGGGGTGAATCACGCTCACGAACTCAGGCCGCCCCGTCGAACTCGACCTGGCAAAGCTGTACTTTTCGCATACCGAACAGCTGTTCACTATACGAACTCACGTTTATCGCGCGTTACATCGCCGAGTGTCAAGACGTTACCGCTGCGTGAGAAGGCGCGAATTAAGAAATGGTTTAGATCAGCGCGGAACAAACGAAAGTCGGGCGCGCTGTCCGCGCGGGTAGGGACGGACAGCGCACCCTGCCGGACGAGCCCCGCGACCCAGGCGTGCGACTGGGTTTCTGTGACTCGCCTTGCCTTGTCGGGGCCGTCCGCCTGCGCGAACGCGTCGGCGACACGGCCCACAAAACCGGCCACCTGAAGGTGGCCCTTACGTACGACCTAGAAATCCCAACGAGCCGAGAACTTCACGAACCGCGGCTGAATCACCGTCAACGCGTTCTGCCACGTGGCCCCGTACGTGTTCTGCTGCGTGAGAATCGCACTCGAATTGAACGCGTTGTAGATGTCGATGTTCAAGTCGAGTTTGCCCATCGCCACATTCAGCAGCTTGGAGAACCGTAGGTCGACCTGGTTCAACCGGTCGCCGTACATCGTGCCAGGTTCGGCGACGTTCACCGTCGATTGACCGGCGAAGAACGGCCGCCCCAGAGAGGGCAGGACCCCCGTGTAGATGTTGTTCGCCTGGATCGCCGGACCGGGAGTGCTCCCGAAGGTCCCACTGACGCGGATTCCGTACTGGAACGTGTAGCCAGCGACTGCCTTGTAGGTCGTGAGGAACGGGGTCTCCTGATGACAGAATCCGGCCGGCTGCCACACGCCTCCGGTCGTGGCAATCCCAAGCGCCAGAACTCCGGTGGCGGCGCCGCCTCCCGAAAGAATTTCCGGAACGTCGTCGACGATCTCACACAGGTCGTTCATCGTCTTGCCAGTGCTCAGACCGCCTTGAAGGATCATGCCATTCCGGAGTCGCGTGTCGATCGAGATGTCCACGCCGTCCCAATGGGACTTCTGCTCGCCGAAATCGGATGCTGGCTTGACGGTATTGCGGTTGACGACGGCGCGGTTCTGGTCGTAGATCCCCGAAATCGTCTGTCCCGATAGCGCAAGACGCGAGTCGGTTGGCACGACAACGCTGTACTCGGTGAAGTCCGAGCGGCTTAGCGCCTCGTTGTCCAACACATTGAAATTCCCGTAGACACGCCGGAAGTAGCCGACGCTTGCCGACAGGCGCGGGATGATTTCGTGCTGAATGCCCGTGGAGAACTCCCAGTTCCAGGGCCTGACTCCCCAGCCTTCGAGCATCCGCGGATCGTAGAACGTAGTGGGCCTGGCGCTGCCGAAGCCGAGATCCTGCCAGATCAAACACTCGCCGTTGGGCTGCGAGTTGAGGAGATCGCAGTCCGGCGTGAAGTTGCTGTTGGTGTCGTTCCAGACGCGGCTCACTTGGGTGACGAGTGTGTTAGCCGGGTTGTTGGCAACGGCGTAGCGGATTGAGTCCTGCTCCACGCCGCGGCTGGCGCTCGCCTTGATCGCCGTCTTGCCGTTTCCGAAGAGGTCATACGCTGCCGAGACGCGCGGGTTGACGTCCTTCCAGTTCGGGACGTTCTTGACCTCGGGGTAGAGATCGTTTCGGGTTGGTATCCAGCGGTGCGGCTGTGACCTGAATTCCTCGGTCGACTCGTTTTGCAGGTCCACCCTGAGGCCGCCGCTCACCGTCAGACGGCTCATCGTCCAGCGGTCCTGCGCGTAGATGCCGAGGTTGTAGTTGAGGTTGTTCTGCCAGCCGGCGTTCGGCGCCTGAATCGTCACGAGGTTCGGCACATATTCGCGCGTGCGATACCAGATGCCTCCGGTCGAGTCGTTGTTGTCGCCCCGCCAGAAGTGACCCCGCTGCATATCCATCCCGAACTTCATGTTATGAGTTCCGGTGACATAGCTCATCGCCCCGGCGAAACTCTGAGACGGCAGGCGGTCGTCGAAATCGAATCCCTGCGGTGCGCGATAAATCAACGGCCGGATCCCCAACGTGCTTCCCACCGGACTCCCTTGCTCCTGGATGGAAATCCCGTTGATCCGATCGGGCTCGGCGATGATCGTATCGGGGCTCGCGCCGGGGGCAACACCCGCCTCGAAGAGCAGGCGGTTCGTAGCGGTGTAGGTCCATTTGAACGTGGACAGCTGCGTGTGCCACGTCGTGATTCGCACGGCCTCCGGCGCAGTGGTCGTCGCGGCGATCGTCCAGTGCGGGTCGACCTTGTACTGAAACGCGTACCACCCGGTGAACTTCTGCTTCTCGTTGATCCCCCAGGTCACGCGCCCGTTGTTGTCGTAGGTATACGTGCCACCGAACGCCTGCCGGCTGGTATCCTCGGCGCGACGAATCGCGGTCGGATCCGAAGCGTAATAGAGGCCAGCAAGGTAGAACTCATTCGTGAAGTAGCGCGAGGTGACGTAGAACCACAATTTGTCCTGCTTGATTGGTCCACCGATAGCGCCGTTGATGTCGAACAGTTTTTTGAGCGTGGTGGACGCATTCGCGCCACGCGTCCGCAGTTCATCGGTGATGTTGCTGCCCTGCAGGCTTGGCGCCGAACCGCTGGCCAGCGCTGAGCCGTGGAAGGTGTTACCGCCCGACCTCGGGATGGCGTTCATGATCACGCCATTGGTCCCAGTCTCGCCGCTCTGTCCGGAGAGCTGGACGTCGACCTGGTCGAAGAGCAGCGGCGAGAGGCTCATGTTCGTCAGGTTCGAGCTCAAGTACATGTTGCCGATACGGAGACCGTCGAACAGCGACACGCCGTCGCCTGTTACACTGCCGTGCGCCTGGACGGTCGCTCCGGTCTGATCGCCCAGAACCCCGCCGACGTCGGTCACGCTCGGTCGGATCGCCGGCACGCTGGCGGCCATCTGAATCCACGAGCCGCCGCCGGGCATCTGCTTGATGATTTCCTGCGTGACCGATCGCGTTTGCGCCGCAGACTGCACGTCAACGATTGGGCTCTCGCCAGTGACCGTGATCGTCTCTTCCACGGCGCCGACACGCATGTCGGCGTTGATGGTCGTCGTGAAGTTCACCGACACCTCGACCGCTTCCCGCTTGACGGTCGAAAATCCCGGCAGTGAATAGGTGATGACGTAGATGCCTGGCGGCAGATTCGTCACCGCGTACTGACCGGTCCCGTCCGAGACCGCTGTCCTGACCTTTTCGATCAGTACTGGGCTCGACGCTTCAACGGTCACGCCGGGCAGCACTGCCCCGGACGCATCCTTAACCGTCCCCGCGACTGTGCCAAGTGCCTGTGCAAACGCGATCGCCGGTACTACGGTGATCACTCCGATCACCAGAAGCAGCACGCCTACCCGCTGTCGCATGTGTCCTCCGCATGAAGAGCGTATGTATTTCGCTATGCGAATCTCTTTTCCCGGAACGGAGTGAGATATACGCCTCAGCCTCGGGACTGTCAAGGCAAACGGCGCTCAAACAGCGGTCAAAGGCCTCATCGAAAAGGATTACACCGGCGCGCCCCTAGAAATCCCACCGCGCCGCGAACTTCACGAACCGCGGCTGGATGACCGATGTGGCGTTCCGCCAGGCGACGCCGTAATTCTGGACCTCCTGCAGAATCGCGTCCGAGTTGAACGCGTTGTAGAGATCAACGTTGAGATCGACCCGACCCTTGCCCACGTTGACGATCTTCGTGAAGCGCAGGTCGAACTGGTTCAGGCGGTCGCCAAACTCGGTGCCCGTCGGCAGACCCCTGAACCCGAATGCATCCACCCATCCCGGAATCAGATTGACGGTCGATGAGCCGGATGAGAAGGGTCGTCCGAGTCCAGGCGCCGTGACAGCGTACGTGTTGTAGGCGTTGATAATCGGGCCAATCACGCTCTGGAACGTCCCGCTGACTCTGATGCCGTACCACGGGAGACCGTACGAGGCGTACGCCTTGAAGTTGTTCTGCATCGGCTCGCTCACGCGGCAGAACGGAAAGATCACCGGCGTGGCCTGCCCGGTGATCGTGAGGAAGGCCGATTCCGGCACCTGTGTGCGGACGCCGCAGACGTCTGTCAGCCGCCGGCCGGTGCTGATGCCCCCCTGAAGGAACAGGTTGCTGAACCGGCCGTTCGCCGTGATGTCGAAGCCGTCAAAGTGCTCGGTGTGGTCGCCGAACTGCGAATCGTCCTTGACGACGTTACGGCTCTGACCCAGCTTGTCGGGGTTCAGATCGGGGACGCCGCTGATGACTTGCCCCGAGTTGGGTAGACGCGGGTCCGTGGGAACCGTGACGCTGTAGAACGTGTAATCGGACGCGCTCACCAGCTCGTTGTCGGTCACCCAGAAGTTCCCCAGCGCGCGGTGGAAGTAGCCCACACTGACGGAGACCCGCGGGATCACTTCCTGTTGGATGCCGACCGAGTATTCCCAGTTGTACGGCCGCACGCCCCACCCATCGAGAATCTTGGGATCCCACGTCGTGGCGAGGGCGGGATTGCCGAAATTGGCGTTGTCCCAGGGTCCGCACAAGTCCCTTGTCGGATCGAAGGCGGGCCCGAAAAAATTCTGCGGCGCCGGATTGGAAAGGTCGCAGTCCGGGGTTCTGTTGCCGTTGTTGTCGAACCACAGGCGACTGGTCGACGTCACCAGGGCATTGTTGGCCGGATCGTTCTCGCGGGCGACACCAATCGAGTCCTGCAGAACGCTGCGGCTCACACTCCCCTTGATGGCCGTCTTTCCATTGCCGAGCAGGTCGAAGCTGACATTGATTCGCGGGTTCACGTCCTTCCAGTTGGGCACGTTCTTGATTTCCGGATAGTTGACATTCCGGTTCGGTATCCACGGACCGGGCCCGTAGTGGTACGCGTCAACCGACTCGTTCTGAAAGTCGAGCCGCAAGCCGCCACTCAGCGTCAGCCGTTTCGTTGTCCACGAGTCCTGCGCGTAGATCCCGAGGTTGTAATTCAACCGATCCACCCAACCCGCCAGCGGCGAAGTAATCGTCGCAAGGAGTGGCGCGCCATTGAGCGAGACGATGTAGTAGTCGCCCTGCGCGTGGTTGCTGTCGCGCCGTTCAAAGTGTCCGCGCTGCATCTGCGTGCCGACCTTGAAGCTGTGGCTGCCCGTGACGTAGCTCACCGAGCCCTTGAAGGTCTGCGACGGGAGGCGGTCGTCGTTATTGGCGAACCACGACGCTCGATGCGCAAAACTGAACGGGACGTCTGGGCCGCCGAGCTCGAAGATCGGAACACCCGCAATCTTGTCGGGCGGCTGCGTAATCGTGTCTGGACTCTCGCCGGGCGCGACGCCCGCTTCGATGAGCACGCGGTTGGTCGCGGTGTATGTCCATGTGATGGTGCTCAACTGCGTCGGCCACTTGACGATCTGCGCGGCCTCCGGTGACATGAAGAGCAGTTGCGACAGCCAGTGGGGATCGTCCTTGCGCTGGTACGCGTACCAACCGGAAACCTTCTGCTTCACCGTGGGCGACCAGGTCAGACGAATATTGTTGTCCGCCGTCCATGTGCCGGCGAATGCCTGGCGCGTCAAATCGGGTGTGCGGACGTAAGCTGATGGATCGACGGGGAAGTACAGCCCGGCCTGGTAGTACTCGTTCGTGAAGTAACGTGATGTGTAGTAGAACCAGAGCTTGTCGCGCTTGATGGGCCCGCCGATGGCGCCATTGATGTCGTACAGCTTCTTCAGCGAGTCGGTGTCGGACGCGCCCCTGGCGATAAGCCGGGCGTTCACGTTGCTGCCCTGAAGCGCCGGCCAGGATCCGTTGGCAAGTAGCGAGCCGTGGAATTCGTTGCCACCCGACTTCGGAATCGCGTTCATGATCACGCCGTTGGTCCCCGATTCGGGGGTCTGTCCCGAGAACGAGATGTTGACCTCGTCGTAGATCAGCGCCGAGAGGCTCATGTTCGTCAGGTTCGAGCTGAGATACATGTTGCCGATGCGCATGCCATCGATCATCGACACGCCGTCGCCGGGTATTCCGCCATGCACGGAGACCTGCGTTCCGGTCTGATCGCCCTGGAGCCCTCCCACGTCCCGGACACCGAAAAACGCGGAGTTGATGGCCGGGATCAGCTGAGCGATGTTCACCCACGATCCGCCTGACGGGAGCTCCTTGAATGTCCTCGCGTCTGCCACGGTGGTTTGCGTGGTCGCCTGAAGATCAACGACCGGTGTTTCGCCGCTCACCGTGATGGTTTCCTTCAGATCACCGACACGCAACTGGGCGTCGATGTTGGCGGTGACGTTGATCGACACGTCCACCCCTTCACGCCTGACAGTACTGAATCCCGTCAATGTGAACGTGATCACGTACGTGCCTGGCGGCAGGTTGACGATCCGATACTGACCGGTGCCATCGGTGACGGCCGTCCGGACCTTCTCAATCAGAACTGGGCTCGACGCTTCCACGGTCACGCCGGGCAGGACCGCGCCCGACGGATCTGTCACCGTACCGGCCACGCTGCCGAGTACCTGTCCCGCGCCCGCCGACGGCACGCTCAGGAGTCCAAGAGCCAGAAGCAGGACCGGGACGTACTGCCCCAGCACTCTCCGCATTGGTATCCGCATTACTGTCCCTCCGGGTCGTCCGCCGCCGCGCCGGCGGCGCGTTGGCGGGACAAGTTATGGGAGCCCATGGGGTATTTCGCTATGCGAATCTCTTTTCCCAGAACGGAGAGAGATATACGCCTCGCCTCCGGGACTGTCAAGGAAGACGGGCGAAATTCGCCCGCCTTCGGCCTTGGGGCTTCGGGCTTCGGCAAGGCGGGCTTATTCGAAAAGGATTACAGCGGTGATGACCGTGCGGTCGGCGACGTCCTGCACTGACTGCCGGCCCTCGGCCAGGCGATAGCTCTTGGTGATCATCGACTTGGCGTCCAGACGGCCCTTCTCGATCAGTTTCACGAACCGCGGAATGTCGCGCATCATGTGCAGACCGCCCTGCTGCCCGGGATGGATGGTGCGTCCGAGCAACGCCAGCGAGACACCCGGCAGCGGCACCTCCTGCAGCGTCAGCCCCATCAACATCACGTGTCCGCCCATGC
>Ga0209382_10009390_pt1 | contig 12241 bp, 14 predicted proteins | sample SoiMetdeltSBSDD5_FD_187599 | JGI IMG/M metagenome (GOLD analysis project Ga0209382, IMG submission 187599) | Bulk soil microbial communities from a Populus tree surrounding site in Tennessee, USA - Soil MetaG P. deltoides SBSDD5 (SPAdes) (version 2) | ecosystem: Environmental > Terrestrial >... | reverse complement strand
CAGGGTCTCACCCTGCGTGCGGCGGCCCGCGAGGCCGGCGTGTCGCACGCCGCCCCCAAGAACCACTTCGGCGATCTGGCGGGCCTGCTGAGCGAGCTCGCCGCCGTGGGCTTCGAGCGGTTCGTCGCCGTCATGCAGGCCGATGTCCGCGACGGCGACCCGCCGGGCGAGCGCATGGCCGCCATCGGCCGCGGCTACATCGCCTTCGCACGCACCTATCCCGGACTCTTCCTGCTGATGTTCCGCGGCGAGCGCCTCGACATGGACCGGCCCGCCTTGCGCGCGGGCGTAGAAGCCTCCCGCCGCGTGCTCTCGGGCGCCGTCGGCGCCAGCCGCAACGAGGAGCTGGAGGAGAAGCTCACGCTCCCCCAGGCCGCCGACATCGTCGCCGCCTGGTCGCTGGTGCACGGCTTTGCCATGCTGCTCCTCGACGGCCGCCTGACGCCGCTGCTGGCCAGGCTGCCGTCCGGCACCGATGCCGACGCGCTCCTCGCCGCGATCTTCGGCCGGGCGAGGCCCAAGGCGTAGCCCTCAGCCCCCGTCCAGGTGGGCAGCTTGGGTCGCTCTTCTATACTCTGGGCAAGGAGGGGTTCGTGGTCACTGTCGCAGATTTCCGCCGCGCCGCGCTGCGCCTCCCCGAGGCGACGGAAGGCGCACACATGGGCCACCCCGACTTCCGCGTGCGCAACAAGATCTTCGCCTCGCTCGGCGTGCCCGACGCCGCCTGGGGCATGGTCAAGCTCACCCCCGAGCAGCAGGAGATGCTGATCGCCGCCGAGCCCGCCGCCTTCAAGCCCGCCGCCGGCGCCTGGGGCCGCCGCGGCGCAACCCACGTCCGCCTCGCCGCCGTCGACCGCACCACCTTGAAGAGCGCACTCGGCATGGCCTGGCGCAACACCGCCCCGAAGGCGCTGGTTGCCAAATAGCGTGGCGCTGGACATCCACTCCATGATGTGTATAGAGTGTGTATAGCCGGTGTTGAGTTGCTCGCTCAATGGCCAAGTCGAGCCGAGAGGTCATCCGTGCCTTGCGTGACGACGGCTGGTTCATTGTCGGGCAGACCGGCAGCCATCTCCATCTCAAGCACGCCGCCAAAAGGGGCAAGGTCACGGTGCCTCACCCGACCAAGACTTTGCCGTTGGGTACTTTGAAGAGCATCGAGAGGCAGTCTGGCGTGAAACTGACTTAGGACGACATCCGCATGGCCGCAAAAAAACTTCATTACCCCGCGGTGATCGACAAGGACGCCGACAGCGACTTTGGCGTCGCCTTCCCCGATTTCCCAGGCTGCGTTAGCGCCGGCATCACACTCGACGAAGCCGTGCTCGGCGCGCACGAGGCGCTGGCGGGCCACGTGGCCCTGATGGTCGCCGACGCCGATCCCTTGCCCGAGCCCACACCCCTAGAAGCCGTCGCCGCCAAACGCGATGCCTCGACGGTCGCCATCACTCTGGTTGCCGTGACGCTGCCCGGCAAGATGCAGCGCGTCAACATCACCATCGACGAGGGCCTGCTCGACGAGATCGACGCCGTCGCCGACAACCGCTCGCGCTTCCTGGCCGATGCCGCCCGCGCCGAGCTCGCCCGCCGGCGGGTGGGTTAGCTGCCGGTTGCGGGGGAGAAGCGCACCAACAGTGTCATCCTCGGGCTTGTCCCGAGGAACGTGCCGCGAGCGCCGGAGCTAGTTGAGAGGTGGATGGTCGGGACAAGCCCGACCATGACAACGTGGGTATCACCATCAGAGTTTGAACTTCTCGCGCAACCGCGCCTCTATGTGCGCAAATACCTCCTCGCCCGACAACGCCTCGCCGCGGTCGAGCTCCGCCACACCCTCTGCGACCAGCGGTTTGGCCCAGGCGAGGCCCTCGTCCTCGCTCTTTAGCGTGTCGATCGCCTCGGCGATGGCTTCCTCCAGCGACGCATAGCGGCCGGCGGCCACCTGCGCCTGCAGCCAATCTTCATGCTCTCTGGCCAGTTGGATTTGCATGTGAAAGATTATCGCAATTCGCGCGCTGCATTCTACCGCCTCTCGAACCTCTTGAACTTGATGCTACGCGAGACATTTGACCCCCTCTGTCGCGGCAGCGCGTTAGCATCACCAATCGACGGGCCTGCTCGACGAGATCGACGCCGTCGCCGACAACCGCTCCCGTTTCCTGGCAGACACCCGCCCGCGCCGAGCTCGCGCGCCGGCGGGTGGGTTGAGAGCCCAAGGTTTAGTGACGAGATCGGCCCGAAGCGCAAATGAGTCAGAACAGCAGGGAACTCATCCAATCGAGAATCTTTTGAGCAGCCCTCTTTGCCGCTTCGCCGGCGACGCTATTGGCTAGATTGCTCGCGATCCAGCGCAATGGATCAAGGAGTGCCGATCTAATCATCGCTCGCGACGGTACCCTATCTCGAAGCCATTCAACCCCTTCCCGTAGGGCAGCAAGTACTCCTTCCCTTTCCTCTGGATGCTGAGCTGCCAATTCGTTACTGCCTTCTGCAGCGCTCAGTGCTTGCTCCGCGGCAGCGACGGCATCGACATACTCCTCTGAATCTTTGGGGTATCTCAGCGGCCGCCAATCTTCGTCAGCTAGCAGCTCTTGCTTGGTCCAGAAGATTCCATTTAGGCCAGCGACATCCTCAAGCGCCTGCTCCTCACTCTCTGCTTTGAGGAAATACGAAAGATCTGAGCTTGGATTTTTCAAAGCCATTTCGACAATCAAGATGCCCTCGTCACCTATGCGATAGCCTCGGTCGCCGCCTTTTTTTGTACCGTGAGCGCTCACGACGCGTGACTGATAGGTACCCTCCCGCGAGAGGCGCGCTAGCGCGGACTCGATCAAATTTCGGGACATGGGTACTCTAAAGAGGCCGCACAGGTCTGCGGATGAAAAGCGGTCCTGCGGACTATCATTCACGTGCTCAATGTAAAGTTTGAGCAAGATGATCCGCGATAGAGGCACCAGCCGATAGGGTCGGTTTCTCAGCATCCAGCCAAGCTAGCGACAAGCGTCAGGATATCCAGGCTCTAGCAGCGCGATATCGACTTGATCCACAAGAACTTTTCATGACAGGCACGCATGAGACTTGTCTGCGGCTAGGTCTCACCGCTCAAACCTGTTGAACTTCATTCCCATGCGGGTTCCACCCCGCATCGCTGAGCCTCCATCCCCCCGATAGTCTGCGAAATTCGCTCGGACCACCGCATGGCTGTCACCCTCGAAGGCACAGCCCATCTAAAGCTAGGGTCGCGGAGCCATCGTTCAGGCCGACGCCCCAGCACTAAATCACCAGAGGCAAGGTGCGCCGAGCGGACCGAAAGCGGCATCGGGCGTCACGAGAGTCAGCCCTTCCAGCATGGACTGCGCGGCCAGCAATCTATCGAAGGGATCGCGATGAGAAGTCTGCATGAGGCCGGCGTTACGAGCGTGCGCTACGGAGATTGGTAGCAGGCGAAACCCCTCTGCGCGGGCCAGGCCTTCGAAGTCGTCAGGAGCGTGCGAGCTTCAGGCCATTTGCCAAGGCCGACTTTGATCGCCATCTCCCAAGCACTGGCGATGCTGACATAGACCTCGTTGTCCTTGGCCTTGATTGCCGCATGGGCTTCAGGCGAGAGCTTGGCTTCGTCGATGAGCCACCAGAACATCGCGTTCGTGTCGAGCAGAAGCCTCACTCATCATCCCCGTACCAGTCCCTCAGCTCCTCTTCGGTCATCGGCTCCAGCAGGCGTGCCGGAACCTTCATCTTACCCTTGTGGCGGCCAGGAACCCGGTCTTGGGCGAGGGGGACAAAGGGCTCCATCGTGTCGGTTGTCCGAGGCGCGAGGAGGTCGGGTGTGCGGATCGGCGCCAATCGAACCGTGCCGACCTTGGCATCGGAGATACGAATATCCTCACCCTTGACTGCGCGCTCGATCAGCTCCTCCAGGTGATCCTTGGCGTGGCTGAGGCTGACGTCGTCCATGGTCTCATGCTCCAGGCCTGTCAGTGTAGCACCTTTTCCCGCCACGGGCGAAACCGGCCGCCCTTACCGCCTCTCGAACCTCTTGAACTTGATGCGGTGCGGCTCCACCGCCGCGTCGCCCAGCCGGCGCTTCTTGTCCTCCTCGTAGTCGGCGAAGTTGCCCTCGAACCACTCCACGTGGCTGTCGCCTTCGAAGGCCAGGATGTGGGTGGCCATGCGATCGAGGAAGAAGCGGTCGTGGCTGATGATGACGGCGCAGCCGGCAAAGTCCTCCAAGGCCGCCTCCAGCGCCGACAAGGTCTCCGTATCGAGGTCGTTGGTGGGCTCGTCGAGCAGCAGCAGGTTGCCGCCGTCTTTGAGCATCTTGGCCAGATGCACGCGGTTCCGCTCGCCGCCCGACAAGAGGCCCACCTTCTTCTGCTGGTCGGGCCCCTTGAAATTGAACCAGCTGACATAGGCCCTGCTGTTCACCTCCATCTTGTCGCCGAGCTTCATCTGATCGAGCCCGCCCGACACCTCCTCCCACACGGTCTTCTTGTCGTTGAGATGATCGCGGCTCTGATCGACGTAGCCGAGCTTCACCGTCTCGCCGAGCTTGATGGCGCCGGCGTCCGGCTTCTCCGCCCCGGTGATCATCTTGAAGAGCGTGGTCTTGCCGGCGCCGTTGGGGCCGATGACGCCGACGATGCCGCCAGGGGGCAGCTTGAAGGAGAGGTTGTCGATCAGCAGCTTGTCGCCGTAGGCCTTGGCCAAGCCGTCGACCTCCACGACCATGCCGCCGAGCCGCGGCCCGGGCGGGATCTGGATCTGCGCCTTGCCGGTCTGCTCGCGGGCTGCCTCCTCGGCGAGCTGGTCGTAGGCCTGGATGCGCGCCTTGGATTTCGCCTGCCGCGCCTTGGGCGAGGACCGGATCCATTCCAGCTCGCGTTTGAGCGTGCGCTGGCGCGCCTCCTCCTGCCCCTTCTCCACCTCCAGGCGCCGCGCCTTCTGCTCCAGCCAGCTCGAGTAGTTGCCCTTGTAGGGCACGCCCTGGCCGCGATCGAGCTCCAGCGTCCACTGCGTGATGTTGTCCAGGAAGTAGCGGTCGTGCGTCACCAGCATGATGCAGCCGGCGTAGTCCTTGAGGTAGCGCTCGAGCCAGGCCACCGACTCCGCGTCCAGATGGTTGGTCGGCTCGTCCAGCAGCAGGATGTCGGGCTTGGCCAGCAGCAGCTTGGTCAGCGCCACGCGCCGCTTCTCGCCGCCCGAGAGCTTCTCGACCTCGGCGTCTCCCGGCGGGCAGCGCAGCGCATCGAGCGCCTGCTCCACCTGCGTGTCGAGGTCCCACAGCCCCTGGGCCTCGATCTCGTCCTGCAGCTCGGCCATCTCCCCGGCGGTCTCGTCGGAGTAGTTGGCGGCCAGCTCGTTGTAGCGGTCGACCAGCGCCTTCTTCTCCGCCACCCCCTCCATGGCGTTGCCCAGCACATCCTTGCTGGCATCGAGCTCCGGCTCCTGCGGCAGGTAGCCGACGCGGATGCCGTCTGCCGCCCAGGCCTCGCCGATATAGTCCTCGAGCTGCCCGGCCATGATCTTGAGCAGCGTCGACTTGCCGGCGCCGTTGAGGCCCACGACGCCGATCTTGGCGCCGGGGAAGAACGACAGCGAGATGTCCTTCAACACCTGCTTGCCCCCGGGATAGGTCTTGGAGAGCTTGTGCATGTGATAGACGTATTGGGGGTTCGCCACGGGCGGTCCTCGAGTTGCAGGTGAATTGGGAGTTGGTGCGCCTTGTAGCGCAATCGGCCCTGTGGCCTCAAGCCAGGTCATGCCGGCCGCGGAAAAAGCGGGAGTGCACGCATGAAGCCGCGAGATCGCTCGCTCGTCTCCTGTCTCGCTGCCGCCTTGCTTCTAGCTGCAGTCGAGCCAACATGGGCGCAAATCCCGCCTGCGCAACGCGATCTTGCCGCCTATACGGGCCTGCATGCCGCTGCCGCCACGGGCGACGTTGCCGCGATCAAGCAACTCGCTACGGGCGGCGACAATCTCAACGCCCGCGACGGGCACGGCCGCACGCCGCTGATGGTGGCGGCGTTCAGACGTCAGCACGGGGCGGCGCGCGCCCTGATCGAGGCCGGCGCCGACCTCAATGCGCTGGAGAGCCAGGCCTACGACGTCATCACCATCGCCGCCGTCCTCGACGACCTGGAGATGCTGCAGCTCGCGATTCGCTCCGGCGGCAACACGGCCGCCATCACCAGCCCCTACAAAGGCACGGCGCTGATTGCCGCCGCGCACCTGGGCCACGCCGAGGTGGTCGCCGCCCTCATCGCCGGCAAGGCGCCGCTCGACCATGTCAACAATCTCGGCTGGACCGCGCTGATCGAGGCCATCGTGCTGGGCGACGGCGGTGCGCGCCATCAGGCGACGGTGCGCGCCCTCATCGACGGCGGCGCCGACCTCATTTTGGCGGATGGGCGTGGGGTGCGACCGCTGGCCCTTGCCAGGCAGCGCGGCTATGCCAAGATCGCCGAGATGCTCGAGCAGGCCGGCGCCAAGCCTTGAGGGCCGCGCCGCGCAGGGTAGGCGCGACGGTGGCCCCGCCGGCGCGCTGGCGGGGCTGTCGAGCGGCGATGATCACGCCTCAATGAAAGATTGCAGCTACCTTATTGAGGAACCTTCTCGTCGAGGGGTGGCAACTGGACGGAATCGTCGCGCCCAACCACTTCTACTCCATCCACGTCGCGAAGCTCCGCCTCGAGGGACGCGTCACCGCTACCCCGAATCTGTCGGAACTTCGGGTTGACACTCCCGACTCTCAGTCCCTTCGCGCGCAACTCGTCGGCCAGCGCCTCTATGTCGTCGCTGCGGCTTTTCTCGACGAGAATCTTGAATTCTGGCATGGCTTCCTCTTCTTTTTCGACCTGCCCGCAGCAAAACACACGCGACAGGGCAAAAGTTCCGAGGAAGGCACTGCCAGACCGACCTTAGGAGGTTGGCCCCATACCTGGCGCCTGCACAAGTCCTCGGCCGAAATCGCGTCTGATTCCGAGTTCACGGGCTGTTCGCTCCAGTTTATTCCACAATGCCTGCCCCCGTAAAGCAGGATCGGACTGGACCCACAGCGCGGCCACGCCTGCTACGTGCGGGCAGGCCATGCTCGTCCCTTGGAGGACTTTGGAGAGTTCGGGCCGCGGGACTGACGAATAAACCAATGTTCCCGGGCCCGAGATGTTGACTTCGCCTCCATCCGGATTCAAACCGCCGCACGAGAACGGCGCAACGCCCATCTTTGGATCGATGGCAGCCACGGCGAAGATCGACGGCGAGTTGGCGGGTGCGCCGACCGGAGCGATGTGGTTGAAGTCCCGGAAGCTGTTGTTGCCGGCCGCAGCGACAATAATCGATCCTTCCCGCAAGGCGACGGCGCCAACCTCCTCATAGAAGGGATCTGGCTTCTCACCGACTGCCGTTGGGCGTCCGAGCGACATCGATATGACCGCGCATTTCTTGTCAATCGCCCAGTTGATGCCGTTGATGATTTCGGCCTCCCGCCCCGTGCCCTGATTGTTGAGCACTTTTCCGACATGCAGATCGACGTCGGGGGCGACCCCGTAGCGACGTCCCATCGTAGACGTCGCCGGTCCTGCAACTGTCCCCGCCGTGTGGGTTCCATGCCCTTGCTTGTCCTGGACGGTCTCGTTGGGAATGAAGCTTTCAGTCACGATTGAGCGGCCGACAAAATCGGGATGCTGAAGATCGATTCCGGTATCCAGGACAGCGACCTTGACGCCGCGCCCCGTCAAAGAGGAGCGACTGGCTCCGACGGCGATGAGCCCCCACGTGAACTCATTGGTATCCGCGATCGGGGTCCCCGCGACGGTCATTTCCGCGGCTCTGACAGGCAAGGCCTGCGCCCCCATGGATGGTGCACCGTCCGCAAGCAGCATCAGGCCGGCGCGGACCCACTCGTTGTAGCGACGCTCTGCCTCGCTTATTGCGAACATGTAGAATTCCGGTCGAGCCTGCTGCACGCTTTCAAGTGCGCTCAACATAGCGAGTTGGCTCATACCCTCTTTCGGGTCCACGACGCACATCTTGAAGCGCTCGAAGTAGATGGCATTGCCCTCATCAAGCGCACTCTCCAGGGCAGCGCCTTTGAAGTCGCGCGCCTCGAGCGTCTTCATTCCGGCCGCATTCTTGAGTGCCCCGGCGACCGTGGACATGCTTGCATCCGACTTGAACATGACTAGGTGGCGGCCTGTCGGCTGCGCGCGGGGGGGCTCGGGAAACGCCTCATGTCGGCCATGCTTTCGCTCCTCGATATATCAATGGTGTTGTGACGGGTGGATGAACCAGCCAATCCATTCAATAGCTTTGTCGCATCCAACCGAATACTAGGCAAACTTCTGCCTACCTTGCCAACCGAAATTCCGCCTCCTAATCACCTCTTTCTTCTTGTTGGTTAATGCGGGGCCGGTTTGGATCGCCTGTCGCCGACGGTGGCCCAAGGATATGAAGTCGCGTGGCAGTGTGCTAGAGGCATCGGCGGCTCGTTGGCGCGCCGGCGCCGGTTGCCGCTCGACGGCCGCGAGGACTCGCATGGGCTCCACATTCGAAGCGTACTCCGTGGTGGCCTACAACACGGCGCACGCCTCGGAGAACAAGATCCACGACGATGCGGTGGCGCAGCGCTTCGGCTTCGCCGGCGGCCTGGTGCCCGGGGTCGACGTCTACGCCTACATGGCGCATCTCCCCGTCGCCCGCTGGGGTCGCGAGTTTCTCGCGCACGGCAGCCTCGAGGCCCGCTTCCTGAAGCCGGTCTACGACGGCGAGACCGCAACGGCCACCGCAATCGACGCCGACGGCGGGCTCGCCATCGAGGTCAGGAGCCGCGGCGAGCTTTGCGCCACGGGCCACGCGGCGATGACGTGCACGCCGGCCCCTGCACTCGACGCGTTCGAGGAGACCGCCGCCGTGGCGGAGCGTGTGCCGGCGGACGAGGCCTCTCTCCAGGTCGGCCGCCGCCTCGGCATCAAGCCGCTCGCCATCACGGCGGGGTGGGCGGCGCGCTACATAGAGGACGTGCGCGAGCCCGACCCCCTCTACCTGCGCGAGGGCCTGTCGCACCCGGGCCAGCTGCCGCGCCTCTTCAACTGGGCGCTCACCCACAATGTCGTGCTGGGCCCCTGGATCCACGTCGCCAGCAAGACCGACCACTTCGCCGCCGCCCGCATCGGCGACACGCTGACCGTGCGCGCCAAGGTCACCGCCAACTACGAGAAGAAGGGTCACCGCTTCGTCGAGCTCGACGGCCTCGTCGTCGCCAACGCCGCCACCCCCATCGCCCGCATCGGCCACACGGCGATTTATCGCCCGCGCAGAACCTCCTAACGCTGAGCACCCAGTTCGAGTCTGTGCGGTCGTGCAGCAACTTCGATTGCTTCGGCATATCGCTGGCCGTATGTTGCGTTTCGCATGCGCTGGATGAGTGGTTCGCAGACGTACCAAAATTCAGCCATGTAAAGCATCAGTTCTTTGCTCTTTTCACAACGCGAGGCGGACAAACATTCAAGATAGCGAAGAAAGAAATCCGCCAGGCGGCCAGCTCTTAGCTCCTGAACGATACGTTGGTCAGGTGGTAACTTGTCGACAAGTTCCAGAAACCCCTTCGAATACTCCTCGGCTGACAATTTTCTGCCTTGAACCGCAAGGCTTATTGCGGCCTTGCGAAATTCATCCATGTCCCCCTCGTATTTCTCCTGCCATTCCTTCTCCTTCGCAGCCTGCCCCGTAATGAGCGCAGACCTTGGCGAACCGGCGACGGCCATTACGAAAGACAGTGCAATGAAGCCAACCGAAAGAACCACGCAAACCAATGCAATGATAAACTTCTGCAGGGGGGATAGGTCAAGATCTGGCAACATCGACACGACCAAAGTCATCGGATAAACTGCTACGACAAGAACAAATGGAAGCATCTTTTGCGTAATGTCGCCCTGCCCTAGGAAATATATCAGTGCGCCACAGATTATTACCAATAATACTGCACCAAACCTAAGTGTATGCTTGAGGCCGGCGATTAAGTCTAAGAACCTTCTCAGAAGGCGCTCGTCCATGGAAGTTCCTTGTAATCCAGAAAAGCCTGCTGTAAGCATGTTCGGAAATGAATTGGAGGTCAAGTGATGTCGCACCTAAATCCAAAGGTGTATTGCCGGTACCTCATGTCACTTGGCACCGCCGCCCTATTGTTGGTAGCGATGTGTTCAACAACAACGCTCGCGGAAAAAAGGAGCCAGAGAACTGCGATTTGCGAGGTCCGAGACTGCAAGTAAGGAGATTTTGAGAGTTGGTATTTGCGATTGCCAAGGGTTCTCTGGCCGCGAGATCCAACTCCGTGCGTCAGTTGTGGTCGACACTCGGCCCCCTAGCTTAGCAATTGCCTACCGTTCTATTCGCACCTCTGAACGCTGCGTGCGACTCCTGTTGTCGCCAGCTTAGGACCCACGTGCACTCGACTGCCCCGCCGGCACGGCGCGTCCCGAAATCTCATCCCCCGCGTCCGCCGGCAGCCGGAACATCAGCAGCGAGGAGGCCATCGACATCAGGCCCACCACCACGAACGCCGCCGCGAAGTCGGCCGTCTCCGGGGCCGTGTGACCCCGCAGCACCTCGGAGGCCTCCACCACCATGGCGCCGATGGCGACCCCGAAGCTCACCGACACCTGCTGGCCGACGCTCGCCATGGCGGTGGCCGACCCCACCTGGCGCGTCTCGACCTCGGCGTAGGTGATGGCGGAGAGGCTGGTGAACTGCAAAGAGCGCAGGAAGCCGCCGCACAGCAGCACGCCGATGATCAGGAAATGCGGCGTCGCCGGCGTGAACAGCGCGCTCGCCAGCAGCACGCTCGAGGCCAGCACGCCGTTGACGATCAACAGCCGCCGGAAGCCGAAGCGGCGCAGGAAGCCCCGCGCCAGCGGCTTCACCGCCAGCGCCCCGAATGCGCCGGCGAAGGTGATGAGGCCGGAGTGCAGGGCATCGAGCCCGAACGCCAGCTGCAGCATCAGCGGCAGCAGGAAGGCGCTGGCGCCGACGCCGAAGCGGAAAAAAACTCCACCGGCAATGCCGGCCTCGAAGGTCCTAAGACGCAACAGCCGCAGATCGAGCAGCGGCCGCGCCACGCGCAGCGCATGTCGGACGTAAAGGGCAAGCGCGCTCAGACCCGCGACGATGCATGCCACCGCCACCTCCGGCGGCGCGATGCGCCGCCCCATCATGGCCGTGCCCAACAGCAGCCCGCCGAGCCCGGTCGCCGTCAGCAGGAAGCCACGCGCGTCGAGCGGCGGGGTCTCCTCCTTGATCTCGGGGATGAACAAGGTTGCCAGCACGATGCCGGCAATGCCGATGGGGATGTTGACGAAGAAAATCCAGCGCCAGTCGGCATAGGTGACGATCAGCCCGCCGAGCGGCGGCCCCAGCATCGGCCCGATCAGCGCCGGCATGGCGATGAAGGCCAGCGCCTGCACCAACTCCGACTTCGGCACCGCGCGGATCACCACCATGCGCCCGACCGGCACCATCATGGCCCCGCCCAGGCCCTGCACCGCCCGCCAGAACACGAACTGCCCGAGCGTGCTCGAGAACGCGCAGCCGATCGATGCGGCCATGAACACGGCGAGCGCCAACCTGAAGGTGGTGCAGGACCCCACGCGGTCGGCCACCCAGCCGCTGACTGGGATGAACACCGCCAGGCTCACCAGATAGGAGGTGACAGCGAGCTTGAGCGAGAGCGGGTCGAGGCCGAGATCGCGGGCGATCGTCGGCAGCGCCGTGGACAGGATGGTGGCGTCGGTATTCTCCATGAAGAGGGCGGTGGCAACCACCAGCGGCACGATCGGAGGGGCCATCGGCTCAGACCCCGCGCGCGCGGGTGGGCGTGCCAAGCATCTGCCGCCGCTTGGCCCAGCGCCGAGCGATCTCGGCTGCAATCGTCTCGGCCGAGTTGAGCGGGGCATAGCTCCACGTCTCGAGCCGCTCGAAGCTCTCGGGCAACGGCCGCGTGGCGCCATGCCGCCGCAGCGCGTCGTGGAAGCGCATGAACTTCGCCGAGCCGCCCTCGGGCTCGAACACATAGACGGGCCTGCCCGTTGCGCACGGCTCGCCCGTCATGTTCACGGAGTCGGCGGGAACGATGAAGGCATCGGCATGCGCCAGGAAATGGGGATAGGGATTTTCGCCCTTGCCGTCCCAGAAGATGCGCGGCGAGCCTTGCGTCGCTTCGCGAACAAGCTCGGTTATCGGCTCCGGCGTTCGC
>Ga0209382_10009389_pt1 | contig 12242 bp, 9 predicted proteins | sample SoiMetdeltSBSDD5_FD_187599 | JGI IMG/M metagenome (GOLD analysis project Ga0209382, IMG submission 187599) | Bulk soil microbial communities from a Populus tree surrounding site in Tennessee, USA - Soil MetaG P. deltoides SBSDD5 (SPAdes) (version 2) | ecosystem: Environmental > Terrestrial >... | reverse complement strand
AGCTGCTGCGGCCTGCCTTTCGCGTACCCATACACACTGGGCCCATCGACGAACCCGAGCGGGTCGGGCTGGGTGTAGCGGCCGATGCTGGGATCGTAGTGCCGGTGCCAGTTGTAGTGCAAGCCGGCTTCGATCTGGAACCACTGGCCCGGGAAGCGCGCATCGAGAGCGACCGAGCCGTTGATGCTGTGCGCCTCCCCCCACGGCTGCCACACCGCCTCCCACACCTGCAACTTGGCCGCGCTCGTGATCCTGATGGGGCGGTGCAGATGGTCGACGTGGACCCAGGAGAGCAGCGGGCTCGTGCTCACGTCCGACACCACCGCCATCGGTCGGGCGACCGCAGGGCGCGAGCCGGAGGTGGGCGCGATCTCGGCCTCGGGGAGCCAGATGTACTCGCGCACCGTGCCCGCCCCGAACCGGTGCCGTCGGTCTCCGCGATCAGGTTGCCGGCCCGGTCGTAAAGGTTGTGCACCGTGCCTGATGGGCTCTGGTCGGTCATCACCCGGATCGCCAGCTGCTCCAGCCCATTGTAGGCGTATGTGCCGTGCAGACTGCCGCCAACCGTGACCGTCGCAAGCCGGTTGCGGTTGTTGTAGGTGTACGCGTAGCTGGCTCCAACGCCGCTTTCGGAGAGGATGTTGCCGCCCGGCGAATATGGCGAGTATAGTCAGCCCTACAGACGGGGATCACCGAGGGAGCGCCAAGTTAGCCAGAACGCTAACGCTGCTTCCCGCAAGTAGTAATAAATACCCAACAACTTCTTGAGGGGCCTTTCTGTCCCGACAAGTAGTTTGTAATGGACGGCCGCGGCGCTGTCACGTTGACAGCCAGATCCTCTTTCGTGTGCCAATTGGGGCTCCACGAACATACCGATCACACTCATGGTGGCGTCGAAATCAAAAGAACAGCGCGGATGCATGCTTGGCTACTACGACTATGCTTGCTCCGCCGGACAAGGAAAACTCAAACCTCGTAATCCCTCCAGGTAGCGCCCTTTGTTCTGCGCGATTGAGATCAATTGGCTGACCGACGCTACGGAGAATCTTGTTGAGCTCCAGCTTAGTAGGCTCAACGAAGAACACATTGGCCAACCTATGGCCGATTTTGGTGCTCGCGGGGGGTCTAGAATCAATGAGTGCCAACGTGAAGAGTTGATTTTGGAGAAGCGACCAACCTCTTACGGACCAACCGCCAAGTTCACGCAACATGCCTTCATCCATGCCTAGACCCTCTTGGGCATTTGTTGGAGCTTGCGCGTTCGTTTGCTAAACATAATGTCGCGATAAAAGAAAGAAATACTTCCATCATCAAAGATGAATTCAATCAAATTCTGGAACTGATCTGCGTTACCAGGTAACCTTTGATGCTCGACCCTGCTCAGCTGCGGAAAATACGGATCACAGATCACGTTAGCGCTCGCGACGCTTGCATCGATGAGATAAATAAACATGCTCCGTAACTCACTTTGATCCTGGCTAATAGAATGTAGTGCCACCACAGCATGGTCGGGGGTATCACAACTGACCCATGACATTTCTCGATATTCCGTGAGAGATGGGAACGTGGTGGAGTCCGACATGCGAGCCTCCGTCATTGGCGCACGAAGTTAGGGCAGCCTCCAGTACCCATGACTATGAAACTTCTTATCGAACCATCCGAGCACATATACGTGCAGGCAGTCATGCCCTGTCTCCGCATAATGTGTTCACCTCCCGGGGCCTTCGTGCAAATTCGTATTATGTTGACTTCACACTTACTGGCCAACCCCTTGGGTATGGGTCTAGGCGGCACAGTAGATAGCCCGCTAGGGTCCACCCTAGCGATCGGCTGCGAAGTCGCATACCCATACACACTCGGCCCATCGACGAACCCCAGCGGGTCGGGCTGGGTGTAGCGGCCGATGCTGGGATCGTAGTGCCGGTGCCAGTTGTAGTGCAAGCCGGCTTCGATCTGGAACCACTGGCCAGAAAGGCGGGTGAGGCATTGCAACCGCGAAGAGGGTTACTGTAGGCCAAACGCAAATTCTTTTTGGAAGACCCGAATCAAGAGATCTCTGTCCCAGGCTTCTTCGATCGCGTCTGCATAAACCACCAGACCTTCTGGAGGGATCGTCTCGACCGCGTTGAGGATCTCGAGCTGGAACATTACTCCCCAATCAGCGAACTGTGTCTGCAAGAGCGCTTGAATATCGCCAACTAGCCGTTTGGTGATGTTGACATCGTCATACGAAATCAGCGTCTGGTCCACATCGCCGGCATGCTTGCTCGAAACGACACGACGGCTGCTGTCATAGGTCCATGTGGCATACCGGATCCCCTTCTGATCCGTGGTGCCGGTCAGCGCATAGAGGTGATTGGCGTCCTCGTAGTGGTATTGCACGTAGGGGTTGTCGGTCGGATTGCTCGGGGTCTCATCCGGCTCGATCACCTTATCAAGTACCCAAATTCCTCCCAATCCATTTGCATCCTCAGCTTGGCCCGGAGAGACATCGCGGTACAGGTAAGAGTAGGTGTAGACCTTGCCATCCGGAGTGGTCATCGTCTGAAGGCGGCCATTTGCATAGTACGTGAATGTAAGCTGGCCGCCGAAACTATCGGACACGACTGTGTTATTGCCCGCCGCATCGTAGGTGAATGTGAGCTGGTACCCGTCGCGCTCTTTGATGGTCAGAAGGCGCCCGCTTGCATCGTAAGTCTCCGTCGTATCGTCCTCATCCGTGAACGTATAGATACTTCCATCGAAAGTCAGGGACCAGCGGACGTCGGTTCGCGGAAAAGTGAAATAGCCACCGGCCGAGTAGGTCGGGCGCCATATGCCGCCACCCAGGTCCCAGAATCCCGCGACCATGCCGTTGGGTCGAACCAGTCGCACTCCCGTGACGTACCAACCCCCGCTCGTAAGGAGCTGCCGGTCCAGGTTGCTGCGCCAGCCCGCTCCAAGACGCCCTACTGCTTCGCCACTGCTGTTGTAATAGCGAACGAACGATAGCCTGCTCGGATAAGTGGCCTGGAAATCAGCGGCGACTGCGGTTTTGTTCCCTGCAATCAGATTGACCGGATTACCCACCGTATTGCATACGCCCGCCCGGTTGTCCTCGACGGGCTCGATAGGGACGCAACCATCAGGGGCGTAGGCGTTTACTCGTTGGCCGGCGCTGCACTCAATGACCGCCATGGTTGTCGCCGTAAAAATTCCAATCTCAGAGTGGCGCCAATAGCAGAAAAATGAAGTCGCCTGGCCCAAGCTGCTATAGTAGGCCTCAATAAGTATCGTGTATGAGGGATAGAACCAGTCTCTCGATTGCAGACACCCCTCAAAGGGCGAGGATGTGTAGTTTCTTACAAAGTCGTAGTTAACCATCGACACCCAGTACCAGCGCGCTTGTGCAGCGTGAGAGCCCATATGCGTACCGAGAACGAAAACTATCAACGCCAGGAAAAACCTCAGCCTGCCACCTACACGCAGCGGCACAACAACACGCGACGCTTGGAAAGCCACGGCTCCACTCCCCCCATCGACGCGAAATCGATAGCGCAAAGACAATCCATCGATCATGTCGATAAATCCGCGGCCGCGCGCAGAGTCAAAAAAATAGTTATTCCCGCATTTCCGGCAAATTTTCGCGCCGGCAAGCGCGAGCTCTGCTTTGACATGCATGATTCCGAGGTCGTAGCTTTACGCCCTACCTCTCGTTTGTGTCAGCATTTTCAGGCCGAGGGAGAGGATGGTTTCGGACGGCAATACCACGGGCGGGAGTGACGGGGAGGTCACATCGCGCTTCCCGAAAGACGTCGCTCACTTTGATTTGATGGCGGTAGATGCACCCCGCAGGCTGAAGGCGGAAAAGGAGATCTGGCTCGACGGCCCGACCCTCGAGCAGCTCACCGAGTGGCCGGACGCGGCCAACCGAGCGGGGATAAGCCCGTTCGCAAATCTCGCGGACATGGTGAATCGCTCAGATCACGCCGGCCGCGTGTAGCTCGGCGATGTCGATGCGACTGAAGCCCGCCTGCCCAAGGATCGCATCGGTGTCGGCGCCCATCGCCGGTGCTGGTGTGCACGGCAGATCCTCGCCGGGGCAGTTGATCGAGGGGGCGAGGAGACGCATGGGGCTGGTCGGGTGATCGACTGTACGCAGGCGGCCCCGCTGCGCTGCGGACGGATTTTCCAACGCTGCCTGCCGATCGTTGACCCGGCGCGCCGGCACGCGGCCGCCGAAGATCTCGATCCACTCGGCCGTAGTGCGCGCCGACAAGGCGCCGCCCAGCGCCTCGATGCGTTGTGCGCGGTTGGTAAGGCAAGCCTCAGACGGTGGCGGCAGCGCGGCTCCGCGACGAGGGCGCCCGCCGGCGCGACGTCGTCGCCGGCGCCGACACTGTCGCCATGTAGCGCGTGTAGCACAGGATCCCCGCCGCGACGGCGACGTTGAGATTGGGCTTTCCGTCGTTGGCGACCGGCCCCACCCTTGTCGGATCGATCGGCGCGCTCGACCTGGGCTTCGGGACGTAGCCATCGGGCATCGGGATATGCACACGCGCCTCGGCCGAGGCAATGAGGTCGGCCGGCAGCCCATCGTATTCGTTGCCGAGCACGAGAATGTCGGTGTGTCGCCATGCGAATTCAGGCAGTGCTCGCCCCGCCCTCGATCGCCGTGGCGATGACGCGGCCGCCGCGGCGCAGCTGGCGCAGCTGAACGGCGCCCGCCAGCATCCGCGGCGGCCGCCGCTGCAGCGCACCGCACGCGAAATCGCTGATGGTTTGCAGGCGCGCCGCGTCGCGCAGGACGTGCGCCGGATCGAAAATGCTCACCCGCAGCTGAAAGGTCTCGGCGATGCGCAGGATCATGCCGATGTTGATGGGCGAGCGCAGATCGTAGAGCAGAACACCACCGTTGCCCGCCCCCACGTCCGCCTTGGCAGGGGCAGCAGGCCTCGCACGAGTCCGACGCTTGGTCTTTGCAGCCGCCGTACGAAGGGCGCCGCGTCCAGCCCTGGGCATCGTCCCTCCGATGTTCACGTCGCCGCTACGCACCGTTGCGTTTTATACAGGCGCGCCCGCGCAGGCAATGTTCGTCCACTTCGAACGATTGCTCGAGGAGGGTGCTCAGGCAGCGGATCCCTCGCGCTTGAAGAATCGCATCGTCGGCGAATTGAACGCGGGCGGCATTGCAAAGAGGAAAAGGCTTCACCTATGATTTGCGTGACTGGTCCATGCATTGCTGCGGGGGAGCAAATGTTGCGCAAGGCGTTCGTGATCAGCCCGATCGGGCAACCCGGCAGCAAGGCGCGCCAGCAGGCGGACGCCGTGCTCGAGAAGATCATCGAGCCCGCGGCCAAGAAGCTCGAGGCAAAAAACATCAAGCTGCAGGTGGTGCGCGGCGAGCACGACCAGTCGGGAAAGGCGATCCTGGCAGAGATACTCGACGGCATCCTGCATTACGATCTCATCATTGCGGTGCTGTTCGAGCCCAACCCCAACGTGTTCTACGAGGTGGGCGTGGCCGAGAGCGCGGGGCGGCCGATGCTGGTGCTCAAGCACAGCGACTTCCCCGTGCCGCACGATCTCAAGGACGTGCGCTACGTCGAATACACCTCGCGCGACCTGGGCGGGTTCAGGGCGCTGGACCCGATGCGCGCCGATGGTCCCGGTGCCCTGTTGAGCGCGGCCATGGAGCAGCGGGTCGGAGGCAAGCGCTACAAATGGCCGTTCGACCGCGAGCTGCTCGCCGCTTTGGGCCAGCAGAACATCCTGAGCCGGTTTCGCGATCTGACGCCGCTCGAGTGGAGCAAGATAATTCTCGAGGCGGAGAAGGAGGTCTGGCTTGCCGGCGTGACCCTCAAGCAGCTCACCGAGTCGCCGGCCTTCCATTTTCCCGATGCCGACGGCAAATATCCCGAGGAGCCCAACGCCTACATATGGAGGCTTCTGGGCTCGGCAATGGCGCGGGGCGTCATGGTGCACCTGCTGATGATGCATCCCGACAACCCCGCTCTCCCGCATATGCTGATGCGGCCGCCGGAGCTGCAGCAGGCCGGTGCCAGCGAGCTCGACAAGGTACGCAACGACCTCGCGCACTCGAAGGACGCCTGGGTTGAACGCGCTAGCCAGCGCCTCGAGCCCAGCTTTTACCGGGATCTCGGCAGAGCGCAGCCGCGGGGACGGCGGCGGATCGTGGCGGCTGGTCGAGCTCAGGCGGGGGATTATCCCGCAGCGCATCACCCTGACCGAGCGCGAGGTGGTGACGACCCCCTACTTCAGCACCACGCCCTACAACAGCCGCGGGCCTTGCGTCCGCGCGCGCGCCGACACTCCGTGGCACCAGTTCTTCCACGCGGAGCTTCGCTTCCTCGGCGACCTCAACGCCGACACAGCGTTGGCCGGCGGCGGGCGCGCAACAGACTAGGCCGTGTACTCAATAGCAGGCGTGTCCACCTCTAGACGCTGGCGCTTCGCTGCGGTGCGGCGAGTATGTCTGGAATCTGAGGGACTTCTGCGGTCCTGGCGAGCGTTACGGCAGGTGAACTCATGACCCGGAGCTGCCAGGGATGCGTGATTGCCACTCTTTGTTGCAGATTCACTCGATTAGGGATGGCGTCACATCACGCAATCCGGAACTGATGGCATTAGAAAACCAATGCGACAGTCTTCGTCTTTCGGCAAAGTTCGCGACGGCTACCGCAGCTGAAGCATCTCCGCCTCTGCTTGTTCCCGCCAGAGCCTCACGCCCATCTCGCGGTACATTGCCGTCGCCGTGGTGAGGTGCTCGTAGGCCCGTTTGCGCTGGCCCGTGTGCCGGCTCAGTTTCCCGAGGCCTAGCTGGCAGTGGGCGAGGAGGGGACGCATCTCGAGCTCCTCGGTGAGCGCAAGCGCGTCACGGTAGTGGCCCTCAGCGTGCTCCGGGGATTCGAGGCGGGCGTTGACGTCGCCAAGTAGGCGCAGAGCTCTGGTCTCGTCATTGCGTGCACCACCCTGGCGGGCAATAGTCAGGGCTCGCTGGGCCAGTGAGAGAGCATTCTCAAGTCGGTTGGCGAGAACGTACGCTTCAGCCAGATACAGGCGGAAGAGCGGTTGGACAAGTCCAAATCCCATGGTCTCGGTGGTTTTCAACGCGTGCTCCAGCAGCGGGATGCCGTCGGCAATCCGCCCCGAGAGCGCGTAGGCGTAGCCAAGGCTGCCGGTGTCCATCACTGAAAAGTAGTTCAGATGCCACTCCTGAGTTAGCGCCAACCCCTGTTCGAGCAGGGGTACAGCCTGGCCGAGCTCTCCCCTTTCGGTATGTAGATGCGCGAGAGCCCACCACGCGAAGGCCCGGTCGTAGGGGTGATCCAGCACCTCAGCGAGTCGGGCGGCTTCCTGGCACTGAGCGATTCCTTCGTTGAAGTTTCCCCGCTCGGTAAAAACCCAACTCAAAAGCGCACGCGCCAACGCTGCGGGATATCCGGCGAGGCCAAAGCGTTCTCTGCTCAGCCCACCTTCGAGTAACTCCAAGACTTTCAGGAGACAGGCCTCGGCCCGCCGATATTGCCCAGTGAAGAGGCAGGCTCCGCCTAGGGAAAGATTCCCAGTCACCTGGAGCGGAACGTCCCCAAGCGCCTCGCCAATGGCCTGGGCGTTCTGGCCGAACGCGAGGGCTTCCCTCTGATGACCGGTAACATAAAAGTTGTGGCACATGTAAACGGAGATCTGCCCGAGCCGCCGTCGATCGTCGAGTGTCCTCGCACGGTTTTCGGCTTCCCGGAGACATCCGAAGATCCGCTCGAATTCCCCAAGAGGAGAGAGTGCATTTCTCAGATCGATACGAAGATCGATCGCCTGCTCCAGCTTCTCGCGGGTCTCCGGGAGCGCCTCGAGAAGGTTCAGTGCCTGCTCGAAGCATCTGGCAGCCTCGTGGTTGGCCCAGCGAGCGTACGCCAGCCGACCCGCCTTCACCCAATAGCCGATCGCTTCGCTCGCAAGCTCTGCCTCGGTGAAATGCTGGGCGACGATCTCGGGCTGGCCGCCGGCCAATGCCGAGAACCGCTCGACCAGCATCTTGGCGATACTCGCATGCAACTGGCGGCGCCGGCTCTTGAGCAAGGTGGCGTAGGCGGCGTCCTGCACCAGCGCATGCTTGAATGAGTAAGTCGCGATCGGCGGCGCTCCGCGGCGAGAAATGAGCCCGGACGCCGTCAGCCGCTCCAGCGCCGCGTCGAGGTCATTGGAAGCCAAGGTCGACACCGCGGAAATCAGCTCGTGGGAGAACTGTCTTCCGATCGCGGCGCCGATCTGCGCCACTTCCTTCACTGAGCCAAGCAAATCGAGGCGAGCCACCAGCGAGGCCTGCAACGTCGCCGGTATGGCGAGCGGGGGCAGAGGTCCATCGAGTACGTGGCGGTCCGTCGTCTCGCGCAACAGCCCGCTCTCGAGCAGCGTGCTTGTCAGCTCCTCGATAAACAGCGGCACGCCATCTGTGTGGTCGAGGACCTGCTCGACGACAGCCTCGGGCAGCGCCTTGCCGTTGGTGAGGCCGTCAAGCATGCCGGCGCTGTCGCGGCGGCCGAGGCGGCTCAAGGGCAGCATCGTCACATGAGGTTGCCCGACCCAGGTCTGCTGGAGCTCCGGTCTGAAGGTGATGAGCAGCAGCAGCGGCAGATCGGGGGCGCGGGCAACCGTTCGATCGAGCAAGTCGAGCGATGTCGGATCGAGCCAGTGAGCGTCCTCATATACCATCAGGACCTGACCCCGCGCCGCGACGCCGTCGAGCTGGTCGAGAAGCGCGGTGAGGGTCATCTCTCGCTTCTGCTGCGGGCTCACTTCCAGCACCGGATAGCGCCCGTCCGTCGGTATGCCCAGGAGCTCGGCAACCAGCGCCAGTTCGCGTGTTGCATTTTTCGCTGTCGGCCTGAGCAGGGCCTCCAACTTGTCGAGCTTGGCTGCCGCGCTGTTGCCCGGCTCGAAAGCCGCAGCCCGCTCGAGCTGCGTAATGGACGGGTAGAGCGGACTCTGTGTGTGGTGCGGGGAGCAGAAATAGCGAAAGTGAGCGAGCGGATCGCCTTCGAGCTTCGCTAACAGGGTTTCGGTGATGCGCGACTTGCCGATGCCGGGCTCGCCCGAGAGCAGCACCACCCGACCCTCTCCGGTTTTGACCTGATCCCAACGGCGCAGCAGCAGGTCCATCTCCTCCTGGCGGTCAACGAACGGGGACAGTTTACCCGCGCGCCGCGCCTCGAACCGGTTGACGCCGGCCGCCTCGCCGAGCACCTGCCAGGCCTCAGCCGGCCGCGGCAGCCGCTTTAGCTCCTCGGCATGGAGCGCGCGGCAATTGAACAATCCCCCTACGAGCCGCTGCGTGCTGGCTGAGATTACGACCTCGCCCGGCGCTGCGAGGACTTGCAGCTGCGCCGCCACGTTTGGTGCTTCCCCGATCGCCAGCCGCTGCCGACTGTCGCCGGTCCCTCCCTGCTCGCCGACGACGACCAGTCCAGTGGCGAGGCTGGCGCGCGCCCGAAGGGCCACGCCGGACGAGCCCTTGAGGGCGCCGATCGCCTCGAGGATGGCAAGGCCGGCGCGCACGGCCTGCTCGGCATCATGCTCTTGCGCTACAGGGTAGCCGAAATAGACGCGCACACCATCGCCCAGGTACTGGGCGACAAATCCACCAAAGCGCGTTGCTACGTCGGTTACCACCTTGTGGAAAACGGCCATCCGCTCACTCATCTCCTCAGGATCGACGTCTGCCGCAAGGAGCGTAGAGGCGACCATGGTGCAAACCATGACCGTTAGCTGACGCCGCTCGGGACTGGTGGAGCGGACCGCCACCGTAGGTGATGCCGAACCATCTCGAGCTGCGGGACTTTCGCTAACCTCATCCTCGGGATCCTTGCTCGACGGCTGGTCGGACTGCGACAGAGCCGGTTTTGCGACCTCCCGGACAGCGGGCATCCGCGCCTGTGCTCTACCAAGGTCCGCGACGAGCGACTTGGTAGCCGCATCGGGCTCCGTATTCAGCTCGCGCTTGAGCAGAGCAACGAGGTCTTGGTAGTGCTTCAGCGCGTCGGCCCTGCGTCCACCCGCGGCCAGCGCTCGCATGACCAGCCGATGCGCGTCCTCCCGGTGACTGGTGATAGCTATCGCCCGGTTGCCGGCTTTGAGTGCCTGTCGGTGGTTGCCGACCTGAAGCTCCTCTTCGCCGAGCTTGATCATGGCATCGAGTGCCAGGTCTTCCAGACGCTGTCGCTGCACATCGAGCCATTCCGTCCAGTCCTCCTCCGGGATCGTGATGTCGGGCAGCAAGGGGCCCCTATAGAGGTCGATTGCCTCGTTGAGGGCCTCCCGGTTGCCATCGCCCAGCAACGCCTCGAACCGCATCACGTCAGACGTGACCACGCCCGGTTGGAGGGAAATCGATTCGCCAGTGCTGATGAGCGCATCCTCGCCCAGGACGCGCCGTAGCCGGAACAGCGCCTGTCGCAGGTTTTGCCGCGCTTGGGCGTCGAAATGCGAGCCCCATAGCAGGGTCATGAGCTTGTCGCGACCGTGTGCTTGGGGGGCCGTACAGACCAAATAGGTGAGCAAAGCCGTCAGCTTTTTGCTGGTCAGATCAATGGAGCCTTCCTGTCCGGCCAACTCGAAGCGGCCGAGCAGCGAAAGTCGAAATGTGGCCGCCGGCATCTAGGCGCCCCGCTAACGTGCTCTCATCACGAGGCATTCTGCAATTTTCACGACCTGTCGAGCAATATTCGCGCCCTGGTCAGGGCCAACTGACGCAGCCGGTCACGGGCAGCCGGCTGAAGGTGGGCGGCCCAAAGCACAAGATCGCCACGCGTTCTGAATCGGGCAATCAGTCCTTGCCGCTGTTCTGAATGGTGACAATCCAGCACGCGGTGCCGGCCACCATGCATGGCGGACAAACCACCCGACAACTGAGGGTAGCGATCGTTGAATGTGCGAAATTGGCACGAACTCACCGTTCACTGCATTGCAGCGAGTCCGTCCGCTCTGAGGGGGCAATTCTGCCATGCAGCTGATTGAGTGCACTCCCTTGATCGCTACACCACGCCGGCGGCTCGCAGGTCGACGACTTCCGCTGCCGCAAAGCCGAGCTCGGCGAGGATCGCATCGGTGTCGGCCCCCATCGCCGGCGCCGCTTTGCACGGCAGCTCCTCGCCGGCGCAGGTGACCGATGGGGCAAGCAGGCGCATGGCACCGGTCGGGTGATCGACGGTGCGCAGGCGGCCCCGTTGCGTCGCAAATGGGTTCTCCAATGCAGCCTGCAGGTCATGCACCGGAGCCGCCGGCACCCGGCCGCCGAAGATCTCGATCCACTCGGCCGTGGTCCGCGCCGACAAGGCGGCGTCCAACTCCTCGGTGAGCATGGCGCGGTTGGCGAGACGCGCCGCGAAGTCACGGTACTCTGCCCGCGCGCTCCACTCGGGCCGGCCGATGCATCGGCACAGCTCCGGCCAGAACTTCTCTTTGTTGCACATGATGAAGATGAAGCCGTCCTTGGTGCGGTAGAGCTGGCTCGGCACCAGCGAGGGATGGGCCGAGCGCGGCTCGCGACCCTGGTTGAGGCCGGCGTTGAGGTACCACACCGCGAGATAGCACAGGTTCTGCAGCGCCGTGTCGTAGAGGTTGACGTCGATGTCGCGGCCCTTGGCCGTCGTGCGCGCGGACAGGACGCCGGAGACCAGCGCGAAGGCGGCGTTGAGACCCGTCATCAGGTCGACGATGGAGAGGCCCATGCGGGCGGGCGGGCCGTCGGGCTCGCCGGTGAGCGACAGATAGCCGGCCTCCGCCTGCATGAGGTAGTCGTAGCCCGGCCAGGCCTTGCGTGGGCCGTCGCGGCCATAGGCGGAGAGATGTGCGCAGACGATCCGGGGATTGATCTCGTGGAGCTGCGCGTACGTGAGGCCCAGCTTCTCCGGCTGATCGCCGCGCAGGTTGTCGAAGGTCGCGTCCGCCGTGCGCACCAGCCGGTGCAGCACCTCCTTCGCCTGCGGCCGCTTGAGGTTGAGCGTGATGCTCCGCTTGTTGCGGTTGAAGGCCTGGAAGAAATGGCTGTCGCCATCGGGGAAGAAATGCGGGCCGACGGAGCGGCTGACATCGCCGCCCTCGGCCGGGTTCTCGATCTTGATCACCTCGGCGCCGAGATCGCCCAGCATCATGCTGCCGAACGGCCCGGCTCCGTATTGTTCGACGGCAATGACGCGCAGGCCGGAGAGCGGGAGCATGGCAAGGCTACCGTGGAGCTAGAGGAT
>Ga0209382_10009388_pt1 | contig 12243 bp, 11 predicted proteins | sample SoiMetdeltSBSDD5_FD_187599 | JGI IMG/M metagenome (GOLD analysis project Ga0209382, IMG submission 187599) | Bulk soil microbial communities from a Populus tree surrounding site in Tennessee, USA - Soil MetaG P. deltoides SBSDD5 (SPAdes) (version 2) | ecosystem: Environmental > Terrestrial >... | reverse complement strand
TGCTGCTGCACTCCCCGGTCCATTGCCGGGGGGACAGCTTTGCCGACACCACCTACTACACCGCCCACAGCGGCGCTGGGGTGTTCGACGCGGGCACCGGCTCCTGGGTCTGCCAGCTCGCCCGGGCCTGCACCGAAGGCCGTCGCTCCCCAGTCACTGCCCGGGTGGTCCACGCTGTCACAGTGAAGCTGCTGCGGACCTTCGCCAGCGGGCCGGCAGGAGCGCACCACCCATCCCGATCCAACCTGGCCCCCCTAGTGGTCAAATCATCCTCCTGAACCGGCCACCAGTGACAGGCCGAGACCGCGGTCTTGGCCAAGCTCGTTTGCCGTCGTCACATCGGCCAAGCTCGTTTGCCGTCGTCACATCGATGGCGGCCGCACCATCGCAGCCTGATTAGGCCTGGATTCCGTTGGTTGCAGCTTTCCTTGCTACACCGCCTCTGAGCTGCGCGTTTGGCGCGCCGCGAGGGATTCGAACCCCCAACGCCAGATCCGTCGCCTGGTGCTCTGCGTCGATCTGGTCGGCTCCAGACTGATCTGGCCTGCTCAGGTTGGACTGGCCGTCGATCTGGTCGGATCCAGACCGGTCCCGTCGGATCGTCTGGATGATCAAGCGGATGATCAAGCGGCAGGGCGCAGAGATCCCCGGTCACCCAGACCACGGCGACCGCTGGTGGAGCGGGCACCAGATATTCCATCTGGTGACGGCTGTCGACTGCCACACGGCTGCCATGACAACCGACTTGAATCAAGACCTCACCTAGCGCCCTGTTGTCGCGCACCGGCAGCATGGTGCGCCATCGCCAGGGGGCGTCGATCAGCCCGGTCGCTTGGGCCCGCGCACGCGACCGGTCAGCCGGGCACGAGCGGCCGCCAGCCGGGCGCGGCCTTCGACCACCATGAGCGAGAGCCCGGTGCCGCTGATCAGCAGCAAGTTGAGGAGCGAGTCCTCGGCCAGATGATGCGCCAGGGGATGCATGGTCAGCTGGTGTGGCAGTAGGAGTCGCTGGAGGCGTCGCCGCCTTGGAGGCGGGTCTGGTGGACCCGCAGCCCGCGGAAGGCCTCCCCGTTGGGGAAGAACCCCGGGTCGGCGCTGAGGCCGCCCTCCTGGCCGGCGTCGAGCTTGGCCATCCAGGCGCCGACGCCGTCGGGGTAGAAGACGTCGTCCCAGCGGGCGTACAGCGAGTTGGTCACATAGACCCGCCGGCCGTCGCGGCTGATCTCCACCATCTGCGGGCCGCCACCGAGGGGCTGGTCGGGTGCGGACGGGTGGGGCTGGCGGCCGACGATGCCGCCCAGGCGGACCGAGTCCGTCTCGCGCGGGTTGAAGGGGTCGGCCACGTCGTACTGCTTGAGCTCGCCCGTGCCCCAACACGACACGTACAGCCAGCGGTCGTCCACCGACAGGTCGATGTCGCTGACCAGTGGGGGCACGGCCCCGAAGGGCTTGAGGGCGGGCGGGAGCAGGTCGGGGTCGGCGGGCTCGGCGGGGATGGTGATGACCTTGCGGGCCGTCCAGCGGTCCCCGTCCTGGTGCCAGAGGAACACCGACGCCGACAGGTCCTCGACGCTGATGACCACGCCGACGAACCCCCAGGCCTTCGAGGGGTCGTGGGTCGGCCGCAGCTCCAGCACCATCTGGTGGGCGTCGCCGAGGTCGATGCGCTGGGTCAGCCTACGGTCGGACATGCTCCAGAAGTTCAGGTGGTGCCCGAACTTGCGGCCGAGCAGGTCCTCGGGGTTGAGGCCGTTCTCGATCATCGAGGGGGTGGCCCATTCCGAGGTGATGACGGTGTCGTAGTTGAGATGCCACCACACGTCGTAGGCGAAGAACTGCTCCCCGCGGTCGTGCTCCCAGGCCCCGACGACGTCGAAGGTGTCGTGGTCCAACAGGGCGACCCCGCCGGGGCCGTCGTTGCCGTTGGCCCCGCCGATCGCCGACATGAAGATGCCGCCGGGGCCGCAGTGCAGGGTGTGGGGGCGGGAGTAGCCGGCCTTGGCGGCCAGCTCCTCGGCGGTGATCTCGCGCACGACCTGGGGGTTGCGGGGGTCGGGCTTGGTGTCGAGGACATAGGTGCGGGAGGAGCGGATGCCGGGCACGATCAGGTAGCGGCGCTCCAGGGGCTGACCGTGGCCGTTGTGGCTCTGGTGGCAGAGCGCGCTGGAGCAGGCGTTCCAGCCGAAGTGGTGGAGCTCGTTGCCGGCGGTGGGCAGCTCGCTCCAGCCCACCACCTGGCCGTAGGTCGAGGCGGCCGGGTCGCAGTCGAGCACGGCCATGGCGTCCTTGGCCTTGCCGGCGGGGTCGAATGCCGCGACGTAGGCGAGCCGCTCCGGCGGGGCGGCGATCGCCTCGGCCGGGGTGCGGTAGAAGGTCGGATCGGTGGTCTTGGGCATGGTCATCTGCCTCCCGCAGGTGCGTCCGGCGACTCCAAGCCGGCTCAGTTCGCTCCGCCGGTACGCCCGGCGACCTTCGACGCCGGCCCGGTCCGCTCCGGTCGGTTGACCCTGCGGTTGTACGGCGCGGCGGATCCTCGCGGATCCGTGGCCGCTACCGAGATCGGCGCCGGCGGCTACCGAGCTTCCGGGTCGAGGACACCGAGGTCGGCCGCCCGGGCGGCCGCGGCCCGCCGGGTCGCGACGCCGAGCTTGGCCAGGACGGCGGCGACGTGGCTGTCGACCGTCCGGGTGGACACGACCAGCCGGTCGGCGATCTCGGCGTTGGTGCATCCCTGGCTGAGCAGCCCCAGCACCTGGACCTGCCGCTCGGTGAGCCCGGCCGGGTTCTGCCGGGTGGCGTCGACCGGTCCGCGGGGGACATGGGCGACGCCCAGCCGGCGCAGCCCGACCCGGACCAGCCGGGCCAGTGGCGCGGCCCCCAGGGCGTCCAGCTCTGCCAGCGCGGCCAGCCGGTCCTGCGGGTCGGGGCTCTCGGCCAGAGCCGCGGCGTGCTCGTACGGGTACCCGGCCGCCTGCCAGGCCGCCGCCGCCTCCCGCCAGCGCCCGGCCGCCTGCAACGCGTAGGGATGCTCGGAGGCGAGCAGTGGCACGGCCTGTCCCGCCTTGGTCAGCCAGTAGCCCAGCTGGGCCTGGAGCGGGACGTGGCCCAGGCGGCGGGCCTCGTCATAGACCGGGCCGGCGACGGCCCGCACCGCGGCGTGGTCGCCGGCCAGCCAGGCCGCCTCCGCCCGGGCCGCGGCGGTCGGCCCGGTCCGCTGCAGCTCCTCCAGCTCGACCGCGAGCGCCCACGCCTCCCCCAGCAGCTCGTCGCCGCCCGGCTCGCCCCGGCGTACCCGCACCCGCCCTAGCACCATCAGCGCCCCGTGACGCACCAGTGGGGCGTCGGCCAGCCCCCGCCGCGCCGCCCGAACGGCGTCGTCCCAGGCGGCCCTGGCCAGCTTGAGCATGCCGAGCTCCACGGTCAGGTAGCCGAGGAAGCCGAGGTGATCGTGGCGCTCGGCGAGGCTGATGCCCTCCGCCAGGGTCCGCTCGGCGTCGTCGAGGTGGAGGTCGTCGAGCTGGTGCCAGCCGAGCACGACACAGGAGCGGCAGGCGTGCTCGACCTCGCCGGCGGCCAGCGCGACCCCCAGGCTCTCCTCCATCAGCGACCATGCCACGGGGTCGCCGAGCTGCCACCGAGCGGAACCGACGTTGAGCAGGGCGTGGGACAGGATCGCGGCATCGCCCACCTCGCGGGCCAGGGCGACGGCGCGCTCGCCGACCGCGACGCAGTCGGTGGCCCGGTAGGCCAGCATGTGGAGCTGCGCCTGGTTGCTGAGCGCGAGGGCGAGCAGCCGGCGGTCGCCAGCCGCCTCCACCACGGCGATCGCCTCCGCGCCGCTGCGCTCGGCGGCGGCGCGGTCGCCGGCCCAATACTGCATCCGGGACAGCCAGCGCAGGCCCGTCCCGAGCGCGCGCTGGTCGCCCAGCGACCGGCGCAGCCCGACCGCCTCCGACTCGACGATCGGGGCCTCGGAGGCACCGACCGTGTAGCACTCGACGGCGTACCCCTCCAGCAGCTCGGCGAGCTCAGCCGGGGCGAACCGCTCCCGGTGACGAACGACCAGCCGGTAATGGGCGACCGCCTCACGGTGGGCGCCGGCGCCGGCCGCGTCCCGGGCCGCTGCGGGCCCGTAGCCGACGATCGCGTCGGTGTCGCCGGCCTGGGCCGCGTGGTGGACGATGCGCGACAGGTCGGCATCCCCGCGCCCGACCAGCGCATGGAGCACCCGCCGGTTCAGCTCCACCCGGCGCGCCACCGGCACCGAGTCCGCCACCGCCCGCCGGGCGAGCTCGTGCCGGAACCCCACCGAGGTCGGTGACACGGTGAGCAGGCCGTGCTCCTCGGCCGCCGCCAGCGCGGCCAACCCGCCCGCCACCAGTGCCTCGACCAGCCATCGCTCCACCACGGACGGAACCACGGCCAGCTGCTCCAGCGCATCCTGGGTGGCCGGATCCAGGCAGCGCACCCGGGCCAGCACCGCATCGACGACCGTGGACGGGACCCGGTCGCCGTCTCCTGCCGCGAGGACCTCGGTCACGAAGAACGGGTTCCCCGACGTCATGGCGAACACTCGGCCGGCATCGACCCGGCTGGTCGCGCTCAACCACCGGACCGCGTCCTCCGACAGGCGCCGCAACGGCAGCCGGTGGACCCGGCCCGAGGCCGACGCCTGCCCGAGCAGCTGCTGGAGGGGATGCTCTCGGGTCAGCTCGTCGTCGCGGTAAGTCAGGACCAGGACGGCCGGCAGGCCGGCGATCCGGCGGGCCAGGTAACCCAGCACGTCCAGGGTGGCCTCGTCGGCCCAGTGGACGTCCTCCACCACCAGGACGGTCGGGTGCCCGGCCCAGTCCAGCTCGGCCGGCAACGCGGCCAGCATTGCGTCCCGCTCGCCGCCCTCGGCCAGCGCCCGGGTCAGCTCGGCGCCGACCTGGCCGACCAGGTCCCGGAACGGCCCCAGGGTCCGCGGGGTGCCCAGGTCGTCGCAGTGGCCGACGAGCAGGCGCGCCTGGGCGGGCAGCAGCCCCCGCAGCGCCCGGACCAGGCTCGACTTGCCGATGCCGGCCTCGCCGGAGATGAGCACCAGCCCACCCTCGCCGGCCGCCGCCTCGCCGGCGGCCTGGGCGAGCTCGGCGAGCTCGCGGTCGCGTTCGAGAAGCACCGGCCCTGCCACATGGCGAGTATTGCAGGCGACTGGACGCGCGACCATGGGTCCGCAGACATGATCATCCACCAGACCGGACTCGATCCGACCAGATCCGTCTGGATCAGACTCCGATCCGCACCGGAATGCGCGAACGTAGCTTCTGACCTGGGCTGATGGTGCGCGCCGCGAGGGATTCGAACCCCCAACCGCCAGATCCGTAGGCTGGTGCTCTACGTCCACCCAGTGCGCCTGAGTGCTATCTGTGCAGCTCGGGTCAGGTGCCGAATCCAGCTAGACCGCCAGAGTCCTATCTCGTTATGGCTGGTGGACTGCCACGCGGACAACCGCGACCCCGAGCAGCAAGCAGCCGATTACGAGCCGGGTGCTCGGCGTCGACCTGGACGGCTCCAGACGGATCGAGCCTGCTCAAGCCTGCTCACGTCGGCCGCCTCGTCGGTCCAGACGAAGCCAGACGGATCCAGAAGGATCGTCGGGATGATCAAGATGCATCCGATAGACAATCGGATGCAAGACAAGCCAGCACGGCCAGGGACCTCTGGTGCTACTCCGGAGTGAACCAGGGAGACCTATGCTGCTACTCACTGGTTGATGGACACAGGTGCGGATGCGATGCCGGTTTCGGGTCGGCTGCGGTTGCGGTGGCCGTCCCCGGAGACGGCCTCGGGCGTCGAGGATCCATCGGTGTCGGAAGCTGATGTCGTGCTGGTCGGGCGTGTCGCTGTCGGCGACGCGGCTGCGTTGGCCACGCTTTACCGGCGGCACGCGGACGGGTTGTTCGCCTTCCTGCAGCAGTACGCCCGTGATCGGATGGTCGCCGAGGAGATCCTGCAGGACACCTTGCTGGCGGTGTGGCGTTCGGCGCATCTGTACGCCGGGCGGTCCGGCGTGCGGACCTGGATCTTCGGGATCGCGCGGCGGCAGGCACACAACCGGCTGCGGAACCAGGAACCGCGGAAGCTCCCGCTCGACGGCCTCGCCGGCCGGGCCGACCCGGCTCCCGGGCCGGCGGAGTGGGCCATTGCCAGCGCGCAGCGCGCAGCGATCGCCGACGCGTTCGCCGTGCTCGCCCCGCACCACCGCGAGATGCTGGCGCTGGCGTTCGCGGCCCGGTTGCCACACAGGGAGATCGCCGAGGTCCTGGGCGTGCCGGTGGGGACCGTAAAGAGCCGGCTGCACCACGCCCGCGCAGCACTTCACCGCGCGTTAGCCGACCGCGGGTTTGTGGAGGAGATGCCATGAGCGGGGACGGTATGCGGCACCCCACCGACGCGCTCGCCGAATACGCCGCCGGCGTGCTGGACCCATCGGAGCGAACGACGATCGAAACCCACCTGACCGCCTGCTCCTCGTGCCGCGCGGCCCTGCTGGGCTGGACGGCCGTGGCCGCGGCGACCAGGACGCCGATGGAGGCGCCGCCCAGCGCCCCGTCGGTCGTTCGCGCGGCGCTGACCCGGGCGGCGCTCGCCCCGCAGGCCCCGCCGGTCCGCAGGCGGGACGTCCGGTTCGCCGCGGAGTTGCTGCGAGCGGAGCTGCGGTTGGTACGCCCGTCGGTGTGGGTGGCCTCGATCCTGGTGATGGCGTGCGCCGTGGTGGCGGCTGCGGCCGCTGGCCACGGCAGCGGCGCGACCGTGCTGTCGCTGGTCGCGCCGCTGATCGCGGTCGCCGGTGTCGCCGGGGTCTACGGGCCGGAGCGGGAGCCGGCGTTCGAGGCGCTGGCGATCACATCGACGTCGCCGAGGTTGGTGCTGCTGGCCCGGGCGACCCTGGTCTTCGGCTACGCCCTCACCCTGGCCGTGGCGGCGTCGGCGGTGCTGCGCCTGGTCGCCACGGAGGTAGGGCTGGTCGATCTGGTCATCGCGTGGCTGGGGCCGATGACGCTGCTGCTGGCGCTGAGCCTGGTGCTGGCGATGTGGATCGGCCCGAACGTGTCGCTCGGGGTGGCCGCCGCGCTCTGGATGCTGCGGGTGGCGACGGTCGGCATCCCGGAGCTGTCGGAGGGGTGGCTTGCCGCCAGGATGCAGGAGGTCTGGGCGACCAGCCCAGGGACCGTCGCGGTGACGTTCGCGCTGGTGGCGACGGCCCTCGCGCTGAGCCGGCGCCCCGGCCGGCCCCGAGGTGGCCGGCTCCGCCCGGTCGCATGGTGAGCCGGCGGGTGAACCGCCGGCCAGCCGAACGCTACCTAGCGGGCATGAGACCGATGTCGCTGTGGCGTCATGAAGCGCGCCGGGCCGGCCTGGGGGCCCTGCTCGCGCCGCTGGTCGCGGCCGTCGGGTTAGCTGCGGTGGCGATCGACGGCGCCGTCCGGCTCGACCAGGCGAGCAAGAGCACCGCGCTGGTCCTCCAATCGCTGCTGGAGCTGGCGCTGCCGCTGGCCGCCGGGATGGGCGCGGCGAACCTGGTCGGCCGCGATCCGGCGATCGAGCTCCAGCTCACGCTGCCGACCGCCTACCGCGCCACAGTCCTGCGCCGCCTGGTGGTCACCGCCGGCTGGGTGGCGGTGATCGCCCTGACCACCGCCGCATACATGGTCGCTAGCGGCTGGTGGCACCGCTGGCCCGAGGCGCAGCCGGCGCTGGTCGGACAGCTCACCTGGCTGGCGCCCACCCTGTGCATGGCCGGCTTCGGCCTGCTCGCCGGGGCAGTGTCGGGCAGCCCGGCGGTGGCGTCCGCCGTGGTCGCCTCGCTGTGGCTCTTCGAGTACGCCGCCGCGGACCTGTTGCAGGAGCACCGCTGGTCGCGGCTGCTGTACCTGTTCGCCACCACCCGCGGCACGGTCGACCAGGACTGGTCCGCCAACCGGCTGACCCTAATCGCCGCCGGCGTCGCGATGACCGCTGCCGGGTGGCTGCTACTGCGCCGCCCGAGCCGGCTGCTCACCAAGGAGGCGGAATGACGGCGCTCGCCGCGACGGCGCGCTACGAGCTGCGAATGCAGCTTCGCAAGCCGGCCATCTGGATCGCCACCGGATTGCCCTTCGGGGTGTACGCCCTGTTCGCCGTGCTCGGCAGCGACAGCACCGGGCTCCGGCGCCACTGGTACGAGATCAGCCCGAAGCTCTGGGTGGTCGAGGCCCTAGGCTGGTTCACGCCGGCGCTGCCGATGGTGTTCGGCATCGTGCTCGCCGACCGGCTGGTGCGCGACCGCAAGCTCGGCGTGGCAGAGCTGCTCGACACCACCCCGACCAACCGCGGCGCCCGGCTCGTCGGCAAGTATCTGGGTGCCTGCGCCGCGACCGCCGTTCCCGTTGCGGTGGTCTACCTCGCCGGTGCGGTGGTGTTCGCGGTCTGGCGCGATCAGCCCGCTGCGCTGTGGTGGTCGCTGGCCGCCTTCGTGATGATCGTGGTGCCGCTGCTGCTGCTGGCAGGGTCGCTGTCGTTCCTGGGCCCGCAGCTCATGCCGACGCCGCTGTTCCGGGTGCTGATCGTCGCCCTGTTCTTCTGGGCCGGGGCGACTGAGGTGGAGAGCGAGTTCCCTTCGTTCGCCGGCACCGTGCTCTCGCTGACGATGGACTATCCGCTGGGGGTTTTCTTCGACTCAGCCAACGCCACCACCGGTCCCGCCGGCGTCGCGCTCGACTTCCTACGGCCTCAGCCAACGACTGGCACCGCCGTGCTGTCACTCGCCCTGATCCTCGCCCTGGCCGCCGCCATCCTCTGGATGGCTGGCGCGCTGAACGCCCGTACCAGCGAATAGGAGCACCGATGCGACTCGACATCGTCCGGGTGACCAAGACATTTCGCGGCAAGGTCCGCGCGCTCGAGGAGGTCAGCCTGACCGTCCCCGGAGGGATCCTCGGCCTGCTCGGCGCGAACGGCGCCGGCAAGACCACCCTGATGCGGCTGCTCACCGGGCTGATCCGTCCGAACGGCGGCCAGATCACCATCGGCGACCACGACATGGCCACCGCGGACGGGCGACTCGCCGTGCAACGAGTCCTCGGCTACCTCCCCCAGGACCTGGGCGTCTACCCCGACCTCACCGCGCGCCAGTTCCTGGACTACGTGGCCCTGCTCAAGGGGCTCGATGACCGACCATACCGGCGCCGCCGGGTCGGCGAGCTGCTGGAACTGGTCAACATCGCCGACGCCGCCGACCGCAAGCTTCGCGGGTACTCCGGCGGCATGCGCCGCCGCGTCGGCATCGCCCAGGCCCTGCTCAACGACCCCGAACTCCTGATCGTCGACGAGCCGACCTCGGGCCTCGACCCCGAGGAGCGCATCCGCTTTCGCACCCTGCTGTCCCAGCTCGCCGAGCGCCGGACGGTGCTGCTGTCCACCCACATCGTCGACGACATCGCGCAGACCTGCACCGAACTGGCCGTCCTCGGACGGGGCAGGCTCATCTTCCGGGGAACCGTCAGCGACCTCACCGAGCGGGCCAACGGCAACGTGTGGTCGCTGGTCGGCAGCGGCCCAGCTCCTTCGGTCGGCACCATGGTCTCAGCCCTCCCCCACGACGGGGCAACTCGCTACCGCATCGTCGCCGCAACTCGGCCATCCGCCGACGCCCAACCCGTCGTTCCCACCCTCGAAGACGGCTACGTCCTCCTGGCACAACAGCACAGCCTCACCGCCGCCGAGTCGGCCGCATAAGCCCGAGATTCACCAGCATGCGGCTCCAGCGGCAGGGTGCCGAACCTGCCGCCACGACTCACGAGGCAAGCTGGGCAGGCCTCCTCGGGACCAGCCTCGTACACAAGGGATGATCAAAGGCCGTCGACGCTCCGAGCGTTGTTGATGTCCCCGGATCTGTCTCGTCGGGCCGCGCTCAAGCTCACCGCCTGGGCCGGTGCCGGTCTGGTGGCCAGCGCCTGTATCGGCAAGGACCGTCCCACGGCGGCGCCGGAACAGGTACCGCTTCCGGGCACGACAGCATCGGAACAGGCGCCGCTGCCCGGCCGGCCAGCCAACGTGCGGGTCAGCCAGGATGAGTTCGTCGCCCATGCCGAGCCATGCCTGGCGGTCAACCCCCACGACCCGCGTAACCTGCTGGGCGCCTGCATCGCCCACGATGGGGGCGGCACGCAGATCGCCGCCTACGCCTCCTTCGACGCCGGTGCGAGCTGGCGGAGCCTCGGCGGCCTGGAGGACTCGGCCAACGGCCGCGACCCCACCGTCACCTTCGACGCCGCCGGCCGCGGGTACGTCTGCGCCAACACTGACGACCTGCACGTCTGGTGGACCGACGACGGTGGCCGCACGTTTGCCGCCCCGGTGCTGGCCACCAAAGGGCACAAGCTGGATCATCCGTGGCTGGCCGCCGATCCAGCCCCCGGACCGTCGTCCGCCACGTACCTGTACGGCGCCTGGACCGGGCCGGACAACCGCCAGCTCGAGCTTGGCCGGTCCGCCGACGGCGGCCGCAGCTTCCAGGCCCCGCGCGTGCTCGACACCGTGCGGGGGCCCGAGCAGGCCAACTTCGCCTCCCCAATGGTCGCGGCCGGGCATGGCGGCAGCGTCCACGCCATCTACGGCCTGTGGCCGCCGCTCCCGCCGGGGCTGCCGCGGCCGGAGTTCGCCGCCCCGATCAGGGTCATCTCCTCGACCGACCGCGGCGAGAGCTGGGGCCGGCCGGTCGAGCTCGGCACCGGGGTGATGGAGATCCGGGTCCAACCCGACACCAACGGGCTCGGCCTGCCCTCGATCGTGGCCTCCAGCTCCCGGGACCTCGCGGCCGCCGCGTTCGTGGTCCACCAGCCCGGCGCCTCGTTCGCCGACATCGCGGTGTGCCTGTCCCGGGACCGCGGCCGGAGCTGGACGGCGCCAAGGACCGTGCCACGCGCCGGCGCCGACACCTTCTATCTCCAGCCGCAGCTGGCGATGGACGAGGCTGGCCGGCTTGCCCTGTCGGCGTTCGCCTACCGGCGTGGGCTGGTCGATGTGGTGCTGCTGGTCGCCGAGCCCGCAACCGTTCGCTTCGGCCGGCCGGTGCGGGTGACCAGCCGGCCGTTCGACCCGGCGCGGGGCACGCTGTCGGGCAAGCACGGTGCCTGGTGGATTGGCGACTACCAGGGCCTGGCCAGCGCCGCCGGCAGGGTCCACCCGTTCTGGAACGATCCCCGCACCGGGCGGCTGGAGCTCTTCACCGCATCGCTGCATTGAGCGGCGCAGCCTGCCAGGACCTCACCGGGCTCAGCCTGGCGCCATCGAGGCCTGAGGCGGGCAGGGTGCTCCAAAGGCTGGCAGGGCTCCGCATCAGATCCTGTGTGCGGTGCAGCAGGCCGCATACGTCCCGACAATGAAGATCGCCATCCACGGCTGGAGGACCAAGGAATGACCGCCTATGCCGCCGCATAGTCAGCGACGCCAGAAATGCCCTCTGACCTGCACCTTTGGAGCCCGAGGTCGGATTCGAACCGACGCCTTTCCGATTACGAGTCGGATGTCCACGTCGGCCTGGGGCAGAATCGGATGGCAGGGCAAGCACCCGCAGCTGGCCCAGCCCGCAGGCCACACGCGCCGGGGGGGGTGGTTCGATGCTGTTCAGAGTCGATCAGGATGGCAGGATTCCCGACAGATCCCATAGCCGCGGACTGTCGGGGACCAGCCGGAGGAGCACCCCTGGCCTGGAGCGCCGTTCGGCGGCGAAGCGCTCGCCGTCCACCACGCCGAGATAGCGACCGGCGATGGCGGCCCGCGCCAAGCTGACCTCGCCCTCGACCAGCTCGGCCTCCCCTCGCACCTCCACGCCGCGGAACGGCCGCATGGTCTCGAAGATGACCAGCACGCAGCGTGGGTCGCGGGCCAGGTGGCGCAGCTTCACGTCGCCCTTGGCGATCACGACCTCCAAGGCCTCATCGGTCCAGCGGAACCACACCGGCACCGTATGCGCGCTGCCGTCCTGGCGATAGGTCGTCAGCACCGCCGGAGAGGCACCCTCCAACAGCGACCGCACCGGTTCGACCCAAGCTCGGCTCACCCTTGGGAGCCTAGTCGATAGCAACCGCAGAGATGGGAAGGACTGCCATCGCCAGCAACGACCTGTCAAGCTTCTCTTGCTTGATGGCATCTGACCTGCACGTTTGGCGCGCCGCGAGGGATTCGAACCCCCAACCGCCAGATCCGTAGTCTGGTGCT
>Ga0209382_10009386_pt1 | contig 12244 bp, 11 predicted proteins | sample SoiMetdeltSBSDD5_FD_187599 | JGI IMG/M metagenome (GOLD analysis project Ga0209382, IMG submission 187599) | Bulk soil microbial communities from a Populus tree surrounding site in Tennessee, USA - Soil MetaG P. deltoides SBSDD5 (SPAdes) (version 2) | ecosystem: Environmental > Terrestrial >... | reverse complement strand
ATACCGGCGGTCGCGCGCTTGAATCTCGTCTTTCACCGGGCGGATTGGTGCGTGCTGCTTGGCATAATTCTCGTAAATTTCCACACGGTATTGATCATAGTCGATCTCGCGGAACAGTCCCGGATGAGCGATGGGGATGTGATAGCCTTCCAGATAGTTATCGATATACACTTTCCAGTTGGCCTTCACATGATAGTCGCGCCGCTCAACGAGGTGCATATTGTCAATCGTCAGCCCCGCCGCCTGTACCTCCTGTGAGATTCCGCCTAACATTTCGCTTAAACTTTTTGTGGCCGGGTCAAGATTCACAAACACGAACGGCCCATACGTATCGACCTGTACTTCCGGCAGGCAAACTTGATCCTTCTGCCAGTTTTCCACGCCGTCGAACTCCGGCGCGTTCATGAGCTTCCCATTGAGATCGTATGTCCAGCCATGATAGCGGCATTGCAGGCTTTTGCGATTGCCCTTCCCCGCTGCGACTGGCCCGGCGCGATGGCGGCATACATTCGAGTAAGCACGCAGCTCACCCTTGAGATCGCGGGTGATCACCAACGGCTCGCCCTGTACCTCGCATGTGATGAAATCCCCCACCCGCGCGAGGTTCTCAACCGCCCCAACAGGCTGCCACGTCTTCCAGAAGATTAATTCCTTCTCGATTTCTAGAATGTGCGGATCGGTATACCAGCTTGAAGGCAGCGTCGCCGCGTAGGCCAGATCGGCATTCGGCGTGAAATCCCGCGCCGCCAGCTTGTGCCCATTCCCGTTAGAATCGTTCGATGGCATATAAAACCCTCATATTGAATTTGGCTCCCCTCTCTATTCTTGCCTTTAAGAATGGAGAGGGGTTGGGGGTGAGGTCATTTGTCCCGCAATATTTCCTTCGCCGCGTTATGAGCCGTCACACCTGTAACTCCGCCGCCCGGATGCGTCCCCGCGCCGCACAGGTACAGCCGCTCGATGGGCATCCGGTACTGCGCGTATCCCGGCACAGGCCGCATGAAGAACAGTTGATCGAGCATCATCTCCCCGTGATACAAGTTCCCACCCGTCAGCCCGTACACCGCTTCGAGGTCACGCGGCGTAATTACCTGAGTGTGCAGGATCGCCTTGCGCACGTTGGGTGCGTATTGATCCACCGTATCCAGCACCCGTTTCAGCAGCAGATCACAGGCTGCATTGTCCCATCCAGCACGCAGTTCATAGGGCACAAACTGTGCGCGGATCGACATGACGTGCTGGCCCGCCGGGGCCATACTCGGATCGCTCAACGACGGGATGCTGATCTCCAATGCGGGATGCTCAGAGATTTCCCCATACTTCGCCGCATCGAATGCCTTTTCCAGATACGTCAAATCAGGGCTAATAGAGATCGTCCCCCGCAGATGTTCCCCATCGCCGGGTTTGGCGCTGAAGTTCGGAAGTTCGCCCAGCGCCAGATTGACAATACCGGTCACGCCCCGATATTTGATGTTCTCCACTGCACGGATGAAACTGGGCGGTAGTTCTAGCGGATCAAGCATCCGCAGCGTGCTGGTCGGGTCAAGGCTTGAAACAACCCGCTTCGCGCGGATTTCCGTACCATCGGTAAGCACCACGCCCTTTGCGACACCAGCCTCGATGATGACCTCGACGGCCCGTGCCCCGGTGCGGATTTCCGCACCAGCGCCCTTTGCTGCCTCGGAGAGCACCCCGGCGATCCCACCCTGCACTCGCATCGACGCGCGGAATGTGCCTTCGGGATTGCCCACCTGATGGTGGAAGAACATGAACGTTGTGCCCGCCGAGCGCGGCCCCTGCTGGATCGACTTGACGGCATCCGCGCCGAGCGTGCCTTTGAGCGCATCGCTCTCGAACCAGTAATCAAGGTATTCCTGCGCCGCCATCGGGATCACCCGCATGAATTCCATCATGTCGCGGTCGCCCAACTGCCGCACCTTCAACCCGATGGGGCCGAGCGCCATCAGATCGCCGGGGGTCAGGTTCAACCCGTCAGGCGGGCTGACCATATATGCATCCTCGAAGATACGCGTTACCTTACGCACAAACTTGCAGAACTCCGGCCATTTTTCGGAATCGTGCTTCGAGAATTTCTTGATTTCCTCGGCGGTCTTGCCGATCTCCTGCCACAGTTGCAGCGATCCCCTATTGGGCAGGGGAGCGAACCCCGTCGGGTTGGCGCGCTGAATCTTCAACCCGTACTTACTCAGGTTTAGATCGCTGGCGATCTTCTCCGGCAGCCACCCGATGCTCTGTCCCAGGTCGCTCTTGAACCCCGGCGCGAATTCTTCCCGCGCGCCCACACCGCCCGGAACCTCGCGCTGTTCCAGCACCAGCGTCTTCTGGCCTGCTTTTGCGAGGTATGCGGTAGCGACTAATCCATTGCTGCCCCCGCCGATCACAATTGTGTCGTATTGATTACTCATGTTTGACCTATCTTTTCAGTCATGATTCCAGATTACTTTGGAGTTCGGCACATCTATCTTTAATTTGATCTCGAATATTGCCTATTTCCGTGATAATCGGCTCTGCTTCGTTAGCCGTCGGCATATAATCAGGTTCAACCATCCAAAATGCACCACCGGGAAGATTATGTTTCCGCCAATATCGGCTGATCTTACGCCTTAACTTTGTGCGCTCATCGGCGGTTTGTGGCTCTGGTAAGTTCATATGGCGAGCGATAATAGCGACTAACTTCTGTTCGATCTGGTATAGCCGATCAACCTGTTCTCGAACTGAAATCAGTAGCGATTGAAGCCGGGTATCCTCGGTTACAGATATAAATTCCTCAAGTGGAGTCTCCAATCGTTCCCACTCGGCTTTACCCCAGTACGCCTTGAGGTTAGGAAAACCTTGTTTCTGTGAGTACGAAAACTGCTTGCTTCTTGAAAGACAGCCATCTGCCAAGTCTCTGATGAGCGTGAGGAAAACTTCCTCAGTTACTTCTATATATGTGTCCCCAATCAGAATATTCGGCATCTCAGTTCACTTCCCCTCTCCGAATTCGGAGAGGGGGCAGGGGGTGAGGTTTTACGCCGCCCCATCCTTCAATATCTCCAACGCGCACAGCCGCCCCGATGCCCCACTGATCCCGCCGCCGGGGTGCGTCCCCGATCCACATTGGTAGTAATTGCGGATCGGCGTGCGGTAATCCGACCACTTGGGTGAAGGTCGCAGGAAGAACAACTGGGAAAGCGTCAGTTCGCCGTGAAAGATATTGCCCTCAGTCAGCCCCATCGTGTTCTGAATATCCTCAGGCGTAAGCACCTGGCGGTACAGAATAATATCCTTGAGATTCGGCGCATACTCGGAGAGCGCATTGACCACCGCATCTCCGAATGCCTCCCGCTTCTGATCGTCCCAGCCGCCCTCGATATTGTAGGGCGCATACTGTACAAAGCATGACATCACATGCTTACCCGGAGGGGCCATGTGCGGATCGATCATCGACGGGACGATGCAGTCGATGTACGGGCGCTGCGAGAAGTTCCCGTACTTCGCGTCATCATAGGCGCGCTCAAGATATTCGATGCTTGGGCTGATCGAGATCGCGCCACGCAGATGCGAGACCGTCTCTCTATTCGGCAAACAGGTGAATTCTGGCAGCGCGTCGAGCGCGAGATTAACCTTTCCCGACGACCCTCGGATGCGGAATCGCTCAATGTCGTCCAGAAAGTCGCTAGGAAGCTCTTTGCGATCCACCAGCCCCAGGAAGGTGCGCTTCGGGTCAAGCCCGGAGATGATCGAGTTTGCGTAGATTTCCTCGCCGCTTTCCAGCGCAACTCCGACCGCCTTGCCGCCCTTGATGATCAACTCGCTGACCGGGGCCTCTGTGCGGATTTCCGCGCCGAAGTGCTGCGCCGCCCGCGCAATCGACATGCTGATCGCGCCTGTGCCGCCTTTCTGAAATCCCCACGCACGGAACGCCCCGTCGATCTCACCCATGTAGTGATGCAGCAGCACGTAGGCCGTCCCCGGCGAGCGCGGCCCCAAGAACGTGCCGATGATCCCTGATGACGACATCGTAGCCTTGAGGGGTTCGGTCTCGAACCACTCATCCAGAAAGTCGGCAGAACTCATCGTCATCAGCTTGAACAATGCGGTGAACTGTTCGCGGGGCAGCCCTTGAAAGTGCTGCGCGAATTTGAGCAGCTCGATGAGTTCACCCGGATTCCACGAAGTCGGGTCAGGGGGAACCATGCCGAGGATCGGCTTAACGGCAAACGCCATGTGATACATCAGTTTGCCATACACATCGTAGGTATCCGCGTCCTTCGGAGAGTGGCGGTAGAGTTCCCGCCGCGTCAGGTCGTGATCCCCCCACCGCACCAGATAATCGTCATTCGCTAATGGAGTCAGAGTGCTCTCTAGCGGCAGGATTTCCAGTCCGTGTGCGGGCAAATTCAAATCGCGGATGATCTCTGGTCTCAGCAGGCTCACCACATAAGACGCGACGGTGAACTTGAACCCCGGATAGATCTCCTCCGTCACCGCCGCCCCACCGAGCACGTGCCGCCGTTCCAGCACCAGCACGCTCTTGCCCGCCTTCGCCAGATAACCCGCCGCAGTAAGGCCGTTATGCCCCCCGCCAATCACAATTGCATCGTATCGTTTCGCCATAGAGTTTCCTATTCCACATCAGCTTATTGACTGGCAATTTTGCCGAGCATGGCTCGAATCAATTGCTTGTAAAAATCTCCTGCTTGACCTGAGTTCAAATACTCAAACACATCCTCAATTGGGATATATTCAATATCGGGATCACCCTCGTAATCTTGTCTCAATTTAGGCCCAAAAAAGATAAGAGATGTGTCAGGGCTTGCATATTTCCTCAAAATCTTTTTCTTTTCCCTTATCTCGCTTTTGCTCTCGCTATGAGTAACTTGGGCAATAAGTTGCTCTCCGTTCTGCCTTAGACCCCAAATATCAATATCGCGGAGAGTTCGTCCAATTGGCAGGATCAAAGCATCCAATCTCCCAATCAGACGAAGGTATTCGTAACATAAGACTTCCAATTGACTTGGATGAAGTAGGTCAAGTTCTGGCTCCAAGAGTTGTCGATTCACAATAGCTTCGAGAGTTTTCTGACCAATATGCCATTCAGCCACAGTACCCTTTATCGGCTGAATCATTAAGAGAGGATAGTCGAGGTAAGCTACAGGTCTTGCATCGATAAGTTGTATTTCTTTCTTCCAGAGACCAAAACGCGGGACAGGTTCAATGTTTGATCTGGGAGCAATTCGACCAACCATCATTTGTGCGCGTTCTACTTCCCGATATGTTGCGCCGACTACTGCACCAGATTTGCAGTAATCATTCAAGCGCTTCAAAGCCACTTGCCCAGCACGGTCGTGATAATCTGTTGGAGTTGTGCTGTCAGTATCATCGAACTGAACAGCAATCCGACGCTCAGACCAGAGAAATTCCAGATATTCAAGAGGTTCTATTCCAGCATCGAAGTTATGGCGGATAAATATGGCCTTTTCGCTCATGATTTCGCCTCGAATCTATGAAGGCTACTCGATCTCAATCCGCATCTCGTTCGTTCCCTCGAACCCCAACCCTTCGTAGATCGGACGCCCTGCATCGCTAGCATGCAGACTGATGATGTGGATGTTGTGCTCCTTACACCACTCCATCACAGCGATCATCAGCCGCTTGGCGATTCCCTGCCCCCGATATTCAGGCCGCACATAGACGTTCATCACATAGCCCCGATGCGTATGAGGCCGCCGGGGGTGAGGGGGCCAATCGGGGAGCCACAGCCCTGCCCCACCGATGTTTTCTCCCGCCTCGCTCTGGGCCACAAATCCGATGTATTCCTTTGCTTCCATCGCTGGGCCAACCCACGCCTCGAAGATAACATCGTGATCGTCAAGGATGTCGTTTTCGGGATTGCCCATGTCGGTGAACATATGTCGTCGTTGATACTTGATCTCTGGAATATCGGCGGCGGTTGCCAGCCGGATCGTGATAGGGTCTGTCATCAAGCCCGCTTCCGCTCAGGATCGAAGAAGGGTGTCTTGACGACTTTTGCCTTTGCTGTCTTGCGCTGATGCTCAACCGTGATCTCCATATCGACGGGCGTACCGGGTTCCGCATATTCGGCTTTGACATGCGCCAGCGCCAGATTCTTCTTGAGAAGCGGCGACCAGCATCCACTTGATCCGTAGCCAATTTGCATCCCCTCCACATAAACCGGAATGCTCGTCCGCCACGTGGTCGCAGAGACTCGGGGCGGCAAACCAACCTCGTTGTAGACTTTTTCTAGCGAAGGCCAATCCATCTCAATGCCCACAAACCGCCATTCGGGTTCGCGTTTGCTCTCTGCAATCAGCGCCTTCCGCCCGACGAAGTTGCCCTTCTTGAGATCAACCGCCCATCCCAATCCCATCTCGTAGGGAGAGGATTTCTGCGCTTCGATCAACGCATGCCGCGACGATACATAATCCACTTCGACCATGAACAACCCCGCCTCGACGCGGGCAATATCCAGCGCGAGAATTCCAGCAGGCGTGATCTGGTAACCCTCGCCTGCTTGGATCAGGCAATCCCACGTCGCTTCGGCATCCTCGGCATTCATCCAGATTTCGTAGCCGAGGTCACCTGTGTACCCCGTCCGTGAGATCGTGACTGGCATCCCCGCCAGTTCCCGATGCGCGAGGCGATAATATTTCAACCCGTCCAGATCGATTCCACTCACAAGCTGTTTGAGAATATCCCGCGCAGTAGGCCCCTGAATGGCTAGAGCTGCCACCGCTTCCGATTCATCGGCGATCTCTACGTCAAGCCCCCACGCATTTTCCAGCAGCCATCGGTAGCTCGGATCGGCGGCAGTCAGCCGGAAGTCATTTTCCCCGAAGCGGTGCAGCGTGCCGTCGTCCAGCATCTTGCCATCTTCATCACACCAGGGTGTATAAAACACCTGCCCGATCTTCTGTTTGCGCACATCCCGTGTGATCACCCGGTTGAGCAGTTTCTCGGCATCCGTCCCAGTGATGCGATACTTGAACAGGGGCGTCACGTCGATCAGCGCGGCAGAATTACGAATCGCAAAATACTCGCGGTCGTGCAGTAGTTCATACGAACTCGCGACGATATACCCCGCCCATCGCCGCCAGTTCTGCGCCTCGACAAGCGGCGCGGTTCGGGAATGAAAAGGGGTTGTTCTGAGCATCTGTTGCCTCTTGTGCGGTGATCTGGTTAGCTTGCTAACTTGACTGCGAATACTCTGGCGGGGCGAAGAACACGAGAACCCTTAACCCTTCGGTGATGGTGTGGAACCGATGTGTTAGCAGCGCGGGAACATACACCACCGATCCGGGGCCAACCGCCCGATCTTCGTCACCTACGCGGATGGTCCCACGGCCTTGTACAACGTAATAAACTTCATCCTCGCTGTGAGGCTGCTGCGGATCATTGCCGCCTGCTGGAATGACGTAGAGTCCCATACTCATCGACGGCACGCGCAGGAATTCCAGATACATTTTGTCAGACTGCGCGCGCTGATCCACTAATGCGTTGATGTCAAAGGCATCCACGTCGTTAGCTCCTGTAGCCGAGGTGCTGCGAGATTGTGGCGGCAGTCTGTTTGACCATTGCAGCTACTTCTTGCACACGCTGCGGATTGAATCGCGTGCTTGGCCCACCTGCGCTAATCGCGGCGATCACCTGCCCAAGATAATTCCGTATTGGCGCGCTGATGGCGACGAAATCTTCTTCTAGCTCACCATCTGCAATGGCGTACCCCTGTTGTCGAATAGTTGGCAGGTCATCGCGAAGATCGTCAGGTAGGTTGATGTGCCTCAATTGCTCGTCGGATAGATACGCCAGCATCACTTTGCCTGTCGAGGTTTTGCTAGCAGGCCAGCGCGTACCGACTGTCTGTGATGCACTAAGCACATACCGACCCGTAATTTCCGCCATCACCACGACGCTTTCATCCACCAGCACTTCGAGCGTGACCATCTCCCCGGTCTCTTCAGCCAGAGATTCTAGTTCCGCGCGGCTGCTGAAAATCAAATCATTGGAACGCTGTGCGTGCCCACCGAGCACAATAGCCTCCGGCCCTAGGCGATAGGCGTCAGTGGAGGGGTTGCGCATCACCATGCCTTCGCTTTCGAGGGCGGTCATCAGGCGGAAGGCGGTCGTCTTATTCAGCCGGACACGGCGGGCAAGCTCGCTGAGGCTCAACTCGGATTCACCACTGGTAAATGCCTTGAGCAGCGCGATAGCTCGCAAAACGGCTTGAGTTCCGGGGTAAGGGGTTGCCTGTTCCATGAGATTTGAAACGCTGTTTCACATTGTGAAACATATCATATCATGGATCACAGGCTGTTTGTCAAGTCGCTATACTTCTTATGCGACACGCATATGGAATACCTCGCGAGAGAGAGTTAAGGATGCAACTCAAAGCGTTGTTAGCCGCGATATTGATGTTAGTGCTACTCGGTTGTTCGACGGCGATTGAGGAGGCAACCTCAACGCCAACTTTACCAACTACCTCGCTATCTGGTACAACATCAGATGAAACCTTGTCCACTGAACCAGCCATCGTAGTTACTCGCCCTACCGAGCAGATTATTGAATTCGATGTTCCACCAGGCTCGCGTCCACATGATGTGGCTCCAGCTCCTGATGGGACAGTCTGGTACACTGCACAGGCAGTGGGAGCACTCGGTCGTCTTGATCCGAGCACAGGTGAAGTCACACAAATTTCTCTCCCGAATCCTTCGGCTCCTCATGGTGTCATCGTCGGTCCGGATGGTGCGCCCTGGATTACGGATGGCGGTCAGAATGCGATTATTCGAGTAGACCCGCTGACTCAGGAAGTCACTGTCTTCCCTCTACCCGCAGATCGACCTAACGCAAACCTGAATACCGCTGCGTTCGATGGTAACGGGAACTTGTGGTTCACAGGGCAGAATGGAATCTATGGTCGATTAACGCTCTCCACAGGCGAAGTTGAAGTGTTTGATGCTCCACGCGGGCGAGGTCCTTACGGTATCACCGCTACCCCCAATGGCGAAATCTACTATGCTTCACTTGCCGGTAATCACATCGCTCATGTGAACATCGACACCGGGGAAGCCACAGTCATTGAGCCGCCAACGCCCAATCAAGGCGCGCGCCGCGTGTGGTCTGATTCGAACGGGCGAATCTGGGTGAGTGAGTGGAATGCGGGCCAGCTTGGTGTGTATGATCCTGCCTCCGCCGAATGGCGGGAGTGGCGGCTGCCAGGTCAGTCACCGCAAGCCTATGCAGTATATGTAGATGAGCAAGACATCGTATGGGTTACTGATTTTGGCGACAATGCGCTGCAACGATTCGATCCGCAGACTGAGGCATTTAGGACTTATTCATTCCCCGATCCGCAGTCGAGTGTGCGGCAGTTGTTAGGCCGCCCCGGCGAAATCTGGGGGGCAGAGTCCGCACTGAGCAGGATATTTGTACTCTACACAAAGCCATGATATGGGGATCAACTTTGAAGAAACTCATATTTTAGGAAGAGCCTATATCTTGTCTGTGATGTCTGTAGTTTCAGCGCAATAACTATAAAAAGCAACACAAGAACTGCTTTCGTAATTTAGGAGGCAACCAGTACTAGATACGCCTCAATATGGCGCAAATGACTCCCCTCTCCATTCCCAGCGGCAAGAATGGAGAGGGGTTAGGGGATGAGGTCACTTCGCGGCGCTATCTCACGACTGGGCGTTATTGATAATAATAGACACATTATCCGAGTCAGCGTTCGCGGCGATCAAGTCCAAATCTTGGTCACCATCCAGATCGCTCATGATCACCGACCAGGGTTCCTCTCCCACTGCAACGGAATAAGATTCTGAGAAGTTCCCTGTGCCAGCATTGGTCAGAATGGAGATCGTGTGAGACTCTTCATTAGCTACCGCAAGGTCGAGATCGCCGTCCTGATCGAGATCGCCCGCCGCGACTGAGTAGGGTTCCTCGCCGACCCTTATTGTCTGCGAAGCGGAGAACATCCCCGTACCATCATTCGATAGCACAGTGAGATCGTTCGATCCTTCGTTGGCAGTCGCAAGGTCAAGATCGCCATCGCCATCCAGATCGCCGCCCGCAAGTGACCAGGGTTCATTACCTACCTCGACAGTCGAAGCCAGCGAGAATTCTCCTCCATTGTTGGTCAGGATCGCCACTTCCTCCGATTCATGCCTGGCAGCTGCCAAATCCAGATCGCCGTCGCCGTCAAAATCCCCGGCCAGAACCGCATAGGGGTTGCCGCCGATTGCAACGGTGTTCGCAACTTCAAACTTGCCGTTCTCATCATTGTTGAGAATGACCACCGATCCTGTTTCTTGATAAGTTGCCAATGCAATATCTGTATCTCCATCCTGATCGAAATCTCCAACGGTCATCATAAAGGGATAGCTTCTATCCGGGAATGTAACCCTAGATTCCTCAGTTAAATTGTTGTTGTCGCGATTGAGCAAAATCGAGACTTCATCTGATTCGTGATTGGCAACCGCCAAGTCAAGCCGCCCATCCTGATTCCAGTCGGCAGTAGCGAGTGCAATCGGCTCGGTGTGGGCTTCAATCGTGGAGGATGGCGTAAAACTGGCCTTGCCATCATTGATCAGCAGGGAGAGAGTCATTCCTGCGCCTTCCCCATCATTGGCGGCGATCACGTCGAGGTCGCCATCGCCGTCAAAGTCGCCGGAAATCACGGCTGCGGGGTGCTCCCCAACCGCTACAAAAGCTGAATGGGTGAAAGGAGTTGCTTCTGTCGGCGGTGGTTCTGTTGCCGAGGGTATAGGTGTGGGTGATAGTGGTTGGCTTCCACAGGCACTGAGCAGCAGTACGGCGGCTGCACTTACGAGAAAAGATCGCTTGCACATCGAAATCTTCCTCCTTACTAATCGTTTGACGTGTATAACCTCCCTTTCTTGAAATACTTGTTGTTTCAAAATCTGGTTCATAAATTCTAATTGCGAGGTGCAGTCGCTATTTTGCCTTTGCTGTTCTGCTTTTTCGCTCTCTTGCTTTCCTGCTCTCCATCGATTCCTGTATACTAGCGCCAGCGTTGTGAGTTTAGATTGGAGAACAGGGCGATGATCGGTCGGAAGATCGGCGGCTACGACATCGTTGAGCGCATCGGGGCGGGCGGGATGGCCGAGGTTTATAAAGCCTACGATCCGGCTGTAGATCGCTTCGTCGCCGTGAAAGTTTTGCTGGAAGAGTACTGCAAGGACCCGGAGTTCCGTTCCCGATTTCACCTTGAAGCCCGCTCAATTGCGATGGTCGAACACGCGCACATTCTGCCGATATTCGCTTATGGCGAGCAGGACGAACTGCTCTACTTGGTAATGAGATATATCCCATCTGGCTCGCTGTCAGATCGCATTGAGACGCACGGACAGTTTCCCTTTGCCGCAGCCTGCGATATTCTTCACCCCGTCGCCGACGCGCTGGATTATGCTCACGAACACGGCCTGCTGCACCGCGATCTCAAAACCGATAATGTGCTGATTGATACGACCGAACACGCTTATCTGGCCGATTTTGGGCTGGTAAAACTGCTCCAAAAACCATCCGGCTTTTTTACCAGGAATTTTCTGCCGGGTACGCCCGAATATATGAGTCCAGAACAATGTCTGGGCGAGGATGATTTGACCCCCGCTGCCGATCAATATGCGTTGGGGATAGTGCTGTACTACATGATTTGCGGGCGCGTTCCCTTCAAGGGAAATGGCCCCCTCGCGGTGCTTCACCATCATGTAAACTCACCGCCCCCGCCGCCCGCCGATTACCGTCCTAACTTGCCCGATGCAACTGCCAGCGTGATGCTCCGCGCTCTTGCCAAAAGCCCAGAGGAACGCTTCGCCTCCTGCGGCGAGTTTGCGCAGGCATTCGAGAACAGCCTCGGCCCGAACCGTTTAGTTGATCGGTTTAATAGCGAAATGGGGGATCGCATCGATGCCGCGTTAGAGCGCGTTCAGCGCAAGCGGAGTCGGCGGAAGAAGTAGCTTTTGGCTATCCCACAGCTCAGGGTAAGCGGTGGCTAGCTGCTTGTCGCTGGTTGCTGCTGTTGCTGTTCTGCTCTTGAGGTTCGGTCTTTCCGAACCTAGCTCTCCTGCTTCCGATGCCCAAACATTGACAGTCTCCAGCGAACTCCATATACTGGCGGGCAGGCGGCTCATCCCTGTTCGGTGAGCGCAACGATTTAGCAACGAGGAGAGATTATGATGCAGTTCAAAACCAGATATGCCCT
>Ga0209382_10009385_pt1 | contig 12245 bp, 10 predicted proteins | sample SoiMetdeltSBSDD5_FD_187599 | JGI IMG/M metagenome (GOLD analysis project Ga0209382, IMG submission 187599) | Bulk soil microbial communities from a Populus tree surrounding site in Tennessee, USA - Soil MetaG P. deltoides SBSDD5 (SPAdes) (version 2) | ecosystem: Environmental > Terrestrial >... | reverse complement strand
CCGGCGTCGCGCGCGACCGCGATCGCGTCGAGCGTCTCGGTCAGCGTCCCGATCTGGTTGACCTTGATCAGGATCGAGTTCGCCACGCCGAGCTCGATGCCCCGGCGCAGGCGCTCGGTGTTGGTGACGAACACGTCGTCCCCGACGAGCTGGATGCGCTCGCCCATGCGCTCGGTAAGCGTCTCCCAGCCGTCCCAGTCCTCCTCCGCCATACCGTCCTCGATCGAGACCACCGGGTAGCGGTCCGCAATGCCGGACCAGTAGTCGGTCAGCTCGGCCGCCGAGAGCGTGCGCCTCTCGTGCTCGAGCACGTAGGCGCCGTCCGTGTAGAACTCGCTCGTCGCCGGGTCCATGGCAATGGCGACATCGCGATCGGGCTCGTAGCCGGCGGCGCGGATGCCGTCGATCAAAACCCCCAGCGCGGCCTCGTTGGAGTCGAGGTCGGGGGCGAACCCGCCCTCGTCGCCCACGGCCGTGCTCAGGCCGCGGTCATGCAAAGTCCGCTTGAGCGCGTGGAAGACCTCGGCGCCCATGCGCAGGCATTCGTGAAACGTGCGCGCGCCGCTCGGCACGACCATGAACTCCTGGAAGTCGACCTTGTTGTCGGCGTGCGCGCCGCCGTTGAGGACGTTCATCATCGGCACCGGGAGCACGTGGGCCGCATCGCCGCCGAGGTACCGCCACAGTGGCTGCCCCTCGTCGGCCGCCGCCGCGTGCGCCGCGGACAGCGACACGGCGAGGATCGCGTTGGCCCCGAGCCGCGACTTGTTCGGCGTACCGTCGAGGGCGATCAGCGCCTCGTCGAGCCCGCGCTGGTCGAGCGCGTCGCGGCCAACCACCGCCTCGGCGATCTCGCCGTTGACGTTGGCGACAGCCTTGTCCACGCCCTTGCCCGCCCACGCCTCGCCGCCGTCCCGCAGCTCCGTGGCCTCGAACTCGCCGGTGGACGCGCCCGACGGCACCGCGGCGCGGCCGTACGCGCCCGAGCGTAGCGACAGCTCCGCCTCCACGGTGGGGTTGCCGCGCGAGTCGAGGATCTGGCGCGCATGGACGTGCTCGATCTGGCTCATCGCTCTCCTATCTCGTCCCGGAACCGGTCCGCGGCGGCGCGCAGCGCCAGCTCGGGGTCGACGCGCTCCCTCCGGGCGCGGTCGACGAGCGCGAGCAGCTCGTCGCCGACCGCCCGGAAGGATTCCGCGTCGGGCCGGTTGTCGTGAGCCGCCGGCCACCGCCCCGCCGATGCGGCCCGCCGCTGCAGCTTGCGCGCGTACAGCAGCGCGGGCAGGTTCTCGGGGACGTCGCCGAAGATGCCGGGCTCGCGGCCCTCCTCGTCCGCCTTGATCGCATCCCAGTTGCGCAAGACCTCGCCCGCGGAAAGCGTGGCGCTCCGCGGGCCCTCCGGCCCCGCGGGGTCTGCGGCCACGTCTCCGAACACATGCGGGTGGCGGCGGATCAGCTTCTGGCGGCAGTGCTCGGCGACCTCGGCCAGGTCGCCAGCGCCACGCTCCTCCAGCAGCAGCGACAGGAAGTGGACCTGGAAGAGCACGTCACCGAGCTCGTCGAGGAGCTTGCGGTCGTCGCCGCGCTGCGCGGCGTCGGCGAGCTCGTAGGCCTCCTCGACCGTGTGCGGAACGATCGTGCGCTCGTTCTGCTCGCGGTCCCAGGGACACTCGCGCCGCAGTCGACGCGTCAGCGCGTCGAGCCGGGCGACCGCCTCCGCGATGTCGGCCTGGCTCACCCGCCCGTGGACGTCGGCGGCGCCGCCGTCTGCGGGGTCCCGCTCTGCGGAGCCGCTCCCGCGCCGCCCTGTGGTGCCGCCTGGGCGCCGCCCTGCGGAGCCGCGCCCTGCGGGGTCTGCTGCGGCGCGGCCGTCTGCGTCTTCTTCGGCGTGGGCGCGTTCGAGCAGTCCTGCGTGATGTAGCCCTTGCGGCAGTTCGTCCGGTCCTTCCACTTCTTCTGGAAGTCCTTGACGAAGTCGTTGAGCGCCTTCTGCTGGTTCTGCGACGTCAGCAGCTGGCTGATGGTGTTCTTGGCCTGCGCGAGCGACTGCTGCGAGGCCGCGGTGATCTTCGTGACGTCGAAGACGTAGTAGCCGAACTGAGTCTTGACCGGGCCGAGGGTCTTGTTCGTCTTCGCGACGAAGGCGGCGTTCTCGAACGTTCGGTCCTGCTGCCCCTTGGTGACCGCGAGAAGCTGTCCGCCCGTGTTCTTCGTCGACTGGTCGGTCGAGTACTTCTTGGCCACGACCTTCCAGGACTGGCCCGAGTCGAGCGCCTTCTTGGCCGCCTCGGCCTGGCTCTTGGTCTTGGTCAGGACGATGCGCATGTCCCGCCGCTCCGGTTGGGCGAAGCGCTTCTTGTTCTTGTTGTAGTAGGTCGTGATCTGGGCCTGGGTAACCTTGCCCTGGCCCTTGGTGACCTTGTCGCGGATCTTGGTCGAGAGCGCGTCGAGCTTGACCCGGAAAAGGATGTCGTTCTGGGTCATCCCCGACTGCTTGAGGAACTTCTGGTAGTCGGTCTCCTTCGGAAACGACTGCTGCTTCGTCTGCTGGAAGCGCTTGTTGACGTCCGCGTCGGTGACCTTCACGCCCTGGTCGGCTGCCTCGCCCTGGATCCACTGGGCCGAGATGAGGAACTGCATGACCTGGTCGCGCAGCGCGCTGTACTCCTGCTGGCACTGCGACTTGAGCTGCGCGTCGGTCGGCGGGTTCTGCCCCTTGGCGGGCTTGGGCTGGCTCGCCTTCTTCGCCGCGACGCACTTGGCGAAGGTGGGCGCGTCGGGAACGCTCACCGGGCCTCCACCGGTCGGGTTCTGCGAGCGGGCGGCGACGGCGAGCCAGTGGTTGAAGTTTTGGCTCGTGATCAGCGTGCCGTCGACGTTAGCCACCGCGTTGCCGGGAACGTTGTTGCCGCCACATGCAGCGAGGACCACGGCGGCAATGAAAAAGGCGCCTAGCGCCAGGGAAAGACGAGCGAGTCGTTGCACCCGCGAAGGAGGGTAGCGACCCTCCTGAGGGGTTGCGCCGAGGTTTTAGGAGGTTTTAGGTGATGGCGCAGAGGCGCTGATCGTTTCGAGCAGCGCGTCCGCGGCGCGAACCACGGCCGGGAAGCGCTGGCCGTCGTCGCCCGGCACTCGCACGAGCAACTGGGAGCGTCCGAATTCGTACACCGCCTCCGGAATCCGCGCCCGCAGCGCCTTGGCCTGGGTCGAATCGAGGTCGATCGGCGCGACCGCCAGCCGGTCGCCCCGGAACGACACCGTGCGCGCGCCGGCCTGGCCGAGCTTGATGCGCGCCTTCTGCAGCGCGATGAGGTTGGCGAGCGGCTCGGGCAGCGGGCCGAAGCGGTCGCTGAGCTCCTCGCGAAGCAGCTCGAGCTCGGCGACGTCGCGGGCGGCCGCGACGCGGCGGTGCACGTCGACCTTGGCCTGCTCGTAGGGCACGTAGTCGGCTGGCACGTAAGCGTCGACGTTGACGTCGAGCCGCACGGGCTCGGTTTCCTGCATCGGCGCCCCGTCGCTGGTCCGCGCGCGCACCGCCTCGTCCAGCATCTGCATGTAGAGCTCGAAGCCCAAGGCGGCGACGTGCCCCGACTGCTCGGGTCCGAGCAGGTTGCCGGCGCCGCGGATCTCGAGGTCGCGCATGGCGATGCGCACCCCCGCCCCGAGCTCGGTGTAGTCCGACAGGGCGGCGAGCCGCTGGCCGGCCTCGCCGGTCAGCGCCGCGGCCGAGGGGTAGAGGAGGTAGGCGTAGGCGCGCTCGCGCGAGCGACCCACGCGCCCGCGGATCTGGTAGAGCTGGGCCAAGCCGAAGGTGTCGGAGCGCTCCACGACGAGCGTGTTGGCCTGGGGGATGTCGAGGCCGGACTCGATGATCGACGTGCACACGAGCACGTCGGCATCGCGGCGCAGGAAGCTCAGCATCCGCCGCTCGAGCGTCTTCTCGTCGAGCTGGCCGTGGGCGACCTCGAAGCGCACCTCGGGCAGCAGGCCGCGCAGCCGCTCGGCTGCCTCGTCGATCGTCTCCACGTGGTTGTGGAGGAAGAAGGCCTGGCCCTCGCGGTCGATCTCGCGCTGCAGCGCCGTGCGCACGAGCTCCTCGTCGTACTCGCCCACCCAGGTGCGGATCGGCCGCCGGCCCTCCGGCGGCGTCTCGATGACCGAGATGTCGCGCAGGCCCGCCAGCGACATCTGCAGCGTGCGCGGGATCGGCGTGGCGGAGAGGGCGATGACGTCCACCCGCAGCCGCAGCTGGCGCAGGAGCTCCTTCTGGCGCACGCCGAAGCGCTGCTCCTCGTCCACGATGAGCAGGCCGAGATCCTTGGCCCGGACATCGCGGGAGAGGATGCGGTGGGTGCCGATGAGGATGTCGACCTTGCCCTCGGCGAAGGCCTGGATGGCGGCGCGCTGCTCGCGCGGGGGACGGAAGCGCGAGACGTGCTCGATCGTGAACGGGTAGTCGCGCAGCCGCTCGGCGAAGGTGCCGTAGTGCTGCTGGGCCAGGATTGTCGTGGGCACGAGCATCAGCACCTGCTTGCCGTTCTCGGCCGCGATGAACGCGGCGCGAAGCGCGACCTCGGTCTTGCCGAAGCCGACGTCGCCGCAGATGAGCCGGTCCATGGGGCGCGGCGCCTCCATGTCGGCCTTGACCGCGTCGATGGCATCGCGCTGGTCGGGCGTCTCGGTGTAGGGGAAGGCCTGCTCGAACTGCTGCAGCCATTCGGTCTCGACGTCGAACGCGTAGCCGGTGCGGCGCTTACGCTCGGCGTAGAGCTCGAGCAGCTCGCCGGCCATCTCCTGGGCGGCCTTGCGGGCGCGCGCCTTCATGCGCTCCCACGCGGCGCCGCCGAGCTTGCTGAGCGGCGGGGCCTCGCCGCCGGCGCCGACGTAGCGCGAGATCTTGGCCAGCTGGTCGACCGGCATGAACACGCGGTCCGTGCCCGCGAAGTCGAGCTCGAGGTAGTCGCGCGTCACCCCCGCCACGGTCTTCGTGTCGAAGCCGGCGAAGCGGGCGACGCCGTGGTCCTCGTGGACCACGATGTCGCCGGTGCGCAGGTCGGCGAAGCTGCGCAGGCGCCCGGCCCGCGGCCGCGCCGCGTCCTCGGCGCGGCGCCGGCGGATGAGCCGGTGCTCGGGCAGCACCGCGAGCTTGAAGCTCGGCGCGATGAACCCCTCGCGCAGCGTCGCGCGGGCGAAGCGCAGCTCGCCCTCGTGTACCGGCCCGCCGTCAAGCCATGACGGGGTGCTTCGAGCGAGGTTGTAGGCCGCGCGCTCGCCCTCGCCGCGGCGCGGCCACGCGACCACGGTGCGGTAGCCCGAGCGCATGAGCTTCTCGAGCTCGGCCTCGGCCTCCCGCAGCGAGCGTGCGGGCGTGTCGGCGGACTGGGCGTGGAAGCGCACCGGCTGGTCCGATGACGTCGTCGACAGGCGCACCCGGGCGCGTCGGTCAAGCGTGGCGAGCACGGCGTCCGGGCTCTCGTAGAGGTGGTGGGCGTCGGCATCGTGGAACGCGGCGGTCACGTCCTGCCAGTGGTCCGCGAGGGCCGGCTCGACGTCTTCCTCGGCGGCCAGGATCGCGTGGGCGTCGTCGGGCACGAGATCGAAGAAGGCGCGGAAACGCTCTACCGGAAGCAGCTCGGCGACGTCCGGCCGCGCTTCGGCGTCCTCGAGCGCCGCGATCTCGGCGAGCTCGCGGTGCTCGGGGGCCAGCTCGGCCGCCGGCGCCACCTCGACCCGCTCGGCTTCGCCGAGCGAGCGCTGGGTGAAGGTCGAGAAGAGCCGCAGCGACTCGACCTCGTCGTCGAACAGGTCGACGCGCACCGCCCGCTCCTCGGTCGCCGGGTAGAGGTCGAGGATGCCGCCGCGGATCGCGAACTGTCCGCGGTCGTCGACCTGATCGACGCGCTCGTACCCCGCGGCGACGAGGTCCTGCGCGGTCTCCTCGAGGTCGAGCAGCTCGCCCTTCTCGATCGTGAATCCGTGCGGGCGCAGGTCGCGATCGGGAACCTTCTCGCTCAAGGCCACGGCGGACACGACGACCACCGGGCTGCTCTCCTCGCGGAGGGCGTCAAGGGCCGCGATGCGCAGGCCCACGAGGTGGGGCGGCGGCGTCAGGTGCGACTCGTAGGAGACGCCGCGCGACGGGTAGTAGCGCACCGCGCGCGGGGCCAGCCAGGCGCGCAGATCGGCGGCCAGGTCGCGGGCGGCGCGATCGTCGGGCGCGACGACGAGCACGGGGACGCCCGCGTCGGCTTCCGCCAGCGCCGCGATGAGGTACGGGCGCAGGGCGCCGGCCACGAACGCACGGCCGCCGTCGCGCGCGAGCGCGGCGGTGACGGGGTCGTCGAGAGCGGGTTGGAGGAGGGTGTGAAGCGACATGGGGAGAGCGGTCGAGCCGACGGCGGGCCGGGCTTGGGCAGCCGAAACGGCCGCGATCGGCGCGCGGCCGGGGTGCCCTTTCAGTTTAGGAACGCTGGGTCAGCGACTCGACCGTGTCCTGCGTCGCCCGCGCGGCGTCGTCGACCAGCTCGGCCACCTGCGCCGGCGACTCGCGGAACCGGCCGAGGACGTAGCTGGAGACGATCTCGGGATCCGTCGTGTCGGGGCGCCCCACGCCCACCCGCACGCGCGCGAAGTCCGGACTGCCGAGGCCGCGGACGAGCGACTTGAGGCCGTTGTGTCCGGCGGTGCCTCCGCCGACGCGGGTGCGCACCTCGCCGAAGGGCAGGTCGATCTCGTCGTGGACGACGAGCACGCGGTCCAGCGGCAGCTTGAGCGCTCCGCGTGCCGGGCCCACCGACGTTCCTGCCTCGTTCATGTAGGTCTGCGGGAGCAGGATCGCCACCCGCGGACCGCCCGGACCGGTCCGGCCCTCGGCGATCTTGCCAGCGAACTTGCTGCGGAAGCGCGGCAGGTCCCAGCGCTCGTGCAGCGCCTCGGCGACCTCGAACCCGACGTTGTGGCGCGTCCCTTCGTACTCCTTGCCGGGGTTGCCGAGGCCGACGACCAGCCAGTCGACCGGGGCGGAGAACAGGCGCATGGCGCGCCGGGTGGGCTATTCGCCCTCGGGCTCGCCCTCGGCGGGAGGCGCCTCGGCGCCTTCGCCCTCGGCCGGGGCCTCGCCCTCGGCCGGAGCCTCGCCCTCGACCTCCTCGCCCTCCTCGCCGACGAGCTCGGTCTCGGTCTCGATCTCCTCCTCCTCGACGATGCGCGGGATCGCGACGGTGGCGATCACGGTCTCCTCGGGGTCGTCGAGCAGGGTCACCCCGGACGGCGGCGTGAGCGCCTCGAGGGTGACGGTGTCGTTGAGGTCCATTCCCGACACGTCGAAGCGGACCACGTCGGGGATATCGGTGGGGAGCGCCTCGATGTTCAGCTCGCGCGTGATGTGCTCCATCACGCCGCCCTCCTTGACGCCCGGCGACTCCTCCACGCCGTCGAGCTCGAGCGGGACGGTGGACTGGATTGGCTTGTCGAGGCGGACGCGCAGCAGGTCGATGTGCACGAGCTGGCCGCGCACCGGGTGGTGCTGCTGGTCCTTGATGATCACCGGCTGGGCCGCACCGCCGTCGACGACGAGGTCGAGCACAGCGCCGCGCTGGGCCAGCGCTTGGCGCAGCCGGCGGCCGTCGACCGCGAACGGCGTGGAGCCGTCGCCCCCGCCGTAGACCACGCCCGGCACCTGACCAGAGTGGCGCAGGCGGCGGGCCGTGCGCGACCCGTCGCCCGTGCGCGAGGTGACCTCGAGGGAAGGATTCTGACCGCGGGCCATGGCGGCGATGAAGGGTAGCGCGGAGGCGTACACTGACCACGATGGTCCGGGAGGGCGGACTAATCATTCTCCTCACCGGCGTCCACGCGCTCGGATTGGGACTCCTGTGCGGCATGCTCTGGCTGTCGTTCAGGGCCGACGACAGGACCTCGGGCGAGGACGACGGCGACGGCGGCTGGGGCAACGACCGCCGCCCGCCGGAGGACTCACGAGGCCCGCGCGACGGCGGGCTGCCGTTGCCGGATGCGGAGCAATCGAAGGTTCGGCTACGGGAGCCAGGGCGGTTGAGCGACCGTCTTACGAGGCCCGAGCGGCGGCGCACGGAAGAGCCGGTACGGGTTCCGGCGAAGAGTCGCTAGTCATTAGTCGCTAGTCGCTAGAGCGAGGCCCGAACCTGAGCCTCTAGCGACTAGCGACTAGCGACTGTTCAGCCGCTAGGCACGTTGTACTGCGTCGTATTCCGATAAACCTGCTGAACGTCGGCATACGCCGGTTTCGGCGTCCCGTCGATGCTGATCAGGCCCTTCTGGTGGAAGGGGGGATTGGGCTTGGGGTTGCCGCCGTCCCAGCCCGGTCGCACGCGGAACTCGTCCAGCGTCCAGTAGATCGCGCCGCTCAGCCACGGCTTTTGGGCGAACACGTTGAGATGGAACTTGACGAAGTTCTCCTGGAACTGGTACGTGCCCTTCTCGTCGGAGGGTCCGTCGCGGTTGGCCTCGGCGCCGAACTCGGTCACGACGATGGCCTTGTTCGGGTAGCAGGCGCGCACGCTGTCGAGATACGGCGACAGCAGGTCCTCGTCGGCGACCTGGCCCTGCGGCCCGGGGTACCACCCGAAGTACTCGTTGACCCCGATGACCTGCAGGCGGTTGTAGGCGCGCTGGCAGCCCGCCGCCGGGTAGCCGACGATGGCCAGGCCGACCGGCCGCGTGGGATCCAGGCGGCGTGAAGTCACCGCCGCTCCGCGCAAGTACGAGCGCACCTGGGCCGGGGGTTGGGACGCAAGTTCGTTGCCGACCGACCAGATCGCGATCGATGCGTGGTTCTGGTTGTCGAGGATGTTGTCGGTGAGCTCCTGGAACGCGAGGTGGCGGACCAGGCGCTTGGAGAAGTACTGACTTCGCAGCGAGTAGACCGGGATCTCCGACCACACGAGGATCCCGTTCTTGTCCGCCTGCTCGAGCAGGTAGGGCGAGAGCGGATAGTGCGAGCGAATCATCGTCGCGCCCAGGTCCTTGATCTCGGCGATGTAGCGGTCGCGTGTCGCGTTGTCGATCGCCGAGCCCTTGTCCAGCGAGTCCTCGTGGAGCCCCACGCCGCGGAAGTTCGTGGGCTGGCCGTTGAGAAGCAGGCGTCCGTCGGGGCTCACCACGATCGAGCGCACGCCGATGTGCAGCGTGTAGCCGCCCGGCGTTCCGCTCAGGTGGACCGGATACAGGAACGGGTCGCTCGGGGACCACAGGTGTGGGCTGGACACCGGCATCGTGCGCGAGAGCGTTCGGGTGCCGCCCGGCCCGACGTTGACCGAGCCGAGATTGATCTTCTGGAACCCGAAGTTGGCGCGCACGGATGCGCGCTTGGCGTCGCCACCCCAGTTGTGAACCTCGACCTTCCACTCGACCCGCGCCTGCGGCGGCGGGCCCGGGTTCACGATCGGTCGCACCTGGACGCTGCCGTAGTCGATGCCGCCGCTGACCTTGCGCAGGTAGACCTCGCGCGTGATCCCGCCGTAGTTCCACCACCCGCCGACCGGCGAGCCGGTGTTGTTGAATCCCGACGGCGGGAAGTCGAACGGTTGGCGGACGTTGTCGACCCGGATCACGAGCCGGTTGACGCCCTTCTTCACGTCGCGCAGCGGAAACTCGAAGGGCAGGTAGGCGCCGGTGTGCTGGCCGACCTCCTTGCCGTTCAGGTAGACCGTGGCGCGGTAGTTGACCGACTCGAAGCGGACGACCCACACGGCCGCATTCGGGCTGCCCGGGAGGATGAAGTCCTTGCGGTAGTAGGCGACGCCGCCGACCATCGACTCGTTGGAGTCGTCGCCCGCGTTCCAGGCGTTCGGCACCGTGATCGGCCCCCAGCCGGCGGTGCTGCGCTGGCGCTCGAAGTGGCGCTGCTCGCCCACGTTGAGGCGATCGCGCTTGAGCAGCCACTGGCCGCCGAGCAGCATCCGGTCGTCGTAGCCGTCGGTGTAGAGCTTGTCGTTCGTCGGGCGCTCGGCGGCCAGGGCATGGGCCGGCAGCCCGCCGAGGACAACGACCCCAGCGAGGGCAAGCAAGATCAGACGCGCGCGCATTCGGACCGTGTTGACACGAGGGGAGGGGCGGAGTTGCGGTGCGAGAGTAGGCGTCAGCAGCCGCTGGTGCCAGGGCGCGGCCCGCTTACATACCGCAATTGCACCCCAGGTCCTGACAGCACGTTCCCGGTGCGGTGCACGGTGACGCACTGAACAATGGGGCGATGGACGTCCACGGTGTTCCAGACGACCCGGGCGGGCCCGGTGTGCTCGCTCAGCGCGAAGGTCGTCGAGGGGTCGAAGCGGACGAGCTTCACCGCGCCAGGTCGGCGCAGGGCCTTGACGTTGGCGCGTACGCGCGTGGCGCAGCGTGGGTCCGCGGCGCAGCCGGCGAGCTGGCGAAGCATGGCGTTGGCGTCGCCGCGGGCCTGCGCGCGCATGAGGTCGGCGACGTCGGACCGCTCTCGCGAGTCGGCGGAGAGCACGCGCGCGAGCAGGAACGAGATCCCTCCGAAGACGACGATCGCTGCGGCGATGACGGCATAGCGCATCGACGTCATTCTGGCCGCCCGCGCCTGCATCCCCGGTCGCGCTTGCGCGCGCCCCGCTCGCACCGTCAGTCGTCGTCCTCGCCGGTGAGCTCGAGGAAGCGCTGGGTCGAGACCTCTTGGTGCGCGAGCTGCTCGGCCAGCGCGCGAGCGTGATCCGCGGCCGTATCGAGAAAGTCGTGCAGGCAGCGCTCGGGATCGTCGGGCAGTGGGTACACGCGCGCGACATCCTGTTGGGCACAGGCGATGCCCACCGGCGGGCGGCCCTCGGCCAGCGTCCGGGCAGTGCACACCGGCGTGACCACGAGGTGGCGGTCGGGCGCCACCAGGGCGGTGGGCATCAGGCGGTGGGCGGGGAGGGAGACGTCGAGCTCGATCGAGCGGTCGATGGCGATCGGCGAGGCGGTCAGCTCGCTGAGGGGCTCGCGCCAGATGTCGAGCACGGTGTCGGCCCCGACGAGCGCGTCGCGCAGCGCCGCCGCCTGCTCGGTGTAGAGGCGCACGGCTTCCTCGCGGTCGTCGGCCTCGGCGAGGTCGATGTCGCAGGGGACGCGCAGGAGGACGTCGGCGCCGAGCGCCGTGCCGGTCCCGTGGCTGCCCGGCGTGATGTAGGTCTGGACGGTTCCGAGGTCGCGGCGGCCGTGGAAGATCACCGTCACGGCCTTCGAGAGCGGCAGGTTGCGCACCTTGAGCGCAACCGAGACCGTGGCGTCCTGGTCCACGAGCGCGCGGCGGAGCAGGTCGTCGGCGGTGTCGCTGTGAGGTCTTTCCGGTTCCTCCATGTGCCCTAGTCGGGGTCGAGCTTCGCCCGACCACCCTCGATGTCGGGGTCGAGCTTCGCCCGACCACCCTCGACGTCGGGGTCGAGCTTCGCCCGACCACCCTCGACGTCGGGGTCGAGCTTCGCCCGACCACCCTCGATGTCGGGGTCGAGCTTCGCCCGACCACCCTCGATGTCGGGGTCGAGCTTCGCCCGACCACCCTCGACGTCGGGGTCGAGCTTCGCCCGACCACCCTCGATGTCGGGGTCAGGCTTTGCCCGATCACCCTCGATCGACCCGGCGTGATCGTCGCAGACCGGGTAGATGTTCTTCCGTATGAAGCTGCTCTACAAACCCATCGAGTTGTTGCTGGGCCTCGTTGCCGGCATGATCGGCCGCCGGATCTTCTCGAAGATCTGGGGGTTGATCGAGGACGCGGAGCCGCCCGAGCCGACGACCGAGCGCGCGAGTTGGCCGAAGGTGCTGCTGGCGGCGGCCGTCCAGGGCCTCGTCTTCCGCATGACGAAGGTGGCCGTCGAGCGTGCGGGCGCGACCGGCTGGCGGAACCTCACCGGGGTCTGGCCGGGCGAGAAGGAACCGGATCCGGAATAGTCGCCGGTCGCTAGGCGCTAGTCGCTAGTTGCGGGGCCCCCGCCGCGCAGCACGAAGCCGCGCTGGCTCAGTTCCTCGAGGTCTGCCTCGAAGGCTGGGAAGTCGCGCTGCCGTAGATGGTCCAGTGGGCGTCCGGTTGGTCCGGCCGCTCTCACCCACCGCCGCAGGACCGCTTTGCCGGCGCGCTCGTCGGCATCGGCGAGCAGCGCGAGCAGGATGCCGAGCTCGGGACGGTGGTCGAGCTGGCCGGAGAGCAGCGTGAGGGGATCGGCGTCGAGCACCGTGCACAGCTCCTCCTCGGAGAGGCCGAGCAGGTCCAT
>Ga0209382_10009381_pt1 | contig 12247 bp, 9 predicted proteins | sample SoiMetdeltSBSDD5_FD_187599 | JGI IMG/M metagenome (GOLD analysis project Ga0209382, IMG submission 187599) | Bulk soil microbial communities from a Populus tree surrounding site in Tennessee, USA - Soil MetaG P. deltoides SBSDD5 (SPAdes) (version 2) | ecosystem: Environmental > Terrestrial >... | reverse complement strand
ATCACAGTACACTTCGAGTAGACTTTCCATTGGACACCTTTTGTTTGGTATTGGCCTACCTGAAAGCTTACCGCTTTCCTCAAAAGGTGTCCTTTCTTATCCCGAACTCAGGTTTGTATTACGTCGCGGGTGGCAGCATCATCCGAGTGGGAACGTTGCGGCGAGAAAGCCCCGCGTATAACGCCGCGCCAATGCCTGCTAGAACCCCACCGATCCCAAGTGAGAAGACAACTCCAATCGCAATACCTACACCAACAGCAGCCTGCATCGATCCCGCAGATACAGCCTGTGCTCTCTCCATCGCGGCCATAATCGCTGGCAACTGACCGATAGACATCACCGCCGAGATGATTCCACTCAGTAGGCCAACAAGTCCGCCCGCCAGTCCGCCGCCGAGGGCGTAGTGTCCTGCATCAAGCGGATCGCCATTCTGATCAGCAAACTTGCCGTAGAAGGCTCCGACGATCAGGTATAACACCACCCCGACACATGACAGCAGCAGCGACAGGCCCACATACCAGCTTGGGATCATTATGGGATTAGCGGCGATCTGAGCCGTGTTGACCCCTGCTATCGTGCTCAATGCATATCTCAATATTGCGTAGAGAGCAATGAGCAGTACACCGATCCCTACTGCTTTCCACATAGCATTCGTATTGATAGACATAACATCCTCCTACATACCAGTACAAGTTAGTTCCGAGCAGCCGTTCTCAATAGAGGGAGTTTTCTCCGATTGAGTTTGGTTTCAGCTCAGGAGCAAGTCCTATCTATGACTATAGCAACGTAGAGATTGACTGACAGTATGAGTCCGGGTACTCTCAGCCTGCGCTTCCAAATTCACCAAAGCTATAGAACCAAATGCTGATCAACATTCTTATCGATGTTGTCCTGCCTCTCTTTCTACTGATTGGCGCGGGATTTCTGCTCGACCGCAGACTTAATCTGGATGTACAAACGATCTCGCGGATTAACTTCTACATCCTCAGCCCGGCAATTATTTTCTCGCTGACTTACAACTCCACACTTAACCTACAGGAGATTGCTGGGATCGGCGTATTTGCGTGGCTGCACCTTGCAGTCATCTTTGCCATCGCATTCGCTGTCTTCACACTGCCGATTTTCAGGCCCCATCGTGCCGCCCTTTCTCTAGGGGCATCTTTTCACAATGCGGGGTACTACGGTATTCCGGTGATGGTGCTGGCCTATGGCAACGATGCGGTGAGCGTGCTCGGCGTGATCCTTGTAGCACAGGCTATCGTGTTCTTTACGCTGGGGCTCATGTTTCTGGTTGGGGCGAGGGAAACAAGTCTCAAGGACTCGCTGCTGCAAGTGCTGAAATATCCGGTGCTGTATGGGTTGGTGCTAGGATTGCTCATGCGGGGATTGAATATCGGGCTGCCTGCCCCGATCAACACAACGCTGACCTATATGACGAACTGCTTTGTTGGGCTTGCCCTGATCAATATTGGGGTGCAGCTTTCAAAGTGCCCTTTCATGGGTGACCTCGGCTCGGTATCAGTGGTTGGGCTGATTCGCTTCGCCATTTCCCCAATCATTGCAGCGACTCTTGTGCCGCTTTTCCATTTTACCGAACGGTTGAGCACTATCTTGATCGTACAAGCGGCGCTGCCTGTTGCGTTGAACGTCTACTTTGCTGCTAGCGAGGTCGAGAGGGATGCTGATTTAGTCTCACGGATGATCTTCTGGACGACGCTGGCAAGTGTTATTGCGCTACCCATCATTATGCTGATTGTGGGGCAAACCTAGCTCTATCTCGCCATTGCTGCACGAGCCGCCATATGAACTCAATACCCATCGCAGCAAGGATGGTGAGGAATGGTTCAACGGGAGCACGGAACCGCGCATTCGATGCGATGCCCGGTAAGTAAAGCAGCAGCGCAGGAATCGCAACAAGCAGAATCAACGCCACCCACTGGCGACGCAATGCCAGCACGATCAGGCCAACAAGGGAAAAGATTGCAACAACGAGGATATAGGTCAAGAACAGTGCTTCGAGGAGAATCACAAGCGGAGATTGTGACTGAATCTCGCGCAGTACAGAGGCGAGATCGCTATGCATGAAGGTGTCGATGGAATCTGTTGCATTACTGTCTACACCTCCCAGACTCCGCATGAAGCTGAATCCAGGGCGGAGACCATTGAGCGCATCAATGCCATTGTAGAAGGCGAAGGCGAACGGATGGGCAAGAATCACTTTGCGGGCCAGTGCGCCCTCGGCGGCATGGGGCCAGCGTGTATCAGGCTTGGGTTCGCGGCTCAGTTGATCGGCAAGCTGTATGCGTGCTTCATCGAGGGAGATACCCTGTCGATGCGATTCGAGGCTGGCAGCATTGTAATAGTACAGGTTTATATCGGTGATTGAACTGAGCGAGAAACGGTCGAACAAGAGCGCGTTGCGTGTCAGCCAGGGAATCAAGATAACGAGGAATCCAGCAAGTGCTACCCCCGCGTCCCCCCAATGAATGTAAGGGTAATGTACTTTATCATCCCTAATGTCATCTGTTTGTGGATTGGTCGATTGATCAAAAGGGGCGATAAGGGGTATAAGAATCAGCAAAGGAACGAGGGGAAGTCCTATAGGACGCGTCAAGGTCGCCAGCCCGTATGCGATCCCCGATGCGCCGATGATCCAGAAGCTTTCACGCTCAATGCCTATAAGCATAAGGAGGGCGGCAATCACCATCCACACGGTAAAAAGGATTTCGGCGTAGGCGTAGCCTGTCATGATCACGGAGATGGGGGCGAAGGCGTAAAGTGCCCCGGCGATCAGAGCGATAGGCGCTTCCGGCATGTTGGCCCGATGAGCCAGCCGCTCGGCAAGAGACATAACGCCGAGAGTGAGAAATCCCCCAATCAATACCTGTGCCGCCGCAATTGTTCTGAGCGGAGCAATTTCCCCGGTAAGTAAAATTAGCAGAGCGATGAGGGCAGGGTAGCCGGGGGTGCGTAGAACATCGAGCGTAAATCGGCCTTTGCTGATTACCCCGAATCGTCCTTCCAGTGCAATTGACTGCGCACGTTGTAAATACTGAGTAGAGTCGGAGGCCAGCAGCACGCGCTGCGGATCGGGGAGAATGGTGGCAAATACCGCGCTCCGCACAACTAGGGCAAGAATCAGCACGGCAAGCCATGAGTGTTTCAATGTGCCTCTTTACGGGAAATGCGCAAGGGTAAGGCATTGCGATTTGCTCATCGCCCCTTACCCCTACAGAGTGTTTTTATTGAAGATGGTTAATCGCCGAGCAGCCGCTTACCCTGCATATCCTCAGGGACTTTCACACCCATGATGTCGAGAATAGTTGGGGCCACATCCATCAACTGCCGCCCCTTGATCTCGCGCCCCGTTTCAGGATGCTGTGGATCGTAAAGGATAAACAGCCCGTTCGAGGCGTGGTTGCAATCGTCGGGGCCTGTATCGTTCTCGAAGGTATGAATGCCGCCGTAACCAAACCCGCCCACCGAGCGCCAATTGAGGTTATCCCAATAGACAATCAGATCAGGCGCGACATTCCGCACCTTCTGATAAATCTCCTGCGGCTTGAATACACGGGTATCCATCGCGCGGCCCTGATCATCGGTGATGGCCTTGAACCGCTCGATCAGTTCATCGCGAACTTTCTCGTATTCGTCGCGCTTGACTGCGCCCTGCGGCTCGCGGCCTTCTACATTCAGGTAGACGCGCCCGTAATATCCACCGGAACCCCAAGCCTTCGTCTTCGACCAATCAACATCGACTTTGGTGAAGGGAGTTAGAATGCGGTTGCCCTGTGCATCGAACATTTCTGGTGGAACGTCCATCAGAGTCAGATACCCATTGCGGCACAGCCACTCATTGATGGCGATACCACCGTCCATCTTCTTGCCGCCATGATCTGAGCAGACCAGTACGACAGTATTATCATCAATCTTTGAGAGCATCTTGTGAAGCTGCGCGTCGATCAGCTTGTAGTACTCGCGAATCTTATCTTCGTAGGGGTTGCCGGGTTCGTAGCGGCGATGGCCGGGGTCCATAAATGACCACAACCCATGATGGATACGGTCAACACCCATCTCGACCCACATGAAATAATCCCAATCCTGAGTCTCTTGCAGATAGTTCAGCGCTTCAAAGCGCTGCTCAGTCATATCCCAGATTTGCTGCACCAGCCAATCTTTATCAGGCGTGCGGAAGTTGCGCACATCGACTTCGTAGCGCGGCGCAAGGGAAAGAATCTTCTCGCGAATCTCAGAAGGGAAAGTGAAGTCACTCTCCACTGAGGGCGCAAGGAAATCGCCGATGAGCGTGCCGTTGACAGGCTTGGGTGGGAAAGTCTGCGGCACGCCGATCAGCGAGACTTTCTTGCCCGCTTCGCTGAGGATGTCCCACACGCGCTGCTCTTTGACCAGTGAGCCGTTGGCAATGATCTGGTTGTCGTAAGTGTAATCGCGTCGATTGCGGAAGCCGTAGATTCCCAGCGTGCCGGGGTCTTTGCTGGACATCATCGAGGCCCACGCAGGCACGGTGATCGCTGGGATGCACGATTCCATCTGGCCCCATACCCCGCCCTCGTAGAGAGATCGAATGGTGGGAAGCTCATCACGGAACTTGTCGAAGACCAATTCCGGTGCGGCGCAGTCAAGGCCGATCACCATAACTTTGCGATCCGGGGTTTTCTTCTTGAGGAAGTTAAACATCGAAGCCTGCCTTCATCGAGGAGGGCACGGAATTACAGCTATATGCTTTTCCATGCCCCTTGCTGCTTGATAAGTTCATTGTACAGCGAAACGGCACTTATGCATCCCCATTTTCACGTTTCTTTGCCATGCCCTCGATCAACACCTTGCTGACTTCGGGGCGGGTGAACTCGGCGGGAAGCATCTCCCCGCGCGCCAGCATCTCGCGTACCTGCGTGCCCGAAAGGTTTACGTGCTCGGACTTATCGTGCGGGCAGGTCTTTGCGCTTACAATCTGACCGCACTTCTTGCAGTAGAAAGTATGCTCGAAGGGCAGGGGGTTGATTCCGATCTGCTCCGGCTCGAACAACTCGAAGATCAACTGTGCATCATAAGTGCCGTAATAGCCGCCAACACCTGCATGATCCCGCCCTACAATGAAGTGTGTACACCCGTAGTTCTTGCGGGCGATAGCGTGCCAGACCGCTTCACGCGGGCCTGCGTAGCGCATCGCTGCCGGGAACACGCCGAGCATCACACGGTCGGCGGGATAATAATCGCGAAGGATAGCCTGATAGCTGGCGACACGTACATCCGCCGGAATATCGTCGGACTTAGTTTCACCAACTAACGGGTGTAGGAACAACCCATCGACAATTTCCAGCGCGGTTTTCTGGATGTATTCATGCGCGCGGTGGATCGGGTTGCGAGTCTGGAAGGCCACAATTTTGCGCCATCCGTTCTGGGCGAACATACGGCGAGTCTGTGAGGGCGTGTGGCGTAGCTCAGGAAACTCGCTCATTGCGGCGGCGGGAAGATCGAATACCCAAATTTCACCGCCAAGCAGCACCTGACCCTGCTTATACAGGCGGGCGACGCCGGGATGCTTATCCTCACTGGTGCGGTACACCTGATGCGCTTCATCTTCCTTGTCGTAGGTGTACTTTTCCGCGACTTCGAGCACGCCCATCGGATGAAGCTTGCCGTTCGGAAGGCGCTCCGCCAGTGCAACGGACTTGCCGATCTCGATGGCTTTAGCCGTCTCTTCATCGACGGGCAGGGTTACAGGGATCGTCCAGGGCAATCCATTGGTCAGGCGCATCTCATGAACCACGCTCCGGTAGTCCGCTTCGCCCATGAAGCCAGTTAGCGGGCTAATTACGCCTGTTGCAATTAACTCGACATCGGAAACATTCATCGGAGAAAGCTCGACAATTTTGAGATTCTGAGCCATCTCGCGGGTCGCTTGGGCCATCTCGCCGCGCAGCATACGGTTGATCAGAATACCGCCATGTGGAGCGATTGATCCAACATAACTTGCAGCATTATCAATAGGAGTCGTCATAATGAAAGATTAACCTCTTGAACCGGCGCACATGATTTGTGCCGTCTGAAATGGCAGATTTGCGGCACAAAAAAACACGCATCCGCGCGCCTTCTCGATGCGTGCGCGGCGCAGTCTACCACATCTACAGGGCCTTGTCGATAATTACTGCAAGCTTTTTGCAGCAAACCACTTATGCAGCGATGAACATCTCCAGAGATCGTATTGTGTCAGGTAATTGTTAGATTTGTAGAAAAGCGCTAGCGGTTGAATTTCGCCACTGCCTCCCGAATGGCGTCGCGGATGCGGAGATCAGGTACGTCCTCAGCATCGGAATACTGGTGATCTCCAACCCAAATATCCAGCGTACCGTCAGCTACCGTTCCAAAGTCCAGCTTTATACCACTCAGATCGGGATAAGCAGCAAGACTCTTACGCACGATCTCTTCGATCTGTTCAGCAACAAGACTAGATTCATGCTCGCCCGCGTCGATGCGGGCATCTGCGATTTGGGCGCGGATTTGCTGATCCATCTTGACACGTGAGCGGCGAGTTCCGATGAACCACGCAAGCAGGGCAATCACCAGAACCAGTGCCACCATGATCAGAATTGCGGGATTCACAACAGGCATTGTTGCCTCCATAAAGCCGATTCTTCGTTCAGGGATAGGCACTCTGATGGGTGAGATGCCAAAAGACTGACTGCTGAATGCCTTGTCTTGTGTTTCAGAAGGAAATCATCTATAGTACGGCGCATCGCCATCATCTGATTTCATTATAGTGTGTATCGTTGCGGATAGTAGGGTTTACCTGTAATTCTATCGACCCTGCGCCGTAATACCGTTATAATGGCAGGCAGTTACCCAACTCTCTGTGGTCAAGTGGAGCAGCCCTGTTATTTGATCGTAACGTTATCTCGACAGAGGTCGTGCTACACTGTGAGCAATACTAAAGATCGGGTAAATGCCTGTATGTTCAGGTAGAGGCGGTTAGGATAGGATGACACGCGGACGTATCCTCTACGTAGAGGATAATTTAGAGAATCGCATTCTGGTCAAGCGCGTCCTTGAATCTGAGGGGTACATAGTGTTCGAGGCCGAGACTGGCAATGCCGGACTTGCTAAGGCCGAGAGTCTTTCCCCTGATCTGATTCTGATGGACATCAACCTTCCAGACATTGATGGTTATGACTGCACGGCACACTTGCGCAAGATCGAAAAGCTCAACGGTGTGCCAATTGTAGCGATTACCGCAAACGTGATGGAGGGCGACCGACAAAAGGCGCTTGATGCAGGGCTGGATGGGTATATTCCTAAGCCTATCGACATTGATGGACTTTCCCATCAGGTTGCTGAATTCCTCAAGCCACCAGCCGAGCGCTCATCGATAGCACTTTCAGCCGAGCTAAAGCCTACGCAAGTGGCTCCGGCGGCAGCTACAGCGAGCAAAACTCCACCTGTGCCTGTGGTATCAACACGACAGGCAGCACCCGCATCCATGCCGAAGCCGCCAGCAACAATACCTCCGCCTGCGCCGAAGGGCCCGCCGCCTCCTCCACCAGTGCGTCCGGCTGCGCCGCCCCCACCGCCTACTGCACCACCAGTACGTCCAGCAACTGCCACAAGTGCTCCGGCCTCAACCCGTCCGGCTGCATCCGATATTGCGAAATCCGATGGGGCGGCTCCTGCGGCTGTGCCTCGAAGTCCAAGCACTCCTACCGAATCAGGTGAGGTTGTTAAGCCTGCCACACCAGAATCGAAGGATTAACTATGTATTATTCCGGCTGCTCTCGAACGATTCGTAAATTACTTGATTAGTTTGAGCGCACCTATCCAAGAGAACGTATGAGGGTCGAGCGGCATGATGAAAACAACCGACGACAAGATCGTCCCAAGCAATGGTCAGGCAGCGAATCCGATGCCAAATAATACGGCAGATCAAAAACCTCCTGAGCCTCAGGAAACAAAACCTGAGCAAAATGCAGCCTCGCAGCCTGCTCCTCAGGAGAGCAAGCCTGCCGACAGCACGGAAGCAAAGCCTGCTGAACCTGCCGCTGTGCCGGATGACCGTCCTACTATTGCAATGCCAGGTGGCCCATTCAATGCACCGCCGAAAACTTCGCCTGTCGTGACTCCTGCATCTCCTGCCGCGTCCTCGTCTGCATCTGTCCCACCATCAACGGCGATGCCAGGCATGAGTAAACCTGTCACTATTCCAACTCCCTCGGTCCCGGTTGCGACTCCCACAGCATCTTCCGAGGCAGCCCTGGCAGCGTCGGAGGCAAAACCCGAGGTTAAACCGGAAGAGGCCAAGACCGAACCTCCCGCCGAAGCCAAACCGCAGGCTGAAGCACCGAAGCGTCCGGCCCATAAGCCAATCGAGCCAACGCAGGCGCACGTACTGGTAGTAGAGGATAATGTTCCGAACTTCGTGTTGATCGCGCGTATGCTCGCCTACATGGGTGTGCAGCGCTGCGAGTGGAAAACATCTGGGTGGCAGGTGGTTGAGTTTGCCGACACGCTGCCGCGCATTGATTTGATTCTGATGGACATCCGGCTGCCCTATGAGGATGGCTTCCAAGCGCTGGAAAAAGTCCGCGCCAACCCGCGCCTGAAGAATACGCTGGTCGTTGCCGTCACCGCAGAGGCCAGCGTCGATCAAATGAAGCGGGCACAAGATTCGGGCTTTGATGGTTTTCTATCGAAGCCGCTCGATCCAGATCGTTTCCCGGAGCAAATTCGTCGCGTTCTAAATGGGGAGTCGGTTTGGGAGATTCACTAGGTTTTCTTAAAGAACCTGGGTCTCCTTCTTCATGGTGATATTTACCGTGAAATGCAACCGGCTGGCACAGGAGCCTTGCAATGCTTAGACGACTGACGAGCGGTCTTGAGGAAGTTTACAGCACAGCCGGGCCGCTCTTTGATGCCACGCGAGAAATTGCGGTTGCGACCAGTCCCACAGCTATTATCGAAGTGCTGCGTAAGCACATCCTCGATGAAGCAATTGATCGTATAACCATCACTCAGATCGGGTTTGGCTCGTCGGGAGAGGCCATCACCGAGGCCGGGGCGGTATTTGACAAGCAGAACATCGCTGCTAAGCCAGATATTCCAGATGCGGTCCGCCAGCGTATCGGCCAGAAACCACTTATTCTTTCCAATTTAGCAGGAAAAGATGGCGGTCCGGTCGAAGTCTATGAGTATATGGCCGGGCTTCAGGTAATGAGTCTCGCCATCTTTCCGCTCATAGGGCATGACCGTACCGTCGGGTATCTGCTCCTCGCCAGCCGTGCACCCTATAATTTCACTGAAATAGAAATTGCGACACTGGAAATCCTGGCATCGCAGGTAGCCATCGTGTTGAGTAACCGCAGCCTGCTGAACGCCATCAGCAGGAAGACCGAGTCGCTGAATCTGGTAAACGATATTTCGCTTGGGCTGGCAGGGGCACTCGATCTGGAACTGCTTGGCGATGTTCTGAAAGAGAGCCTGTCAAAAGCACACTCGATTTCACACGTGAGTCTAACTCTCCATGAGGCGGGCCATAACCGCGCGAAGGTGCATACCTTTCTAGGTGAAACGCTGCCCGATGAGGTCACTCTAGCTGATTCCGTTTTCCAACAGGCCCTCGACAGCCGCCAGATGGTGCAATCGCCCGATGTAAGCTCTCTACCAGACGGGAGAATGTGGCGTGCCGCCAAAGTGTCAGCACTGATTGTCATTCCACTAGTCGGCCACGAACGCAAGCTCGGCACACTAAATGTCGGAACGCAGAGCGCTGACACAATTCTGGAGGAGCAGGGGGCTGTCTATGAGCAGGTCGCGTCGTTAGTTGTAACCGCACTGGAAAACATCCGCCTGTTCGACCGCCTGCAAGTCTCCCTCGACGAGACCGCCGCACTGTACAGTACGTCGCTGGCGATGAACGCAGCCCAGAGCCTCGAAGAAGCATATGAGACAGCCCTGTCTGAGATGGCCCAGTTAAGTGGGTCGGATCGCATTGAGCTTTATCTGGCTGGGCCAGACCCGCGCGGCAGCGTCGAATTTGTTGAAACGGTAGCGTTGTGGAAAGCCGGGGCGCTTCAGGAGCACACCCGCACCCGCTACCCAATCGCGGAAGCGCCTGTGTTATCACAGTTCCCGCAATCCCGCGCCAACCTTATCTTCAATGATCTTGCCGGGGATCGCCGTCTGGATGAAGCTCTACGCAACCAATTGATAGACCGGCGAGTTACCAACTTGATGATGATCCCATTGAGCACCGGCACAACATGGCTCGGCGCGCTGCTGCTCGAAGGGTATGCAGGTGAGATTTTCACCAACGATCAGGCCCGTTTGTGCCGCAACATTGCCGATCAAGCTGCCCTGGTCGTCGACTCGCAGCTTCTATTGCTGCGCGCTCAACAAGCTGCTGAACGCGAACATGCCCTACGTGATATTGCCGCCGCACTGAGCAGCACCCTTGACTCGGAATCGGTATTGCAAATTGTTCTGGAAAATTTGGATCACGTGCTGCTCTATGATGCCGCGAACATCCTGGTTGTAGAAGAAGGTATCGCCCGCCCAATCGTGATGCGCGGCTACCGGGAAATGGGCGTTGACGAGGATAACCTCAGAAAGCAGTTCTTCCAGATCGGCGCGGCGGAGAATTTGCGGCGTATGCGTGATCAGAAGCGCCCGGTGATTATCTCGAATACTTCTACGTATCCCGACTGGGTGCATACTCCTGATACTGACTGGATTGGGTCTTACATTGGCGCGCCAATTTATATTGAAGATCAACTGCTCGGCTTCTTGAGCGTGGACAGCCGGATGCGCGATTTCTATACAGAAGAACATGCGACCCTGCTGCAAGCCTTTGCAGATCAAGCCGCCGTTGCTATCCGAAACTCGCAGCGCTTTCAAGAAAGCCGTGTCCGTACCCAGCGTGAGGAACTCGTCGGAAATATCGCCGCACAGCTTCAACGTGTCAGTACTGTCGAAGACGTATTGGAAACTGCGGCGCGCACGCTCCAGCAAGCGCTTGGGGATTATGACGTTGCCCTCCGTCTGACTGTCAACCCGCCCGAAGAGTCGGCGCGTCAAAGCCTACCTGATTCGTTGGGTGATGGCACATAGGGAAAGTAATAATCGAGATAGGCAGCAGGCAATATCGGTTGCTATGCAAGGCTAAGTGAATCGCATGACGCAGATAACATCTCCTAAACCGTCCTTCTGGGACGCCCTTATCCAACCAAATGAGGCGATTGAGAATCCGGTAGAGCGCCGACGGGCGCGGGTGCTGGCTGGTGCTTCACTGGCCTTGATGCTGTGCGCTGCACTCCTCGCCGGATGGGGGCTTATCCGCAACTCTCATGAGGCATCGCAAGGCTTACCTGCGCTGGCACTATTCTTCGGATCATTCGTGCTTAGCCGTACGAAGCGGCCTGATCTGGGCGCTTATCTGGTGGTCGCAGGGACTCTAATTGGTATATTTGTAGTCATTCTGCTCGAACCAACGGCTGAGGCCGCGCTCAAAGATATTCCTTTCATTCTGCTGCCTGTGCTGCTCTCAGCGCTCCTGCTCGAGGTTCGTCTCACAGCGACGGTGGCTGCTATTGTTGTACTTGGACTGGCCGGAATATCATTCGTACTTCCGTTCCTGCCATTGACTAGCTATTTGCCACAGTTCATTGCCGTTATCCTGATCTCCGCACTGGCAGTTGTAACAGGTGCACTCCGCGAGCGCGATATTTCGACTATCGAGAAGCAAACCACCGAGCTAACTCGCTACAGTGAAACCTTGCAATCAGAAGCACGCAATGTGGTCGCTACTGCACAGATCGCTCAGGCTATCACAGGCACACGCGATCTCAAGCAGCTTCTGAAACAGACTGTCGATCTAATCATCGAGCGCTTCCGAGATTTTTACCACGCGCAGGTATTTCTAGTGGACGACGCGCGTGAATTCGCCGTATTAGAGGAAAGTACAGGCGATGCGGGCCGGGCGCTTCTGGCACGCGGCCACAAGCTGGGAGTTGGCACACAATCGGTGATCGGGCAGGTTGCGGCGAAGGGCGAGCCGATCATCGTGTCCGATGCAGACACTGACCCAACCTATCGCCGTAACGAGCTTCTGCCAGATACTCGTTCCGAGATGGCGCTGCCGCTCGTAGCGGGCGGGCGTGTCATCGGTGTGCTTGATATTCAGAGCAAGCTCTCCAATATTTTTACCAGTTCCGATACACGTGTGTTCCAGACGATGGCT
>Ga0209382_10009380_pt1 | contig 12247 bp, 22 predicted proteins | sample SoiMetdeltSBSDD5_FD_187599 | JGI IMG/M metagenome (GOLD analysis project Ga0209382, IMG submission 187599) | Bulk soil microbial communities from a Populus tree surrounding site in Tennessee, USA - Soil MetaG P. deltoides SBSDD5 (SPAdes) (version 2) | ecosystem: Environmental > Terrestrial >... | reverse complement strand
GAGTTCCTCGACGCTCTTGTCGAGATTCTCGTTGAGTGCTCCGGCACGCTGCTGCTCGGCCTGCGTATCCGGCGACTCGGTCGCGTCCTCGAGATTGATGAAGATGTTCAGGTGATCGCGAATCAGCTTGGCTGCCAGCGACACCGACTCCTGCGCGGTAACCGAGCCATTGGTCCACACGTCGATCGTCAGCTTGTCGTAGTCGGTGGTCTGTCCGAGACGCGCGGCCTCGACGAGGTAGTTCACCTTCTTCACCGGCGAATGGACCGAGTCCACCGGAATCCAGCCGATGCCGAGATCCTCATCGAAGTTCTTGTCCGCCGAGACGTAGCCGCGGCCGCGCTTCATGCGCAGTTCCATGTGCAGCTTGCCGCCCTCGGAAACCGTGGCGATGTGCGCCTCGGGCTCGAGGATTTCGACGTCCTGATCGACCTCGATGTCCTTGGCCCGGACGATGCCCGGCTTGTCCACGCGCAGGTACAGCGTCTTGGTGTAGTCGACGTGCAGCTTGAGCGGAATCTGCTTCAGGTTGAGGATGATGTCGGTCGCATCCTCGACCACGCCGGGAATCGGCGAGAACTCGTGCAAGACGCCATCGATCTTGACGGCGGTGATCGCCGCACCCTCGATCGAAGAGAGCAACACGCGGCGCAGCGCGTTACCGATGGTGGTGCCGAAGCCGCGCTCGAACGGCTGGGCGTAGAAACGGCCGAATCGATCGGTGAGCGTCTCACGCTCGAATTCCAGCCGCTTGGGACGCTGAAAACCTTTCCACAGCATTGCTTTTTCCTTTCGCCAACGGGCCGGCAGCCCCGGCCTCCAGACCTGCGAGTAATCTCCGCCGGCCTCCCGCTGCAGGTCTGTAAAGCTGCGGGCCGGCGGACGCGATTTGGTTGGTACTTACGACCAACCACTCACAACTACTTGCTGTACAACTCGACGATCAGCTGTTCTTGTACTGGCAGATTGATCTGCTCGCGCGTCGGGACCGAGCCGATCTTTGCCGAGAACGCTGCCGCGTCGAACTGCAGCCACTCCGGAACGCCGCGGCCCTTGACCTCCTCGAGCGCGTGGAGAATCGCCGGCGATTTCCGGCTGGTCTCGCGAATTGCCACCACGTCGCCCGGCTTGACCGAGAACGACGGGATGTTCACCTTGCGCCCGTTCACGGTGAAGTGACCGTGCCGGACCAGCTGCCGCGCCTGCGGGCGCGACGTCGCGAAGCCGAGACGATAGGCAACGTTGTCGAGTCGCCGCTCGAGCAGCTGCAGCAGGGTCTCACCAGTGATCCCGCGGGTCCGCTCCGCCTGCTCGAAGTAGAGCCGGAACTGATCTTCGAGCACGCCGTAGATGCGCTTGACCTTCTGCTTCTCACGCAACTGCACACCGTAGCCGGCGAGCTTCGATTTGCGCGTCTTGCCGTGCTGACCCGGCGCGAAGTTGCGCTTCTCGATCGCGCATTTCTCGGTGTAGCAGCGTTCGCCCTTGAGGAACAGCTTCATCCCCTCGCGGCGGCACAGGCGGCAGACAGGTCCGATGTAACGAGCCATTAATTCAATCCTCTCAACAGCAACTCAAACGCGACGGCGCTTCGTCGGACGGCAGCCGTTGTGCGGAATCGGCGTGACGTCGCGAATCGACTTCACCTCGATGCCGACGGTCTGCAGCGCGCGGATCGCCGACTCACGGCCGGAGCCCGGGCCCTTCACCCGCACGTCGACCGATCGCAACCCGTAGGTCTTGGCGGTGTTGCCGGCGCTCATCGCGGCCTGCGTGGCCGCGAACGGGGTGCCCTTGCGCGACCCCTTGAATCCGATGCCGCCGGCGCTCGACCAGGCGATCACGTTGCCTTCGGTGTCGGTGATCGTGATCTGCGTGTTGTTGAACGACGCGTGGATGTGCACCAGGCCATGGTGCACGACGCGCTTCTCGCCACGCTTTTTGAAGGTCTTGCGCGGTGCTCTTTTTCCGCCTTCGGCCTTCTTCTCTGGTGCGGCGCCTGGCGCGGCCGCTGCTTCAGTCTTTGCCATGTGCTACACCGTCTTCTTCTTGGCGACCGCGCCCTTACGCGGGCCTTTGCGCGTGCGCGCGTTAGTCCGAGTGCGCTGCCCACGCACCGGCAGGTTGCGGCGGTGCCGGAGCCCTCGATAGCAGCCGATCTCCATCAGCCGCTTGATGTTCATCGAGATCTCCTTACGCAGATCGCCCTCGACGCCGCCGACCTCTTCGATCACCCGGCTGATCTTCCGGACGTCGTCCTCGGAGAGGTCCTTGACACGCACGTCCGGGCTGACGCCCGCCGCCCCAAGGATGTCGCCCGACCGCTTGCGGCCGATGCCATAGATATAGGTGAGCCCGATCTCGATGCGCTTGGTGCGCGGGAGATCGACGCCTGCAATACGCGCCATCGCTTTATCCCTGCCTCTGCTTGTGTTTCGCGTTCGTGCAGATCACCCGCACCACGCCGCGGCGGCGGACGATCTTGCACTTGTCGCAGATCCGCTTGACTGACGCCCTGACCTTCATGTCTCTACGCCTTCCCTTGCGCTCCGCACGCCGTTCCAACACTCCGCGCGTGCGCTTTTACCGCGTCTTCCTGACGATGCGTCCGCGCGTCAGATCCCGCGGCGTCAGTTCCACTTCGACCTGGTCCCCGACCAGCACTCGCACGAAGTTCCGATCGTGCCCGCCGCCGATGTGCGCCGTAATCCGCGCCCCCTCGACGTCAATCTGATACAACCCACTGGGCAACTGCGCCGTCACCCGGCCTTCCACCCGGCGCGCGCCCTCGCCCACGGTCCTCTCAGGTGCGCGCCGGAAGCATCTGCCGTGCGCGCACCACGTCCTCCGCCAGCAGCGTCAGGATCTCCGTGCCCTCACGCGTCACCACCACGGTGTGCTCGAAGTGCGCTGACAGGCTGCCGTCGGTCGTCACCGCCGTCCACCCGTCGGACTGGACCTTCACCGACGCCCGGCCGGCGTTGACCATCGGCTCGATCGCCAGGACCATGCCTTCCGAGAGCCGTGGTCCCGAACCGCCCGGTCCGTAATTGGCGACCTGCGGTTCCTCATGCAGAGACGTTCCAATCCCGTGGCCGACAAACTCCCGCACCACCGAGAAACCCTGCACCTCAACGTGATGCTGCACCGCCGCGCCGATGTCCGACACACGCGCACCGGGCTTCACCGCATCGATCCCCTGAAAGAGCGCTTCCTCGGTGACGCGCAGCAGTTTCGTAGCTTCCGGCGATACCGACCCGACCGGCACCGTCACCGCGCAATCGCCAAAGAAGCCGTCGAGCTTCGCGCCCATGTCGATCGAGACGATGTCTCCTTCGACGAGCGCCCGCGTCGACGGGATCCCGTGGACTACCTGCTCGTTCACCGACGCACACACCGTCGCCGGATACCCGTGGTATCCCTTGAACGCGGGCTCGGCACCGGCCTCTCGCACCAGCCGCTCGGCGAGCGTGTCGAGGTCGCGTGTCGTCACGCCGGGCGCCACACTCCGCTTCAGCTCGGCGAGAATCCGGGCCACCAGCTGGTTCACCCGCCGCAGCTTGGCGATCTCGCTCTGCGACCGGCACACAATCACCGCGCACGCTCCCCACTCATCGCCGTGGCCGCATCGTCGATCATCGTGTCGAGCTCGTGCGCCACACGCTCCGGCGACTGCGCACCGTTCACGACACGGAAGGTCGGCCGCTCGCGGTAGTACTCCAGCACCGGCTTCGTGGACGTCTGATACACCTTCAACCGCTCGCGCACAACGCCCTGGTCGTCGTCCGCTCGCTGGATCAATTCGCCGCCGCACTTCGCGCACGCCGTCGCTGCCACCGCGTCGGCGTTGGTGCCGCAGCCGCGGCAGATGCGCCGGCTGCCGAGCCGCCGAACCAGCTCCTGCTCTGGCACCATCACGTCGATCACGATCAGCGGACCATTGTCGGTCCGCGCCATGAGCTCGTCGAGCGCCTTGGCCTGTGCCACCGTCCGGGGAAACCCGTCCAGCACGAACCCCGGCTTCGCGTCAGGGCGTCCCAGCCGTTCGGCGACGATCGCAATGATCATCGCGTCGTCAACCAATTCGCCTCGGTCCATCTGGGCCTGCGCCGCCAGTGCGGTCGGGTTCTTCTCCTTGATCGCCTCGCGCAGTATGTCGCCGGTCGAGATCTTGAGCAGGCCTCGCTCGCGCGCAAACCGCCCCGCCTGTGTGCCCTTTCCAGCACCCGGCGGTCCCATCATGATCACGTTCAGGCCCACCCCGCGCGACCTCGACCTACCCTCGACGCCCGCGAATCCGAGTCTTCTTCATGAACCCATCGTAGTGCCGCATGATGAGCTGCGACTCGACCTGCTGAACGGTGTCCATGGCAACGCCGACCACGATCAGCAGCGACGTGCCGCCGAAGTAGAACGTCACACCGAGGCCCTGGGTGAACCACGCCGGCAAGGCCGCGTCCAGCCGTTCCCCGATGAACGGAATTGGCGCCACCTTGAAACCGCTGATGAGCAACTCGGGCAGCAGCGCAACCATTGCGAGATACAGCGCGCCGACGAGCGTGATCCTTGCCAGAATCGTGTCGATGTACTCCGCCGTCCGCTTGCCGGGGCGGATGCCGGGGATGAAGCCGCCGTACTTCCGCATGTTCTCCGCCACATCGTCCGGGTTGAAGATGATCGACGTGTAGAAGTAGCAGAAGAAGATGATGCCGACCACGTACAGCAGGTTGTAGAGCGGCATCCCGTAGGCGACCTGATCAATGGCGGTGCGAGCCCACGTCCCGACCTCGAAGAGCGGAGCGGCCATCGAGAAGAACGAGAGGATCGACGAGGCGAAGATCACCGGGATCACGCCGCCGGTATTCACTTTCAGCGGAATGTGGGTGCTCGACCCCCCGTACTGACGTCGTCCGACCACGCGTTTGGCGTACTGCACCACGATGCGCCGGTGACCTCGTTCGACGAAGACAATTGCGGCGATCACGACGATCGCCATGGCCAGAAGGAACAGGATGCGGAGCGGGCCAATCTGTCCGGTCTGCAGCTGATCGAAGGTCGCGAGCACCGCGTCAGGCAGCCCCACCACGATACCGGCAAAAATCAGCAGCGACATCCCGTTGCCGATGCCCCGCTCGGTGATCTGCTCACCCAGCCACATGACGAACATCGTGCCAGTGGTGAGCGTGAGCACGCACATCAACCGGAAGCCCCAGCCCGGGTCGAAGACCAGCGGCAGACCGCCCGGCGCTTCCGTCGAGCGCTCCAGCCAGATCGCGTAGCCGAAGGCCTGGACGACGGCGAGCACCACCGTGAGGTAGCGGGTGTACTGCGTGATCTTGCGCCGGCCCAGCTCGCCTTCCTTCGAGATGCGCTCGAGGTACGGCCATACCACCGTCAGCAACTGGATGATGATCGACGCGCTGATGTACGGCATCACGCCGAGCGCGAAGATGGTGACTCGCGCCAGGCTGCCGCCGGTGAACATGTTGTAGAGACCGAACATCGAGCTGGCCGCCTGTTCCGCGAACAGGCGCAGCGCTTCCTGGTTCACGCCCGGCGTCGGGATGTGGTTCCCGATCCGGTACACACCGAGCAATGCCAGCGTGAACAGAATGCGGTTCCGCAGGTCGCTGACGGCGAACAGGTTTTTGAGCGCGTTCTCCATACGTCTTCCCAATCCGGGCCTCGAGGCCCGGCCTTACAACTACGCCCCGAGCACCTCGACGGTTCCGCCGGCTGCGGCAATCTTCTCCGCCGCCTTGCCACTGAACTTGTGCGCGCGCACAGTCAGCTTCTTCGAGACATCGCCACGGGCCAGCACCTTGATGGGCTGACGCGCGCTGTGGATCAATCCGCGCTCACGCAGCAGTTCCGGCGTGATCACCGTTCCCGCATCAAACCGTTCCGCGAGCGCATCCAGATTCACGACCGCGTACTCGGTGCGGAACGGGTTGTGGAACCCGCGCTTCGGCACGCGGCGGTGCAGCGGCATCTGGCCGCCTTCGAAGCCGCGCTTGAACTTGAAGCCGGATCGCGACTGCGCACCCTTGTGCCCACGTCCGGCCTGCGCGCCCTGCCCCGTACCGTGGCCGCGGCCGACCCGCTTCTTGTTCTTCTTCGAGCGCCCGGAGGGCTTCAGATCACTCAAGTCCATGGCGTTATTCCTGCACCGTCACGAGGTGACGGACTTTGTGAATCATGCCGCGCGTCTCAGGCGTGTCCGGCAGCTCCACCGAATGATTGATTCGCCGCAGTCCGAGACCGGTCACGGTCTCGTCCTGCGTCCGGTTGAATCCGATCGTGCTCTTCACGAGCGTAATCTTCAGGCGCTTGGCGCCGACGCTCTTCGCGCTTTTCTTGGCCATTGGTCTAGGCTCCGATCAGCTCGGCTTCTTCCTTGCCACGATACCGGGCGACCTGCGCCGGATCCTTCAAATCCATCAGGCCGGCGAACGTCGCGCGCACGACGTTGTGCGGGTTCGCCGAGCCCAGCGACTTGGTCAGCACGTTCTGAATGCCACAGCTCTCCACCACGGCGCGCACCGCACCGCCCGCGATGAGTCCGGTGCCTTCCGGCGCCGGCTTGAGCAGCACGCTGCCTGAGCCGAAGCGGCCGACCACCTGATGCGGGATCGTCGTGCCCTTCAGCGGCACCTTGATCAGGTTCTTCTTCGCGGCCTCGATGCCCTTCTTGATCGCCGACGGCACTTCCTTCGCCTTGCCGACACCGAAGCCCACCACCCCGTGGCCGTCACCGACGACCACCAAGGCGCTGAAGCTCAGGTTCTTACCGCCCTTGACGACCTTCGTCACGCGGTTGATCGACACGACGGTGTCCTTGATCTCGAGCTGCGAAGAGTCAACCTTTTCACGAGTGCGATTCATCAACGCCACGTCAGAACTCCAGACCGGCTTCGCGCGCCGCGTCAGCCACCGCTTTCACACGCCCGTGATAGAGAAACCCGTTGCGATCGAAGACGACGCGCTTGACGCCCTTCTCGATCAACCGTTCGGCGATGGTCTTGCCAATCGCCTTCGCCCCTTCGACGTTTCCGCCGGTGGCCTTTTTCGCCAAAGCGCCCTTGACCGTCGGCTCGACCGTGGACGCCGACGCTATCGTCTTGCCGCTCGCATCGTCCACGACCTGCACGTACATGTGCGAGACGCTTCTGAAGATCGTCAGGCGCGGACGCTCCACCGTGCCGCTTACACGCCGGCGGATGCGGTACTTGATGCGCTGGCGGCGATCGTCTTTGGTTTTGATCCTCATTACTTCGCCCCCGTCTTGCCGACCTTCTTCTTCAACTGCTCGCCGGTGTAGCGGACACCCTTCTGCTTGTACGGATCCGGCTTCCGCATGCGGCGGATATTGGCCGCGACCTGACCCACGAGCTGCCGATCCACACCGGTGACGGTGATGTGCGTCTGCTTGTCCACGGTGATGTCGATCCCGGTCGGGATGTCGAAGACCACCGGGTGCGAGTAGCCGAGCGCGAACACCACCTGCTTGCCTTTGTGCTCCGCGCGATACCCGACGCCAACGATGTCCAGTTCCTTCTTGAATCCGTCGGTGACACCGGCGACGGCATTGGCGACCAGGCTGCGCGCGAGACCATGGAACTTCCCCAGCTGGGGATCTTCGCGCGACAGCTTCGCGACCAGGTTGCCCTCTTCCTGCGCGAAGAGGATGCCGGGCGGCACAATCTGCCGCATCTTGCCCTTCGGGCCCTGCACCTCAACGGCGTCTGGCGCGATCTTCACTGTCACGCCCTTCGGAATCGAGATTGGTTTCTTACCTATACGTGACATGTTCTTATCCTGTACGGGCGAGGCATGCCTCGCCCCTACGATCACCACACATTGCAGAGCACCTCGCCACCGACGCCCGCCTTGCGGGCGGCACGGCCCGTCATCACACCACGCGACGTCGTCAGGATGCTGGTGCCGAGACCACCGAGCACGGTCGGCACGTCTTCCGCTCCCAGATAGACGCGGCGGCCGGGCCGGCTGATCCGCTCGAGCCCGGTCATCACCTTCTCGCCATGCGGTCCGTACTTCAGGAACACACGGATCACCTGCCGAGGCTGGCGGCCGGCCTTCTCCGACGGCTCCTCGACGATCCGGAACCCCTGGATGTAGCCCTCGTCCTGAAGGATTCGTGCAATCTCCGCCTTCAGCTTGCTCGCTGGCATGTCGACGCGGGTGTGCTTCGCCGACACGGCATTGCGGAGGCGCGTGAGCATGTCCGAAATCGGGTCTGTCATATCTCTGTTCTCTCGCTCAAGCCCTACCAGGAGCTCTTCGTGACACCGGTGACATCGCCCTCGAGCGCGAGCTTGCGGAAGCACAGGCGGCACATGTCGAACTTGCGCATGAACGCCCGCGGCCGTCCACACAGCCTGCAGCGGTTGCGATGCCGAATCTTGTACTTCAACGGCTTCTCTTCTTTGGCGACCTTGGCGGTTGTTGCCATCTCGATCCTCTAGTTCGTCCTGAACGGCATGCCCATCAATTGCAGGAGCTTCCGCGCTTCCTCGTCGGTGCGCGCCGTCGTCACCACCGACACGTTCATGCCGCGGGCTTTGTCCACCTTCATGTAGTCGATCTCCGGGAACAGCAGCTGATCCCGAAGGCCCATCGTGAAGTTGCCGCGGCCGTCGAACCCCTTCGGCGACACGCCCCGGAAGTCACGCACGCGCGGCAGCGCGATCGTGATCAGGCGGTCGAGGAACTCATACATCCGCTCGCCACGCAGCGTGACCATCGCGCCAACCGGCATGCCCTGGCGCAGCTTGAACTGCGCGATCGACTTGGTGGCGCGGCGAACCACCGCTTTCTGGCCGGTGATGCGACCCAACTCGTCGGCGCCGACGTCGGCGAGCTTGGCGTTCGACGTCGCCTCGCCGAGGCCCATGTTGACGACCACTTTTTTGATCTTGGGGATCGCCATCACGTTCTTGTAGCCGAACTCCTTCTTGAGCGCCGGCGCGACTTCCTTCTGATACCGTTCTCTCAGGCGGCTCATTTGTCGACCACTCCCTCGCACTTCCGGCAGATACGCACTTTTCGATCGCCGCGGATCTCATGGCCGATGCGGGTGATCTTTCCGCAGTCGGGGCACACCAGCTGCACGTTGCTGGCGTGCAGCGCGCCTTCACGCTCGACAATCCCGCCCTTGATGTTGCGCTGCGGGTTCGGACGCGTGTGGCGCTTGATCATGTTCACGCCTTCGACGATCACGCGGTTCTTCAGCGGGAGCACCTTCAGCACGCGCCCGCGCTTGCCGCTGTCCTTGCCGGTCGTGACCACGACGTTGTCATTGCGGCGAATCGGGGTTTGCAATTTCGACATCTTCTTGTCCCCGGCGGGTCCAAAGACCCGCCGCTACGACCTCGCTTACGTAAGGCGGGTCCTCAGACCCGCCTACAGCACCTCTGGTGCGAGCGAAATAATCTTCATGAACCGGCGCTCGCGCAGTTCGCGCGCCACGGGCCCGAACACGCGCGTGCCGATCGGCTCGTTCTGGTCGTTGACCAGCACGGCTGCATTGCGATCGAAGCGGATGTAGCTGCCGTCACGACGGCGCTGCTCTTTGCGCGTCCGCACGATCACGGCCTTGACGACCTGGCCCTTCTTGACTGTGCCGTCGGGCGTCGCTTCCTTGACCGAAGCGGTGACGATGTCGCCGAGGCGCGCGTAACGGCCGGTGGATCCGCCGATCGGGTTGATCACCGAGATCTTGCGGGCGCCGGAGTTGTCGGCCACGTCGAGAATCGAACGCATCTGGATCATGGCTGTCTCCTATACTGCGGCGGCCTTTGCCACGATCTGCGTCACGACCCACCGCTTGCGCCGCGACAGCGGCCGCGACTCGGCGATGGACACGGTGTCGCCCACCTTGGCCTCGTTCTTCTCGTCGTGCGCGATGAACTTCGACGTCTTGCGCTGTGTCTTCCCGTAGACCTCGTGACGCACCTTGCGCTCAACGGCCACAACGACGGTCTTGTCCATCTTGTCGCTGACCACCGTGCCGGTGACCTGTGCCTTGACGCTCATTTCGCTCCTACCGTCTTCTCCCGGAGGATCGTCTTGATCCGGGCGAGGTCACGCCGCACGCCGCGCACCTTGGCGGGCGCCTCGAGCTGCCCCATCGACTTCTGAATCCGCAGCCGGAACAGCCGGTCGTCGAGATCCTTTTCACGCTGGCGCAGTTCGTCGACACTCAGCTCGCGAACTTCTCCGGCCTTCATGATGCTTTCTCCTGCGCAAACCGCGTCGCGAACTTGGTCTTGATTGGCAGCTTGGCCGCGGCCAGCTGCATTGCGCGGCGCGCTTCGACCTCGGTCACGCCTTCCATCTCGAACATGACCTTGCCGGGGCGGACGACGCACACCCACTGCTCAGGCGCACCCTTGCCCTTGCCCATACGGGTTTCCTGCGGCTTCTTCGTGATCGGCTTGTCGGGAAACACGCGAACCCAGATCTTGCCGCCGCGCTTGATGAAGCGCGTCATCGCCACGCGCGCCGCTTCGATCTGGCGATCGGTGATCCACGCCGGCTCCATCGCCTTCAGGCCGTAGTCGCCGAACGACACATCCGATCCGCGCCAGGCTTTCCCGGTCATGCGACCGCGCTGTTGCTTGCGGTACTTGACCTTCTTCGGCATCAACATGATTCGTTACCCTCTCGCGGGTGCGCGACGCGGCGCGCGATCCCGGTATTCCTCATCACGTCCCACGCGCGGCACGAGACGCTCGCCCTTGTAGAGCCACACCTTCACGCCGATCTGACCGTAGGTCGTGTTCGCTTCGGCGAAGCCGTAGTCGATGTCGGCGCGCAGCGTCTGCAGCGGCAGCTGGCCGTGCAGATACCACTCCGAGCGCGCGATTTCCGCGCCGTTCAGGCGGCCCGACACGCGCACCTTGATGCCGCGGGCGCCGAAGCGCAGCGCCGATTCCACAGCCTTGCGCATCGCGCGGCGGAACGCGACGCGTTTCTCGAGCTGCACCGCGACCGACTCGGAGATGAGCTGGGCCTCGAGCTCCGGCTTCTGGATCTCCTGGATGTTGATGAAGACCTCGCGGTTGGTCCGCTTCTGGATCTCCTGCTTCAACTTGTCCACCTCGGTGCCCTTGCGGCCGATGATGATGCCGGGCCGCGAAGTGTAGATGTGGATCTTCAAGTTGTTGGCGGCCCGCTCGGTCTCGATGCGCGAGACACCGGCGTGCGAGAACCGCTTCTTGAGGTCCTGCCGCAGCGCGAGATCCTCGTGCAACAGCTTGGCGTAGTCCTTGTCGGCGTACCAGCGCGAGCGCCAGGTCTTGTTGAAGCCGAGCCGGAATCCGTACGGGTGAACCTTCTGGCCCACGTGTCTCTCCTCTGTAATGCTTACGCGGTGGCCGCGGCCTTCTTACCGCGCGATGCCTTCGCCGCCGTTCCGCGGCCTGCCGTCTTTGCGCCGGCCTTGGCCGACGCACCAGCCGCCGCACTCTCGCTGCCGACGCGCTCGATCTTCAGCGGACGTTCAACGACGCGCACGGTGAGATGCGCCGTCCGCTTGACGACGCGATAGGCGCGGCCCATCGGCGCCGGACGCACGCGCTTCATCGACATGCCCTGATTCGCGAACACTTCCGCCACGTAGAGACGATCGATGTCGCCGGCGAACCCGTCCTTCTGCTGCAGATTCGCCACCGCCGACCGGAGCACCTTGGCCAGCTCACGAGCGACGATCTTCCGGGTGAACTGCAGGGTGGCGAGCGCCTGATTCACCGTCTTGCCGCGAATCAGATCGCACACCAGACCCGCCTTCTGCGCCGACGTCCGAATGCCGCGCGCCGTTGCCTGTGCTTCAACCATGTGATGCCTCTAACGCTCCTGTTAGTGGTTAGTGGGTGGTAGTTGGTGGTAGCCACTCACCTCTAACCACTAACCACCAACCACTAACCAGTCCTAGCTCTTTGCGCCGCCGGCAGGCGCTCCGGCCGGTGCGGCAGCGGCGGCAGCCGCCGCCTTCTCAGTCTTCGTCGTATGGCCCTTGAAGGCCCGGGTCGGCGCGAACTCGCCGAGCTTGTGGCCGACCATGTTCTCCGTCACGTACACCGGGATGAACTTCTTCCCGTTGTGCACGGCCATGGTGTGACCGACCATCTCGGGCACGACCGTCGATCGGCGCGACCACGTCTTGACGACCTTCTTCTCGTTCGCCCGGTTCATCCCCTCGATCTTCTCGAGAAGCGACGTCTCG
>Ga0209382_10009378_pt1 | contig 12247 bp, 5 predicted proteins | sample SoiMetdeltSBSDD5_FD_187599 | JGI IMG/M metagenome (GOLD analysis project Ga0209382, IMG submission 187599) | Bulk soil microbial communities from a Populus tree surrounding site in Tennessee, USA - Soil MetaG P. deltoides SBSDD5 (SPAdes) (version 2) | ecosystem: Environmental > Terrestrial >... | reverse complement strand
ACCGGTCTTGGCCTGGCGATCTGCGATCGCCTGATCACACGAATGGGCGGTCAGCTGAAAGTCGACAGCACGGTCGACGCAGGAAGCCGCTTCTGGTTCGACCTGCCGCTCGTGCACGGACGGCAGGCGACGCGCAGCGAAACCGACGACGCCGAGTCCATGCTGCCGCCGTTCGATGCCCGTCTGGCGCCGGGTCAAACGATCACGGCGCTGGTCGTGGACGACACGACCGCCAATCGCCACATCATGGCCAGCCTGCTCGAGAGCGCGGGCGCACACGTGATCACGGCCGCCGATGGACTCGAAGCCCTCCGCCGCGCCCGGACCGATCGGCCGCACATCATCTTCATGGATCTGAAAATGACCGGTCTCGACGGGCTCGAGGCAACGCGGCGGCTCTCCCGCGATCCCGAGACATCGTCGATTCCGATCGTTGCGGTGACGGCGAGCGCGCTCGGCAACAGCCGGCAGCGATCGCGGGAGGCGGGGTGCGTCGATTACCTCGCCAAGCCGGTTCGCGCGCAACAGCTGTTCGGCATGCTGCAAACGCACCTCGGCGCGAGGTTCGTCAGCCCAACGGCGTCAGCGGTGACCCGCGCCGCTGACGTCGCAACGCTCGATCGGCGCGTGGAAATCGGCGGACAGCTTCGCAGTGCGATCTCGCTTGGCGATGTCGGCGCCATTCAGGACCTTGCCCGTCACCTGATGAATGGCACGACGCCGGAAGCGGCACTTGGCGACCGCATCAACCGCCTGGTCACCAGCTTCGACTTCGACGGCCTGAGCGAGCTGGTCAACTCGTTGGAGTCGTGAAACGTGGCCGCGCAGATCCTGCTCGTCGACGACAACCCGACCAACCTGCAGGTCCTCTATCAGACACTCGAGGGGCACGGCTACCGGCTGCTCGCAGCACGCAGCGGTAAGGATGCGATTGCGATCGCCGAGCGCGCGGCGCCCGATCTGATCCTGCTCGACGTGATGATGCCGGACCTCGATGGCTTCGAGACGTGCGTGCGGCTCAAGGCCGGCGAGCGCACCCGCGACTGCGCCGTGATTTTTCTCTCGGCGCTCACCGAGCCGCGCGAGAAGGCACGCGGCTTCGATCTGGGCGCCGTCGATTTCGTGAACAAGCCCTTCCAGGCGGAAGAGGTTCTGGCGCGCGTGCGGACGCACCTCACCATCCGCGAGCTGCAGCTGCAGCTTCGGCAGCACAACGACGCGCTTCAACACGAGTTGACCGTCGCGCAGGAGCTGCTGCGCGAAGCCCGCGATCGCTCCGACGGCGTCCTGCTCGGCGACAGCACCGCCGCGTCGCGGCTTCGCCACGACATCCGCGACGCCGCCGAGTGCGATGACCCGTGGTTGATCAACGGACCGGCCGGCAGCGACCACGAAGCCGTGGCGCGCGCCATTCACCATCAATCGAAGCGGGCCGCACGCGCGATCATCTGCGTCAACTGCCTGTCGTTGACTGCGGACTCCTCGGGAAGCCCTGGAACGCGCCGCGACATCTTCGACAAGATTCATCTCGCCCACGGCGGGACGTTCTACGTCGAGGGACTCGAGCACCTGCCTCCGGAGGCGCAGCTGATGTTCGTGGAGCGGCTGCGTTCACTGAAGGAAGACGTGCGCATCATCGTGGGCACGACGCGGGACATTGACGAAGCCGTCGCCGCGGGGCGACTGATACCGGAGCTCCGCCGCACCCTGCCGCGGACATTGGATCTCCCACCGCTTCGCAGCCGTCTCGAGGATCTGGATGCGCTCGCCCCGTACATCCTGCGTCGTCAAGCCGAGCAGGCCGGACGGACGGTGCCGATCCTCTCCGAGGAATCGATCAAGCGTCTGAGGAACTATCGCTGGCCAGGCAACATTCGTGAACTGCGCAACGTGCTGGGATTCGCCCTCTCGGCGAGCCAGGGACCAGTGCTCGAGATCGGCGAGCAACTGCTCGATAACAACCTCCGCGTCGGCAGCTACAGCCTGATCGAACGGCTCGGATCCGGCGGCATGGGTGATGTGTGGCTCGCGCGTCATCAACTGCTCGCGAGGCCGGCGGCGGTGAAGATCGTGCGCGAGACTGCGCTCGGCGGCGGAGAGGATGGCCACATGCGCCGGCAGCGATTCGCACGTGAGGCTCAGGCCACGTCCGAGCTGCAGTCGCCTCATACCGTACAGCTGTACGACTTCGGCATCACCGAGGCCGGCGGCTTCTACTATGTGATGGAGCGTCTGCGAGGGATGGACCTGAAGCGGATGGTCGAGCGGCATGGTCCGTTGCCACCCGAGCGTGTGGTCTTCCTGCTCAAGCAGGCGTGTCTCTCGCTGTCAGAGGCTCATACGCTGGGGCTCGTGCATCGCGACGTCAAGCCGGCCAATCTGTTCGCCTGTCGTCTTGGGTCGGAGTACGACTTCGTCAAAGTCGTGGACTTCGGCGTGGTGTCGCGGCAGGCGCACGAGACCACCGCGCAGATCACGACGGCAGGCATGATTCTGGGCACGCCGGCGTTCCTCGCGCCGGAACTCGTCTCGACGCAGTCGTTCGATGGCCGCGCCGACATCTACGCGCTCGGCTGCGTCACCTTCTGGCTGCTCACCGGCCGGCCGCCGTTCGAGGGCGACGATGCAATGGCGATCCTGATGCATCACGCGCGGACGCCCGCGCCCGCGCCATCGACGATGTCGGAAGAGCCGATTCCGTCGCAGCTGGACGATGTGGTGCTCGAATGCCTGCAGAAGGATCCGTCACGCCGGCCGGCGACGGCCGATGTGTTGTTTGACATGTTCGACGCTGTGCCGCTCACGCGTGAGTGGAACCAGCGCAAAGCGCGATCGTGGTGGGAGATGCACGAACCCGAGTTGGTGAACCCGGCCTGATCGACATGCCACCACGCATCTTCGTCAGCTATCGCAGGGACGACGCCGCCGGCGATGCCGGCCGCCTCGCCGATCACCTGCACCGGCGCTTTGGCAAGGACCGGGTCTTCCTGGACATCGACACGATCGACCCGGGCACCGATTTCGTTCGAGTCCTTCATGACTCGCTTCAGGAAACCGCGGCGGTGCTCGTCGTGATTGGTCCGCGATGGACGTCGGTGCGCAATGCCGACGGCTCGCCTCGACTCGAGAGCGCCGGCGATTTCGTGCGGCTCGAAGTCGAAGCCGCGCTTGGCCGGAGCATTCCGGTCGTCCCGGTGCTCGTGCAGGGCGCGAAGATGCCCGACGCGAAGGACCTGCCCGCGTCTCTGGCTTCACTCGTGACCCGGCAGGCGGCCACACTCGATCACGCGGAATTTCACGATGACGCCGAGCGGTTGTGCGACCGCCTGGCGGCGATGATCGTCGTCGAGCAGCCGTCGCGATGGTCGGTGATGCGGAGGTGGTGGCCGGCAGCGGCTGTTGCGTTGATCGTTCTCGGGCTGGCTGCGTACCTGGCGGCCCGTGGACCGAATCGCGGACCCGTGGAGGACCCGGCGGCGCGCGAACAGACCCGCAACGCGGAAGCGCTCATCGCGACCGCCGACCTGCAGCGCCGCCGCAACCAGTACAACGAAGCGCTCGCGACGCTGGCGCGGGCCCGCGAGATGGCCCCGTCATCGACGACCATTCGCAACGCGCAGGAAGACGCCGCGATGGAATGGATTCGCAACGTCCGCGTTGAGGGCGAGGGCGCCAAGTTCGGCGCCGCGATTGCGCCAGCACTCGTCGTGGTCGACGCGGCGCTTCCGTCGGCGACCGGCGTGCGCCGCGCCGACCTGCTGGCGCACACCGGATGGGCGACGTTCCTGCTCTGGCGCGACGGCGACCGGCGTCTCGATCCGGCAGCGTCCTATCGCGAGGCGTTGTCGATCGATCCGGGCAACCCGTTCGCCAACGCGATGCTGGCGCACTGGACGCTCTTTCAGGATCGCGACGCCGTCGCCAGGGCCGCGACGCTGTTCGACGCGGCCGCCCGTGCCGGACGTGCGCTCGATACGGTGCGCACCCTGCAGTGGGCGGCGTATGACAACTCCAGCAGCCCCGCCGCCGAAGTCGAGCGCGTGCGCCTCGCCAATGCCATGCGGAAGACGGGACAGCCACTGCAGATGCGCGAGGCACAATCGATGTGGGCGCCGTACTACTACGCCATGGGCACCGATCGCGACACCTACCGGGAGACGCTGCTCGCCGCGGTGCCGCCCGACGAGTACGTCAGCACGTTGAAGTGGGCGTTCGAGAAGTACGCGGCCAAGGACGAGGCGCGGCTGCGAACGCTTCGCTACTACGTGGCACTGCTGGACGCGAAAGGCGGCCGCGTGGATCGGGCAGTCGCCGAGCTGAAGACGTTGGACAAAGAACTCACCGACAGTAAGAGCTGGGGTGTACTGCAGGCCTCGGTCCAGGCCGCGCTCAAACGTCTCTCGCGGGCGCGAGAGTGAGCTCAACGATGTGGCTCAGCGGTCCTGCGCGGAATCGGACTTGCACGAAACCCGTACATGGAAGAGCAAGGCGACAACGCACGAGGTGCGCAGCAGGAAACTCCACTCGAGCGTGAGCAGAAGCGCAATCCGGCCGAACAGCAGGACTTGAAGAGACCTGCCGAAGGGCGGGATGTTCCACCGCCAGAAGAGATCAAGAAGGGCAAACGAAGTCGGAAAAGTCCCTGGATGGGTGGCGGCTGACGCCGAAAGGTCACGTCGCGCTAACGTCGCCCGTCGCGCGCGAGATCGATCAGGACGATGTCGGACGCGTTGCGCGATCGGTCGAACACGATCTGCCTGCCGTCAGGACTGATGTCGAAACCCCACATCGCCACGGGATTGTTGAACCGCGTGAGTTGACGGCTTCGCCCGGTCCCCAGGTCGAGCAGCCAGAAATCCTGCGAGATGGCCACCCCCTGCATATAGACCAGTCCGCGGCCGTCGGGCAGGAACCGGCTTCGCCTGCCGCCGCCTTCCCGCCGCACTTGAATCGCGGGCAGCGTGATTGGTGTTCCGTCTGGCGTGACGGCAAGCAGCGGCGACTGCGAACCGACGTTCGGACCGACATACACGATGGTGTTGCCATCAGGAGACCACACCGGTTCGAGCGCCTGTCCTTTCGCGAGCCGGACCGCCGGACCGCCGTCCACGGGCACCTTGAAGAGCCCATCTCCTGACGCATCGGCGCCACCGGTCGCGATCCACTTCTCGTCGGGTGACCAGCTGCTGCCGCCGCGAGCATCGATGGTGTCGGTCAACGGTTGGAGCTCGGCACCATCCGCGGACAGCACGTGCAGGCGGAGTTTGCCGTTGCGGCGAAGCGCCACCGCGGCTCGACCACTCTCGTGCGAGAGACCCGGCGTCGTGGTGGTCGGATTGTCTGCCGAGCGCCACAGCTCGACGGATTCGCCGTCACGAGACCTCCACAGGCCTCTTCCTGAAGCTCCCGTAGACATGTAGAAGAGTGCGCCCGCGGCAAACTGCGGCATCGCCGCGTTGACGCTGGACATAGAAAACGGCTGCACGTCACGCTCTTCCGCGATGCGATCGAGAATCGGGACAGTCACGAGCGTCGAACTCGGGTTGGTCACCGTCGCAACGAGCCGCGAACCATCCGCGCTGGCGGACACCGACGTGTACTGCTCCAGTCCGAAGCTGATGCGCCGCGAGCGCTGCCGATCGACGTCGAGCGCCCACAGCCATGGCCCAGCACCGCTGTCGTCGCGCGAGACATATAACAACGTGTTGGGATCGATGAGAGCCGGATAGGCAACGTCGCTGGGGTGATTCGTCAGGCGTTCAGGCGTCCCGCCTTCGGCAGCGATGCGCCAGAGATCCATCTCACTGGTCGCAGGACTGCCAGAGACGTAGAACACCCATCGTCCGTCCCGCGACCACGTCGGGTAATGGTTGTGAATACCGGGATCTGCACCAACGAAGATTTGTCGCGGGTTCGAGCCGTCGGCGTCGGCGACGAAAATCGGGTCGCCCGGGTCTCGCGTGTGATAGGCCATGCGCATCTGGTCGGGCGACCATGATAGATTGACGACGCGATCGCTAAGATACGGGCGAGGCGTGCCACCCATCAGCGGCAACGTCTGGAGCCGCCGGCCCGAACCGCCGCCCAGCCACAGCTGCGATCCATCCGCTGAGAAGCCGGGTGCCCGCACCGGCGCCGGCAGCGCCTGATCCTTCCCGAGCGTCAGGTTGCGAAAGACGCTGCCGCCGATCTGACTGAGCCAGACGTCAAACTGCCCTTCGCGATCCGACAGGAACGCGACAAACCGGCCGTCGGGAGAGATCGCCGCATCGAGCTCGTCGCCGGGAAAGTCGGTCACCCGAGTGAAGCGTGCGTTGGCGAGCGGATTCGCCAGCTCACCTGCACCCGGCGCAGTCCAGGGCCTTCCCCAGATCAAGACTCCCGCGAGAGCGGCGCTACTCAACGCGGCGACGGCGAGTAGCCATCGACGCGAGCCGCGACGCGGCGCGTCCGCGACTGGAGCCTGCGGACCGGACTCGGCTGGCCGCCTGGTCTCGCGCCGCAGATCGACGACGAGCTCGCGCATCGACTGGAAGCGTTCGTCCGGATCTTTCTCGACAAGGAGACGCAGACCGATCGGCACCTGGGGCGGCAGCGGCGCCGGCGCGTCGTGAACGATCGCATGAAGCGTATCGACGTCGCTCTTCGCAGCGAAGGCCCGGCGTCTGGCAAGCAATTCGTATAGCACCAGACCAAACGCAAAAATGTCACTGCGGGGATCGATCGGGCGGCCGAGAGCCTGTTCCGGTGACATGTACGCGACCGTGCCGAGCACCACACCCGTGCGAGTCGTCTCGGCAACCCCGCCAGTTGGCGCGTCCGTACCGGACGGTGCATCGAGCTTGGCGAGACCAAAATCGGCGAGCTTCGCGTAACCACTCTTCGAAATCAGAATGTTCGCCGGCTTGACGTCGCGATGCAGGATCCCCGCGTCGTGTGCAGTAGCGAGCGCATCGGCGATGCCGACGAGCATCGTCACCACCTGGCGCCACGTGCGTTCGCCGTCGATGGCCCAGTCGGCGAGAGTGCCGCCATCGACCAGCTCGGTCACCAGATACTGGCGTCCGTCGACCTCGCCGGCTTCGTGCACCGTGAGGATGTGCGGATGATTGAGTGCGGACGCCATCTGCGCTTCCTGCTGGAAGCGCCGCCGCGCCGAGGCATTGGCGAGATCCGTCGACAGAAACTTGATGGCGACGTGCCGACTCAGCTGTGTGTCGAGCGCACGATACACCTCGCCCATTCCGCCCGTACCGAGGAGTGACACGAGCTCATACCGGCCAACGCGTTCTCCTGGGGTAGCCATTCGACGCGATCGTGCTCGAGGACCGGATTATAGATGGCCCGTTGCCGGAGCGAGATTGAGCGTCTTCAGCAAGGCGGGCCATCCGGCCGCGTGCCTCAGCCGAGGCTCGAACGGTCGAACAAAAATCGTGACCAGACTCGCGACGCGCTGATCGGCCGCTTTGCCTGCCCACTCGACGGCGCCGTCCATGTCGCCTCGAGCCAAATGGAAGTACGCCATTCCGATCGGGCCGGTGGGTGTGTTGCTGCGTAACTCGTCGAGCAGCGGCTCGGCATCCACCGTTCGACCCGTGTTCACGAGCGCAGCCGCCATCGGGCCGATGGCCACAGGAGCACGGGCGGCGCTGGCCACCGCCGTTTCCGCACACTGCAGCGACTCGGGATGCCGGCCGTGCAGAGCGTGAATGAGACCCTGCAACATCCATCCGACCCAGAACTGCGGATCGAGCTCGACAGATCTTCGGCACTCGTTCAGGGCGGCCTCCTCCGACCCCAACGCGAGCAGCGACACGGCCGATGTGTAGTGCCACATCTGACTCAGCGGGTCTTCATCGATGACGCGGTCATGCTGGCGTCTCGCCTCAGCCGGTCGGCCGATCGACAGCAAGTGGAAGTACGCGTTCCACTGGCGCATGTGCGTTGAGATGGGTTCCGGCGCCATGGCAAGACGGAACCGGCGCTCGGTCTCGGGCCAATCGAAATCGAGCACACCGGCCACGATGCCGAGCATCGCGTGGGCTTCCGGAAGATCCGGATCGATTTCGAGGGCGCGCATCGCCAGCTCGCGCGCCCGCGGCATAGCTTCGAGAGACGGCAAACCGCCGACCGCGGCGAGGGCAAGGTGATAATCGGCGAGCCCGACGTACGGGAGCGCAAAGCCGGGATCGAGCGCGAGCGCCTGCTCCAGACATTCCTTACTACGCTGCGAGTCGTCAGGCGTGAAGCGCCACTGATAGTAGCGATATTTGAGATACGCCTCGTACGCCGGCATGCTGGGCATCCGCCGTTCGGGCACCGGGGAGAGCTTCAACTTCAGCGCGCCGGCAATGGCGGCGGCGATCTCGTCCTGCACCGCGAAGATGTCCGCCAGCTCGCGATCGTAGCGCTGCGACCAGAGATGCGTGCCGTCGCGGGCGAGAATCAGCTGCGCGGTCACGCGGATGCGCGGTCCAGCACGACGCACGCTCCCCTCGAGCACGTTGGTCACGCCAAGCGTCTCGGCAATCTTGCGGATGTCCTCGTTCTTGCCCTTGAACGCGAACGCCGATGTGCGTGCGATGACCTTCAAGCCCGGCACCTGCACGAGCGCGTTGATGATCTCTTCGGCGAGTCCATCACTGAAGAACTCATCGTCGGCGTTCTGACTCATGTTCGCGAACGGGAGCACGGCGATCGAGGGCACGGCCTGAACCACGTCCTGCGAGTGCGAACGCAACAGCTGGAGCGCCCCTTTGACCTCGCCGATCGTCTGGAACCGCTTGTCCGGCTGTTTCGCCAGACACCGCATCACGATGGAAGATGCCGGAGAGTCAAGGGGACGCGGCTCCTCGCGGACCACGGCGTTCAACGTGTCGAGGAGCGACTCACGCTCGAAGACACGCTTGCCCGTGAGCAGCTCGTAGAGCACGGCGCCAAAGCTGAAGACGTCCGACCGCGCGTCAGTGGCCTTGCCCTGGGCCTGCTCGGGCGACATATACGATGCCGTGCCGAGCACCGTACCCGCCATGGTCCGCGTCGCATCATCGGTCGCCTCAGCCAGGATCTTGGCGAGCCCGAAGTCGAGCAGCTTGGCGCCGCTCGCCGTCATCATGATGTTGGCCGGCTTGAGATCGCGGTGCAGGATGCCCTTGGCATGCGCAGCGTCGAGCGCGTCGGCCACTTGTGTGGCCACACGCAGCACCTCATTCAGCGGCAGCGGACCGTGGAGCGGCTGCCCGTCGATGTACTCCATGACGAGATAGCCGGGCCCGACGTCGTAGAGGACGCAGATGTGGGGGTGGTTCAGCGCTGCGACCGCACGTGCCTCCTGCTGGAAGCGCTCACCATGGGTGCCGTCGAGCGTCTTGATCGCAACCGTGCGGCCGAGACGCGTGTCGGTCGCCTTGTAGACCTCGCCCATGCCCCCGGCACCAATGGGCGCGACGATCTCGTACGGACCAAGCCTCTGACCTGGAGAAAGGGGCATCGGAGTGAAGAGCGATCTTACCTCTGCTCAGCCGTCGGAAGGCCCAGCCGACGGAGGAGGTCGGTGAAACGAGGGTCCGATCGGATCGAATCGAAAATCGGATCGGCCTTGATCTGCAGCAGGCCGCCCGAACGCTCCTCATACGCCCGTTCCATCCAGTCGAGCGCCTGACCTCTGTCGTTGAGCCCTGCGTAGAGAACAGCGACGTCATGGGCGGTCGCTTTTCCCTGCTGGTGTCGTTCCCGCAGGATCTCCAACTTGGCGCGAGCCTCGGCGTGCATGCCCATGACCGCGCTGGTGTAGCCAATGTAGGTATCCGGTCCAGTGGCGACACCTGCAGCCAGGGTGGCAATCTTTTCAAACTCGGCGAGCGCCTCCTTGTACATCTGCTTTCCTAGATAGGCGCGTCCCAGACCGGTCCTCGCGACTTCGAGGTTGGGATCCATCGCCACCGCTTTGAGCGACTGCTGCATGGATTCGTCGTAGCGACGCGCGTGCAGATACGCCCAAGCCAGGTGGACGTTCAGCAGCACGTCCAGCGGATCGAGCGCGAGGGCGAGCCGGGCCTCATTCACCGATTCGTCGACCCGACCCATCGGCACGAGGTAGTGCGAGTACATGTGGTGCGCCTCGGCATTTCGCGGGTCCAACTCGATCGCGCGCTTGAACGCCCGTTCGGCCCCCGGCCAGTCCCAATCGCAGTGCTGCAGGACGCGCCCAACCGCCGTTTGCACTTCGGCCAGAGAATTGTTGCTTGCCAGTGCCTTCACCGCCGCCGATTTCGCACGGGCGACGTTGTCGCGCGGCGGCAGGACGGTGTCGCTTGGCACATAGGCATTGGCCAGTCCGGCGTGAGCCAGGGCGTAGTTCGGATCCCTCTTGATGGCTTCCTCGAACGACTCGATGGCGCGCCGCGTCCCATCTGCGGTTCGCTGGTCAAAGTAGTAGCGGCCGCGAAGATACAGCCGATACGCGTCGGTGTTGTCCGGATACCGCTGCGCGATTCGCCGCTCGTCCTCCGCAGTACGAGTCAATCGCAGGGTCTCAGAAAGGTCTCTGAGGATTTCATCCTGAACAGTGAGCAGCGCGGAGAGCGGTCGAGTGTAGTGGCGGCCCCATAACTGCGCGCCCGTGGCCACATCAACCAGTTCCGCCTGGATGTCGAGCATGTCTGCTTGCGGCGTCACCCGTCCAGTGAGCACGCCGTCGACCTGCAGCTCCCGTCCGGCCACACGAGGATCGATCTCGCGTCCTCTATAAGGGAGGACCGTGTTTCGCGACAGTACGCGAACGCCCGACTGCGACAGGTTGTTGATCAGATTCTCGGTAATGCCGCTGCTGAGGTACTCAGTGTTGGGCTGACTGCTGTCGTGAGTAAACGGCAACACCGCGAGCGACGTGATGGCGCTGGCCGACGTCAAGAAACGATACGCCACGCCCGACAGTCCGAGGACGACGGCTGCCACGATTGCGCCCACGACGAGAGTCCGGCGTCGCGGTGGACGAGGCCGAGCGTCAACCCGCGACGTCCTGCTGTGTCGACCAAGCCTTTCGAGCTCCGACCGCAGATCGGCGGCGCTCTGGTATCGCAGCTCGCGATCCTTTTCGAGCGCGCGATCGACAATCCGCGCAAGATCGTCGGGTAGCGCGCCTTTCCCATGCCGAAGCGGCGGCGGTGTCTTCTCGAGGATCGCGTTGGCGATTACGGCCGACGTGTTGCCCGGAAACGCCGGACGTCCCGCTGCCATCTCGTACAGCACCGCGCCCAACGAAAAGAGATCCGTTCGCGCGTCGAGCGGTTCTGCGCGCAGCTGCTCGGGCGACATGTAGGCGACGGTTCCGACCGTCGATCCGACCTCGGTCATTGCGCCGATCGTTGTGGCCTGCGAAGCCCCGGTCATCGACCGCGTCGATGGCAAGGCGAGGCCGAAGTCGAGCAGCTTCGGGCCGTGAGGCGTCAGAAAGATGTTGGACGGCTTGATGTCGCGATGAACGATGCCTCTCCGGTGTGCGGCGTCCAGCCCACCGGCGAGTGCGATGGCCGAGTCGACGAGCTCAGCGGAGTCGAGTGGTCCGCGGTCGAGACGATCCCGCAGCGTCTCGCCCTCCAGCAGCTCCATGACGATGAACCGCGTACCACTCGGACCCTCGCCGACGTCGTGAATGGTGCAGATGTTGGGATGGTTGAGCGCCGCAATCGCCCGCGCCTCGCGTTCGAAGCGCTGAAGCGCCTGGCTGTCGGCGGTGAGCGCCTGAGGAAGGACCTTGAGCGCCACAACCCGGTCGAGCCGCACGTCGTGGGCACGATAAACCTCGCCCATGCCGCCGCTGCCGACCGCGGCGATGATCTCGTACGGACCGAAGCGCAGGCCTGGAGTGAGCATGACCGACGCGAAACTGGCGAGATTATATCGGGTATAGTCTTCGCCTTTGAGTCGGCGTGGAGGCGAAGATGACTTTCTTTCAGCGAATCCTGTGCGCGGGCCTGCTCGTCCCGGGCATTGGCCTCGCCGTTCTTGCGCAGACGCGAGCCGAGCCCATCGTCGTCATTCATGCCGGTGCGCTGCTGGATCGTCCCGGCGACGCTCCGCGCGGCGCTTCCACGATCATCGTCCGCGGAAATCGCATCGAGGCGATTCGCGACGGTCACAGCGCCCCGCCGGCCGGCGCCCGGTTGATCGATCTCAAGAAGGAGTTCGTGCTGCCGGGCCTCATCGACGCGCACGTGCACATCTTCAACGACGATGACAAGATGCG
>Ga0209382_10009376_pt1 | contig 12249 bp, 9 predicted proteins | sample SoiMetdeltSBSDD5_FD_187599 | JGI IMG/M metagenome (GOLD analysis project Ga0209382, IMG submission 187599) | Bulk soil microbial communities from a Populus tree surrounding site in Tennessee, USA - Soil MetaG P. deltoides SBSDD5 (SPAdes) (version 2) | ecosystem: Environmental > Terrestrial >... | reverse complement strand
CCGTCCTGGTGTTCCGTCGCCAGGGATGGACCGCGGCTGACTACGACGTTTGGTCAGCCCGGCTCTTTGCCACCGGCACGGCGTTCGTCATGCCGACGCATGTGCGGGGCGAACCCGCCGCCAGGGCGCGGCCCTGACGAGTATCCGCCGCCGGGCCTGGGCGGACCCCCAGGGCCGCGGTCCTCGCGGGCACGTGCCTCGCTGACGGCCAGCGGGCGCCCATTGAAGGGCTGGCCGTTGAAGCGCTGGATCGCCTGCTCGGCATGGCCGCGATCGATGAACTCGACGAAGGCGAAGCCCCGGGGACGGCCGGTTTCACGGTCGACCGGCAGCACGACCTGGGAAGGGGGCGCAATCGTCCCGAAATAGGTGCGCAAATCAGCTTCGGTGGTGCTGTACGCGAGATTACCGACGAACAAACGGACGGCCAATCAACTCTCTCCTATGTTGTGGAAGAAAAGGCAGGAACGCGGATGGGGGGCACACACGCTGGCAGCCGGTTTTCTGTGGCAAAAACCTTACCTGAACTCAGGTCATCCTGCAAGCGAGAGATCGGAGCACGGGAAAGGCTGGAAGGCGGGAAGGCTGAAAGGCGGGAAAGCGGAAGGCCGGACGGCTCGAGGGCGGGAAGAGGCCGAAGGGCTGCCGGGCCGGGCCTTCGGCCTGATCCGTCCGGCCCTTCAACCTTCCACGCCATGGCCCTTCCGCCCTTCCGGCCTGTCCACCTTTTCAGTCTTTGATCCAGAATTGCTCATTTTCGAATACTACGATATCGTAACAACATGGTCGCCGCTGAAGACGTCGAGTTGACTCGTGCGCTCGAGCGGTGCGAGCTGCCGAACGCCGGGTTCCGGCACGCCTCGCATCTCCGGGTGGCCTGGGTCTACCTCAACGAGTCGGCGAGCGTTGACGAGGCGCTCGCGCGCATGGGCGCGACCCTGCGGCGATTTGCCGCCTCGGTCGGCCACGCCGAAAAATATTCCGATCGGATCACCGCCTTCTGGATGTATCAAATGGCAGCCGCACACGCCGTGATGCCCGCGGCGGCGTTCGACGAGGTGGTGCGGGCGTTTCCGCGGTTGCTGGACAAGGAGCTGATTGCCGTTACGCCTCGTGCCGCCGATCCATCGGGCGACCCATCGGATCGGGCTGTATCTCGCCGGCCTGCGTGAGGACGGCTTGTCGCAGGGCGAAGCGCACATCCTGGCGCTGCTCGCCTCGTCGGGGCCGGCGACGATTGCCGAGCTCCACCGCGGCCTCGCGCACAAGCGGTCGACGCTGACGAGCATCCTCGACCGGCTCGCCGACCGCGGGTTCGTCACCCGCGAGGTGGGCGCCGACGACCGGCGCACCTTCCTCATCACGCCGACCGCCCGGGGGCGCCGCGCCGCCAACCGCGTCCACAGCCACCTGGTCGAGCTCGAGCGGGCGGTCGCCCGCCGCCTCACCAACGACGAGGTGCGCGCGTTCAAGAAGGTGGTCGCCGCCATCGAGGACGAAGCGCATCACCGGACACGCGGCCGCCGCTGACGCCTCGCGTATCATGACCGCCATCGTGCGGCGCCGCTGCCTGATTGTTCTGGCCCTTGCCTGCGCGGTGGCGGCACCGCCGCCGGCGTTCGCCCAGGCGGACCGGTCGGCAATGACGACCGGGCAGCTGTATCAGGCTGCGTGTTCGGCCTGCCACGGCGCGGACGGGAAGGGACAGCCTCGATCGATTGTCGGCTTCGACACCCCTCTCCCCGACTTCACTGACTGCGCGTTCACCACGCCGGAGGCCGATCTCGACTGGACGTCCGTCATCCACCGTGGCGGCGGAATCCGCGCGCTCGATCGGCGGATGCCGGCGTTCGGCGACGCGCTGTCCGGGGAGGAGATCGAACGCCTCATCGGCCACCTGCGCGGCTTCTGCGCCGAGCCGGCGTGGCCGCGCGGCGAGCTGAACTTCCCGCGCGCGTTCTTCACCGAGAAGGCGTTCCCCGAAAACGAAGCGGTGTTCACGTTCGCGCGGCAGGGCGGCGGCGAGCTGGAACTGGAAACAGCGTTCCTGTTCGAGCAGCGCCTCGGCAGGCGCGCGCAGTACGAGATCAACGTGCCGCTCGCCTTCCACCAGGACGTGGCCGGCGCGTGGCGCCGCGGCATTGGCGACATCGACCTGGCTGTGAAGTACGCGCTCTACGACAACCTCGCCCGCGGTTTCATCGCCGGCGCCGGCGGCGAGGTGACGCTGCCAACCGGCCGTGAGTCGAGCGGGCTTGGGCGCGGCGTGACGGTGTTCGACGTATTCGGGGCGATCGGCCAGGCGCTGCCGCACGCCTCGTTCGTGCAGGTCCAGGCCGGGCTCGAACTGCCGGCCGATGCCGACGTCGCCGGCAAGGAGGCGTACTGGCGCACCGCGGTCGGCAAGACGTTCGCGGCCGGCCGATGGGGGCGCTCGTGGTCGCCGATGCTCGAAGTGCTCGGGGCCAGGGCGCCTGGCGCGCCGACCGACTGGGACTTCGTGCCGCAGCTGCAGGTCAGCCTCAGCGGCCTGCAGCACGTGCTGGTCAACGTCGGCCTCCGCATCCCGGTGAAGCAGCCTGAGAGCCGGGCGAGGACGCTGATGGTGTATCTCCTGTGGGACTGGTTCGACGGCCGCCTCACATCGAACTGGAGGCGGCGGTGAATCGCTGGTGGCTCCTCATCGCCTCGGGATGCGCCGTCGTCGCGATGGCTGCCGCGATCCCTGCGAGCGGTGCGGCCGCGGCGCTCGGGGCGCCGCCGTCGCCGCATCTGTTCCGCACCGCCGAGGAGTGCCTCGCGTGCCACAACGGCCTGCGCACGCCAGCGGGCGAGGACGTGTCGATTGGCACGAGCTGGCGCGCTTCGATGATGGCGAACTCGGCGCGCGACCCGTACTGGCAGGCGGCAGTGCGCCGGGAGACGCTCGATCATCCAGCCGCGGCCGCCGCGATTCAGGATGAATGTTCGATCTGCCACATGCCGATGGCGCGCACCGAGGCGCGCGCGCGCGGACGCGACGGCCAGGTGTTCGCGCACCTGCCGGTCGCGGGCGGGCGCAACCGCGACGATCGGCTCGCTCACGACGGCGTGTCGTGCACCATCTGCCATCAGATCACGGGCGAAAAGCTCGGCACGCCGGCGAGCTTCACCGGAGGCTACGTTATCGACACCGCGCCTCCGCTCGGGAAGTCGCGGAGCGCCGCTGGCGCGCGCCCGGTCTTTGGCCCGTTCGAAGTCGAATCAGCGCTCACCGCGTTGATGCATTCGGCGACCGAGTTTCGCCCTGCCGAGTCGGCGCACGTCCGGCAGTCCGAGCTCTGCGCGACGTGCCATACGCTGTTTACGAAGGCGCTCGGGCCAAACGGCGAAGTGATCGGCGAGCTCCCGGAGCAGATGCCGTATCTCGAGTGGCGCCACAGCGCGTTCCGGATCGAGGCGCGCAGCTGCCAGTCGTGCCACATGCGCACGGTCGCCGCGGACATGCCGGTGTCATCCGTGCTCGGCCAGCCGCGGCAGGGGCTCGCGCGGCACGGGTTCATCGGCGGCAACGCGTTCATGCTGCGAATGCTGAACCGGTTCCGGTCCGAGCTCGGCGTCGACGCGCTGCCGGAAGAACTCGACGAAGCGGTACGACAGACGGTGCGCAACCTCGAGGACGCGACCGCGGAGATCGCCGTCGACGGCGCTGCGGTTCGAGGCGGCGTGCTGGGCTTCGACGTCGTCGTCCGCAACCTGACCGGGCACAAGCTGCCGACCGGTTACCCGTCGCGCAGGGCGTGGTTGCACGTGACGGTGCGCGATCGCTCCGGCGCACCGATGTTCGAATCGGGCGCCCTTGACCCGGCTGGATCGATTGCCGGCAACGCCAACGACAGCGATCCGGCGCAATTCGAGCCGCACTTCGAGCGGATCGACCAGCCTGACCAAGTGCAGATCTACGAGTCGATCATGGTCGATCCCGCGGGCGCGCCGACGACCGGTCTGCTGGCCGCGGTTGGCTACGCGAAAGACAACCGCCTCGTGCCGCGCGGGTTTCAGAAAGAGGCCGCGGCGCGCGAGATTGCAGTCGTCGGCAGCGCGGTCTCCGACACCGACTTCAACGGCGACGGCGATCGGGTGCGCTTCGATGTCGGCGTCGGCGGCCGCCCGGGTCCGATGCGGGTTGAGGTGGAGTTGCGTTTCCAGGCGATTGGGTTCCGGTGGGCGCAGAACCTGAAGAAGTACGACGCCGCGGAGCCTCGACGATTCGTCGGCTACTACGGCGCGATGGCTGATGTTTCGTCGGAGATCCTCGCGCGCGCCTCCGTGGACGTGCGTGAGTAGCACCGACTCCGGCACCCTGCCGCGCACCAGCAGCGACCAGCTATAATTCAGCCAGCTGAGGGACTTATGCCCGACCAGAAGCTCGTCGGCTCGAATTACACGCCGCCCGACCTCGTCGCCAAGGTCACTGGCCGCGCCCGGTACGCCGAGGACTACCGCGCCGAAGGGATGCTGTTCGCCAAGCTCCTCCTCAGCCCGATGCCGCACGCACGCGTCCGCGGCGTCGACACACGCGCGGCGCTCGCGATTCCGGGCGTCAAGGCGATTCTGACCGCCGACGACCTGCCCGATCTCCGCGGCGCCGAACGCGCACTGACCAACGAGCCGCTGTATCACGGCGAGCCGATCCTCGCCGTCGCCGCAGTCGACGAGGACACCGCGGCCGCGGCGATCGAGCGCATCGAGCTCGATCTCGAGCCGCTCCCGTTCGTCGTCGATCCGGTCGAGAGCCTGCGACCCTCCGGCGCCAACGGCCGCCGCGAGGGCAACGTCTGGGTCCCCTCGCCGCCGCCGGCGCCAGGCGCCTCCGGCCCACCGCCGCGGCCGACGCTGCGCACGTTGAAGTGGACCGATCAGGATTTCGCGTCGGCACCGGCCGGCGCCCTGCCGATGGGCGAGGCCACCGAGCAGTGGGCCTACGGCGATCTCGACGCCGGCTTCAAGGATGCCGCCGTCATCGTCGACGAAACATTCGTCGTCCAGTCCACCGGCCATCAGCCGATGGAGACCCGCAGCGCGATGGCGTACTGGCAGAACGGCAAGCTGTTCCTGCACGGCTCGACGCAGAGCGTCGCCCGCACCGTCGATCCGCTGGCGAACTGGCTGGGGATCGACGCCGCCAACATCGTGCTGATCAGCGAGTACTGCGGCGGCGGCTTCGGCAGCAAGGGCGCCGGCGCGGTGTCGATGGCGATCCCGGCGCTGCTGGCAAAAAAAGCGGGCGCACCGGTGATGATGCGGATCAGCCGCGAAGAGGAGCACTATATCGGCCGTGCACGCACCGGCATGGTGGGCCGCGCGCGCGCCGCGTTCCGCAGCGACGGCCGCATCGCCGCGCTCGATCTCTTCATCGTCGAGGACAACGGACCGTACGGACCGATGGGCGACCATCGCTCGGCCGGCAACGCCGCCTCGCTCATCTGGCAGCCGCTCGCGATGCGCTGGCGCGGCCTCGCCGTGATCACCAACACGCCACCCCGCTCGCAGCAGCGATCGCCCGGGCCGATGCAGGCCAACGCGATCATGGAGCCGGTCGTCACCAAGGCCGCGAAGAAGCTCGGCATCGACCAGCTCGCCATCCGGCGGATCAACTCGCCGGAAGGGAAGGCCTTGTACGGCGCGCCACGGCCGAGCGGGCAGCGGGCGCACATCACCGCGGCGTTCGTGAAACAGGCGATCGATCGAGGCGCGGAGCTTTTCAAGTGGGACGAGCGCAAGGCGCGATCCGGGCAGCGGCGCGGGACGAAAGTGCGCGGCGTCGGCGTCGCGGTCGGCCCTCACGGCGCCGGATCAATCGGCTTCGACGGCCTGATGACGCTGCAGCCCGACGGCAAGCTCTACGTGCAATCGGGCGTCGGCAATCTCGGCACGCACTCGTGCATCGATCTCGCCCGCGTCGCCGCCGATGTGCTGCAGATGCCGTGGGACCAGGTGGTGGTCAACTGGGGCAGCACGGCCAGAAACCTGCCGTGGTCGGCGATGTCGGTCGGCAGCCAGACGACACACGCCATGACGCGGGCGAACCTGGCCGGCGCCAGCGACGCGCGCCTGAAGCTGCAGGAAATCGCCGCGAAGGATCTCGGCGGCGCGCCAAATGACTACGAGCTCGGCCAGATGCGCGTCTACCGGCGCGGCAACCCGTCGCGCGGGCTGACCTACGCGCAGGCGGCGAAGCGGGCGATTGAGCTTGGCGGCCGATACGACGGCCACGAGCTTCCCCAGGATATCCATCCATTCACGAAGAGATCGGCGGCGGCACTCGCCGGCCTCGGCGTGATGGGCGTCGCGAAGGACACATATCCGCGCGACGGCGACACCTACGCGTTCGTCGTCGGCTTTGCCGAAGTCGAAGTGGATGTCGAGACCGGCGTGATGCATCTGGTGGATTACCTCGCCGTCGCCGACGTCGGCACGGTCGTCAACCCGCGCAGCCTGCACGGGCAGATTCTCGGCGGCATCAACCTCGGCATCGGTCACGCCCGGCAGCAGAAGTGGGTGTACGATCCGCAGTACGGCGTGCCGCTGGCCAAGCGCTTCTATCAGAACAAGCCGCTCACCATCCTCGACATCCCGGCGACGATGCTGACCGAAGCGCTCGGCATCGCCGATCCGGAAACGCCGACGGGCGCGCGCGGCGTCGGCGAACCGCCGGTTGGCGCCGGCTACGGGTCGGTGATGAACGCGATCGCGGATGCGATCGGCGACGAAGCATTTCGACGCGCGCCGGTGACATCGGACCTGATCCTGACCTTCCTGGAGCACGGGCAGCGGACGCACGATCCGCTCGTCGCACACATCTGACGCGGCCCGTTGACAGGCGGCTGAGACGACCATCGTCGTCGAAGGTCGAAGAAGTGATGGAGTTCGATGGCGTCCCGTGCGGACGCGGTCGTTACAGTTCCGGTGCCGTCGATTTCCTGAGAATTCCGCCTTGCCGTCGTGCGGTACCGCAGATCGTGTCTCCCGGCCCGGGCAGCGGCGCAAGATTCTGCGCCGCGCCGCGTCTCTCATGAGGTGGTGGCTGATTGTATAGAATGTCCCTACGATCGTGACCCGTCCCCTCCTCATCATCTTCCTGACCATCTTCGTCAATCTTGTTGGCTTCGGGATCATCATCCCGCTGCTGCCGTTCTACGCGGTCACTTTCGGCGCGTCGCCGTTCGTGATCGGACTGCTGTTCGCGGTCTTTTCGCTCTGCCAGCTCGTGGCCGCGCCGGTGCTCGGCGATCTGTCGGATCGCCGCGGCCGCCGCCCGGTGCTCATCTTCAGCCTCGTCGGCACCGTCGCCAGCTTCGTGATGCTCGCGCTCGCGCACACGGTGTGGATGCTGTTTTTCGCGCGGATCGTCGACGGCTTGTCCGGCGGCAACATCTCCACCGCCCGCGCCTACGTTGCGGACATCACCGAGCCGAAGGATCGCGCGCGCGCCTACGGGCTCATCGGCGCGGCATTCGGGCTCGGCTTCATCCTCGGGCCGGCTTTGAGCGGTGTTCTCGCCGGCATCAGCTATACGGCGCCGATCTGGGCCGCCGCGACGATCACGCTCGTGGCCGCGATCATGGCGTGGCTCTGGCTGCCGGAAACGGTGCACCGCGCGCAGGCCGGCACCGGCAACCCGCTCCGTTCGCTGCCGGCGCTGCTGCATCGGCCTCGCATCCGTCGCGTCCTCGCGATCGACTTCATGTACTGGCTCGCGTTTGCGGTCTTCCAGACGACGCTGTCGCTGTTCGCCGCCAGCCGGTTCCATTTCGGCCCGGTGCAGACCGGCTACCTCTTCGCCGCCTTCGGGCTGCTCGGCGCAATCATCCAGGGCGGATTCATCCGACACGTCGTCCATCGGCTGGGCGACAAGCCGACCTTCCTCGTCGGGCTCGGCTTCGGAACCGTCGGACTGATTGCGGTCGCGATGGCGCACACTGTCCCGATGTTCGCGCTGGCCCTCGTGCCGCTGGCCATCGGCATCGGGTTCGGTCACCCGACGATGTCGAGCCTGGTCAGCCTGGTGGCGCGCGGCGACGAGCAGGGACGGGTGCAGGGGAGCGCCAGCGCGGTCGAAAGCCTCGGCCGGACGATTGGCCCAATCTGGGGTAATGCGTCGCTGCAGCACTTCGGCGAATCGATGCCTTACATCTCGGCAGCGGCGCTGCTGCTGCTGACCCTGGCGCTGACTGTCAGCTTTAACGTCGCTGACTCGGACCACATCGGCGCCGAGCTCGCGACCGGACGTTGATAACGGCCGGGCTCGACCACGGATTGCGTAACACGCAATCTCGTAAGCAACGCGTGGAGCTCGGTCGGGGCGCCGGCCGTCCGTGGTCGATCGTCGATCGTCAAGGAAGGGCGGCTCTTTTGGGGGAGCCGGCCCTTCGTGTTTGAGCGGGAACTGACCGGGCCAGACAGGCGCACCGGTTGCATCACCGCCCTGACGCGTGACGATTGAAGCGACCGTCGTTGCACGACCGCCCGTCCGGCGTATTCTTTCGAGCCAGATCGACGAGATTGCCTCGGACCGCGCGCTGACGCTCTTCGGCGCCGCGCTCGCCGCCGCCAACGTCCTCACCTCGATTCAGTGGCAGTTTCGCTCCGGCGTCTCGCTGATGATCGGCGGCGGCGCCGACCGGCTCTGCTGGCCGTTCTGGGAGCAGTGCAACGACATCCCGTTCTCGGTCTGGACCGTCCACTACACGCTGTGGGCCTTCTGCCTGATTTCGGCGCTGGCCGCGGTCTGTTTTCTGCTCAGGCGGGTGCAGAGCGGCTATTGGCTGCTGGCGCTGACGACCGTCGTGCGGCTTGCGATCATGGTGCAGGACTACCGGCTGCGGGCGAACCAGCACTACATGTTGAACTGGGTCGTGCTCGCCTTCCTGTTCGTGCCGGGCAAGCGCGTCCTGATCCGGCATGTGCTGGTGTCGCTCTATTTCTGGGCCGGCGTCCTGAAGCTCGATCGGGAGTGGCTTTCAGGGGTCGCGCTCTACAACCAGGATCGCCTGTGGCTGCCGGCATCGCTCGTGCCCGCGGCCTGCGTCTACGTTGTGATGCTCGAGACGGTGCTGATTTTCGGCCTCTACGCGCGGCGGAATCTCATCTTTCTCGCGACGCTGGCGCAGCTCGCTGCCTTCCACATCTTTTCGTGGGCGATCGTCGGCTTCTGGTACCCGACGCTGATGTTCTGCCTGCTCAGCATCCTGCCGCTGATGCGGGCGCTGCCGCTGCCGATCGAGCCGGCCGCGATCTCATCGCGTCGCCAGGTGAGCCGGGGCCGAATTCATGCAGCCCTGCTCGCCATCTTCGCGTGCCTGCAGCTCGTGCCGCGGGCGTTTCCCGGCGATTCGGCGCTGACCGGCGAAGGACGCGCCTTCGCCCTCCACATGTTCGACGCGCTCGTCGTCTGCGAGGCGAAGCTGACCTACCATCTCGCCGACGGGTCAACGCGCGACGACACGCTGGCGGAGGCACGGCGTCTGCCGCACCGGAGCCGCTGCGACCCGTTGATCTTTTTCAACCTCGCGAAGAACAGCTGCCGCCGGCGTGGTCCGAACATCCTCGACCTCGACCTGAGGCTGCGAGCAAGGCACAGCTCGGACCCCGAGCTGCGCCAGGTCCTCGATGTGAAGCAGTTCTGCGCGGCGGATCCTACCTACGACATGTGGCGGCACAACGGCTGGATTCAGCCGTAACGGAACAAACACGTAGCCAGCCCTTCAGGGCTGTCCGCGCCGGCGTTGCCATGTCCGAAGGCCCTTCGGCCCGGCTGAAGCCCGCTCGACGGCCCGGAAATCGAATCATGCGGCGCGCAACGACCTCTTCTCCCGACGGGCGACGGCGTCGAGCTGGCTGAGGTACAGCGCAAGCGACGGCAGCCAGTTGGTCGCCTCCCGGTAGCTGCGGCTGGTCAGCGCGTACGCAAGCCGCGGCATGACGTAGCCGGCGTTCAGCAGCCGCGCGCCGAACCCGGCGCGTGGAAGCAGATAGCGGGCGGCATCGGCGCCGAATTGCGCGTCAGCCGCACGCGGGTCGCGTTTCGGCGCCGCTTTGTCCTCGAACGGGATGTGCGCGAACCGCGGGTAGCCGCGCAGGACCGCGTCCGAATGAAACGACTTGTCGGAGGGAGACAGCGCCGGCGACATCACGTCGAGCGGCAGCGACGAGAGAAAGTCGTAGAGGTCGTGATCGAGGTACGGGCTGTAGACGGTCGGCACCGCGCGCATCATGCCGTAGGGCACGAGCGCAAGCTCCCGCCTGATCCGGTTCCAGAAGTTGAACGACTTGATCGGATCGGGCGCCGCGGCATGTCGATCGAGCTCTTCGGCAAGACGGTCCACCGCACGGTCGAACCCCAGCACCTCGCGATAGGGCTCGCGAACGACGCGCATCAGAAATCGTTCGCCCGAACGCGACAGCGACGCCAGCAGCTTCGCGGCGAGATCGCGGGTCCGCCCCGATTCGAAGAGCGCGAGCCCTTCCCTGCTGTGAAATCGATTCGGCACCGAGAGCGCGCCGCCGAGGCCGTCGTACAGCGTTCGTGTCTTCCCCGCGAGCTCGTCCGCCATCGCGACGTACCACGCGTGCTCGTCGGCGCAAAGATGTGTTTCCCAGTTCTTCCGCAGCTCCGACATGAACCGCGACCCGCTCTGCGTCAGCAGGCGATGGGGCACCCCCAGCTCGCGTGCGATCAGCGGCGCCAGCCGCTCGTCCTCCGCCGCGCGCGGCGGATAGCGTGGAATCGTCACGGTGGATTGTGGCGGGTGTCCGCTCTCGCACAATTCGAGCAGGATGTGGCGTGAGTCTCGCCCTCCGCTCAGCGGCACGACGACCTCGGCTTCGAGCGGTGGGCGCCGGTGGATCGACTGACGGAAGAGGTCGATGAAGCCGTCGATGGCGGTGTCGCGCGCCAGCCGCTGCGTGCGCACGATGCGATAAGCGCCGGAGACCGTCAGCGTGCCGCCCTCCCAGGTGAGGGTGCCGTCGGGCGGAACCGTGCGAATCGACCGGAACGGCGTGTCGTCGCCGAGGAAGAAGCCGAGCCGCAGGAAGACGGCGAGCGCAGCCTCGTCGAAAGCGGTCGGCACACCCGCGTCCACGAGCCGCACGAGCGAGGGAGAAATCGACAGCCGAGGGCCGTCCTGCGCGTAGAAGAGCGGCGATGCGCCGTACCGATCCGTCCGGGCCATCAGCCGCCGGCCATCCCACGACCATTCGGCGAAGATGCCGTCGGGTGAGCTTCCGACATCGCCGAGGCGATGTCCGCGGAAGAAATGCGGCAGGCCCGACCCTTCAGCGCCGGTGTCGCGCCAGGTGAGCGTGAGGCACGGCTCGTCGCGGACGCTGGCCGGGATCATTGGCCGGCGGCCGGCCGCACCCGCGGCGCTTTCGGCAGGTAACGCCGTTCGGCTGCTTCGAGCTCGTCGCAGCGCTGCAGGCGGAACACTTCGGCAAGCGGTGCGATTGTCGTCTCGACGCCGCTGATCGCCTGATCCTCCATGATTGCCGCCGCCGTCGCCTGCATCGCCGCGATGCTGGCGCGCAGCAGTTGATTCGCCCAGATCAAGGCGGCGAAGCCGTGGCGGCGGAACACCAGCGTCGGAGTATCGGCGTAACTGGTCGGCACCGCGACGACCGGCAGCCGTCCGTTCCATGCCTGCTTGAACGCCAGCACTTCATCGGGCGTGCGCCTGGCGCTATGAACGAGGATCGCGTCGGCGCCGGCGTCCGCGTACGCATGCGCGCGGACGAGCGCCTCGGTAAGGCCATGGCCGGCGATGAACGCCTCCGTGCGCGCGATCACGACGAAGTCGCCGTCGTGTTGGCCATCCTTCGCGGCGCGAATGCGGCCGCAGAACTCGCCCACCTCGGCCAGCGGCTGGGCCTCGCCGTGGATGAAACTGTTGGCCTTTGGGAAGAGCTTGTCTTCGAGACAGATGCCGGCGACGCCGCGCGATTCGAGCTTGCCGACGAGGCGCCGGACGTTGTTGAAGTTGCCGTAGCCGGTGTCGCCGTCGAGCAGGATCGGCACCTGGGTGGCGTCGGCCATGAACTCGACGACGTCGAGCACCTGCGTCCACGACGCTTCGTTCGCATCGCGAACACCCAGCGCCGCCGAGATCGAGAGGCCGCTGGCCCAAATCGCCGCGAAGCCGGCTTCTTCCGCAATCCGCGCGCTCAGCCCGTTGTGCGCTTCCATCAGGAACGCGAGCGTCGGCGATT
>Ga0209382_10009375_pt1 | contig 12250 bp, 4 predicted proteins | sample SoiMetdeltSBSDD5_FD_187599 | JGI IMG/M metagenome (GOLD analysis project Ga0209382, IMG submission 187599) | Bulk soil microbial communities from a Populus tree surrounding site in Tennessee, USA - Soil MetaG P. deltoides SBSDD5 (SPAdes) (version 2) | ecosystem: Environmental > Terrestrial >... | reverse complement strand
CTGAGTGAGCTTCGAGTTGGTCTGGAGTTGCGGCGTGGGAATCGGGAAGAGCACGCGGTGTGCTTCGCGCTGCTGCTTGAAGCGCCGCGCTTCCAGATAGCGCCCGTGACGGATCATGTCCTGTCGCCGCTTGGCTTCGCCCGCGAACTCGAACTGGCGCTCGCTCAAGATTGCGGCGCGGAGTCCCCCTTGCGAGAGACCGGCAAGCGGCTTGTCAGGCTCGAACGCGCGCGCCCGCACGGTGTTCACCGCCGCCAGCGCCGGGCCAGTCTGCCCCTGCTCGTTCAAGGCCTCCGCCTTGATCAGGTACATCTCGGCGAGGCGGAACCACGGGAAGTCGTTCGGGTGCGCATCGCCTGCCAGCGCGTCGGGAAGCGGTGGGAACTTGTTGAAGCGAACGCCCTCAGACTCCGAGGCCTGTTCGATGTTCGCGATCTCCGGCGTGAATATCAGCGGAGCGCCGTTTCGATCGGTGACGTTCTGGCCGGTGTTGAAGCTCTTTTGCTGCCCAACGAGCCACATTCCACGCCGGGAGTCCGCTGCGTCGAACGCGTTATACGTCTCGGCCAGCGTCGCGAAGCCGTTCCACGGACCACCGCCACCCGTCGACAGCTGGTTGTAGTGCAGCGTCCGCATCGGCAGGCTGAGCCCGAGACCCGGCTGATTGACGTGGGCCACCACGAAGATGTTCTCGGGCGAGGTCTCGTTGTTGATCGAGAAGTTGTTGGCGAAGGTCGCCGCGAGCGAATAGACACCGGAGTTGATTACGCGGTCCGCGGCTTCGACTGCCGCGACGCAGGCGTTCTTGCCGCCGCTGACCGTCACGCCGGAGCAGGAGTTGTAGCCCGCGGCGTTGATCCCCTGGTCTTTCGTGAAAACGCCGGCGTTCACGTACAGGCTCGCGAGGATCGCGTCGGCGGCACCGCGCGTGAGGCGGCCATATTCCGCCGCAGGCCGTCGATCCGGCAGCACCGTGCGCGTCGCGTTGAGCTCCGCCTCGATGAACTTGAACACCGAGTCGCGCGACGCGCGAGCATTCTGCGCGAGCTCGGTGGTCGTCACGAGCGGAACGCCGCCGAAGAAGTCCTGCAGCATGTAGTAGTAGAACGCCCGCAGCGTGCGGAGCTCGGCCAGCGGTGCTTCGGTGCCTGTGCCGCCTGCCTGCTCCAGCACCGAGATCATCAGGTTCGCCCGCGCGACGCCGCTGAACAGGTCGTTCCACGTGCCGTTCATGTCGTCCAGCGCGGAGCCGCTGTTGGCCGTCCACGTCTGGCGATAGATCTCGAGCCAGCGACCGTTGTCGAACCAGTCGCTGCCGCGCGTGGGAACGAGCATCTCGTCGGTGGTAATCTCGCTCAGGTTGTAGTAACCCCACATCGGGCTCCGCAACCGCGCGTAGACCGACGCAATCCCGGCGACGATCTCCGCATCGGTGCGGAATGCGTTGTCGGGTGTGAGAGCATCATTCGGTACTTCCGTGAGATCGGTACATGCCGCTGGTGGAACCACCAGGAGCGCCGCCATGAGGGCGCCTCGACCGACCCGCCGGATCGACTTCGAGAGAGACATAGGGATCCCTTGGCTGGTTCGGGACGGAGTGTTCGCGACGGTTCGCATGATCAGAACTCGAACTGGAAGCCGGTCGTGAACGTGCGAGCGCGCGGGTACGTCACGTAATCGATGTTCCGGGACGCGAGCCCGCGACGCACGAACACCTCTGGATCGTAGCCGTCGTAGCCGCTGAACAGCAGCAGGTTGTCGCCGGAGACGAACACGCGCATCGATCTGGCAAACCGACTGATGGACCCCGTCGGGATCGTGTAGCCGAGCGTGATGTTCTGCAGACGGACGAACGTGCCGGACTCGATCCACCGCGATGAGTAGATCGCCGGCTCACCGACGGCGTCCGGATCGCCCAGCGCCGACTCCAGGAAGTTGCGGTCCTGGAGGACGTTGCTCTTGGTGGAATACACCAGCGCCGTGTTGTTGAACACGTCCTGCCCGAAGACGCCGCGCCACAGCCAGCTCGCGTCGAAGTTGCCCCACCGGCCGCTGCTCGTTAGGCCGAGCGTGAAGTCGGGGTTCGCGTTGCCGATGATCTCGTCGTCGTCACCGGCGGGAACGGTGGTCTCGCCGTTCACGCACTCCGGGCGCGCCTTCGCGCAACTGAAGACCTGCTTGCCCGCCTCGTTCACGCGGAGAAACTTGGGGCCCCAAAAGGTGCCGATCGGCTCGCCGATCATGATACGCTGCGCCTGACGACCGGACTGCCCCTGTCCGTTCACGTCGCCAGTCCCGATGAAGGTGCGGGCGCCGAGGTCCAGGACCTCCCCGCGTTCGAAGGTGCCGATCAGCCCCGCCGTGAGGTTGGTCCGGGTTCCTTCGATCACTCGCGCGTCGAACGACACCTCGACACCGCGGGAACGAATGCTCCCGATATTCTCCAGCCGCGTGGACACCACCGCCGGCTGCGGCACCGAGACCTCGAGCAGCAGATCCTTCGTCTTCTTCTGGTAGAAGTCGATGATGCCGGTGAACCGGTCGTTGCTGAAGCCGTAGTCGAGACCGACGTTGACCTGCTCGGACGTCTCCCACGTCAGGTCCGGGTTCGCCACTTGTGAGGCGACGAGGCCCGTTGAAAGGGTTGTTCCGATCGGATAGCGCGCCCCGGGGTCCGCTCGAAGGAGGAGCTGGGTGCCATACGGACGCACCGCCTGATTGCCCTGGAGTCCCCAACCCGCACGCAGTGCGAGCGTGGACAGGCCGAGCGGACGGTCCTGCATGAACGTTTCTTCGCTCATCCGCCACGACGCCGAGATGCCAGGGAAGGTCGACCACTTGTTCCCCTCGGCCAATCGCGACGATCCGTCGTAGCGCAGCACACCGGTGATGAAGTACTTGCCGGCGAAGCCGTAATTCGCGCGACCGAAGAACGAGACCAGCTTGCTCTCGTTGTTGTACGACACCGGCGGCGGGGCCGACCCTTGTGCCCCCGCGCCAAGGCTGTTCCACTTGAACGCGTCGGTAATGAAGTTCTGCGCGGTGACCTCGAAGCCCGTCTCGTCGAACGAGCTCCACTCGTAGCCGCCGACGACATCGAGCTCGTGCTGCTGGCCGAACTGCGGGTTGTACGTGAGGAGCTGCTGGAAGTTGATGTTCTGCAGGCTGCGGTCGGCTTGGCGAGCCAATCCGTTGAAGGCTGCGCCGATCGCGTTTTGACGCGGCACATAGGTTTGACGGACGACATCGTTGTAGTCCACGCCGAACGTCGTTTGCGCCGTGAGTGCCGGCATGATGGTGAACGTCCCCGAAACGTTGCCGAGGACTCGATTCTCTGGCGCGAGATCCTGGATCTGCTTCACGAGCGCCACAGGGTTACGCGCGCTCTGTGCGCCCTCGCCGATCTCGAAGAACTTCTCCTCGCCCGTCTCGGGATCGGTCACCATCACGGGGCGCGTCGGATTGTAGATCGCCACGTTCGTGAAGACGCCGCCCTCGAACCCGCCGCCATTCTCGAACGGGATATAGTCGTTGTTCACGCGCGACGCCGTCAGGTTCAACGACACACCCAGCCGCCCGCCGAACGTGCTGTGGAGCCCGTTTAGTCGGCCCTGGTAGCGCTTGAGGCCGTTCGAGAGCACCACACCCGTCTGCTCGAAGTAGTTGAGCGAGGCGCGGTACTTCGTGGACTCCGTGCCGCCCGAGAACGACACGTTGTGATTCTGGGCGTAGCCCGTTCGCGTGACTTCGTCTTCCCAATCGGTGTTCGCCGTGCCGAGCGCCGTCAGGCGCGACGCCTCGAGCTTCCCCGCGTCCACCTGATCCTGGACGAACGAGCGGTACTGGTTGCCGGTCAAGTAACCAAGATCCTTGGCTGCCATCGACGCCGCACCGTACACCTCGTATCGCAACCCCTCGCCGGCGCGAGACGACCCGCGCTTGGTCTGGATGAGAATGACGCCGTTGGCGCCGCGGCTGCCGTAGATCGCCGTCGCCGAGGCATCCTTGAGCACCGTGATCGACTCGATATCGCTCGGGTTGATCGAGTTGATCGGGCTACGCGGCAACGCCGGTTCCACTCCGCCGACGTTTGGAGCGTCAGGTACGACGTTGTCGTTCGCGATCGGCACCCCATCGATCACGTACAGCGGCTCGTTGCTCGCGCTGAGCGATGTTCCCCCGCGCACGCGGATCTGCACGCCGCCACCCGGCTCGCCGTTGTTCGAGATGATGTGGACGCCGGTCGCCCGCCCTTGAATGAGCTGGTTCGGGTTCGCGATCACACCAACGTTCGCCACGTCAGCCTCGATCGTGGAGACCGAGCCGGTGATCGCTTCTCGGCGTTGGCTGCCGTAGCCGGTGACGACGACCTCGCTGAGCGTGGCGGCCACCGCCACCATCGTGAAGTCGACCGTGGCCGTCGCGCCGGCCGCCACGGTGACCGCGCTTTCCTGCGCGCCATACCCAATGCGCGCGACGCGGATCCGCTGCGCCCCTGTCGGGACGTTGTTCAGGAAGTAGCGGCCGTCCAATCGCGTCTGCCCGCCGATCTGCGTGCCCACCACGTTCACCGTGGCGTTCGCGACCGGCTGCTGCGTTGTCGAATCGACCACCCGTCCCGTGATACTACCCGTCGTACCCTGCGCGGCGAGATCGGAGCCTAACGTGATTCCGACCACGGCCGCGGCGATCAGACAACGTACCGCTGCCATACGTCTCCCTCCTGGGCTGCGGGTGCGATCTCGGCGTCGCTATCGCGTCGCCGAGCCTGGAGAACTTCAGCGACTAAACCGCTCCTGCATCGATCGTCTTCGACACGTCAGCAGACAAAATGACAATTGTCAGCCCCCCATGGCTAACCTGGGACGAGCCGTGCGCCGACCGGGGCGAGTCGCCCGAAGATGACCCGATCGTTATAACCCTGTTACCGCGAGGTCCGCAAGGAGCAAAAGGCAATACGACCGAACGGCTCGGCAGACGGGCCGCTTCGGCCGGTTAGCGTCTGTTTTCTCGACGACAGGCGGCGAAGTAGCAGCGGGGGTCGTTGGTTGGGACAGCCAGTGAATCAGCTATGTGTTGTGGCCGACTTCGCCGCGGTTGGAGAGCCCTCGCTCACCCCACGCGGGATCCCGGCACCGATTACCCCTCGCTGCAGCGCCGCCGGCGCAGAATGACTAATGTTTCCCTTCCCCCGCCCCTGCGCTGATGAGCCTGACCGCCCTCGCTCTCCTCGCCCAGCTCGCCGCGGCACAACAGCCGCGCCCCGTGGCGCCCGTGCTGTCCTTTCCCGAGGCCGGCCTCGACGACAGCGCCGCCTACCGCGGTTACCAGACGCGGCTCTTCCGCGACGCCGCCAACAACACCGTTCAGATCTACCTCGACTCGCGAAGCGGCCGCGTCGTGCACCTGTGGGCCGACGCCGAGAACGAGAGCATCGGGCTCACCGCCCGGACTGCGGGCCGACCCGCGTCACTCCGATGGGACAGCGAAGAAGCCCGGGTATCGGCAACGCCGGGAACCGGTCGAACGCGAGTACTCGAGTACCGGCTCGCTGCCGACGTCCCGCGCCTCCACGTTGGCTGGTTCCTACTCGGCTCCATGCGCGTGGAGCGGGACTTCCAGTACGCCGAGGCGCACCGCACCCGATTCGCGTCCGCGCCGTTCTCGCTGCCCGAGATCACCCGCATGCTCTCGAGCCTCGAGCGGCTCGAGCCCGGCGCCCGTTCGCGACACCTCGCGCTCCTCGGTGCAAGCGATGTCGGGACGCTGCGAGCGCGGCTGCGGCCGACCATCACGACCGGCGATAGCGGCACCACCTGGTCGGCCAGGGTCGTTCAGCCGTCGCTCGATGGCCGCGATACGATCACGCTCGAGCTACAGACGGACACCCGCACCGTCACGGCATCCCGCGCCGGCGACTCCATCTCCTTCGCCGCGCGGACGGGCAGTTCGATCCCATTTACCGTGCGGATCGGCACGACCGGCCGTGCGCTCACACCACTCACTCGCGACGAGATCTTCTCGCCGGCGTTTCTGTCGTTCCTCGCCACCGTTCGCGACTCGGGAAGCGCGGGAGGTCCCGCAGCTACGCGTGCGCGGTGGCTGGAGCGGCAGGTGCGCGGCGTGGAGTTGCTTTCGTCGCGCGAGAAGCTGATGGCGGGCCTGCCCACGTACGCGACCTACTTCGGGCGCGACATGCTCGTGAGCGCGCTCATGATGCGATCGATCTGGCGCCCCGAGATGTCGGAGTTCGCCATCGGGAGCGCGCTTCGCAGGCTGTCCCCCCGCGGAGAAGTGAGCCACGAGGAGGCGCTCGGCGGACAGGCGGTTCGCGAGGGCGCGGCTGAGTACGCAGCGATCATGGGGGAGCATTTCGCGGCTGCGGGCGCGGGCAACCGGTCGCTCGCCGATTCGTCGCTCGCGCGCGCGACGGCGGTGCTCCGCGACCTGCGCCGGACGCGGGAGAACTACCATATGATCGATGACGAGTTCCAGCTGCCGGTGCTCGCCGCGCGCTGGCTCGTCGACACCACGGTTTCGGCCGACCGGAAGCGCGCGTTCCTCGCGGATTCCTCGGACGGCGGTGGCAGCCGACTGACCCGACTCCTTCGCGAGCTCGCGCTCGTGACGCAGATGACCGCGGCGTACGCGGCGGACCCCATCCCGGCGAACCTCGTCTCCTTCGCGCCGCGCGACTCGGGCCGCTGGTCTTCATCGAGCTGGCGCGACAGCGGTGCGGGTTATGGCGGTGGGCTCGGGCGCTATGCGATGGATGTGAACGCGATCTGGGTACCGTACGCCCTCGAGTCGGTGGAACGGATCCTGGCGGCGCTCCGCTCTCTTGGTTACGCGGTCGATTCGCTCGCCGCCGGCCTCCCCGACGTCGGCACCGCGGGACCGCTCGGACGGTACGCGCGCGACCCTGCCTCACTCGCGCGGGCGGTCGAGCGCTGGCGCGGCGCAGAGCGCCACTTCGTCGTTAGGTTGAGCGCGGCCCAGGTCCGCTCGGCCGTCTCGGCACGCCTCGCCGCATTGCCAGCCGCCGAGCGCCAGCATTGGACTCGTGTGCTCGCCACGACGAAGGCGGACCGCGACTCGCTCACCTTCCTGGCCCTCTCACTCGACGCGAACGGTCGACCGATCAGAGTAGTCAACAGCGACCCCGCGACGCGGCTCTTCCTCGCGGCGAGTGACCCGGGCGCGCGGGACTCGGTGAACATGCCGGCCGCGCTCCGGGATGTCCGGCTGTTCGTTCGAGCGTATCCCGTCGCCCTGTTCGTCGATCGAGTGGGGCCGGTGGTCGCGAACGATGCCTATGCGCCATCGACCATCTGGCGCGCGTTCGTCCGCGACCACTACCATGGTCCGCGTGTCGTTTGGGGGCGCGAGGTGAATCTCTTCCTGCTTGGCACTGCCGGTCACGTCGCGGCGACTACGGCTGCGGGCGCCGGTCGCGAGGCGGCCGCGCGCGAGTTGCGTTCGGCGATCGACAGTGTGCGGCGGGCCGTGGAAGCGTCCGGATTTCGAAGCGAGCTCTGGACGTACACGCTCCGCGGCGGGCGGATGGTCGCCACGCGGTACGGGATCGGCGCCGACGTGCAGCTCTGGAGTACGACTGACCTGGCAGTGCAATACGCGCTGTCACGCATGGGAGGGGGACGTTAGGCAATGCAAGATCTGACCACTGGACCGCTCTCTCGGCATCTCCTGAGGACGACGAGCTTCATGCTCGTCACCATGGTCTTCCAGACGCTGTATTTCCTGATCGACCTGTACTGGGTCGGGCGCCTGGGGACCGAGGCCGTCGCGGGTGTTGGAGTCGCTGGCAACCTCACGTTCATCGTGTTGGCGCTCACGCAGATGCTCGGCGTGGGGACGACGACGGTCGTGTCGCACGCCGTGGGGCGCAAGGATCACGCGCAGGCGACCCTGCTGTTCAACCAGTCGCAGGTGCTCGCGATGGTCACGGGCGTGGTGTTTCTCATCGTTGGGCTGGCGCTGCGGACTCGATACTCCGCCGCCATGAGCGCCGACGCTGCCACCGCACGGTCGTCGAATGCGTACCTGCTCTGGTTCATCCCGGCCATGGCGCTCCAGTTCGCGCTCGTGGCGATGGGCGCGGCGCTGCGGGCCACCGGCAACTTCAAGCCGGGCACGGTGGTATCCACGGTCACGGTGATCATCAACATGGTGCTCGCCCCGTTCCTGATCTTCGGCTGGGGCACCGGGCGTCCACTCGGCGTCGCTGGCGCGGCGATCTCGTCGCTCGTGGCGATCGTGATCGGCATCGTGTGGCTCGCGACGTACTTCCTCGAGAAGGACTCGTACCTGCATTTCAACGTCGCGCTCTGGAAGCCGCGACTCGCGCATTGGCGGCGCATGCTCGCGATCGGCCTGCCCGCCGGCTTCGAGTTCGGGATGATGGCGGCGTACCTCGCCGTGGTCTACGCGCTCACCCGGCCGTTCGGCGCGGCGGCGCAGGCCGGCTTCGGCATCGGGCAGCGGATCATTCAGGCGGGATTCATGCCCGTCGTGGCGCTTGGCTTCGCGGTCGCGCCGGTGGCGGGACAGAATTTCGGCGCCCAACTCGCGGATCGCGTGAAGGCGACATTCAAGGATGCGTGCCTGATGGCGGCCGGGGTGATGGCGGCGTTCGCGCTCGCCTCGCACATCGCGCCGGCCGCGCTGGTTGGCATCTTCACGAATGACCCGGCCGTCATCGCCGTCGGTGAGGAGTACCTGCGGATCATTTCGTGGAACTACGTCGCGTCGGGGCTGATCTTCGTCGCATCGAGCATGTTCCAGGCGATGGGGAACACCATTCCCTCGCTCATCTCGTCCGCCGCGCGCATCCTGCTGATCGCGATTCCGGCCATCGCGCTGTCGCGGCTGCCGGGGTTTCAGCTGCACACGATCTGGTATCTGTCGATGGGGGCCGTGTTCGTGCAGCTCACGCTGAGCATGCTCTTGCTGCGCCGCGAGTTTGGCCGCCGGCTCAACTTCGCCGTCACGCACGCGCGGGCGGCCTAACGTGAAATGACCTCGCCCGACCCCTCCGACCTGACCGGCCGCGTCGTCTCGCACTTTCGCGTGCTCGAACCGCTCGGCGCGGGGGGGATGGGTGTGGTCTACCGCGCGGAGGACCTGCGGCTGCACCGGACGGTCGCGCTCAAGTTCGTGCGTCCGGGCCACGTGATCGACGACAGCGAGACCGCACGGTTCCTGCGCGAGGCGCGTGCAGCGGCCGCGCTCGACCACTCGAACATCTGCACGATCCACGAGGTTGGAGAGAGCGACGACGGCATGCTCTTCCTCGCGATGAGCTATTACGCGGGGGAGACGCTCCGCGACCGCCTCGCGAGAACCGGAGCGTTGCCGCTCGTGGACGCGCTCGAGATCGCGACCCAGATCGCGCGCGGGCTGGCCAGCGCCCACGGCGCCGGGATCGTTCACCGCGACCTAAAGCCGGCGAACGTGATGCTTACCGCCGACGGGACGGTGAAGATCCTGGATTTCGGGCTCGCGAAGGCACGCGACGAGACGCTCACCGCCTCCGGGTTGGTGATGGGCACCGTCGCGTACATGTCACCCGAGCAGATGCTCGGCGACCGCGTCGACGCCCGGACGGATCTGTGGAGCCTTGGCGTACTTCTCGTCGAGATGCTGACGGGACAGCACCCGTCGAAGGTCGAGGACGCGATCGGGACGCTCGGTCGACGCGTCGAGGCGCACGAGACCACGCGGATCCATCCGGACGATACGGGCACGCTGACGCGCGTCGTTCAGCGCCTGCTGCGGCGCGATCCCGCCGAGCGCTATCACACGGCGAACGAGGTGCTCGCCGATCTTACGGCGCTTCGTGAGCGGATCGCCATGTCACCGAGGGCTGGTGGGCGAGCGGTGGGCCTAACGCGTAATCGCGTCGTGGCGGCGGGTCTCGCCGCGCTTGTCCTCGCCGGGAGTGCGTTTGGCGTTTTCCGATGGCGTCAGGGCGCTCACGCGCCGGAGGGGTCGACGACGGCGGCTGCGGACGGTCGCACGACCCAGTCGTCGCTCGGCGTGCTCCCACTCAAGAACTACTCTGGCCCCGATCAGGAGTTCTTCGCCGACGGGATGACCGACGAGCTGACGAACACGCTCGGCAAGATCGAGGGACTCCGCATTATCGCGCACCAGTCGATGCTGCAGTTCAAGGGCTCGACCCGCGCTGCACCGGACATCGCACGCGCGCTTCGCGTGAAGTACCTCGTGGAAGGATCGGTGCAGACGGACGCCGATCGCATTAGGATCCGAGCGAGATTGATCGACGCTGCACGCAACACGCAGATCTGGACGGACGGCTTCGAGCGCGAGCGACGAAACGTCATGGCGCTTCAACGCGAGGTCGCGCTGGCGATCGCGAGCGCGATCGAGGTCGCGCTCACGCCGCGGGACCAGGAGCGACTCGCCGCAACCCGGCAGGTGGATCCGGAGGCATTCAACCTCTACGTGAGGGGCACTCAAGCCCGCTACGCCGCGAATTTCACCAATGACTTCACTGGGGCGAAGCGTTTGCTCGAGCAGGCGATCGCACGCGACTCGACTTACGCGCCCGCGTACGCCGGACTGGCCCTCATTTCCGCCTTTGAGCTCGACAAGATTCGGGCACAGCAGATGGTAGACCGGGCGCTTCGGCTCGATCCGAATCTCGCCGACGCCTACGTGGCGCGCGGAATCATCAGCCAGTTCTTCGAGTGGAACTGGAACGCGGCGGAGCAGGCGTTCCGCCGAGCGATCGACTCGAAGCCGGGGCACGCCGAAGCCCATCACGAGCTCAGCATGCTTTGGGGACGTCTCGGCCGATTCAAGGAGGCCTTACCCGAAGCACGAGTCGCGCTGGAATACGCGCCTAATGACCCACGGTTCCAGAATGGCCTCGCCGAGGTCTACCTCCTTGGCGATGAACCAGAGAAGGCACTGGCGGAGGTCGAAAAGCTCTTCCGCAACGATTCCACGTTCGCGGGTCCGTACTTCGTCCGCGGCACCGCATATCTGATGCTCGAGAGGTACGACGACGCTGCTCAGGCATGGACGCAATGCCTGCGATTGACGGAGGGATGCTGGTCCGCCCTCGGCAATCTGGCCTACGTCTACGCAAAAACTGGCCGCGAGTCGGAGGCCATGCGCTACCTGGATTCGTTGCGTGCACGGTGGCGCCATGAACACGACCAGCGCGGCGCCTTCTGGATCGCTAATGGCCTCGCGACTGGATACGCCGGACTCGGACAGACCGACTCAGCGCTCACGTGGCTGGAGCGTGCGGCGGGGCCGGGCGTCCTGATGCTTTACCTCAAGGCCGATCCGCAGTACAAGTCGCTTCACTCCGAGCCACGCTTCCAGGCGCTGCTCAAGCGGATGCATTTGCCCGATAACTGACCGCTGTTTCAAGGGGTCAGGACGCTCAGTGGTGAGTTATCAGTAGTCAGGTGAGCAGTGATCGGTGACGAGGGCTTTAGTGATCAGTGGCCAGTGACGTCACGCCGAGTTCTCTGGCAACTGACCACTAAGGCCCTCACCGCTGATGACTGTTCGCCTGAGCACTGAGCACTCAGAACTGGAGCGTCCTGATAGAGAACGACAATCGGGCGCGGGGATCCGGCCCTACCGCCACGCGTCGGCCGCAACGTACGCGTCGATCACCGCCCGCTCCCCCTCCCGCCCCGGCTTGGAGTTCCCGTGTTCCATGCCGACGACGCCGGTGTACCCCTTCGAGTGGATGTGGCGGAAGACGTTTTGGAAGTTGACCTCGCCTGTCCCTGGCTCCTTGCGACCCGGGTTGTCGCCGACCTGGAAGTACGCGATCTCGTCCCACGCCGCGTCGATGTTGGGGATGAGATTCCCCTCGGTGATCTGCTGGTGGTAGAGATCGAACAGGATCTTGCACGACGGGCTCGCGACCGCCTTGCAGATCATGTGCGCCTGCGGCACGCGCGTGAGGAACTGGCCCGGATGATCGCGCAGCGTGTTGAGCGGCTCGATCACGATCACCAACCCGTGCGGCTCGAGGATCGCCGCCGCGCGCTTGAGTGACTCGACGATGTGCGCCGTCTGGTAGCTCAGCTCGAGCCGGCTGTCGACGTGACCCGGCACCACGGTCATCCATTTCGCGTTCACCCGCTTCGCAACATCGACCGACTCGCGAACCTCGCGGAGAAACGTTTCGCGCTTGGCCGAATCGCCCGCCGCGAGGTTAGGCTCGTTCCACGCGATC
>Ga0209382_10009374_pt1 | contig 12250 bp, 10 predicted proteins | sample SoiMetdeltSBSDD5_FD_187599 | JGI IMG/M metagenome (GOLD analysis project Ga0209382, IMG submission 187599) | Bulk soil microbial communities from a Populus tree surrounding site in Tennessee, USA - Soil MetaG P. deltoides SBSDD5 (SPAdes) (version 2) | ecosystem: Environmental > Terrestrial >... | reverse complement strand
CGACCAGCGGGGGAGGGGCGTCGAAGGTGCGCTCGCCGACGGCGCTCAGCGCCCCGTACAGCTCGCCCTTGCCTAGACCGTAGCTGCCCGAAATCTTCGGCTTCACGAAGCTCTCGAACCAGTTGTCGCTCAGGTCTCCGGAGGGATCGGGCCGCACGTTGGTGTAGAGTGAATTGGAGAAGCCGAAGGCGCCGGCACCCGCGTCGAAGTTGAATTCCCACTGCACTTTCCCCGGCAGTCCCGTAGGTCGGGCAGTGGTCGTGTCCTGGGCCTGAGTTGCCTGCCCAGCACTCGCCAGAAAGAGGAGTCCAAAGGCCGGTGCTCTCAGACGTTTCATCGTGTTTCATCCTCGCGGGAGTCGGTACGATGTGGTGCTGAGTCGTTCCCCATCACCCCTGCTTTGACGCACGCGTGCAGCGTCACGATGCGGGAAAAGCGGGGGAGGTGAAACTGTCAGTTGTGACAGGGCACAGAGGGCGAAAGCAGCTCGTGGGCCCTCCTTTCGGAACTGGCAGAACTGACAGTTTCGGATGGAGACGGTCCTGCCCCATCCTGGTAGGGCCAATCCCGGGAACCGCGATGCGCCGGTTCGCGGCATGAATCAGCCATCCAGCGCGCGCACCCAACTCGCCGGTGAAACAGTGAGCCCCTTGTTGGAAGAGAAAACTGAATTCCCACGGGCGTCCGCGCCCTCTGGGCGAGCCTCGATTACATCGGTCGGCCCAGCGTCGCCGCTGCTCCGGGTCGTCCTCTTGGGTGCCGGCCTCGTCATCATCGCGGCGGGCATGAAGGCGGCCGCGCCGGTATTGAACCTGATACTGCTCTCGATGTTGCTCGCTGCGACGCTCTCTCCGGTTCCACTTCTCTTGTCGCAGCGGGGGATTGGCCGGGGCGCCGCCATTGCCATCACCGCGCTGCTGTCCTTGTTAGGCGGAATTCTTCTGATCGTGGTGCTGGCAAATTCCCTGAGCCGTCTGTCGGAGAACCTTCCTGCGTATCAGAGCTCGCTCTCGAACCTGGTGGATGGGGTGTCGCAGAGGCTCGCGGCCAGGGGGATTGATGTAGACCAGGCGCTCAAGCCTGACCCGGCCAAGATCATGGGCAGGGTGGGCTTGCTGGTGCGAGGTGCGCTCGGCCTGGTCGGCTATGGTCTGCTGGCCATCGTCCTGGTTGTGCTCTTCCTGATCGAGATTCCCCTGATTCAGGGTAATGCTTCCGCGCCAGGCTCCTTCCGGTCCCGCTTGGATTCGGCCATGCGGCTGGTGCGACGCTTCGTCGGCCTGAACGGCATGTTTGGTGGGGTCATTGCGCTGGTGGACCTCGCCATCATGCTCGCGCTGGGCACCGATGCCGCAGTGCTCTGGGCGGTGATCTGCTTCCTGTTTGCCTTCGTGCCCTTCGGCTTCATGCTCTCGATGATTCCTCCTTTCGTGGTCACCCTGCTGGAACACGGGGTGAGCCGCGCCCTGCTGCTCTTCGGCCTCTTCTTCGTGGTGAATTTCATCGGCGATAACGTGATCAAACCCAAGCTCATGGGAGGGGGGCTGGGACTCTCCCCACTGCTCATCGTCATCGCGTTGCTTGTCTGGGGGGTGGTGCTCGGACCGATGGGAGCGCTACTGGCTATCCCGCTGACCCTCACGGTCAAGGAAGTTCTGCCGGTCCTGATGGGTGAGCCGCCGCCCGCTCCTACGTCGTAATCCAGGTTCATCGTTGCGGAGAGAAAGCCCGATGCACCCAGCGGCCGCACCGGCTTTGTTGAGCATCGCGCTCGCGGCCTTCAACCCGAGACCCTGCCTCGCGCAGTTCGCGATCCCCGACTCGCTTGCGCAGTTCGCGGCCGGCGACTCGCTCGGGCTGGCGGTGCACCCGGCCCAGCTGGTGACAAGCTGGGGTACTCCGTGGGGCCGAGGCCGCCAGCCCTGTCCCGACTGCAACCCGCCCAAGCGGTTCTGGGCGGGGGCCGGCGAGCTGATGGCGGTCCAGTTCGTACCCTGGGCATTCACCAAATGGGTCACCGAAGGTGAGTGGTCGAACATTTCATTCCGCACCTGGGCCGACAACATCAAGTTTCCCTGGCAGTGGGACAACAACAAGTTCAACAACAATCAGTTTGCCCACCCCTATCACGGTAGCCTCTACTTCAATGCCGGCCGGGCCAACGGCTACAACTTCTGGGAATCGACGCCCTGGGCCTTCGGCGGCAGCTTGATGTGGGAGTTGTTCGGGGAGGTGTGGGCCCCGTCGCCCAACGACCTGGCCAACACCACGCTGGGCGGGATCACCTTGGGGGAGATGCTCTGGCGGTTTTCCTCCCTCACCCTCAAGAACGAGGCCACCGGATCGAACCGGGTGGTGCGTGAAGTTGGAGCCGGGCTGATCAATCCGGTCCGGGGATTCAACCGCTTGGTTCGGGGCGAAGCAGGCCGCATATCGGAGACGCCGCCCGACTGGCGTCCTAGCAGTATCCAGGCTTCGATGGACGTGGGATACCGGCGGTTCTCCAGCTCGTCCTCGCTCGATGCCCCCGGCGCACTGGACCAGGCCTTCATCCAGTTTTCCGTTTTCTACGGTCAACAGCTGGAGGATCTGGGTGGGGAGCCGTTCTCCGCCTTTCAAGTCTACGGAACCCTGGCGAGCCGGTCATCCAATCAGAAGCCACTGCAGGAGCTTCGGGTTCGGGGCAACCTCGGGGCCAAGCCGCTGGGGTCGGGTGGCGGAAAGCTGCTGGCCGGCTTCATGACCTACGAGTACATCCAAAACCCCGTGATCGATTTTGGGGCGCAGGGCTTTCAGGGTGGTCTCATCGTGACCAACACCAAGCCGGACAGGAGCATGAGGCTCTACGGTGAGGTCATGGGCCGGGTGAATCCGGTCGCGGCCATCCGCTCGGACTATTTCGTCACGGCCGAGGGTCGAGACTACGACTACGGAGTGGGGCTGGGCGGTCGGGTGGAGGGCCGAGCCCTGTGGCCGGGGAAAGCTACCGTTCGCCTGTCTGGCGGATACGTCTTCCTCCCAGTGATCAGCGGGTTCCCTGGAAATCACGACATCTTCAACCTGAGCACTGAGGCGCGGGCATATCTCCGGGGAAAGTTCGGGGCCGGGCTGGCCTATACCCGGCTCTGGCGCCGCAGCAACTACACTTTCAATCCTGACGTGAACCAGGACATGTCGGAGGCCCGAGTGTTCGTCTCCCTCGCCATCCCGAGGTGGGAGGAATGAGCCGGCGCCGAGGCCGGCAGCTCCTCGGGCTGTGCGCCGTGGGCCTGGTGCTTGGCTGCGCCGATTCCATCGTTCGGCTGCTCGGTCCGGAGAACAATCCCCAGACCGTCAACACGGCGGAGCGTTTCCAGTTCAGCGCCACCGATCTGCGCAACGTCAATGAGCGACTGGAGTGGGTCTGGCCCAACTCGGCGCCGCAGGCCGCGGTTCGTCACGACAGCTTCCTGCACCACGGCTACGGTGTACTGGTCGTCCTGGATGCCGTGGGTCAAGTCGTCGACTCCACCCTGCTGGAGTTGAACCTGGACACCGAAACCCGAGCGGGAACGCCCGGGAACTGGACGCTCATCCTGGTCCTTGCCTCGGCTCGCGGCCGGGCTGACTTCACCCTGACTCCGAAGCCGTGAGGAGGCTCGAGCCGCGAGCTTACCATGAGCGACATCTCGAGAGAACACGGGCGACTTCGAGAAGCGCGGGATAGGGGAGTACCCTGGCGCAAATGGGGACCCTATCTGAGCGAGCGCCACTGGGGCACGGTGCGGGAGGACTACAGCGCGACCGGTGACGCCTGGGCCTATTTCAGCCACGACCAGGCTCGCTCACGTGCCTATCGCTGGGGCGAAGACGGTATTGCTGGGTTCTCGGACGACCGGATGCTCCTGTGCTTTGCGCTCGCGCTCTGGAACGGGCAGGATCCAATCCTCAAGGAGCGTCTCTTTGGCCTGACCAACGCAGAGGGAAACCACGGGGAGGATGTGAAGGAGTACTACTTCTACCTCGACAACACGCCCACCCATTCGTATTGCAAAATGTTGTACAAGTATCCCCAGACCGCGTTTCCCTATGAGGACCTGGTTCGGCGCAACGCCGCACGAAGCCGCTTCGAGCTCGAGTACGAGCTGATCGACACTGGGATCTTCGATGAGAACCGGTATTTCGACGTCTTCGTGGAATACGCGAAGGATTCACCGGAGGACATTCTGATCCGGGTCACCGCCGTCAATCGAGGACCCAGCACCGCAGAGCTTCGGGTGCTGCCGCAGCTCTGGTTTCGCAATACCTGGTGGCAGTCCCCTGACGCCCGGCAGCCGCTGCTGGAGCAGAGCTCCGACCGACGGGGGGCCAAGGTCGTGGTGGCTCACCACAAGGATCTAGGCGACCGCTACCTGGTGTGCGAGGGTGCCGGAGAGCTGCTCTTCACCAACAACGAGACCAACCACACCCGAGTGTTCGGCCGCGCCAATCCCAGTCCCTACGTCAAGGACGCGATCAACGACTTCATCGTGGGTGGAAGTGCTGGCGGGCTCAACCCGGCCCGGAAAGGGACCAAGGCCGCCGCCCATTATGCCGTGGAGCTCGAGCCAGGGGCAACTCAGGTCCTCCGACTCCGCTTGAGCGCGCGAGCACCGTCCTCACGCCAGGACCCGTTCGTCGAGTTCGATGAGACTCTTGCCACTCGGGCGCGGGAGGCCGATGAGTTCTACGCCGCGCTCACTCCGCCGAAGGTGGATCGCGAGGCTGCCGCCGTCATGCGCCAGGGATTGGCCGGAATGCTCTGGAGCAAACAGGCGTACATGTATGACGTGGGCGCCTGGCTCCGAGGGCGTGGGGGAGAGTCCGGCGCCGGTGCCGGAAGCGGTGGACGGAACAGCGGCTGGTATCATATGGTAAACGCCGACGTCATCTCGATGCCCGATAAGTGGGAGTATCCCTGGTATGCGGCGTGGGACCTGGCCTTTCATGCCATCCCCCTGGCGCTGGTGGATCCCGACTTTGCCCAGCAGCAGCTCCAGCTCATGCTACGGGAGCAGTACGTGCACCCTAACGGGCAGATTCCAGCCTATGAGTGGAACTTCAGCGATGTAAACCCGCCGGTCCACGCCTGGGCCACGATGTACATCTACCGGCTGCAACGTGACCTACTCGGCGACACCGCGCTGGTCAGTCTGCGCCGGGCTTTCCACAAGCTGCTGCTCAATTTCACCTGGTGGGTCAACCGCAAAGATCGCAGCGGGCGCAATGTGTTCGAAGGCGGGTTCCTCGGGCTGGACAACATCGGCGTGTTCGATCGAAGCTCACCCCTTCCGACCGGCGGATATTTGGAGCAGGCGGACGGAACTGCCTGGATGGCGCTGTTCTCCCAGAACATGCTCGAGATGGCGCTGGAGCTGGCGCTCCACGATTCGGCCTACGAGGAGCTCGCCATCAAGTTCTATCAGCATTTCGTGTGGATTGCGTCGGCCATGGATATGGTGGGAGACCGCCAGGATGAGATGTGGGACGAGACCGACGGTTTCTATTACGACGTGCTACGGCTGCCGAATGGATCGGCGACCCGGCTCAAGGTGCGGTCACTGGTGGGCCTGCTGCCGCTGTGCGCGGTCACCGTCTACCCGGAGGAAGTGCTGAGCCGGCTGCCCGAATTCGTCCGGCAGGTGCGGGAGTTCAACCAGCGGCATCCCGACCTCCTGCGAAACATCAATCTGCCCGGCCGGCCAGGAGTGAACGGGCGGCGAATGCTCTCGATCCTGGACGAAGCCAAGTTGCGCCGGGTGCTCGCGCGCATGCTCGACCCCGCGGAATTTCTGGGCGACTACGGGATTCGCTCGCTATCCCGTTACCACCTCGATCACCCATACGTCTTCGATGTCGCCGGGCAGAAGTACCAGGTGGGCTACCGTCCCGCCGAATCCGATTCGGGACTCTTTGGTGGCAATTCCAACTGGAGGGGCCCGGTGTGGATCCCAGTCAACGTTCTCCTGATCCGGGCGCTGCTGCAGCTCTATTCCTTCTATGGAAACGATTTTACCATCGAGTGCCCAACCGGTTCCGGCCGCCCTCTGACGCTCTTCGAGATCAGCCGGGAAATCGCCGAGCGGCTGCAGCGCGTCTTCCTCCGCGAAGCCGACGGGCGCCGTCCGGTTTATGGGGGCACCAAGATCTTCCAGGAGGACCCGTACTGGCGAGACCTGATTCTCTTCTACGAGTACTTCCACGGCGACAACGGTGCGGGCCTGGGTGCCAGTCATCAGACTGGCTGGTCCGGCCTGGTTCCGGCGCTCATCTGGATCTACGGCGGACTGACGCCCGAGGCCTTCCTGCAGGACCGCGGCGCGAGCTTAGCGCGGCGCTCAGGCAACTTGGCCGAGGTCTCCTGAATGTCTCGGCCACTGGTATAACTGACAGTTTCGTTGCCCTCCCTCCCAGCCACATCGTACTGCCGATCGAGAGCGGTCGAGCTGGGGGCCCGACCGCTCGATCCACGAGGGAAATCACCGCGCGTGTTCCCCAGGAGAACAGCTATGAGAATCGCCCATTCCAGCTGGCTCGTCTGCCTGGCCCTGGCCGGCACGGTTGACGCGACACCGCTAGAGGCACAGGCGGGCATGCCTTCCAGTGGTCAGGATGAGATCGAGCTGACGCGGGCCAATATCCAGACCCAGCGCCAGGAGATCGTCCAGTCCATGATGGAACTGACCCCGGCGCAGAGTGAGAAGTTCTGGCCGGTCTACCGGGAGTACCGCAACGAGGTGGCTAAGCTAGGTGACCAGCGGCTCGAATTCATGGAGCGGTTTGCCAACCAGGCCTCCACCATGTCGGACGAGCAGGCCAAGAAGCTGCTGGACGACTGGTTCAAACTGCGGGAACGGCAGCTCGACCTGCAGAAGAAATACGCTGGCCGCTTTCGGAAGGTGCTGCCGGGGTCCAAGGTCGCCCGCTTCTACCAGGTCGAGAACGCCCTCGATACCATCGTGAGCGCCAACCTCCAGGCCGCCATGCCGGTCGCGGGAGACACCACCTCGCAGTAGGAATTGGCGAGAACGGTCACGCACTCGCCTTTAGTCCAGTGGCATCCCCTGGTCTCTTCTCCTATGTTCGCCCGTCAACAGCACATGAGGTAGGCGCGCCGTCCCGCAGTGTCGCTATCCTCCTTGTTCGCGAGGGCGGTGCGCGTGCCTCGCCAGTGCCTAGCCCCCCTGGGCGGTCTCCGGCGCTTTTCCCCTGAGCGCCTCCGTGGGGCGACATCTCCTAACTCCAACCGCAGCAGGATTCCTCGTGACGCCCGGAAAGACCAGCCGAGGGCTCGACTCCTGGAGTGACACCGCCACCAGGGCCGCCATCGAGGATTTTGTTGCCCGGGTAACCCACCGGGACTCCCCCGATTTCATCCGGGCGGGTGAGCGCATCGCGGTCTTCGACAACGACGGCACCCTGTGGTGCGAGAAGCCGATGCCGGTCGAGCTGGGGTTCATCATGGAACGGCTGGCGCGGATGGTTGAGCGCCGGCCGGCGCTGCGCGACCGTCAGCCCTGGAAGGCCGCATCAAGCCGGGATTACGAGTGGCTGGGTCGAGCCGTGACTCGCCATTACCAGGGAGACGACAGCGATGTGAAGTTGCTGGGTCGTGGCATCCTGCAGGCGTTTCGGGGCTGGAAGGTGGAGGATTATGAGGCAGCGGCCTATACCTTCCTTCACCAGACGGTCCACCCGTGGTTGGGCCGGGCCCTGGTGGACTGTGTTTATCAGCCCATGCTAGGCCTGATGCGGTATCTGGAGGGAAACGGTTTCAGCATCTACATCGCTTCCGGGGGTGATCGGGACTTCATGCGTCCGATCACCCCCGAGCTCTACGGCATTCCGCCGGAGCGCATCATCGGGAGCTCACACGCGCTGGGTTATCGGGAGGACAAGGGAGGCGGCTCCGTCGTCTACCGGGCGCAGCCGGATGTGTTCGATGACGGTCCAGCTAAGCCGGTGCGTATCTGGAGCCGAATCGGCCGGCGTCCGATCGTGGCGGTGGGAAATTCCAATGCTGATATCCCGATGCTGGAATTCGCCGGTGGGTCATCCCGTCCGGCCTTGCGCTTGTTGCTGGTCCATGACGATGCCGATCGCGAGTTCGAGTACACCGCCGGCGCAGAGGCCTCGGTCCAGCGGGCGAAGGCGCAGGGGTGGACCATGATTAGCATGAAGGAGGACTGGACCAGCGTGTTCGGGTGGTCAGTGGCGGACGCCCTGGACCCCCAACTGACGCCGCTACGAAGCGGCGCCTCACCAGCTACGAAGCGTCGCTGAGAAGTACCACCCGCAAGGGGTGGTGCGCATAGGTCGGCCGGCCGACCAGGTAGCGCACCATCGACCGGGTCCCCGGGATTAGGAAGTCATAGTGCTGGAGCCATTCGACGGCGTCGCGAGGTAGAACGGCATCCCCTGCCGTGCTCTGCAGGAAGTGCACGGCAAAAGCGATCGCTTCCGCCCGCTGCTCGGACGCGCTCTGATGACCATATCTCTCGCGGTCGTTGATCTCACTTACCCGGAACATGATCGAGTCCACCTGGCGGGGCGCCTGCTGTTCCCACCGGTGCCCCAGCTCATGAGCCAGTGCATGGCGAAGTCGAACTTCGCTTCCGATCCGGACTGGATCCAGTGCCACTGAATCGCGGGAGCGAACGTATTCGGCCAGGTTGCCCTCCCGGGCACCGCGAGCACCGACCAGTCCGGTAGTCCTCACTGGGCGGCCGAAGAGAGCGTACAGGGTGTCCGCATAGGGGCTCGTGACTAGGCGATGCACCGCCCCCCACATCGCCACGGTGTCTGGAGTCTGGCCTGGGATCCCGAAGAGATCTTCGTTCGTTTGGTTCTCGAAAAGCACCAGGTCGGCGAGCACATGAAGCAGTGGCCCGGGATCGGTGGTTTCGAACACGCCATCCTTGATCCGGAATACATAGGACGTTCTGGATCCGATTCGTCCGGTATAGGCCAGGGACGCGGCAGCTGCATTCTGGTCGGACAGGGACGCGGGACCGATGCGCCGGAAGGCGCGATAGCTGACCAGGGTGGAACCAGATGCCGAACGGAACTCCAGGCCAGAAGGACTTAGCAGCAGAACGCCTTTTACTGGTGGAAGCCCGCGAACCGAGAAGTACCCGGGAACTTTGGCAGAGGCTGACACTGCTCGATACGCTGTCGCCCGATCCCGGCAAGCCGCCGGGATCAGGACCAGGCCCACACCAAGGGCGCAGCTGAGGCCGGCACGGATAATGACGCCCCAGAGCTCGCGGCTTCTGCGTCGGTGCATTCGGACTCGATCTCAGTGTGAACCACCAATCTGAGACCGGGCGGGGAGGGCAGCAACTACACCAAGGGCGAGGGGGTGGACCGGTCTCGGACTTCCTCGGCGGTGAGCCCGAACAGAGGAGGGGTGGGAACGGCCAGCATGCCCAGCATGAGGTAGATCTGCCCTCGGTGATGCACCTCGTGCTCAGCCATGGCTCGCAGCCATTTCCAGGTGGTGATCTCGCTGCCTGCCGGCGTGTGGCATTTCCTCTGAAGGTCAGCATCACTGAGGGCGCCAATGATGTCCCGGCTTTCCTGGTCCAGCCGATCGAAATAGGCTAGTACGGCTTCGTACCCATCGGCCAGCTCTCGGCCGCAGCCCGGGTACCGGCTGGGACGCCCAGCCACAGTCTCGGCGTACATGTAGCGCTCGATGGCAGCCAGATGGCGGACCAAATCTCCCAGAGTGAATGCACGAGGGCGGTGGGTCCATTCGAGCTGGCCCGGCGGAATGAGAGTTACGACTCGCCGAGTGCGACCCCGCAAACTGTGCCAATATTCCAGGAACTGCCCTGCTGTCCGAATTTCCATTGGGTATAACTCCCCGGCTCAGGGCTTGAGCACGGTCCATTCGACCTCATTGAGCAGATTCCCGACTTCCTCCGCCGAGTTGCTGGTGTAGACAAAGCACCCGGGGCTCGCGCCGTCAGCGACGCCTTCCAGCCGGCCTACCGTCTTCCGCACCCACTCGTCCTCGGTGAAGGACCGGCGGAGGCAGAAGCGAACCCGGTAAGGCTTCTGGAGCTTCAGCGGCTTGAGCTCACCTGTCTTGACCCGGCGCACCGCGCGGGCAGCTGCCTGGCGGAGCGTGCGGTGGACCGTTGCCGGGGGGAGTACCGCGGCGGCCGAGCGAGAGAAGGCGGTCTTCACGGTGACGGTCTCGATCGGTCCGAGCATCTCGCGGGTCTCTGCCGTCAGCACGTCGTCGCCGCTGGCGAGTCCCAGCGGCACTCCCATCTCACCGCCGATGAACGCTGCAATCCCGGCTTCGTTGAGCACCTTCCCATTTACGGTGAACGAGTCGAAGGCAAAGTTGTGAGAGATGATCCCTGGGCTTCCGGCGTTTGCGTGAGCGCCGACGATCATCATGGCGTCGACCATCGGGTTCATCCCAGTGGACATCACGATGGGCTTGGGATAGCCGCGGATCAAGATCGCCTCCGGATCCAGCCGGTCCACCAGCACGTTGCGGAAGAGGGTGCCGCCGTGCCCCTCGTTCACGATGAACTGGGTGGCTCCCGCAGCGCGAGCCCCGGTAATGAGCGCGTTCACCTCGTCGGTCAGCTCCTGACGGAACCTCTCGTGCTGGGGGGAGCCGCCGCGGCTCACCGGGCGCATCTCGGTCTGATTGCGGACGGCGCCGGCCAGCCCCTCCATGTCGGCGATGATGTAGACGCTGAACCCCCCGCGCTGCATGTCCTGCTCCAGCTTTTGGCGGGCGAGCCGGTATTCGGTCACCCCGAACGCGGCAGCCGGAGGAGTGGTGTCACGCGGCATCGTGTCGCGCGCGACCTGACCCTGGCTCCAGGCCGGCCCCGGAACGGCGAGCACCGCTGCCATGATTGCGGGCTTCACCGGAGCACCGCCTCTTCGATTGCGTCAAGTAGCCAACCCATCTGCCGTGCACTGTCGGTGACGTAGCTGAAGTGTCGATCCCCCTTGCGCTCCAGCTTGAACTCCTGAAGTCCGGCCACCGCCTGTACGATGCTGTCGGGATAGGTCTGGCGCAGCTTGAACTCGACGCGATAGGGCCGAGCCATCGTGAACGGTTTGAAGTCACCCCGCCGCTCTCGGCGCACCGCCTCCGCCGCCCCGGCCTGCAGCATCCGCCGCACCTTCGCCGGACTGTAGGTAATGGCGGCGCTGCGGCCCACCGCGCGCTTGGTGACGATGGCGACGAAGCCGCTAGGGACGATCTTCTGGGTCTCCGCGATCAGCACGTCGTCGCCGCTCACCAGGGACACGGAGACACCCAGCTCGCCCGCGATCAGCGCGTTGATGCCGACCTCATTGAGGATGTTTCCGTTAACGGTGAACGAGTCGAACGCAAAGTTGTGTGCCAGGACCCCGGGGCTACCGGCGTTGGCGTGGGCCCCGGTAAACATCAGAGTGCCGAAGCTGCTGTCGATGCCGGTCACCATCACCAGCGGCTTGGGAAAGCCGCGCACCAGGATCGCCGAGCTGTCGAGCTCCCAGAGGAGCACGTTGGCGAAGAGGTTGCCGCCGTGTCCCTCATTGACGACGAAGCTCCGGGCGCCGGCGCTGCGGGCGCCTCGGATCGTCGCGTTGACTTCGCGGGTGAGCAGCAGGCGAAAGCGGTCCCAGTAGTCGGGGCTGGTGAGCTCCTTGTACCGCTCTCCCTCGTTTCCGGCGATGACCTCGCGGATGTCAACCGCGCTTCCCATGCCTTCCATATCGGGCACGATGAAGACCCGGAAGCCAGCCTCGCGGGGGATCTGTTTTTCCCGGAACGGCGCGGAGGAGGGCGGCGCGGTCTGGGCCTGCAGCGCCGACGTGAGGCAGAGAATGGTGCCCACGAAGCATCGCATCAGTCGCTCCCTTGCAAGGACCAGCAAGCCCATCCAAAAGGCTCTAGAATCTTACGACGTAGGCAATATCAGCCAGCGCGCTGATGGTGCAATCACCCACGATGCTTCGGAGCCGAGTCTCGGAAAAGTGCTCGGATCGAAATCCTCCCGCGGTCATGATGTATTCGCCGGTTTCCTCCGACACGGAGTGTCCCAACTGGCGGTACCATTCGCGCCTGGCCGGTAACGAGCTCGCCGAAAACACCGAGAGGAGCCTGCTGCCCGGCTTCGGAGCCAGCCGCCGCATCTCGGCCAGCACGGCACTCTTGTCGCTCATCGTGCCCCAAGTGTTGGTGACACACATGGCGAAGTCGAACCGG
>Ga0209382_10009372_pt1 | contig 12252 bp, 10 predicted proteins | sample SoiMetdeltSBSDD5_FD_187599 | JGI IMG/M metagenome (GOLD analysis project Ga0209382, IMG submission 187599) | Bulk soil microbial communities from a Populus tree surrounding site in Tennessee, USA - Soil MetaG P. deltoides SBSDD5 (SPAdes) (version 2) | ecosystem: Environmental > Terrestrial >... | reverse complement strand
TACTGACGCCGCGCAAATGACCTATCTCGGGTTATACGCGCTGCAGCATCGCGGGCAGGAAAGCTGCGGAATATCAGCCAGCGATGGACAGCAGGTCTATACCCACAAAGCCATGGGACACGTCGCCGACGTGTTTACCGAGGACATCTTCCGGCAACTTCAAGGGCAGCGCGCGATCGGTCACACGCGATATTCGACTGCCGGCGACTCTTCAAAGGACAACGCGCAACCCATCGTTGTGAAAAGCGCTCACGGAACCCTCGCGTTGTGCCACAACGGAAACCTGATCAATGCGCACACTTTGCGCGCCGATCTCGAACAGGATGGCGCGCTGTTTCAGTCGACGTCGGATACCGAAGTTATCCTCCATCTCATCGCGCGTTCGCAGACCGGGGACTTAGTCGCGGCCCTGCGCGAGACCATGGGCAAAATTCAAGGTGCGTTCTCATTGCTGCTGTTGACCGAGGACAGCCTTATCGGGATCCGGGATCCGCACGGCTTCCGTCCGTTGAACCTCGGTAAACTTCCCGGCAAAGACGGGCAGCCGACATCGTATGCCCTCGCTTCCGAAACTTGCGCCTTCGATCTGATCGGCGCGACGTACCTTCGAGAAGTCGAACCCGGAGAGATCGTCGTCATCCGCAACGGCGAACTGCAATCGGTTAAGGTTCCTGCTGCTCCGAAACTGTCGAAGTGCATTTTCGAGCACGTGTATTTTTCCAGACCGGACAGCATCGTGTTCGGACGGACCGTGCAGCAAAGCCGCGATTTGCTTGGTCGGATCCTGGCCCAGGAACAGCCCGTTGATGCCGACCTTGTCATACCGATTCCTGACTCCGGAGTTGCGGCGGCAATCGGTTATGCCCAGCAGAGCGGCATTCCGTTCGCATTCGGCTTGATTCGAAATCATTACGTCGGCCGCACGTTTATCGAACCGAAAACGCGAATTCGCCACTTCGGCGCCAAAGTCAAATACAACGCCATTCGGCATCTGCTGGAAGGTAAGCGAGTGGTGCTGATTGATGATTCGCTCGTGCGCGGCACCACCAGTCGGAAGATCGTCAAGATGGTTCGCGCCGCGGGCGCGACTGAAGTCCATATGCGGATCAGCTGTCCGCCGACGATCTCTCCCTGTTTCTACGGCGTCGATACACCAACGAAGAAGGAACTGATCGCGTCCAGCCACACGGTCGAAGAGATCGCGAAATACATCGAAGCCGATTCGCTTGCGTATCTGAGCCTGCCGGGCCTGCTGCGCGCTGTGGACGGAAAACAGAGCGAATTCTGCACTGCCTGCTACACCGGCAGCTATCCGCTCGTATTCGACGACATGTTCCCAGACGCGAAGGCAGAAGATCGTCAACTCGATCTCTGGGAGGCTGCGCTCAAGGAATGACGAACCCGCTTACCTACAAAGACGCCGGCGTCAATATCGATGCCAAGACGGGTGCACGACAGCACATTCGCGAATTGGCGCGCTCCACCTACACTCCCGAAGTGCTCTCTGAGATCGGTGCGTTTGGCGGAATGTTCGAATGCAAGTTTCCGGGCGTTCAGTCGCCGGTCCTCGTATCGAGCACAGACGGTGTCGGAACGAAACTGAAAGTCGCCGTGATGATGAATCGGCACAATACCGTCGGCCGCGATCTCGTGAATCATTGCGTCAACGACATCCTGGTTCAGGGCGCCCGGCCTCTCTTCTTCCTGGACTACATTGCCATGGGCCGGCTCGAGCGCGAGACGTTGCTCTCCGTCATTGAAGGACTTGCCGACGCGTGCCGCGATGCCGGTTGCGCGTTGATCGGTGGTGAAACCGCGGAGATGCCGGGCTTTTATGCCGATGGAGAATACGATCTTGCGGGATTCATCGTCGGCGTCGTGGACAAAGCAAAAGTCATCGACGGCAAATCCATACGCCACGACGACGTCCTGATCGGAATTGCTTCATCCGGACTGCACACGAATGGTTACTCGCTGGCACGAAAGGTTTTCTTCGAGATTGCCGGCCTGCAACCGAATGGGACTATCGATGGCGTCGAAGGCACGATAGGCGACGCGCTGCTTCGCACTCATATCAACTACGAACCGGTATTGCGGGAGGCACTTGCGAAGAACCTCGTCGAAGGTCTCGCCCACATCACCGGCGGAGGCATCACAGAGAATCTGGACCGGATTCTTCCTGCCGGTTGCCAGGCACAGGTTCAACTGGGGTCGTGGCCCGTACCCGCGCTGTTCAAACACATTGCGACGATCGGCAACGTCGAGCAGCACGAAATGCTGCGCGCCACCAACATGGGTATCGGCATGATTGCGGTGGTTCGACCCTCCAACGTTCAGGCATTCACCGCCACACTGAAGCTACCCTGGTATCAGATCGGCAAAATCATCCCAGGACAACCCATCGTCAGCTATACCGCATGAAAATTCAGCCGCCGAACCGACGGCTGGGCATTTTGCTGTCCGGCCGTGGTTCGAATTTTGAAGCCATCGCCGACCGGATCGCATCCGGTCAACTGGATGCAGAGATCGCCATTGTCATCAGTAACGTCGAAACGGCGCCGGGTCTGGAGCGGGCGCGTGAGCGGGGGTTGCCGACGTTATGCATCCCGTCCAAACAGCGTGTCCGCGAAGAGTTCGATTCGGACGTCGTTGCTGCGCTGAATGAACATTCGGTCGGACTCGTTATCCTGGCCGGCTTCATGCGCATATTCAGCACTGTCTTTCTCGATGCGTTTCCTTACGGTATCCTGAACATTCACCCGGCGCTCATGCCGGCGTTTCCGGGCCTCGAGGTCCAGAAAAAGGCACTGGAGCACGGCGTGAAATTCAGCGGCTGCACGGTACATTTAGTGACGAGCATGTTGGATGACGGGCCGATCATAAAACAGGCCGTCGTTCCGGTCCTCGACAGCGACACCGTCGAAACGCTTTCCCAGCGAATTCTGAACGAAGAACACCGGATTTATTCCGAAGCCATCGCGCTGATTCTTTCGGGAAAATGTGAGCTCATCGGCCGACGCGTGTTCACCGAAACGCGGGCGTAGGAAATGTGAAAGCATTGCCTAAGCGGACAGGGTACAAATCCGAAACACGCGGGCATAAAGCCCGCGGCTACGGCCGCAATGCAACGTGAACTCCGTAGCCGCGGGCTTTATGCCCGCGTGTTTCGGATTTGTACCCTGTCGATCTGAGCGATTCACTTTCACGGCATAAACGAAACACATGGACTTTTGTAACGAAATCAAGTGGCGTGGGCTGTGGCATACGGCATCGGAAGGTCTCGAGGACCATTTCGCCAAGAATAAAGTCACCTCCTACATCGGTTTTGATCCGACCGCGTCGAGCCTTCATGTTGGCAGCTTCTTGCCAATCATGATGCTCGTCCGGCTTCAACGTTCGGGCCACGTACCGATTGCAATCGTCGGCGGTGGTACCGGCCTCATCGGCGATCCATCAGGCAAGACTTCGGAACGACAGCTTCTCACCAAAGAAGCAACCGATGCGAACCTGCTGGGCATTCGCGCACAGCTTGAAAGATTTCTCGATTTCAAAGGTTCGAACGCCGCGAAGATCATCAACAACGCCGACTGGCTTGTGAGCATTGGAATGGTCGATTTCATGCGTGACGTGGGTAAGCATTTCACGGTGAATCACATGCTAGCCAAGGATTCCGTAGACCGGCGGATCGGCAGCGAGAGCGGTATTTCATATACCGAGTTCAGTTACATGCTGCTTCAGGCTTACGACTATCTCGTCCTCGCCCAGCAGCACAACTGCACGCTGCAGATGGGCGGCAGCGATCAATGGGGAAATATCACGGCGGGAACTGAGTTGATTCGAAAGGTCACAGGAAAGCACGCGCATGCGCTGGTGGTGCCTCTGATCACAGATGCTGCGGGCGTCAAATTCGGTAAGAGCGAAGGGGTACCGATCTGGTTGGACAAGGATCGAACGTCCCCTTACAAGATGTATCAGTTCTGGTTGAACACGACCGACGTGGATGTGGTCCGTTATTTGAAATACTTCACGCTTCTGGACGAGCCTCAGATTGCCGAACTTGAGAACCGGTTGAAGGAGGCGCCGGAAACACGTGATGCTCAACGGCGGCTCGCCGAAGAATGTACGCGCATGGTGCACGGTGAGAGCGCGTTGACGGCGGCCATCCAGGCCTCGCAGGCGTTATTCGGCGGCGACGTCTCCAGCTTGCCCGCCGCGGATATCGCCGACATCTTCAGCGAAGTGCCCTCGAAGATGATCGCGCGCGACCGTTTGCAGGCGGGCGTCGGCGCTCCCGATCTCATCGCGGAAACCGGGCTTGCACCGTCCAAGGGCGAAGCCCGCCGTCTGATCGAAAGCGGCGGATTCTACGTGAACAACCAGCGGGTCAACGACCCTCGCGCCAAGATCGATATGTCGCAGGCGATCGAAGGAAAGTTCCTCGTGCTGCGAAAAGGCGCCAAAGCCTACCTGTTGGTTAAGGTCGATTAAGGGAACCCGATCTGACCAATTCCTAATTCTTAATTCCTAAATCCTATCCGAGCAGAAGTCGAATTGGGCGGGTTTCCTCGGATAGGATTTAGGAATTAAGAATTAGGAATTGGTCAGATCCGATGTGCCCGTTTTCTGCTTACGAGTACCTACCCAGAAGGTAGTTCCATCGGATGCGTACAAGGTCGGCAAACATTCGGGTTCCGTCGCGAAGAAAACTGACCTTGCTGCCTTCGGAATGACTCCATCGGACGGGAACTTCGCGAATCTTCAGACCGCGTTTGGCGGCAATAAAAAGGATTTCAGGATCGAAGCCGAATCCGTCAGTGGTTTGTTTTTCAAAAACGGCCGTCGTGCGGTCGCGCTTAAACAGTTTGAAACCGCACTGCGTGTCGTTGAGCTTCAGGCCGAGAAGCAACCGGACCATCAAATTGAAGAACATCCCGCCAAGTTCACGAAACCGGTTCTGGTGTTTTTCGATGTAACTTCGATCGACGGCGCGCGAGCCGATCACGATATCGGCGTCTTCGCTGGTCGCAACATCGAACAGCTTTTGCAACTCGTCGATCGGAGCAGATAGGTCCGCATCCGTAAACAACACCCATGTGCCCGTCGCGTTCACGACTCCCTGGCGCACGCTGTATCCCTTGCCGTGATTCTCGCCATTTAGGAGGAGCCGAACCGAATCCTGGGAGTTGGCGCAAACGATATCGCGTGTGGAATCGACGGAGCCGTCATCGACGACGATCACTTCGATAGAGAGCGGCGACTGTCTCACGAACTCGTGGACTTTGCGGATGGAGTCGCCGATTCGGGCGGCTTCGTTGTAGGCGGGAATGACAATCGAAACCGTGGGGCGGTCGTTTACGACACCAGGCATGCTGCTGGTCCTGAGCGAGGTTTCGGATGTCGCCATAAAGTCTCGTATTGTATCATCTGAAGTTTATGGAAAACATGATGCCAAAGTCTGTGGCCACAAGCGTTTCTGCCGTGCGATGGCAGGATGGCGCGCTGATCGTCGGGGGCAGCCTGGTCGTCGCCCTCAGCGCCCAAATCGCGATTCCGCTTCCGTGGACTCCGGTTCCTGTCACGCTTCAACCGTTGGCGGTGATGCTCGTCGGCGCATTCGCTGGACCTTGGCGCGGTGCCGCTTCCATGTTCTTGTATCTCATGGAGGGTGCTGCCGGCCTTCCCGTTTTTACTCCGATTGGCGCACCGGGCATCGCACGTTTGATCGGCCCAACCGGAGGATATCTGCTTTCTTATCCGCTGGCCGCATACGTGATCGGACAATTTGCCGCCCGAGGTTGGACTGCAACTTTCGGTAAAGCGTTTGCGGCGTTCCTACTGACAAGCTACCTCATTCTCTTCTCCGGAGGGGCGTGGATGGTTCTTGCCGGAGCGCGTACCTGGTACGAAGCAGCGGTCCTCGGCATCGTGCCATTCATCGCTTGGGATCTCCTCAAAGTTTTGTTTGCCGCCTCCATGACGAGCCTTAAGTCACGACGAAGCCGCGCATGAACGAGTTGTTGATTTCAGCATGCCGGCGTCAACCAGTGGCGCGAACGCCCGTGTGGATGATGCGACAGGCAGGGCGGTATCTGAAGGAATACAGGGAAATCCGCCAGAAGGTTTCGTTTCTCGAGTTGTGCAAGAACACAGATCTTGCGGCCGAGGTGTCCTTGCAACCGCTGCGGATCGTCGGCGTCGACGCCGTCATTTTCTTTTCGGACATTCTGATTCCAGTCGAGGCGATGGGACTCGGTGTCGAATTGACCGACAAAGGACCTGAACTCGCCAATCCGGTTCGCTCGCAGGCCGACGTCGATAAACTTCGAATCCCCGACCCAGCCGGCTCTGTGCCATTCGTCGGCTCGATTCTGAAGAAATTGCGCTCGGAGCTGCGCGGCGAAGTTCCGTTGATCGGCTTTGCCGGTGCGCCCTGGACGCTCGCTTCATACATGATCGAAGGCGGAGGCTCGAAAAGCTTCGCCGAGATCAAGGGCATGGCTTACCGCGAACCCAGGACGTTGCACAGCCTGCTCGGCAAGATCGCGGACACGATCAGCTCGTACTTGCTGTTTCAGATCGAATCCGGAGCGCAGGTCGTTCAGCTTTTCGACACATGGGCGGGAGACCTCGCTCGGGGCGATTACGAAGAATTCGCGCTGCCTTACACACAAAAGATTTTCCAGGCGATCGGCACTCGCGTTCCGCGAATTCTGTACATCAATGGTTGCGCGACGATTCTGGAGTCGATGGCGCGATCAGGTGCGGATTGTTTGAGCATCGATTGGCGCATTCCCATTGGAGAAGCGCGCAAGCGCATCGGCGACAAATTGGCCATTCAAGGCAATCTTGATCCATGCCTGTTGCTCGGCTCGAAAGAGCGAATGTTGCAACGCGCGGCTGAGATCCTGGAAGAAGCGGGACCCGTAGGCCACATCATGAACCTGGGACACGGCATTCTTCCGCCGACGCCCGTTGACAATGCGCGCGCCTTCATCGATTTCGTTAAGAACTACCGTCGCTCTCAATGAAAACCGGAGTTCTGCTTTTCAACCTCGGCGGCCCGGAGACTCTCGCAGACGTTAAACCGTTTTTATACAACCTGTTTTCGGATCCGGAAATCATTCGAATCAAATTCACGCCGCTTCGCAAAACCGTGGCGTTTATGATCGCGACTTTGCGAAAGAAAAAATCGTCCGGCTACTACGCGCAGATCGGCGGTGGTTCACCGCTTCGACGCTTGACCGAAGAGCAGGCGCGAAGTCTGCAGGACGAACTGCGCCGTCGTGGCCACGATGCCGAAACCTTTGTCGGCATGATCACGTGGCGACCGTTTTTCGATGAAACTCTCGCTCAAATCGAGAAGAGCAAAGTGGAGCGGCTGGTCGTGCTTCCGCTGTTCCCGCATTTTTCCGTCACAACGACGGGATCGGGGTTTTCGCTTCTTCGGTGCCTGATCGAGAAGTACCCACGCGTGAAGAGTTTGAAGACGGAATGGATCAAAACCTGGAAGGATCATCCCAGCTACATCGAAGCGTTCGCTCTCTCGATTGAAAGAGAGTTGAAGAAGTTCGCGAACCCACAGAAAGCCCATCTGCTTTTCAGCGCGCACAGTATTCCGGAGAGTTACGTCAAGAATGGCGACCCTTATCTCGATGAGACGAAGCAAACCGTGGAATTGATCATGGATCGGCTCGGCCGCAAGAACACTTACCAACTTTCATTTCAAAGCAAGATCGGTCCGGTGAAATGGCTCGATCCTTTTACCAACGACGTGATCATCGACCTCGGCAAACGCGGCGTCCACGATGTGCTGGTGATCCCGATCAGCTTCGTGTCGGAACACATCGAAACGCTCTACGAGCTGGACATTCTGTACAAACACGTCGCCGAAGACGCGGGCGTGAAGAATTTCCGGCGCGTCCCCGCGCTGAATTCCGACCCCGCGTTTATCTCCGCGCTCGCAGACCTTGTGGAACGCGCGTTGAAAGCCGGGTAGTGGCAACAGTCCGCAAGAGCTATCCATTTGCGAAACACGATTCGGGGCGAGGCCAGTCCCCTCCTTCGCGAAGGACGGGTGGACGCGACCTAAAGAAAAATGCTGCGAAGCATCCTTTGAAAGGAGCGGACGGGGTAGTTGTTTCAGGCAACCGTTTGTTCATCCCCGAACGGTTTTGATAATCGGTGGCTTGAAACAACTACCCCGTCTGCGCCGAGTTTGGAACCGGACCATTTTCTTGATGGCGCAGCCACCCCTCCTTCGCGAAGGAGGGGACTGGCCTCGTCCGAATCGTGTTTCGCAATTTGGACATCACGATTACTCGGACAAGTCTTAGTCAGCGGTGCGGCTATTTCTTATCTTTCTTATCCCAGGAAATCGATTTCAAGAGCCCCGCATTCATCAATTGCGTGCTCATCTCCTCGATAGGTGTGCCGTGAGGCAGCCGGACCCTGTATCTGGCGCTGCTCTCCTTGTCCTGAAAGAACTCGCATTCGCCGGGATCGTATTCGACGCCGTACACGTTGAAAATGCGATGCACGAAGTGACTTGGAAACTCTCCGCCGATCGCGGTCAGCGAAACGACCATCGGCTTTTCCTTCATTTCGCCGACGTTATCCAACGCGAGCAGACACAGGCTGATGAACACCGTGCCGAGTCCCACCAAGGCGAACGCTCCGAGGCCCGAAGCCATTCCGATTCCGAGCAGAATCAGAAAGACAACGGCATCCTTCGGATCATCCACGGGCGTCCGGAATCGGATGATGCTGGCGCCGCCGACGATGCCCAGCGCTCGGGCAAGTGAGCCGCCGATGATGATCATCATCAGAGCGGCCGAGACACAGAGCAGAATCTGAGCATGTTGCACCGATCTCGTGATAGGTTTTTCCCGATGGCCCCGACTGTGGACCCACGTAATCACGGATCCAGCGATTACCGCGCCGACGAGTTTGAACAACTCTAGCAGCGGATTTATCCGGAGCGGCTGGTCCGGCTGAGCGGCCGCAAACGGAAAGTCGACACTGACTCGAGTATCATAAAGTTGCGGCCATCGGACCTCTACCAGTACCAATAGCGCGCAGGCGGCGATTGCTCCGACAATCCACACCGTTTTCCACGGTTTCTTTTCTTCAATATACATATTTGCCCGTAGGTTTGATGTTACGGTTGGCACATTAGAATCTCTACGCGATCTTCGCAACAAATATCCGCTTACAGGTCTGCTTTTCTTGTATTCGGGGCAGCGTCGGCCTAAGATCCACCAACACGGTACAAATCAAAAACGAGGGGGATATGACCATGGACCGTTTGTCGAGACGCGACTTTGGGAAATTCTTCGCTGTGGCTGCCGCAAGCCATCGGTTGCCTGTACTCTCCGCGGCCGGCCAGACCAACGACTGGGCATCCATTCGCTCTGAGTTCACGTTGGACGAAAAGCTGATCGTCATGAACGCGGCCAACCTGTGCCCGGCGACACGGACCGTGAACGAAGTTTTGTTCAAATACACTCGCGACATCGACGCGGATCCTTCTCCGCACAACAGAACGAAGTTCAACACCGGCCGTGAGGAGACGCGCAAGAAGATCGCGGCATTTTTGAACGCAACCCCCGAGGAAATCATCATCACGCGCAATACGAGCGAGGGAAATAACTTTGTCAGCAGCGGAATTGAGCTGAAGGCCGGCGACGAAGTGGTGATCTTCGATGAAAACCATCCGACGAACAACGATTCCTGGAAGGAGAAATCGAAACGATTCGGATTCACCGTCAAACCGGTTTCCATACCAACTCCGCCTCCTTCCGCGGACGTACTCGTCAAAGCGCTGACCGCGGCGATCACGCCGAAAACGAAGATCCTCGCGTTCACGCACGTGACCAGCAGCTTCGGTACTGTGTTCCCGGCAAAGGAACTCTGCCGGATTGCACGCGAACGCAATGTGTTGACATTGGTTGACGGCGCGCAGTCTCTGGGAGCCTTTGATATCGATCTCAAAGACATGGGATGCGATTTCTACACCAGCAGCTCACATAAATGGCTGATGGGACCGAAGGAGGCCGGCATTCTTTTCGTTCGCAGCGATGCGCAGTCGAAACTCTATCCGAGCGAGGTTGGAGTGATCGGCGGCGCTGTCGGGGCATCGCGCGTTTTCGAGCGGCTTGGCCAACGCGACGATCCTTGCTTGATGGCTCTCGGCGAAGCGATCGATTTTCACAACCGGCTTGGAAAGAAAAGAATTCAGCAGCAGACTCTGGCGCTCGGCGATGCGCTCAAGAAGGGTCTAATGAAGATTCCGGGCGTTCACATGTATTCTCCAACCGCCCCCGAGCTTTCATGTGCGGTCGTGACGTTCCGGCCCGGCGGTGCGGAGATCTCCAAAATCAACAACTGGCTGTATGACCGGCACAAGATCGCGTGTGCGACACGCGGCGGCGACACTCCTGGCCTTCGTATCTCGCCCCACATTTACAACAGTTTCGAGCAGGTGGATAAAGTCGTTGCCGCGGTGGCGGAATTCATGAAGAGCTAGGGAGAGACGTGCCGTTGTCGCGCGGGGTCCCCTCCTGGTACAGGAGGGGTGTCCGCGACTGAAAGGCGCGGACGGGGTGGTCGCTCGCACACATTCGTCCGGCATGCATTTCGAGCGATTATGTGTGAGCGACCACCCCGGCGCTTCGCGCCACCCCTCCTGTGCCAGGAGGGGACCTCTCCCTGCAAGAGTTTCCGTAACCGGCTCCTGTTACACTGAATACGGATGTCGGACGTCATTATCATCGGGGCCGGAATCACCGGCCTCTCCTGTGCATGGCGGTTAAAGAAGCTCGGAATCGAATCAAGCATCCTGGAAAGCTCGAACCGGGTCGGCGGCGTCATTCAGAGTGAGCGATCCGAAGGGTACCTCATCGAACATGGGCCCAACAGTCTCTTACCTGCGGCGGAAAACTTCGGCTTGCTCGATGAAACAGGACTGACCACGGAAATCATCGAAGCCGACGGTCGCGCTCCCAGATACATCTGCCTGAATCGCGAATTGCGCAAAGCTCCGTTTGAACCGATGACGGTTCCCGGGTTGCTGCGAGCCCTTGCCGAGCCGCTCATCCGATCCAAATCACGCCAGGATGAATCGGTTCACGATTTCTTTGTGCGCCGCGTGGGATCGGAAGCCCATGATCGCCTTGTCGCTCCGTTTGTCACCGGCATCTACGCCGGCGACACGCGCAAGCTGAGCATGGCTGCTACGTTTCCGAAATTACATGAGATGGAGCGGCGGCATGGCAGCCTCATCGTCGGCATGTTGAAAGCGAAAAAGCCAAAGGGCTCTCGCCGTGGGCATACCTGCAGTTTTGCGGACGGAATGGAGACGCTTCCCCGACGCCTGGCACGCGACGCAAATATCATTTACAACACTGGCTCTATTTGCGTCGGACCAGATTTCGACGTCCGGTGGTCCTCCGGAAAAACCAGGGCCCGTGCGGTCGTGGTTACCGCGCCGGCGTATCACGTGAACGGACTCATCCAGCGCGGCTTTCCCGATATCGCAGGGCTTTTCGGAAATGTAGACTACGCACCGATGGTCATCGCGACAACATCCATTCCCGAGTCTGCGTTTCCCCGTCCGCTCCGAGGTTTTGGTTTTCTGGTCCCTCGCACTGAGAACCTGCACCTGCTCGGGACTTTGTTCAGTTCAGCCCTGTTTCCGGGACGCGCGCCACAGGGCCGCCACTTGTTGACGTCGTTCATCGGCGGCGCTCTGGAACGCGAAGCAATCGATTGGCCGGATAATCAGGTCTGGGAAATCGTTCGATCCGAACTGCAGACGGTTTTGAAGACGACATCGCCGCCGGAACCAATCCGGCTTGTGCGCCGGCAGCACGCGATCCCGCAATACAAGATTGGTCATGAACGCTGGCTCGCATCGCTGAAAGACAAACTGCGACGGACGCCCGGACTCTTCGTTACCGGCAACTATACGGAAGGCGTTGCGGTCGCATCATGCATGGAGACCGGTGAAAGGACCGCGCACGATGTCGCGGCGTTTCTGAGGAGCAGATCATGAAAAGGACAACCCAGGAAATTGCCGACCTCGTCGGAGGCGAGCTTCGGGGCAACGCATCGCAGATTCTGGAATCAGTCGCAAGTCTGAAGAACGCCGAACCTCACGATCTCACTTACGCCGAAGAGAAGTTTCATGAACAGGTGCATCGCACGTCCGCCGGCTGCGTGATTGTCGGGTCCGGAGACTTCCCGTCCAAGACT
>Ga0209382_10009370_pt1 | contig 12254 bp, 12 predicted proteins | sample SoiMetdeltSBSDD5_FD_187599 | JGI IMG/M metagenome (GOLD analysis project Ga0209382, IMG submission 187599) | Bulk soil microbial communities from a Populus tree surrounding site in Tennessee, USA - Soil MetaG P. deltoides SBSDD5 (SPAdes) (version 2) | ecosystem: Environmental > Terrestrial >... | reverse complement strand
GCGGAAAATCTCGCACACGACCGGCGCGCCTTCCGGCAATGGCCCTTCGGATGGATGACGGTCGTAATCGCCGCGACACGTCACCGAACGCTCACCGCGGATGTTGAGTGTCGCGAGCGCATTGAGTTGCCCTGCGTTGGCCTTGCCGACGATCATCCCGTACTGCTGCGACACGGAAGGGTCCGAGGCCGTCGGCTCCATGCGCCCGTATTCCAGCGGCGTACCTTCGTACTTGTCGAGTTCGGGCAGCAAGGTCGATGCGCTGACGGTCTCGGTGGGAAAGCGCAGCGGCGCGCCCGCGCGGACGGTTCCTTTGGCCTCGGGGACCGGCTCGCCGTCCGTGGTTACGAGCATGCTGGGCACACCGTTGTATGCACGCGCACGGGCGATGTAATGCTGAACGATCTGAACGCACGTGATCCTGCCGGCCTTGATGCCCTCGTGCAGCTCACCGATCGTCGCCTCTTCGAGCTGAAATGTTGTTCCCTCTCCCATCACATCTCTCCGCAAATTGAGCGCGTATTGTAGGCCGCAGTCGCCCGGGCGGCGCGACGGCGGCAGCATGTCGAGCCTCGCACGGTTGACGCAGGAAACTCCGGATACTAGTATGGTTTCCGTGGTCACCTCGAAAGCGGTTCGGCGGGCACCCGCCGCGACGACAACACCGCACGCGCGCATCGTGGCGGGCGCCCGAAAGCATTTCTTTGCGCACGGTTTTCGCGGAGTGACCATGGACGAGCTCGCTCGCGAGCTCGGCATGAGCAAGAAAACGCTGTACGTAAGCTTTCCGGGGAAGCTCGATCTGCTGCGTGCCGTCATCGCTGACAAAGCCGCCGACATCGGGACCGATCTCGAGCGGATCACGGCTGAAAAGGATGCCGATTTTCAGGACAAGCTCGCGCGCCTGCTCCAGTGCTTTCACAAACACCTCGAGGAGATTCAGCCGGCTTTCGTCCGCGATGTCCGGCGGGAGGTCCCTGAGGTGTTTCAATCCATCGAGGGCGTGCGTCGCGGGCTTCTCCAGAGGCATTTCGGCAGACTGCTCGAGCAGGGACGCAAGACAGGCCTCGTCCGCAAGGACATTCCCGTGCAGCTCATGATCGAGGTTCTGCTCGGCGCCGTGAACTCGGTCGTCAACCCTGAGAAAGTCGAGGCGCTCGGCATCACGCCCAAAGCCGCAATGCTGACCGTGATCAACGTCTTCCTCGAAGGCGTCCTGACGAGAAAGGCGATTGGCAGATGAGTAAAGCCGCGTCCTCAGCCCGGAGCAACACTCCCCGGCGCACCGCCGCAGCCGCACTCGTCGCATTTACTGTCATGGCAGGCTGCGCCGACCATGATCCCAACTTGCGTCAGGGCTATATCGAAGGCGATTTCATCTACGTTGCCTCCGCCTACTCCGGACGGCTCGAGAAGCTCGCAGTGCAGCGCGGTGCAACCGTGCAGGCGGGCGATCTGCTGTTCTCGCTCGACGACGCGCCCGAAAGGGCCGCACGCGACGAGGTGGCGCGTCGCCGCGCCCAGGCGCTCGCGAACCTCGAGGACGCGAGAAAAGGGCGTCGTCCCTCCGAGATCGAGGCGCTGCGCGCCCAGCTTGGACAGGCGCAGGCCGCGCTCGAGCTCGCACAGAAGGAGGTGCTTCGGCAGGAAAAGCTCACGCGTGTGCCGGGAGCGACGACCGAACAGGAGCTCGATCGTGCGCGTTCGACCCTGCAACAGAATCGGGAGCGCGTCGCGCAGCTTCAGGCGGAGCTGCAAACGGCCCGGCTGGGCTCGCGGCCCGATCAGGTGCGCGCCGCGGAAGCCGCCTTGCGCGCCGTCGACGCAGCGCTTGCCAAAGCGGATTGGGATCTCGCGCAGAAGCGGCAGGCGGCACCGGCCGCAGGCCTGGTATTCGACGCGTTGTATCGCGAAGGTGAATGGATCGCCGCGGGCCGGCCGGTGATCGCCTTGCTGCCGCCTCAACATGTGAAGCTTCGCGTCTTCGTACCCGAACCGTGGCTTTCATCGATACAGGTCGGCGACACGCTCCGGGTCGAGATCGACGGCACATCACCCCTCGACGCTAAGGTGAGCTTCATCTCACCGCGGGCGGAGTTCACGCCGCCGGTCGTCTACAGCCGCGAGAATCGAAGCAAGTTCGTGTTTCTCGTCGAAGCGCGCTTCGAACCTCAAGTCGCCGCGAAACTGCACCCGGGGCAGCCCGTCGACGTGCGCTTCAATATCGCGACCGCGAAATGAACGGCGAGCTGGCGATCGACGTTCGCGGCATGACCAAGCGCTTCGGCAGCTTGACCGCCGTCGATCACATCGACCTGCAGGTACCCGCAGGCGAGATCTGCGGCTTTCTGGGACCGAACGGCAGCGGCAAGACCACGTTCATCCGCATGCTCTGCGGGCTCTTGCGACCGGACGAAGGCAGCGGCCGCGTTCTCGGGCACGACGTCATTCGGGAGAGCGATGCGATCAAGCGCCAGGTCGGGTATATGACGCAACGCTTCAGCTTCTACGAAGATCTCAGCATCCGGGAGAACCTCGACTTTGTCGCAAGCGTCTACGATATCCCCGACCGGGACGTCGCTGTGCGCGCAAGCCTGGAGCGTCTCGGACTCGAGCGTCGGAAGGATCAGCTTGCGGGCCAGCTTTCCGGCGGATGGAAGCAGCGCCTCGCGCTTGCGGCATGTCTCATACACAAGCCGCGCCTTCTTCTGCTCGACGAGCCCACGGCAGGTGTGGACCCGAAAGCACGCCGCGAGTTCTGGGACGAAATACACACGTACGCAGCCGAAGGGCTCACGTTTCTCATCACGACGCACTACATGGACGAGGCTGAGCGCTGCCATCGGCTCGCGTTCATTTCGGCCGGCAAGCTCCTCACTTACGGCACGTTGAGCGAAGCGATATCACGCGCGCAACTGGCGACGTGGGAAGCGACGGGTCCGAACCTGCACGCGCTGGCCGAGAGGCTGCGCGCGAGCCCCGGCGTCGAGCAGGCTGTCGCATTCGGCGCGAGCCTGCACGTGAGCGCACGTGACGAGAGCGCGCTCGAACGGGCGATCGAGCCCTTCAGAACGCCTGAATACCGGTGGCGCAAAGTCCAGCCGAGTCTCGAGGACGTGTTCATTCATCTCATGAACGAGGAGGCGGCCGTGACGTCATGAGCGCCCACACGCTGTTCTCGCCCGCGCGTTTCCGGGCTCTCATCGTGAAGGAATTCATTCAGATGAGGCGCGACCGGCTCACTTTTGCCATGATGGTGGGCATCCCGTTTTTCCAGCTGATTCTCTTCGGCTATGCGATCAACGCCGATCCCAAGCATTTGCCCGCCGCGGTATTCGTTGCCGATCACGGCCCCCATGCACGCAGCCTGCTCATGGCGATGCGGAACAGCGCCTATTTCGATCCGGTTCGCGAGGTGCAAAGCGAAGCCGAAGCAAGGGATGCGTTGGCGCGGGGCGAAGTCCAGTTCGTCGTGCATATTCCGGAGGACTTCGGCCGCAGCTTCCTGCGCGGCGAGCGACCGGTCGTCCTCATCGAAGCCGATGCAACCGACCCGGGCACGACAGGCGCCGCGATCGGCTCGCTTTCGGGGGTGCTGGATCGTGCACTGCAGAGCGAGCTCAAAGGCGCCCTGGCATTCCTCGCGTCGGGGACTTCACCCGTGGAGTTGCGGGTGCACGCACGCTACAACCCTGAGTCGATCACTCAGTACAACATCGTGCCGGGCCTGATGGGCGTCGTGCTCACCATGACGATGGTGCTTATCACTGCCCTCGCGATCACGCGCGAGCGCGAAAGCGGCACGATGGAAAATCTCCTGTCCATGCCGACGCGTCCGCTCGAAGTGCTCGTCGGCAAGATCGTTCCCTACATACTCGTCGGCTACGTTCAGCTCGCGCTCATCCTGCTGGCCGCGCGGTTCCTCTTCGAGGTACCGATGATCGGCAGCATCGCAGTCGTGCTTGCCGTTTCGTTCGTGTTCATCGTAGCGAATCTCGCGGTCGGCATCACGTTCTCGACCATCGCACAAAACCAGCGGCAGGCGATGCAGATGGGTCTTTTCTTTTTTCTGCCGCAGATCCTGCTTTCAGGGTTCATGTTTCCGTTCCGCGGCATGCCCGTGTGGGCGCAGTGGATCGGCGAGGTGCTGCCGCTCACGCATTACCTGCGCATAGTGCGCGGCGTGCTTCTCAAGGGCAACGGTTTCGTCGACACGCTTTTCGAGCTGTGGCAGATCGCGCTTTTCGCAGTGATCGCGCTCGCGATCGGAGTGAAACGTTACCGGCAGACGCTCGACTGAGGCATGGACACGCGTATAGCAGCGATCGTCCTCATCACTGGCCTCGCGGCGTGCACCGTCGGGCCGGATTACCGCAAGCCCGACGTGTCGGAGCTTGTGCCTGCCGAATGGCGGTGGAAACCGGCAAAGAGCAATGACGCGGCGCCCAAAGGCGAATGGTGGAGAGCTTTCGGGGACCCCGTTCTGGACGAGCTCGAAGCCACCGCCCTTGCCGGCAGCCCGACGCTTCGCGCGGCGGTGGCACGCGTGGACGAAGCGCGTGCCGTCGCGAGGATCGCACGCGCGGAGTTCTTTCCGCAGGTGACACTGGATCCTTCCGCCAAGCGCGAGCGCACGTCGGGGAACCTGCCGACGCCGATTCCGTTCCGCGTACCTGCCGCGAACCTGAGCACCTTCAGTCTGCCGCTCGATCTGAGCTACGAGATCGATCTTTGGGGTCGTGTACGGCGCTCTCTCGAATCGGCGCGGGCGCAAGCCGAGGCGAGCGTATCCGATCACCAGAACGTGCTGCTCACGCTGACGGCCGACGTTGCGATCAACTACTTCCTCGTGCGAACGCTCGATGCCGAAATCACTGCGCTTCGGCGCACCGTCGATTCGCGGAGCGACTCTCTGCGGATCCTGAAGGAGCGGCTCGCGGCCGGCGTCGCGCTTGGCGCCGACGTCGAGCAGGCGACGACGCAGCTTGCCACAGCGCAAGCCGATCTCGCCGACGCAGCCCGCCAGCGCGCCGAAGCGCTCGATGCGCTTGCGGTGCTCTGCGGAAAGCCGGCGAGCGGCTTCGATTTGGCGCAGCGTCCGCTGGAGCTGCGCGAGCTCGCGATGCCCGCCGTGCTGCCTTCGGAGCTCCTCGAACGCCGGCCCGATATTGCGCGTGCGGAACGCGCGCTGGCCGCTCGCAACGCACAGATCGGCGTCGCACGCGCAGCGTATTTTCCGTCGGTCCAGCTCGTCGGGCAGGCGGGTCTCCTGAGCGACCAGGCAAGCCGGCTTTTCTCCGCGGACAGCCGCGTGTGGTCCATCGGGCCGCACGTGAGCCTGCCGATTTTCACGGGCGGACGCATCGCGGCGGACGTGAAGCGTGCGGAAGCGGCCTACGAGGAAGCGCTTGCCGAATATCGGCTCGCGGTGCTCGTCGCTTTCCGTGAAGTCGAAGATTCACTCGCGCAACTTGTCTTGCGTGGCGAACAGGCGCGTGCGCAGGAGACGGCCATGCGATCGGCGCTGAATGTGCTCACGCTGGCGAGGGCGCGCTACCAGGCGGGCACCGCGAACTATCTCGAGGTGGCGGATGCGGAGCGCAACCTGTTGCAGCAGGAGCGCCGACTCGCGCAGCTGCAGGGCCAGCGCTATGCGTCGATGGTGCGGCTTGTCAAAGCGCTCGGTGGCGGATGGGACACAAAATAGACCAAAGTCAGCCGCCAGGACGGATCAAGCGCTGACCCACCGGTTGGGGGCCCCGCTGTATCGCGCGGTGTGAGCGCGATAGAGACATCCATCGCCTGCGGTCACGTAGAGCGTGTCCAGGCGCGGGCCGCCGAACGCGCATTTCATCGGAAGATCGCAGGGCAACGCATGGGACTCCAGGACTGCGCCGGACGGGGAAAAGACGTAAATCAGAGGCCCAGGCCCTGCTGTCCTCCAGCCGGCGCACGCAACGATGTTGCCTTCCCGCTCAAGGCACATGCCCTCTACACCGCGGTGCTTACCGCGGTGATCGCCGCCGAACGTGTGAAGCACGAGGTGGAGGCCGGCTCTCCCGGACGAATCCAGCGGATACGCCCGTAACTCGCGTGGCCCGGTCCTCGCTACATCGCCTTCGGCAACGTAAAGCGTGTTTTCATCCGAGCTGAGCAGCACTGCGCGCGGGGCGACGGTGTCGTGAGTGATCCGGCTCAGCATCCACTCCCGTTGAGGACCGACCTCGAGTTTCAGAACGGACGCATGATCCAGGAGCGGGAAGATGTGAGGGCCCGGCGGTGGCTTGGCGCTGTACCCGTCGGCGAACCAGATGCGGCGAGAAACGTCCACGCACAGGTCGCTCGGCTGGTTGTGGAAGCGTCCGTTCAACTGATAGGCCGTTTGCGTTGCCGAACCATCGCGCTGGAACGCGATAATGCGTCGCCCCGCTTCCTGTGCTCCGTAGAGCACGGCGTTGGGGCCGAACGCGATCCCGTTGGCGCGATGCGTGTGTCTTCGGCTCTCTTTGACCGATCCGGTCTCCGGCTCGAAGCGCATGATCTTCTGCTCTTCGAGCAAGGTGAAGAGCATCGCGCTGCCGTCCCAGGCGAGCCCGCCTGTCGCGCCGTCGAACGGTCCGGCCACTTTTTCGAAGGTCCATGCCATTACATCACCAGACGGCGACGCCGGGGACTTTGACCCGCGTGCGGTAAACCGCATGGAAAGTCGTGATGTAAAGCGAACACCAGTCATCATCGCCCCACGCCATGTTCGTGCAATGCCCTGGGATTCTCAGGCGCCCGAGTAACTTTCCGCCAGGGTCGAGCACGTGCACGCCCCCGGGGCCCGTGCAATACACGTTGCCTTCGACGTCCACCTTCATGCCGTCCGCGCCGCCGGGCTCGGTGCCACTCAGCTTGTGAAACAATCGTCCGGGGCCTACGCTCCCATCGGAGCGCACGTCGAAAATCCTGATGTGCTGCACATGCATGCTGTTGTTCACGTACAGAAGACGCTCGTCGGGCGAAAAGGCCAGCCCGTTGGGATATACGTCGTCGTCGATGATGCAGCTCACCTCCTTGCCGTCGGGCGACAGGCGATACACGCCGTGCGTGTCGATATATTGCTGCGTATCGGCCGCGATCATGCCGGTAAAGAGCAGCCCGTTCGGCGGATCCGTCCAGTAGATCGCCCCGCTCGAATGAACGACGATGTCATTCGGTGTGTTGATCTTCTTCCCGTTGTAGTGCGATACCAGCGTCACGAGCGAACCGTCCTTCTCGATGCGCCAGATGGTGCGTCCGCTCCAGCCCGCTACGACGAGCCGCCCTTCCCTGTCCAGCGTCATCCCGTTCGCGTGGCCGCTCGGCTCGATTACGATCTCACGGCCTACTCCCGACCTGTACTTCCAGATGCGATTGCCGATGATGTCGACGAAGAAGAGCTGGCCGGAACGGCGGTCCCAGACCGGCCCCTCGCCGAATGTAAGACCGTGCGCAATGCAATCAAGCAGTGGACGCGGCTCGACAAGGCGCCTGAACGCCGGATCGACGATGTCGATATCCATCACACGATTTTCAGGTGGCGTCGACGCCGGTCGCCTTGATAATGGGGCGCCATTTCTCGATTTCTTTGCGGATGAATTCAGCGGTCGCGGCGGGGCTCGTGCCAGCGACCTGCATGGCGAGCTGCTGCTCGAATTTCGTCCTAACGTCCGGCTGGGCGAGGATCGCGGCGACGTCACGTTGCACCTTCGCAACGAGCTCGCGCGGAGTGGCGGCAGGCATGTGCAGAGACGCGAAATCCTGTGCGTCGAATCCCGGGAACATCTGAGCGACCGGTGGTACGCCGGGCAGCTTTGGGTGAGGCGTCGCACTGGTGACCGCGAGAGCCCGCACGCGCTCAGCCTGTGCATGAACGATGGTGACGCCCAAGGCTGCGAAGTCCACTTGCTGCCCCAGAAGCGCGTTCAGCGCCGGGCCTCCACCCTGAAAAGGGACGTTCACCGCCTTCACATTCGCACGCATGTTCATCATTTCCACGAAGAGGTGCGAGGAGGCGCCGACACCGCCCGATGCATAGTTCAGCCCCGACGGCCTTTCCTTCGTCTCCTTAATCAGCTGCTCGAGGCTTTGAAACCGGGAGTCCGCCCGCACCACGATCGCCATGGGATACGTGCCGAGCACGGTGACATGAGCGAAACCCTTGTAGGCGTCGTATGAAACCTTCGCGCGAGACGCGGCCAGGACATTCGGAGCGAAGCTTCCGGCAAACACCGTGTAACCGTCCGGTGTGCTCTTGGCGACGAGGTCGGCGCCGATCATCCCGCCGGCTCCGGCCCGGTTGTCCACTACGACCGGAACGCCCCACGCCTTCGTGAGCGGCTGGCTGATCATACGTGCCGCGAGGTCTGTCGGCCCGCCGGCACCTGCCCCAACGACGACGCGAATCGGCTTGGATGGGTAGGTCTGAGCCTGTGCGCCAAGGGAGCAGTTCAGCAGGAGCGCCGCAGCCGCCGTCAGGTTCATCAGTGCGAAGAGCGTTTGCATGCGCAAGCCTCGGGCTGGAGAGTGCGGCCAGTGTAGGACAGCCGGATAATAGCCGGCTTTGATATACGTTAACGCGATCTCCGCGATGAGGCATTGCCAAGCATGCTATCGCGTGTGCGACGGCGCGTGAGAGCTGAGTCAGCGCCGCACGCAACGGAGGGCTCGTTCGCTGGACATTCCGGACCACGATCGCATACACGTTCGAGTGCACCTCGCGGGAGCGCGTCCCTCGACCCGAGCTGCACCACCCGCTCTACGCCTCCGGCTTGATACCCACCTGTTTGATCACCCGCGCATACTTTTCGGTTTCCGACTTGATGTGACCGGCGAAGGCCTGCGGTGTCGACGCGACGACGTTCAATCCCTGCGCAGTCAAGCGCTCTCGCACGTCCGGAAGGTTGAGCACTTTGACGACTTCGTCGTGCAGGCGCGTGACGATCGCACGGGGTGTTCTCGCCGGCACGAGGATACCGTGCCAGCTCGAGGTCTCGAATTTCGGTAACCCCGATTCGGCAGCGGTGGGCACATCCGGCACTGCGGCGCTGCGCGACGTGCTCGTGACGGCGAGCGCTCTCAACTTTCCTGATTTGACGTGCGGTAGCGCGGGAAGCAGGCTCGAGATGATCATCTGCGTCTCGCCCGAGATCACGCTCGCGAGAGCGGGTCCTGTTCCTTTATAGGGAACGTGCACGATGTTCACGACTGAGGCGAGTTTGAACACTTCCGCCGCGAGGTGATTGGCAGTCCCCGCACCGCCCGACGCGTAATTCAGCTGACCGGGCTTCGCTTTCGCGAGCGCAATCAGCTCCGGGATCGATCTCGCGGGCACGCTCGGATTGACCGCAATCACCTGCGGTCCGCTCGTGAGCTGGGTGACGGGTTCGAAATCGCGCCGCGGATCGTACGGAAGCTTCGAGCTGAGCGTCGGCTGTATGGTAAGTGCCCCCGACGGCCCGAGGAGCAGGGTGTGCCCGTCGGGCGCCGCTTTCGCGACGATCTCGCAACCGACCACGCCCGCGGCACCACCGCGGTTGTCTACGACCACAGTTTGCCCGAGCGCTTCACCCAACCGGGGGCTGATCGAGCGCGCCACGATGTCGCTCGGCCCACCCGGTGGGAATGGATCGACGATGCGGATTGGCCTGCTCGGATATGCGATTTCCGCCGCAACGGCGGGCCCGGCCGCACAACTCAGCATTACGCCGCAGATGACCAGGATTACTCGGCTTATCTTGTGCATGTCTTCATCTTACGACGGTTGCGGCAACGTGTAGAGGTGCGGTGTCAGGGTCCGCCGCGCGTCGAGCCGAGCGCCGGAAAGCCGTCGGGGTCCGCGTCGCCGCCTCGCTTGAGCCGCGCAAGGCGTGCACGCATCGCGGTGATCTCCGTCGTCTGTCCCGCGATGATGTCTTCGGCGAGCCTGCGTACGAGTGGGTCACGTCCGTGCAACAGAACGAGGCGGGCCATTTCGACTGCGCCTTCGTGATGCGGAATCATCATTGCCAGAAAATCGACGTCCGGATTGCCGCTCGCGCCACCGGCATGCATGTCGCGCATCATTTTTTCCATGCCGGCGTGCATAGAGTGCGTGTATTCGTCGTAAGTCATGCGGTCTGTCCGCGATAGCCGGGCCGCGCGTAAACGAGATTGATGCTTTTCTTGCTACGCAGCTCGCCCGAAGGAAGCTTCAGGCTCCCGAGCGGGATCTGTGCGAGGAACTTCGGCTCGAGCGGATTCGACACGTCGAACGCGCTCGCGACGGTTTGTCCGGCATTGGGCGTGTTCGGCAGCTCGTCCTGCTCATGTGCGATATACAGCAGATTGTTCGCGGGATTCGTCCACAGGCCGTGCGCTTCGCGCCCGTGCGAGAAGAACGTTCCCACCACACGCTGCTTCGCGACCGGCACGCTGCGATCGATGATGCCGATCTGGCTCGACGCGACACCGCCGGGACCGTTGTCGTCCACGCGCGCATAGCTCACGTACGCAACGCGTCCGCGGCCGTTCTCGACGAACTCGAGGTGATTGGGCCGCGCGAGCTTGCCAAGCGGCACCGTCACGAGCGGCCGGAAAGGATCGCGAATACCGACTGCGCTCACCGCGTCGGCAAGCTTGTGCGAGAGCCACATTTCGGCGCCGTCCGGTGTGTTCTTCTGGAAAGGCGTGAACCCAGGTTTGTCCTGTGCGCTCAAGTCCAGAACCGTGAGCCGTTTCGGTCGCGAGGAACCCTCGCTGTCCGGATCGACGGCAAGAATTTCGAGCTGGGCGACTTTCTGGCTCACGACGAAAGCAAGACGGCCATCTTTCGAGAACCAGACCTGAGCAGGCCCATTGATGGTCGGCACGAACATTCTGATGGCCGCTGCGGCCATACCGGCGGCTTCACGCTGCGCACGGGCGACATCGAGGACGGCAATGCGATCTTCACCGCGAAGAGTCACCCAGAGCTCGCGGCCATTGCGGGTGAACGTCGGCTCGTGCGGTTCGCGCCCGACCAGTATGCCGCTCGAAAGACGTTCCGGATTCGTGGTCGGACCGGCAAGCGGATTCGGCACGTTTCCGATAACGCGACGATTCACCACGTCGATGAGGTATACGTTGCTCGAACCGCGGCCGGACGTCGCCAGCATCGTATTGTCCGGATTCGGCGCGGCCCCGTGGGCGGAGATGCACCCGTGATAGAGCGGCTTCTGGATCATCGCTGCGTGCGTGGGTATGACCCCGCCCGTCACGAACCGGAAAGGCGGCCTCGCATCCTCGTCGAAGCTCGTGAGATTGATCGTCGTGTCCACCACGTTCTTCGACGGATCGATCACGCTCACCGTGTTCGAGTCCTCGTTGGTGATGAAGACGCGATCGGAGGGCGCCACGTCCGGCTGTGCACCTGCAGCGGCCGCGGCCCTTTGCGCTGACGCCGGTGCCTGCGCGCAGCCCGCATGTGGTGCGGCGCTGGCGACAAGTGCCGCGGCACCGAGCTTGATTACGCGTCGACGTTCGGTGTCGATGTCCTCGGCCTGCTCGAATGTGTGCGCACCGCGTGTTGTTTCCGTCATCGTCTCCTCGCTCGTGAATTGCGCCGTGACCGTCGCGCCGGGCGTTCGGCGGAAAGATGAAAAAAAGGAGCGCCGCGGCGCTCCCGATGGTGAACTCCAATGCACGACCGCGTCAATGCTTCATGCTCTCCGGCACCTTGCCGCCGTTTTCCTCGAGCTTGCGCACGACGGCCTTGTGCAACGCGATGTTCTGCTCGGCACTGCCGTCGGCTCCCGCGTGAACGTTCAGCTCTTCGGCGAGCTCTTTCCTTGCACCCAGGCTGGAATCGAGATCGAGGAGCTTGAGCAGGTCGACGATCGATTGCCGATAGTTGCCGCCACCGCCTTTCTGCGCCGCGAGATTCGAAAGCACCGCGTCGACGTCGACGTTCTGTAGCGAGCTTTGCGCGGCGCCTTGCTGACCGCCTTGTGGGAAAGGCTGCGCCTGCTGTTGCCCCGAGGTCTGTTGGGCACCGGAAGCCTGGGATGCAGACCCGTGACGGCGTAGCTTATCTAGAATTGAGCTGAAAATACCCATTTGCTGCTCCTTGTTGAGGTGGAACCTCTTTCACAGCAATGAACGTTCCTTGTGTGACGAAGCGTGCAGGCACTATCGACGTTCCAGCGCCTGCTGGATGGCTTTACCGATCGCGGAGTCCGGGCGCACCGGTTCGATGTGCGCAATCGATCCTG